>Ga0256405_10000335_pt1 | contig 155803 bp, 101 predicted proteins | sample RumenRJG_02DNA_FD_189096 | JGI IMG/M metagenome (GOLD analysis project Ga0256405, IMG submission 189096) | Bovine rumen microbial communities from Lethbridge, Alberta, Canada - RJG_02 | ecosystem: Host-associated > Mammals > Digestive system > Stomach > Rumen | place: Canada: Alberta... | reverse complement strand
TTTACTCTTGACTTAAGAAATCTCGGATTGTATATTCTAAAAAAGGAAGCAACCAATCCGATTGCTCCCTTATAAATCTAAATTATCATAGAAGTTCCATATTTACAGAAAAAATTTCAAAGGCTCGCCTGTTCTGCTATTCTTTTGTATCCGAAAATTGAATTTACGTTTACCAGAAAAATATTTAGGCTGTGAGTATAATCACAGTTTTTATCCGGATAATAAAAAGTTTTACTGCTCTCAGTACATTGCTGAAATTCTTCCTATATTTGATATTGTGCCTATGAAGTTTGGAGATGGAGAAAAAGAAATCTCGGATTATTGGCAAAAGTATTATGATGATTTAGGTGTTCCTATTCCGCTAGACATTTTGGGAACAAATCCGAGCCAGCTGTCTAAGTGTAAGAAAATTAAACTGATTGGTAAATTATAATAGATTTTCTTCGAAAGGTTACTTTAATTGTTATTATCATAGATTTGTGGCTTGCCTAAAAAGTATCCCTGTATAAGTTTTATTGGATAATTTTTCAGATAGTCATATTCTTCTTGAGTCTCAACGCCTTCTGCCAGAATTATGATATTTTTTTTCTGCAGGTAAGTACAAATATCAACGAGTGCTTTCTGATTTGTAACATTTGTATGAATGTTTGAAATAAGCTGACGGTCAATTTTTACGATATCGGGATTGTAAAAATCTATACATTCCTCGTCGATGTTTTTTCCTGTACCGTAATCATCAATTGCTATAAATTGACCTGTCTGGGAGCTTTTGAATTGTGCTGTTTTTTTGTTGTGAGCATGACTGTCAAACTCTGTATATTCAAGCATCTCTACTACAAGTCGTTTCTTTAATCTGTGCTGTACAAGCTGATGAACTTTCTCCATCATTTCATCTGAAATAAAAGCAGAAGGAAACGAATTTAAAAAAAGTTTTCCAAGAAGATTATTCTCTAAAAAATGTTTTGCTCCATAATAGGTAGTAAACTCTTCTATTTCATTTAAACGATTGTGACGTGCAAATTCCGCTATGACTTCCATTGGTGTATAAGGGGCCGGTCGCATAAGTGCTTCATAGCCGTAAATAGTATTTGTCTCAATTTCAAAAATTGGCTGATATGCGAAATTAATTTTTTCTGGTTTTGACATTAAGTCAAAAATTGAAATATTTTCTTTGCACATTAATATAATTATAGCATGATATTTTAATTTTGTAAACTTAAAGTTTTCTGACTGCTCAAAGGGCAGCGGCTTCAAAATTGTCGGGTAGGGCAAACTTTTCTTTGAGGTCTTATATTCCTATACAGCACTGCGCATGTTCTTTTGAAACATGTAAATATTAAAAATATACGTAAACGTAAATTCAATGTAACCGTCAATTCTCATGTATTTTCCAAAAATAAATGAGAATTGACGGTTACAAAGCAGAAAAGGATTTTAATAAGTCAATAAATTCAGAATATCCTGATGCAAGAGTTTTTATTGCTTTGGGGATATATAAATACGAAAATGGAGAAAATGAAAAAGCATTAGAATTATTAAAAAAAGGAATAGAAATGGATTCTACGCTGAAAGAATATCTTCCACAATCAATGAAAGATATAATAAAATAATCGTATAACAAAGGTTCGTAGCCGACAGCGGGTCAAGCCCGCTGCGGTACAACCAATTGTTATGTGGACGCCCGCTACTTGAGGCGCAGGAAATAAAAGATGAATGATGATTGGTATAGAAACAAAAAATGGAATAATAGAATTGAATGTGTATTTAAGGGTAAGCTAGAAAAGTCTGGTTCGGCAAAAGTACCGTATCTTAAAATTCAAGCATCTTATCTTGTTGCCAAAAAACCTGAAGTGGCGTTGCGGCTTATAGAGTATGCTAGGGCTATAAAAGAAGATGATTTTTGGGAACAAAAACTCTGCTTATATGAAAGTAAATGTTTATACAATTTAAAAGAAAATGTTAAGGCTTTAGAGAAAGTATATGAATCAATTGAATGGCGAAGAAAAAAATCGAATGTTCAGACTGATAATATTTATTGGCTAGCAGAATTAGTATTAAGGCTAAAAAAAGAATCTGAGTATAAAAAGTGCATTGGTATCTTGAAAGAATTCCATGTAGAAAGTATTTTTCCACTACATGAATATTGGCATCATGGGTATATTGCAATTTTTAATGATAGACTTGGGAATAAAGAAGATACAATATATAGAAAGTTATTAAAAATAAAGTCAAATTGAACTTAAAGGTGAAACAAGGTCGCGGTCAAGCTGCGCAACCGTTTAGGCAGTTGATATGAACACCCGAACAGGGACGCTGGACAAAAAAATAATGGGAAGTTCAAAAACTCCCCTTAGCAATTGAAAGCCCTTCAAAAATGGTCTCCCTGCCATTTTTTCTTACAAGTTTTCTGTCGAAAACTTGCCTGTGGTTATTGCAAACATTTGACGCGCCGTCCATGGCGCTGCTTGTTTGCAAATAAGAAAAAATGGCAGGGTGTTCTTTTGGGACGCGGGTCTTTTGCAGGAAAAAGCGCCGCAAAAAAAATACTAGAAATAAACTGAATATGGTTGTATAATGGGATTTAAGAAGTCGGCATGGGAGTTGACTTAGTTTTTTTTAGAGGTTTAATTTATGAAGAAGACATTTTTTTCATCTATTGTAACAGCGGCAATGTCCGTATTGCTGCTTGCATTCTCAGGATGTATGAGTACGACGGAAGGAGGAGAAGTCGGGGCAAACAGAAAGCAGATGATGCTTATCTCTGAAGCCCAGATGGAAGCCAGTGCCAACGAGTCATACGCAGAGGTACTTGCAGATGCAAAAAAGAAGGGAATACTTCTTTCTGCAAGTGATCCCCAGTCACAGCGCGTTAAGGAAATTGCGACCCGCCTTATTGGAAAGACTACGGTTTTCCGTTCGGACGCAAAGGACTGGAAGTGGCAGGTTAACGTAATCAAGGACGAAACTGTTAACGCATGGTGCATGCCGGGCGGAAAGATTGTTGTTTACACGGGAATTATTGATGCCCTTAAGCTTACGGACGGCGAGCTTGCGGCAGTTATGGGCCACGAAATTGCCCACGCACTCAAGGAGCACAGCCGCGAACAGGCAAGCAAAGAGGTTCTTCAGGAGCTTGGCGTTGCGGTTATTGCTACGGCAGCAGGCTTGGGTGATGCAGGAACTGCAATGCTTCAGTTGGGCACACAGCTTGGCGTAACCCTTCCATTCTCACGCAAGTGCGAGACAGAGGCAGACCGCATGGGAACGGAGCTTATGGCACGCGCAGGATATGACCCATACGAAGCTGTAAACATCTGGGAAAAGATGAATGCGCTTGGCGGAGGACAGCCGCCTGAGGTTTTGAGCACCCACCCTTCAAACGACAGCCGCATCTCTGACCTTAAGAGCATTGCAAAGAAGGTATATCCGCTTTACGAGTCTGCAAAGCAGGCTGCAAAATAGGCTTTCAGGTTTAATTTAAGGTTTTATAAATGCATGCCATTGCCTAAGTTTGGGCAGTGGCATTTTTTTTGCAAAGGTTTCTGTTTGCATTATGAAAGTAAAAATGATTCTTCCTTCCCTGGAGGAAGCAAAAAGCCCCTTTTGGAGGCCAATCAAGTATTCGCTTTTTCCCCCGCTTGGACTTGCAACGCTGGCAGGATATTTTTTGCCGGAAGACGAAGTTGAGCTTGTTGACCAGCATGTAGAAAAGCTTACTCTGGACGACAGCCCGGACCTTGTTTGCATGCAGGTTTATGTTACGAATGCCTACCGCGCTTACCAGATTGCAGATTCTTACAGGAGCCGGGGTGTCTATGTTGCCATGGGAGGTTTGCACGTAACGTCCCTTCCACAAGAGGCCCTTCTGCATGCGGATACGGTGATTCTGGGCCCCGGAGAAGAGGCATTTCCCCGCTTTATAGATGATTTCCGAAAGAAAAGGCCAGAACGCTGCTACACTGCAAGGGAGCGCAGCATAGAAAACATTCCGCCAGTCCGCAGGGACTTGATTAAGAGGAGCAGGTATTTTGTTCCAAATTCGCTGGTTGTTTCCAGGGGCTGCCCCCACCACTGCGACTTTTGCTACAAGGATGCCTTTTACGGAAGCGGTAAATCTTTCTACACTTGCCGGGTGGATTCTGCACTTAAGGAAATAGATTCACTTCCGGGCAGGCACCTTTACTTTTTGGACGACCACCTTCTTGGCAACAGGCAATTTGCCCGCGAACTTTTTGAAGGCATGAAGGGAATGAAAAGGGTATTTCAGGGAGCGGCTACGGTTGCGTCAATTTTGGACGGGGACTTGATTGAACGCGCAGCTGATGCCGGTTTAAGAAGTATTTTTGTTGGCTTTGAAACTTTTTCGCCGGAAAACCTTGCCCAAAGCAACAAGGCACAGAACCTTTCGCGGGACTATGCCGCCGCTGTAAGAAGGCTGCACGATCTTGGCATTATGATAAACGGAAGCTTTGTCTTTGGACTGGACGATGATGACAAGGACACTTTTAGCCGCACAGTTGACTGGGCGGTGGAAAATGCAATCACTACGGCAACCTTCCATGTGCTTACCCCCTACCCTGGAACAAGGCTCTTTTCTAAAATGGAAAAGGAAGGCCGCATAAGAAGCTATGACTGGAGCCGCTACGACACACGGCACGCAGTTTACCAACCGGCAAGGCTTAGCCAGAAAGAGCTTGAAGATGGCTACAAAAAGGCTTACCGGGACTTTTATTCATGGAAGAATATCTTTGCATCCTGCTCCCAAGACGAAAGTCTTTCCACAAAGCTTTCCCACTTTGCCTACACCGGCGGCTGGAAAAAGCTTGAGCCCTTCTGGAACATGCTCATAAAGGCGGGTCTATTGAACAAAATGCTTCCTGCACTGGAGTTTTTGCTTTCGCATACAAAATAATCTGTTGAAAAGGGAAATGGCCTGAGCATGGCGTGGAAGGGGGCGAAGCCGCCACGCGTATGCGGGGCCGAGGGTGACCGAGCCCTGGAAGGCCTGAGTCAAAATCAATGGATTGTTTTGGGAAGCTTGTTTGCAAAAGAAAAAACTGCGTCCAAAAAAAGAAAAAAAATCCCCGCCAGGAATTTCTTCCAGACGGGGCCTTCTTATACTGCCAGAGTTTTTAATGCTAAAACATTTATGCTAAAGCATTTAATACCCTGGCAAGCAAGTCGAAACTACAGAGAAGCGTGGCAGGTACGTGCAATAACGTCGTCCTGCTGTTCCTTTGTAAGGTTGATGAAGCGTACTGCATAGCCAGAAACGCGAACCGTGAAGTTTGCATATTCGGGCTTTTCAGGATGAGCCTGGCAGTCCTTGAGCTTTTCTACGCCGAATACGTTTACGTTCAGGTGGTGTGCACCCTTTGCAAAGTATCCGTCCATGATGTTAACAAGGTTGTTAATCTGCTCGCTTTCTGAGTGACCAAGAGCGCTTGGGTTGATTGTCTGTGTGTTTGAGATACCGTCGAGTGAGTATTCGTAAGGTACCTTTGCAACAGAGTTCAAGCTCTTTACGAGACCCTTTGTCTCTGCACCGTATGATGGGTTTGCTCCAGGAGAGAATGGCTCGTGTGCCTTGCGTCCGTTTGGCAATGCGCCTGTAGCCTTTCCGTATACAACGTTTGAAGTGATTGTAAGGATAGAGGTTGTTGGCTCTGCGTTGCGGTATGTGTGGTGCTTCTTGATCTTTCCGATGAATGTCTTGAGAAGCCACTTTGCAATTTCGTCTGCGCGGTCATCATCCTGACCGTAGCGTGGGAAGTCACCTTCAATCTGGAAATCGTAAGCCATGTTGGGAGCAAAGATTCTCTTGCCCTTCTTGTCCGTAACGTCGATGTCGCGGCGGAGAACCTTAACCTTTGCGTACTTGATTGCAGAGAGGGAGTCAACAACGTGGCTGAAACCTGCAATACCAGTTGCAAATGTGCGGCGAACGTCTGTGTCGATGAGTGCGAGCTCAGCTGCTTCGTAGTAGTACTTGTCGTGCATATAGTGAATTGCGTTGAGTGTGTTTACATACAAACCAGCAAGCCATTCAAGCATGATGTCGTACTTGTGCATTACCTCGTTGTAGTCAAGGTATTCGCTTGTGATTGGTGCCATCTCTGGACCAACCTGTACGCCTGGTGTAAGACCTGCTTCTTCGTCCTTACCGCCGTTGATTGCGTAGAGCAAAGCCTTTGCAAGGTTGGCGCGTGCACCGAAGAACTGCATTTCCTTACCAGTCTGTGTTGCAGATACGCAGCAGCAGATAGAGTAGTCGTCACCCCAAACAGGGCGCATGATGTCGTCGTTCTCGTACTGGATAGAAGATGTGTCGATAGAAATCTTTGCGGCATAGTCGCGGAAGTTCTTAGGCAGTCTCTTTGAGTAAAGAACTGTGATGTTTGGCTCTGGTGAAGGACCCATGTTTTCCAATGTGTGGAGGAAGCGGAAGTCGTTCTTTGTTACCATTGAGCGTCCGTCCTGGCCAAGGCCTGCAACTTCGAGTGTAGCCCAGATTGGGTCGCCGGAGAAGAGCTGGTTGTAGCTTTCGATGCGGGCAAAGCGTACCATGCGGAACTTCATAACGATGTGGTCTACGAGTTCCTGTGCCTGAGATTCGGTCAAAATGCCGTTCTTGAGGTCACGTTCGATGTAGATGTCAAGGAAGGTTGCAATGCGGCCAACTGACATAGCTGCACCGTTCTGTGTCTTGATTGCGGCGAGGTAGCCGAAGTAGAGCCACTGGAAAGCTTCCTTTGCGTTCTTTGCAGGCTTTGAGATGTCGAAGCCGTAAGAAGCAGCCATTTCCTTCATCTGGCCAAGAGCCTTGATCTGCTCTGCAACTTCTTCGCGGAGGCGGATAACGTCGTCAGTCATTGTGCCGTCACCGATGTTTGCAAAGTCCTTCTGCTTCTGTTCAATAAGGAAGTCAATACCGTAAAGTGCAATGCGGCGGTAGTCACCAACAATGCGTCCGCGTCCGTATGTATCCGGCAAACCGGTAAGGATGTGTGCTGAACGTGCCTTGCGGATCTCTGGTGAGTATACCTGGAATACTGCGTCTGAGTGAGTCTTGTGGTACTCTGTAAAGATCTTGTGGAGTTCTGCGTTTGGCTTGTAGCCGTACATCTCGCAGCTCTGCTCTGCCATGCGGATTCCACCGAAAGGCATGAAAGCCCTCTTCAAAGGCTTGTCTGTCTGGAGACCAACAACCTGCTCCAAGTCCTTCTTGGAACCGTCTGCAAAAATGTAGCCCGGCTTGTGGGAATTGATACCTGTAACAATGTCTGTGTCAAGGTCAAGAACACCAGAGCGTTCCTTTCCGTCAAGACCAACAGACTTCTTGTTGTGCTCTTCCTTCTGGAGACGCTGCAACTCGTCAAAAAGCTTGTTTGTAGCATCCGTAGGCTTTTCAAGGAAGCTTGAATCACCGTCAAACGGCGTGTAATTAAGCTGAATGAATTCACGGACGTTTACTTCGTCCTGCCAAAGGCGTCCGGTTTTAAAACCTTTCCATTCTTCTCTCTGGACCATACTCTAACCTCACTGAATATAAAAATTTGTTTTAGGGTTAAACTTTATAACTATATACTACTCCAATTAAAAAAATTAAGCAACTGAATTTTGTAATATTTACAATTTTTTTTGCCAAATATAGTGTTTTTGGCTTAAATTCAAGGAAAAAACGCTATTCTTAGCTTTCAGATTTATTTAAGTATTAATATCAACCTTGTAAAACGATACTAATCAGGCATTTTTCAAGCACGGTACTTTTCTGGACGGAAGCCTAAAATTCTCTGCCAGTTTGCCCTTGGATAATCAGAGCGAACATGCTCCTCGTCACCGTCCTTCGGTTCCATTCTCGGTGATGCCGCCCCTTCGACAAACTCAGGGAGCGCCCTCACCGAAAGCGCTAAGGGGGGCATAGGGGCCTGCATGGTAACAAACAAACCACGTTCCCTGAGCCTGCCGAAGGGAATTTACCCCAAAAGAAACACTTGTTGAAAAGTACTGCCTTGCACTTCTGCATGCTGCTAAGCCGCCATCCATGGCTTGGTACTGCTTGGCAAGGTGGCAGATAAAGCCGGTTCTCGCAACGAAGTTTCAAGCGACCCCGCAAGCGCCACATACAAGGAATATTGGCAAGCAGGCTAAATACGGCGGAAAAAATGGCATTGCCGCAAAAAAACAACAAAAAACCTTCAATTGACAGCAGCAAAATCTGCTAATATACTAAAAGAATGGACAACATACGTTTTAACGTAGTGGCTTTTGTGCTTCTAATCCTGCTAGGAAGCGTTGCCGCAATCAGAAGAGCGCCATCCGTCTCCCGAAACAGGCTTTTTTTCCTGTGCTGCGCCATAAACATCATATTTATCTGCTCAGACGCAGCAAGACTTCTGGCAAAAAACTCGCAAAAGACACTTGAGGCAGTTCCCTTCATCCTCCCTCTGCTTAGCGCAATCACGGCACTGTCGCTTATCCTCTGCGCAGCCTTCTTTACAGGCTACTTTTACACCGTTGTCCACGGAAGGATTTCCCTGCCCCGCCAGCAGTTCCTTATTTTTGCCCCTGCGGTACTGTCAGTCATTTTGCTTGCAGTAAACAAATTCAAGCCAATCCTCTTTTACCTTACGGAAGACGGCTCTTTTAAGCAGCTTCCCCTCTTCTTTGCCATCATAGCCTACTACCTTGCCTACATCAGCATACTAACCGCAAGGACCTGGGAAAGCATGAACAAAAAGGACAGGCCTATTATCGTCTTCCTTGTTTCCATCTGTTTTTTGTCCATAATCATGCAGGTAGTCTTTCCTGCTGTCCATGCCATAAACCTGGTGCTTCCCCTTGTGGCCCTGCTTTCATACCAGAGCATAGAGTCCACCTACAACTTCATAGACATAAAGACCGACCTACAGAACGAGACGGCCTTTTTTACCAACAGCGCAACCCTGATTGCGGCAAAGGCAAAGTGGGACTGCCTGCTTGTCATTCTGGACAACATCCCCTCCATGGACAACGAATTTGACACATCGCTTACGGATGACTTCATTTCACTTGCGGCAAAATTTCTAAACAGGATTTCCAGAAAGATTTCCGTCATGCGCGTAAAGAGAAACATGTTTGCCCTCTGCTGCAAGGACACCGACGAGCTGGAAGAAGACAGGGTTATCTCGCTCATAGAAAAACGCTTTTCGAGCCCATTTAAAATCGGCAACATAAACATCGTGCACACATGCTGCTGCTGCAGGATTTCCTACCCCGAGCACTACTCAAACTACGAAGATTTCTGCGCCTTTGTAGAGCTTGCGGCATCACCCTTCAACCGACCGGCAAAGAAGCTGGTTTCTGCCAAGGACCTTGACCTGGAAGCGCACAAGAGGAGGCAGCTTGTACTGAGCCTTTTGCAGACGGCCCTTGCAGACGGAAGCATAAAAATCACCTACCAGCCAATCTTTAGCTGCGCCACTCAGAGGGCGGAAGGCATAGACACCGACTTTTACATAAAGGACAGATCCATAGGAATCGCCTACTCAAAGGAAGTTATGGAAGCGGCGGAAGAGATTGGCATTGCACACCAGATATTCCTCTATCTCTACCATTCGGTATGCGGAACAATCCAAAAGGCCCACCTGCTTGAGCACAAGGTTTCCTTTGTGGAGCTGCCCCTTCCCATGAGCGAGATTCTAAGAAACGGCAATGAGAAAATCATCTGCGAAATTGCAGACATTTACTTTGTACCGCATTCAAAAATACGCTTCGTGCTGCCGGAGAAAGCCTTTCTTGAATATTCCACCCCAGTCCTGCGCAGGATAAACAGCCTTAACGAAGAAGGATTCTCCTTTACATTTACAGACTTGGGCAAGAGCTGCACGAACATACAGATGCTCCTAAAGGCAAATCTTGCGGAGACAACAGTTTCCATGCCGGCCCTTGAAGTGTCCGGGCAAAAGAGCAAGCAATCCCTGTCCATGAACTCGCTTATAGAGGCCTTCAAAAAACTGAACATACGGATAAAGGCCAAGGAAATATCCTCCAACTCCCAGAACATTGCAGCCCAGCTCCACGCAGTTGACTCCCTGCAGGGAGACTTCTATTCACCGCCGCTTACACAGGAAGGCCTAGACAAATTCTTTTCTCTGGAGGCACTGAATGCATAGCTCCATAATCACTTTTAACCTGTGTGCCCTGATAATATCATCCTCGTTCCTGATAATATTCCTAATCCGCCAGCCGCTGATGATTTTTCAGGACAAGGTTTACCTTAACGTAGTAATTGCCACCGTCATCACAGACATCTGCTCCGTCCTTGACTCCGGGGAAATAATAAGGGACTACCGAGCACTATTTGTCATGCGCAACATAATAGTCTCCATGCTCTTTTACACAATGTTCCTCTGGCCAATATACTTTGCGGCCCTTTTTAACTTTAAGCTGCGCCTTAGCAAGCTAAAGCCCGTAATCGTAGTTGCCCTGCTTCCAATTGCGGCCATGATTGTCATAAACATCTTTACAAAGTGCCTCTTCTACATAAACTCATCCTTTGACTACGTGGAGACGAACCTCTTCAAGACCATGTACATGATTGGACTCGCGGCATGTTTCATCGCATCCACATGCTTCTTTATCCCCGCGCGCATTTACACATCGCTTGAAAACACCTTCATCTACATATTCGTACTCATAGCATGCACAAGCGCAGTTGCAGTAGAAAACTTCCACCCCAAGGAAGAGCTTTTGCAGCTTGCAATATCCATCTCAATCGTCAGTATATACTTTACCATGCCAGCCCCGGAATCCTTTGTGGACAGCATGACCGGCCTCCTAAACGAAGAAGCCTTCAACAAACTTTGCGCAAAAAAAATATCGGGAAAAAGAAAGACATACTGCATAGCCGTATGCCTGCACGATGCAAAGATTGTAACAGCCTACGTCCAGCGGGACAGAACGGAAATGGTTACGGAAATAAAAAAAAGGGCTTTCGGAAAAATGCTGAAGAATTCCCTCATATTCAAATTCTTCCCCGGCGGCTACCTGATAGTCCTGGACAAGGAAGACGAAGCCTATGCCAACTCAGTCCTGGAAAAGGCCCACGAATTCTTTTGCAACTTCAGAACAGGCCCCGAAAAGGCTGTACGCATTCCTTCAACCGTAAGCCTCATCTGCTGCCCCGAGCACGCCTCCTCCACTGACGAAATAAAGGCCTACCTAGAACACATTTTGGACAAAGGAATAGAAGAAAACCTTAGTCTGGTAAAAACCCACGACCTGCCGGTGGACAACATCCACTTCATCTTCAAGACCCAGAAGCTTCTCAACAACGCGGAAAAAGAAGGCCGCCTCAAGGTCCTCTACCAGCCTGTCTATTCCATAAAGACAAGGGCCTTTGAAACAGCAGAGGCACTACTGCGCATGATGGACGAAAAGGGCAACTACATAAGCCCGTCAGTCTTCATCCCATTTGCAGAGCGCAACGGCTCCATACTGGAACTTGAAAACTTCATGATAAACGAGGCCTGCCGCACATACAGCGAGAAGCACCTGGCAAGCTACGGCCTAAAGAGCATAGGCATCAACCTTTCCATGGCGGAATGCATACAGGACAACCTGAGCGACACCATAAGCGGAATACTAAAGCGCTACTCAATGCAAAAATCATGCATCAGCATAGAAATCACGGAATCCGCAACCGGATTTGCAACCGAATCATTCAGCTCCAATCTCCAAGCCCTGTCACGGGCAGGCTACGAAATATGCCTCGACAACATGGGAACAGGAAACTCATCACTGGAAAAACTCATGTCAATTCCATTTTCCAGCGTAAAAATAGACAAGTCAATCGTAATCCCAGCATTCTCGGGCGGAGAAAAGGAGCGCATACTCTTTGACTCCATACTCGAAATAACTCACATATTCAACGCTAAAGTCGTAATTCAGGGAATAGAAACGAAAGATGGGGCGGAAGCCGCAAGCAAGCTGGACGCGGACTACATCCAGGGCTACTACTATTCAAACCCGCTCGAAGAAGACGAGTTCGAAGAATTCCTAAAGAAAAACCGCTTGCCCGGAAGCATCTAAAATAGTTTTCTCTGTTTTTTTTGGACGGTACTTTTACAGGCTCTACCATTCATTCCCTGGCTAAAAACGGCAGCCATGCCATCTCGTCACGGGCTTTCCGAGGTTCCTTGTTTTGGCGAACAAGGAGCGCCATGGAGGGCGCGTCAGTTGTTTGCTTAAGAAGTGCGGTAAGTTTTCGTAGAAAACTTACGGGAACAAAATCCCAAGGAGGGGATTTTGTTCCCCCTGCCCCTACAATCCCGCGTAGGTTCATTCGTAAAAAAACTCTAGTCTGGCAAAGTCCATTTGCACATCATCATCAAAATTAAAATACACGGCTTCCTTCAGTTTGCCATTTGAGGGAATCTCAACCTTACTAAAATCAATCATATTGCTGGCAGGGGAATCCTTGTAGGCGCGTAACTTTTTTCCGTCATAGCGCAGGTACAAAAACATGTTTGAATACCCTAAAGGCTGTCTTCCCAAGTTGGAAACTTCCAAGCGGCATTTTAACCGCCGTAATTTTTTGTCAAACTTAAGAGAGCCTATGTCTATTTTTATACCACCGATTTCCATGCAAGCAGCCTCTATCTTTAGGTCAGAAACAGTAAAGCACATAAGGGGCGCATCATAATAATCCGGCGGAAGGTCTGCGTCTCCAATATAAGTGAACTTTGCCCGGCAGGTGTAGACACATCCGCTTTCAAGCTGACGGGAAATAATCCTTTCCACAGCCTCATTACTGTATTCCTCATCTTTTCCAATGCCAATAATTTTATTGCCACAAGTCTGGAACCTTACGTTTGGCGGAAAGCCATTCCACAGGACAAAGCTTCCTGTAAGCTCAATGGACTCCCCTGTCTTCATCTTTTTCCTAAGGGCTGTCTCTGAGTCTGCAAATATCTTGTAGCAAAAAAGAAGTAAGAATAAAAATAAGAAGTATGTCTTTTTCATAATAATTTTTTTACCTTTGTTTTTTTGCAAAGCCAACTGATGCTTTAAAAAAGAGGGGGGCGTTACGGGGGGCAGCCAGCCCCCTGTAGAGGGGGTAGAACGCAACGAAGTGCGGGCGTAGGGGGAACTCGCAGCGTAGCTACAAGCGGACTCCCCCCCATATTAATAAGTACAGTTTAGTAGACGATTGCGGGTGTCCAGTACTGCTGGTTGTAAATGTCGGTAAAGCGGTAGGTTACCTTTACCTTGCCGCTTCCCACATTGGTGTTGCTTATGCTAAGTGAATCTGCACCGCCAGCGCCAACCGTAAGCTGGTTGCCCAAGTAGTAGCTGTCCTTGTATTCGCCCTGGTAAGAGTAGTAGTCGCAAAGGAAGTCAATCTTGTCGCCCTCAGAAATAAGGGTTATGTTCTTTGCCTGGGCATGTGCATCGTCTTCGCGGTAGTCGGTCCTTGCGCCTGCCACGTAGCCGTGTGGATGCTCGTCGTCAAAGACAAGGATAAGGTTTACCCTCTGGCCGTTAAGCATTGCCGGAACACGGCCTGTAATAGTGTACTTGTCTCCGCCAAGCTCAGTTGTGTCCAGGTGGTAGTAGGCAACAGGCTGGCTGTTAATGGAAAGCCATGTCCTGTCGCTAGAGGCAATAAGGCTTCCGTCTTCGCTAAAGTCGTAAACATTGTCCAAGCCAAGGTCTACGTAACCTTCTCCGTCATCATAGAACATGTTAAGGTCAAGACCGTGAACAAGTGACCACTGGCCTTCCGTAAGGGAAAGCACGTCCCTGTTCTGTCCGTCCTTCTTCCAGTTGAGTGCGCCAGCGTTAAAGCGGTTGGCAGCAATGTATTCCCCTGCCTGCTTTGCGGAAAGCTGGGAGTCTTCCATAAAGCCAATGTTGCGCCCCGTAAGACCGCTAATCAGAATGTCGCCAAGTCCACCGCCAAGACCGCTACCGCTAGCAGAACCGCCGCCTGTTATAAAGGAAGTAAGCAAGTCGCCGATTGCATCTGAACCGGAAGCAGGAGCACCGCCAGTCATGCCGCCAAGGAAGTCAAAGAGTGAGCCTGCCGCAGAAGAAGTACCGCCTGCCGCAACCTGTCCGCTAACTTCAAGGTTTGCAAATTCCTTAATACACTGGGCATAGCTTGAATCCATGCCAATGTCGTCGTAGGTGTCGCACATCTTGTCCACGTAAGAAGCGCGCGCGTATGGGAAGTAGATGGAAACACCGTAAGCATTTGTCATGTTGGAAGAAGTCTTGTTGTATTTGATTGCACCCTTGAGGGCCTTTGCCAAGGCATTAGCCTCGCTGTTGTCCACGTTCTTGCAAAGGTCAATAAAGTCTACCTGGTCAATCTTGGAACTTGTTGCAAATTCCCTTGTCTGGTAGCGGGCATCAGAAACTTCCTTATATTCATTCTGCTTAATCTTTGAAGTGATGGACTTGGAGAAAGAAGAAAGCTTTTCAGGAACTGTATTGGAGAATTCCGCAAGGTCAATCACAGAAAGCGTTGTCTTCTGACCGCGGCACTGATTTGCGCAAGTTGCAACAAAGTCGTCTACAATCTTCTTTCCAATGTCCAAAGTAGAAAGAGATGTGTTGCGTCCAAAATCGTTAAGCCAGTTTGTGTAGTACCAGCCAATGCCAGGCTCAGTCTCTTCGCTTGCAATCATGTAGTCCGCATGGCGGTTCATCATGAGGGCTGTTTCTGCAGTAGCCATAAGACATGCGTCAAAGCCAACAAAGTCAAACTTTACGCCGCCGTCATTAAGGGCCTTGTTAATTCCAGCAAGAGTCATTGAACCTGCAGAAGGATACTTTTCGTCGTAGCCATAGCCGCTTACAGAACCTCCGCCGTGATCCCAGAAAATAAGCTCGTAGCGGTTTGCGGGGAATTTTCCGGCCGTCCACTTAATAAATGAAGAAAGTGTGGAAGGCTCAATCATCTTCTTGGAACTTTCTTCCGCCAAAAGTTTTATGGAACCGTTTGTAACCTGATAAATCTGGTTCTTGCTGTTGCTGATTCCCTTTGTGCGCCAGCTCTTGCATCCGCCAGTGTAGACAATCAGGTTGATTTTGCCCAGGTTGGAAGCCGCCATTTCTGCAAGGTCGTTGGAAGCCATACCGTTCCTTGACTCCAAGTCGGTACCGCACATAAAGACCATGATTGTAACGTCATCGTTGCCGTTGCCAGCAATCTTTGTATATTTTTCCCTTGAACCGGGTGCAACAGTCTTGTCGTAGTTGTTGTAGGAAGTCTGAACGCTGTTGCCGGAACTTGCACCGGAAAAACCGGAAGGGGCAGATGTGTCACCGCCCAAAAAGCTGCCCAAAATTGAGCTGCCGGATGACCCCTGAGAAGAAGAGCCTCCGCCAAGCAAGCTGGAAAGTATTCCGCCGCCAGAGCCCTTGCCCAAAAACTGAACCACTAGGAAAATGATTATGGCTACAAGACCGCCACCGCCAAGCTTTACGCCACGGCTGGGACCGCCAGAGTGTCCGCTGCTTCCGCCATAACCGCCGGATGAATTTCCTCCCGATGAATTTGAATGTCCGTTGTAACCGTTTGATGAACCTACAGGCCCGGTACCAAGACCGTCCCCTCTTTTGTGTACGCCACTTCCGCCTTCCGTAACGTTTTTCTCACGTCCGCGCGGTCTCTTTGGATCCATAAAAAAGCTCCTTAAAAAAGATATAAAAACATTTTACATTTATATAGAAACATTTTATAAAAAATTCAACTTTTATTCAATTATTCAAAATATAAAGTTCACAAGGGGGAAGGTCTTCCCCTCGCTCCAGCCACGAGTCGCTTCGCTTTGTCGTGTCTTCCGCTACCCCTTCTCCTAAGGGAGGCAAGCCCCCCTTAAAATCCCCCCATCCAATCAGGGCTAGGCTTTGGTTTGCAAAAGGACGCTTTTTTTACTATATTATACTCATGAGCAAGATTCTTCATATTTTGGCACACATCGGCATAGGCATTGCGCTACTCCTTGTGGCGGTAACGCTTTTTGCATTCATCTTTCTAAGGGCATGGAAGCCTTTTGGTGGCAGGGCAAGCGAGGAAGACAGAAAGGACTATTCCCGCAGGGCATTAAACTTTGACGGCAAAAAATTCCACAACGAAGAAGATTTTTCAGTCCTTTCCATGCAGAAGAATCCTGCCCCCGACCCAATGAAAATTTCAGGCCGAGCAACCCGCCCGGACTTTGACTTTCCCACAAAAAAGCCGGATTTTTCCCCTGTCAGCAAAGAGGAAGTCCGCGTAACATGGTTCGGCCACTCTTCCCTGCTCATACAGATGCACGGCATGAAGATTCTTGTTGACCCGGTCTTTTCCGAGATGATTTCCCCCGTCTCCTTTGTAGGAAGCCGCCGCTATTCGCACCCGGGGCTTTCTGCGGAGGACTTGCCGGAAACAGACATCATGCTTCTTTCCCACGACCACTACGACCACCTTGACTATGACCTTATCCGCAAAATAGACAAAAAGGTAAGGCGCTACATTGTCCCCCTGGGTGTCGAAAAGCACCTGGAGCGCTGGGGTGTCCAAAAGAAAAAAATCACAAACATGGCATGGTGGGAAGAGACGGAAGAAAATGGCCTTTCCATTACATGCACTCCGGCCAAGCATTTTTCGGGCAGGGGCCTTACAGACAGGATGAACACCCTCTGGTGCAGCTGGGTACTAAAGGACGAACACCACAAGGTCTTTGAAAGCGGAGATTCTGGCTTTGGCGGCCACTTCCAAAAAATCCACGAAAAGTTCGGGGACTTTGACCTTGCCATAATGGAATGCGGCCAGTACGACATGCAGTGGCCAAAAGTGCACATGTTCCCCGAGCAGTCCGTGGAAGCAGCCAAAATACTGGGCGCAAAAGTTGCCATGCCAATCCACTGGGGGGCAATAGTGCTTTCCCGCCACGGCTGGGACGACCCGGTGGAGCGCTTCCTAAGGGCAGCAAAAAAAGAAGGCCTCAGGGTGATTACGCCATTCATAAGCCAAAGGGCAAACCCCGAAGAGCCGGAACTTTACGAAGACCGCTGGTGGCGACAAGGTGAAGCATCCGGCAGCAAAAAAGATTCCCAGTGAATGCAGCTAATTCCCGTGCGGAAGTACGCACAACCGTGGATTTTCAGACAATTTTTTCTGGAAGTGGAACCCAAAATTGATTTCCGCGCAATTACCGCCCGAGCTATTGAAACTTTTCTGCGATTTGTATATAATTGTAAGAAATCTAGATTTTTTTATTGAAGGAAGATAAATTATGATATCAACAAATGAAATCAAAGTAGGTTCTGCCTTTGTTTTTGAAGGTTCTCCTTTTATTGTTCAGAAAAAGCTCGGTCAGAAGGGTGGCCGCCAGGGAATCACAGTTAATCTTCGCGTAAAGAACATCGTTACCGGTAGCACACAGGATTTGGGAATTGATGCTGGCGAAAAATTCCAGGAAGTAGACCTTGAAGAAAAAACAGTAAAGCTTTCCTACATTGACGGTGAAGACTATCACTTCATGGATGCAGAGTACAACGACGTAATCCTTACAAAAGAAGACCTCGGAGACAACGCTGGCTACCTTAAGCCATCAGAAACCGAAGGTGACGATGACGACTTTGAGCTCAAGGTAACATACTACGAAGGAAAGCCAGTTGGTGTTGACCTTCCTATAAAGGTTACCCGCGTAATCAAGTACTGCGAACCAGGAATCAAGGGCGATACTTCTGGTAAGTCCCTCAAGCCTGCAACTTTGGACACAGACATTGAAGTCCGCGTTCCTCTCTTCTGCAACACAGAAGACCGCATCGTAATTGACACACGCGACGGTTCATTCGTTGAACGCGCAAAATAATTAAAGCAAAAACAACAGCGGCAGCCTGAAGCCCAAAAGCCTCGGGTTGCTTCTGATGCATATCTGATCCTGTAGCTCAATTGGATAGAGCGTTAGCCTCCTAAGCTGAAGGTTGCGAGTTCGATTCCCGCCAGGGTCATTCAAGGTCTAAGAGGACATTCCTTTTAGGCCTTTTTTATTTTGAAAAATTTTGGGGTTTTGCAAAGGGGTGCCGCCCGGTGCTTTGCTGCAAATACAGGGCGGGGGTTGGCACGGCAAGCCTCAGGGAAGGCTCTTGCTTCTAAGCTTGGACTGCTGCCTGCGGTATCTGTCAAGCTGCGACTGGAGGCTTAAAATCACGTCTTCTACGCCAGCAGCCTTTAGTTCCCGGCGGAATTCATCCACAAAAGCTTCTTCATCACCAATGCAGCCAAAGCAAAGTGGAATCATGAACTTGTTCCAGACAGCATCTATCTGCTCAAGCTTTGAGGAAACATCGCTAAAATTCCAGATAATTGCGGGATAGGGATATTCAAGCGCAACCTGGTTGTATTCTGCAACGAGTTCATCGTACTTGTCCCAAAGGTTTTCTGAGGTACGCACTTCCAGCATGTCGTTGCGCCCCCACCAGAAATTAGTGGCAAAACTGTCACGCTCTGGCTTGTAGCTTTCGGGGTAGCTCCTAAAGCCGTCATCCCTGATTACATACTGCTTGCCGCGGATTCCGTAGTTCATCAGGTAGTAGCATTCCGGGTCGTTCCTAAGCAGGTCATAAACCTTTAGCGCGCGCTCCGGGTGCTTGCTCTTTGAGTAAATTGCCATTGCTCCGTGGGTAACGGACGTACGTACAAGGTTGCCGCTTTCCTTTCCGAACCAGAAGAAGCTGCAGTCGGCATCGGGAAAGTTGGCCATAAGCTTGGGTCCAACGATTGAATAAAAAGTGTCCGTATGGTGGCATTCAAGCGCAGTCCTTCCGTTTATGAATTCCTCTCGGTTGTTCCAGTCGTAGCCCGAAACCACGTCGGAAGGCCAGACTTTTGCCTTGCTCCATTCCTTCATCAGTTTTGCGAAGGCCAAGAGTTCATCACCCTCGTAATACGGGGAATAGATTCTTTCCGCGTCATCGCTGCTAAATCCGAACATCAGGTTTGCAAGAACTCCGTCCAACGGAATGAAGCGGCTCTTGGAAAATATGTAGCCGTTGGAAAGCGTTATGGCAATGCTTCTTGTCGCCTGGCACTTGAAAGGGTATTCAATCCCCTCATTTTCGCGCACATAGCGGCAGTAGGGAAGCACATCCTCCCAGCACTGTATGCCATTTTCAAGCCCGGCTTTTTTTGCCCAGTCACCGCGGTACATAAATCCATGGTTTATCCACTGTGAATAATTGTCTTCGGGTATCAGGTAAATTCTTCCGTTAAAGCTGCATGCATCCCAGTGTTCATCACTTACGCTTGAAAAGGTATAGGGGCAGTTTTTTCTCAGCATGGGAACGGAAAGCGGCATGAATGCCCCGCGCTGCACATTCGGCCACGCCTCAAGCCAGTCGGATGCAGTTCCCACAAGGTCAAGGATTGTCCCCTTGTTGGAAAGCATGCGGTTGTAGTTGAGCATATAGTCCTTCCAGGGAACGTAAATAAGCTCCAGTTCCGCATTGGCCTTTTCGCGGAGCACCTTGTTCAGTTCGTCGAGCACTTCGCGGGTGGCATTGTTGGCCGGGGGATTTCCTATCGTTAGGTATGTTATTTTTACGTGGCGGGCCATATTGTCCTGCGGAGCATGAAAGATAAAAGTAAGGGCTGCAAGGCAAAACAACACAGGCAGCGCCAAGAGCAAATATGTAAAACGCTTCATTAAAAGAATGATACCGATTACTGTGCCTTTTGTAAACAGACTTTTGGAGTTTTTAGAGTAAAATTCAGCATCCCAAGGAGGGGGAAGTCTCGCTTGAAGCTGCGCTGCGAATACCCCTGCGCCCGCACTCCGTTGCGTGCTACCCTCTCTACAGGAGCTAGCCGCCCCCGTAACGCCCCCGCTGAATGCATCTGCACAAAATGCACCGATCAAAAACACAGTAAAAATAAAGCCTGTTTCAAAACTCGCCTGATGCCCGAAAGCTCCTAGATACGACACTTACACGTTCAGAATTTGTTGAATTTCAAAACATATTCTTGTAATATACACAAATACGGTATATAATAAAAACATGCCTGTATTGCAGAATCCGCTTGTACCCCCAAACTATCTATGAAAAACTTATTCTCCATCATACCTCCTGATTTTTTCAAGCCTCTCAACAGCAAATACAAGAATCAATATGCAGATTGTCTTCTATCTATTTACAATTCTTACCGAAGTGAAATTTCTTATGGAGTTGACAGGGAAGCTATAGTTTCTACACTAACTGATTACTTTAACAATAGAACTGACGCTATAAGTTTTGATGATGACATAAGCTTTGAGAAAGATTCTCGTAGCAAAGCGCAAAAAACAATTAATTTCCTAAAAGATTGTGGCTGGCTGGATTTTGAAGAAGAGAAAAATTATCAGCAAAATGTGGTGCTCACAGAATATGCAGTTCCTTTTATTAGGACCATGCATGATGTCATTAGAGAAGAAGAAACTGAATATCAGGGACTCATTTCACAGATTCATGCGGTTCTTCAAAATGAAGAGCTTTATTCAAAACCATATCAGTTTATCCTTAAAAATGTTGTAAGCAATACAGAACAATTGATTTCCAGTCTAAAAAAATTGAATATTTCAATAAAAAAACATATTGACAAGCAGACCAAAAATAAAGATTTGGCTTCAGTACTTGATATGTTTACAACGTATAATGATGAAATAGTTTCAAAATCATTATATCGATTAAAGACAAGTGAAAATGTTGGCAAATTCCGGCAATCAATCAAAATCAATCTAGATAAAATGCTTACGGAGCCAAAGATACTAAAAGATTTAGTTGATGGCTATATGGAAATTGAGCAGGAAAGTGATGCAAGCATAGCACAAGATAAGATAATTCAGATGATTGTTGATGTAAAAAATGCCTTTGAAAATCTTGACAAGATTATTGAAGACATAGACCGTAAGAATAATCATTATATGAAAAACGCAGCCTCAAGAGCCAAGTTTGAGCTAGCTTCAGGAACAAATCAAGAAGGCAAGATAAATACAATCTTACGATATCTAACAGAAGCTTCTGCTGAAGAAGAGCTTGTACCAGAAGAATTATTTAATATATTTGTCCAGAAGTATGTTTCTGAAGAATCAATAAAAAAGATTCCAGAAAAAAAGACTTATGAAGAAGTAACAGCCATTAATGTAGCTGAAATGCTAACAGAAGAAGAAAAAGCTCTAAAAAAGAAATTGCTATTGGATAAGCAAATGGCAAGATTCTACAGAAAAAAGATAGAATCTTTTGTTGCTGGGCTTTTAAAGGACAAACCCATAATAATGGCATCCGACATTCCTATCAATAATAGAAAAGATTTTGAAAACCTTATTTATATAAGGTTATTTGCAATAGAATCATTAGTTTATCGGGTAAAAAAGACAGACAAGAGAATAAAAACTGATAAATGTGAATTCACAGATTTTGAGATTATAAGAAAGCAGGCAGGAGATAAAAATGTTTGAATCACTTGAACTAATAGGAAATAGCTCGTCTCAAAAAGAAAAATTCTCAAAAGCAGCAAACAACCTCTTGAATCATTGTTTTATTCTAAAAAAGAAGGACGATACACGACAGGATTATATTTATATAAAAGATAACAAAGAACAGTTTACCTTAGTCTTTGATTTATTAGGATATGATATACGAATCGACGAAGAAATGGGACTGATTTCGATCTCCAACAGAAACGGAACAGGAAGACTTCAATTTACAAAGTTTGAAAGTATAATGTTCTTAATTTTAAAACTTCTGTACCTGGAAAAACGAAACGATTTATCAACAAACGGAGATAATGTTACAGTTACCATTCAAGACATTCGGGACAAATATAATATTTTAAAGATAAAGAACAAGCAGAAACTTGATAGAAATTCAGAGAAACAGGTTATAGCTCTATTTAAGCGATATAACCTTATCAGGAATCTTACTTCAGATATAATGCAAAGTGATACACGTATTGAAATTTATCCATCTATTATGATTGCAATTCCAAATGAAGGTATCACACATCTTTATGAAAGTGTAAAAGACAGGCTTGCAGAATATGAACTAGCAGAAGGAGAAGAAAATGCAGATGGCAAAGACGACTTTGTTGACGAAGAAGCTGAATAGAGTAAGACTTGTAAACTGGATGTATTTTGGTTATGAAACTTTTCCTATTAACCAAGGCTCTGTCTTAATAAGTGGCGAAAATGCAGCAGGAAAATCTACAGTTTTGGATGCAATCCAAATGGTATTAACAGGAAATTCAACAAAGTTTAATAAAGCTGCAAATGAAAACTCTGACCGTGATTTAAAGAGCTATGTGCGTTGCAAAATTGACACAACAGAAAAGACTTTTCTCCGTGAAGGAAATGTTATTAGCAATGTTGCCCTGGAGTTTTATGAAGAAAAAGAAAACCGCTGGTTTGTAATTGGTGTACACATTACATCTGGAAACGATACAGAACAGCCTAACAAACGATGGTACATAGAAAGTGGAAAACTTGATGACTTCTCTTTCCTAACAGAAGAGAACAAACCTGCTATGGCAGATGAATTTCGTAATAATGGCGAGAAGGTAAAGTACATAAAAACAGTATCTGAATATAAAGAAATCTTGAGACATAGGTTAGGCAATCTAGAAGATAAGTTTTTTGAAGTCATTTTGAAAGCTCTTGCATTCAGGCCTGTTGACAACGTTAAAGATTTTATCAACAAATATGTTCTAACAGAAAAAAACATAGATGTTCAATCTTTAAGAGAAAGCATTGATGTACTGAATGAATTTGAACAGACTCTTAAAAAGGCAAAACAGGAAAGAGATACACTCGAAACAATTTTGACTCGCTTTCGGGAAATAGAAGAAAATGCCCATAATCAAAAAGTAAATGACATGCTGGTTAAGATTGTAGATAAAGATGTTCTTGAAAAAAAGAAGGATGATGCAGCAAGAAAAATCAACATAGCTGAACAAATGCTAAACAGAAAGAAGTCCGAACAAGAAGATTTAGATTTCCAGCTAAAAGATATTAGAACTAAGTTGATGCAACTTCAGCAAACCTTTGAAAATTCCGATTATCACAGATTGACGGAAAACTTACAGACTTCCATTGACAACTTGAAAAATGACAAATTATATGAAGAATCCAGAAACCAGCAGCTTACTGATTATTTACGATTCTTAAATAATTATCTCTCTATGTTTATAAAGTTAAAGGATATTCCAGTATCTGCTGAAGAAGTAAAGAACATAGGAAGTGATTCTGAGATTAACAAAAAAGTAGAAACCGTTGATAGACTTGAGCATTTTTTGAAAGCAGAAATTAGAGACATTCAAAAGAAGAAATACGATATAGAAAGAGAAAGAGATAATATCTCTTCTAGAATTTCTCAGCTTGAAAAGGAAATTGAAGATTTACAGTCACAAACAATTCGTTTTCCAGAAGAGACCGTAAAACTCAAGGAATGCATCGAAAAAGAATTTGTAGACAAGGGTATAGATTCTCCTGTATATATTTTTGCGGAACTGCTAAATATTTCAGACACGCAGTGGACTAATGCAATTGAAGGATATTTGAACACTCAGCGGTTTTATCTGATAGTAGAGCCTGAATATTATAATCTGGCTTTGGAAATTTATAATGCAAATAAAAGAAGCTATAATCAGGGTATTATTAACTTTAGAAAACTTCCTGATGTCAAGCCTGAATCTAATTCTCTAGCATCATTTATTCAGACCAACAACCGCTATGCTCAAAGATACGCAGACTACATTCTTGGAAATGTAATTTGCTGCGAAACTTTAGCAGAGCTTGAGAATTACTCTTCATCAATTACAAAAGACTGCATGGTTTACAAAAACTTTGTTTCTCGAAAAATAGATCCGAAAATTTATTCAAAACCTTACATTGGTAAAGATGCTATAGAAGTTCAGTTAAAAAATGCAAAGCAGGAAAGAAAAGTTTGGTCAGAGAAAATACCGGCTTTACGGGATAGGCTAAATACATATGCACAGTTAGAAAACTCATACGAACATGTTAATTTTGATATGCTAAAGACTTATTTGGATGCTCCCAATAAGTTATGCTCTGTAATTGAACGTCTTAACAAAGAAATTAAAAATCTTGAAGAAATAGAAAAAGACCAGGATATTATTCAATTGCAAAAGCAAATATCAGACTATGAGGAAAAAGACAAACAATTAACATCACAAGAAAATACCTTGACTGGAGATAAGCGAACTCTAGAAAATGAAATTGAGAATACAAAAGCTCACCTTATAGAATTAAATGAACAGCTTGAAAAGAAGGTTATTGAATTAACAGAGTATCAAGATTATCAGGCTGCCATTTATACTGAAGCTCTTGAAAAATATCAGGATTTGAAGAAAAAAGAATCGATTGAAGAAATTCAAACTAATTACGGTATTAACAAGACAAGATTGGATAATAAGGCATCTCGTCTTATTAATGGAGAAAAGAATTTTATCGGTCTTTATCAAATGCAAAGTAATTATAATTCTGTATTTAGCAAGGACTTTAATACAGGCCTAGAAGGCTTTGATCAATTTAAGGCCCAGTTTGATAAATTAGATAAAGTTGAAATTGTTCGTACAGAAGAGACTATCAGAGTATCAAGAGAAAAATGTGAAGATATTTTTAGAAATGAATTTCTTGCAAAGATGAAAGAATCAATAGAAAGCGCAAAATATGAATTTGATAATCTAAAGAAAGCACTCAAAGATATTAATTACGGAGAAGATACTTACAATTTTACTCTTAACCCAAATTCTCAAAAACGAAATCTTTACAAGATGATTATGTCTGAAGACAATATGGGAACAGCAAATCTTTTTGCCGGCAATTTTGAAAGCCAATACAAAGACGAAATTGAAGAACTGTTTACCAGAATTAAAGCAGGAGATTCCAGCGACAAAGCCGTTCGCGAGTACACTGATTACAGAACTTATCTTGATTATGATATTGAAATTACTAAAAAGAACGGTACAGTTCAAAAACTCTCTACTAAAGCAAAAAGTAACTCTGGTGGAGAATCTCAAGTACCATTCTATGTAATAATGGCCGCATCCTTGAACAATATCTATAAAAGCAATAATTCTGTACGCCTACTTTTGCTGGACGAGGCTTTTAATAACATGGATGAGCAGAGAATTGCCAGTGTAATGAAATTCTTTAATCAACTTCAGTTCCAGACAATATTGGTAGCACCATCACCAAAAATTCAGGACATTGAAGAAAACGTCGATTCTGTTCTAACAGTTATGCGGGAAGATACAGTAAGCTTTGTAGAGGACTTCAGATATTATGGCGACTAAGATAGAGATAAAAGTATTAAATGAACTCCTTGATGCGTATGAAAAGAGCAAAACTTTTTTAGGAGAAAACAAAAACCATCAGACATTTCGGGTTGCGGTCTCAAAACTATTTCCAAAATATGATGATGATTCAGAATTTACTCTGTATAAAGAAATCAATCAAAATCTTGACTCTCTGAAGAAAAGAGGTTTCGTAGCATTTAAGCCTGAAAGAAGCGGTAAAATATGCTCAGTGTCTTTGGAAGAGAATGCAATTGAGCAAATCTATAAATATATAAAGCGAACTTCCAAAGCAGCCGTGAATAATCAGTTAATGTATATGTGGGGTAATTTTAAAGACTTACAAGAAAATCTTTTTACATCTCTTTTGGCATATATAAAAGAACAGCAAAACCGAATAAGTCTAAACAAACCGGTTCAATTTTTTGATGGCAATTTTTCAGATTATGAAGATATATTGAATGCGGTAAAAGCTGTTTTAGCAAATCAGGATGAAATTTTCATCCGTGAACTTTCCGTAAAACTATTCAATAATTCTAAACGACTTGAGGTTATAGAAAATTCCGTAAGGTCTATACTATTCAAGTATGGTGAATATGATGACAAAGAAACAGTTTTAGAAGAGCACAACATACTTAAGACTCCAACATATGTGATGGTAAAAGGAAAAGGCATCTTATACTGTGGAGAAAGAATTGACCTAAGTAAAATAAAGGGAGACATAGGCCTTTCAACGCGAACCCTAAAAGATTTATCTTCTGTTGAGCTTAATGGTGCTAATGTCATGACAATAGAAAACCTTACAAGCTTTCATAAATATCAACCAGATAACGAACTCGTTATTTATTTAGGGGGCTTTCATAATTCCATAAAAGGAAATTTTATTAAACTTATTTCCAAATGTAATTCAAAAGTTATATTTAAGCATTTTGGTGACATAGATGCCGGAGGATTTTATATTCTTGAAAATCTTAAAAGAAAAACAGGCATGAGTTTTATTCCATATAAGATGGATATAAAAACTTTGGAAGAAAACAAAACAAATTGGATTAGTCTATCTGAAAATGATAAGGCAAGACTGAAACTTTTGGCAGAAAAATCAAACGACTTGAAGAGCATTATTGATTTTATGATTGAAAATAATTGTAAGCTAGAACAGGAATCAATATCTTTGTCTTAGCACAGTTTTTAATCGTGCTTGCGGAAAGTCCGGGGTTTTAGGGGTGCGGTCAGCAACCCTTAGGAGAATGGGGTGTGCCGAAGACCGGAGGGCTGAGGCCAGGGGAAAGGCTTTTCCCCTCATTATTGTTTTTATTGACTTGCCCTACTCCTTTATTTCGTTAAGAAGATACGGCGTTGTCTGATAGACGTAGTAGTTGAGCCAGTTGGAGTAGAAAAGGTGGGCGGTGCTCCTCCACTTGGACTTGACCGGTAGGGAGGGGTTGTTGTCCGTAAAGTAGTTTTCCGGTATGTGGATATCCAGGCCCTTGCTGATGTCGCGGCTGTATTCGTTGGCAAGGGTGTCGCTGTCGTATTCGAGGTGGCCAGTCATGAAGATTGAGCGGTTGTCCTTTGACTTTACAATGGTTACTCCGCTGACGGGGCTTGTGGCAAGAAGTTCCAGCTTGGGGTTTGCAAGTACGTCCTGGTCCTTGATTATGGTGTAGCGGGAGGTTGGCACGGGGAAGCTGTCGTCAAAGCCTCGGCAAAGTGGGTCGGTTGGTGCAAGCAGGTCGCTGTAGAAGATTCCCGAATATTTTCTTTGCATTACGTACTTGGGGATTCCGTAGAAGTGGTAGAGGCCGGCCATTGCCCCCCAGCACAAAAAGAGGGTGCAGTAGGCGTTTTTCTTGGCGTAGTCCATTATGCGGCAAAGGTCTTCCCAGTAGTCAACTTGCTCAAAGTCAAGCTGTTCGACGGGGGCTCCTGTTATTATCATTCCGTCGAATTTTTTGCTGAAGACTTCGTCGGATGAGATGTAGAATCTTTCCAGGTGGCCTGAGTCCGTGTGGCGGCTAACGTGGTTTTCCATGCGCACCAGGGAAATGTTTATCTGGAGCGGAGTGTTGCTCAAGAGGCGCAGAAGCTGGGTTTCCGTAACCTCTTTTGTTGGCATGAGGTTTACGATGGCAATTTCCAGCGGGCGGATGTCCTGGGTGGCGGCGCGCTCGGACGTCATTACGAATATATTTTCACTTTCCAAGACCTGTCTTGCAGGCAAATCCGCATCTATTTTTATAGGCATAAAGACTCCTACATTATTTTGCCTACATTATAGCATATAGCAACAATTTGTAAAATATGCTATAATCCTTTAACGAAAAAAGGTTGGTGGGGATATGAATACAAGAGCAGACCGTAGGGCAGCGGTAAAAAAGCTAAAGGCTTTGGTGCTTAGCCCAAAAATTGAAATAAACGAATACCGCAAAGGCATAGAGAATGAATTTTCTTGCGAACTTCTTCCAGCCGGTGTTGAATGCACTGAACAGGATGCAGGCGGTGTAAAATACGACCTTCTTACTCCCGTGGTTTATGCTTCCAACAGGATTATCTTCTATATACATGGCGGTTCTTTTGTTGGCGGCTCGCGGCAAAGCTACAGGAACTTCTGCTCATCACTTGCAAACGATTCGTCTTGCAGGGTGGCAATTCCTGAATACCGTCTTGCACCGGAACATCCCTTCCCTTCTTCTGTAGACGACCTGCTTACCGCATTCCGCTCAATCTATGCGGATGAAAAGGCAGCGGCAAGGCTTGAATCTTCCGCAAAGGAAAAACCTGAATACACATTCGGCCTAAAGGAAGAAGAGCCCAAGAAAGAAGAGCCGGGCGCAAACATAATAATTGCATCTGACGGGAGTGGAGCAAGCCTTACACTGGCACTTATGTTCCGCATGACGGAAGACCAGCTTAAGAGCGTAAAAAAGGTTGTCTTCTTTTCTCCATGGCTTGATGTCTCCCGCTCTTCCCCCCTGCTCACAGGACGCCGCGTTTACGACGAAGTGCTTTCCGGGGATTCAATGCGCAGGGCAAGCGACCTGTACACTTACGACAGCAATTCGGAAAACATATTCATCTCTCCGCTAAAGGCACCGCCAAAGAATTTTGAAGGCTTTCCACCCTTCTTTATCCAGATGGGAGAAAAAGAAATCCTTATCCAGCAGGTAAAGCAATTCGAAAGTCTCTTGGCACAGGCAAAGGTTGAATGCACCCTGGACATTTGGCCAGACATGATGTACATGTTCCAGTTTGCAGACGAGTTCCTGAATGAATCCCACCTTGCAGTGGAAAAGGCAGGAAAGGAAATTTCCAAACGCCCGGAAGAATATGAAGAATCAGACGAAGATAAATCGCAGCGGCAAAAAATTCTTGACCGCAACAACATTCGCTCGGAATAGGACGCTGAATTAGGATATGGAACTGCTTTCTCCGGCAGGAAACGTGGACAAGCTGCGTTACTGCTACACTTACGGTGCGGACGCCGCATACATTGGGCTAAAGAATTTTTCTCTTAGGGTAAAGGCGGACAATTTTTACGAAGACGAATACAAAAAAGTTGCCCAGCTAAAGGAACTATTTCCAGGCCGCCGCCTGCACTGTGCGCTTAACATTTCATTCCACAATTCAGAGATTGACCGTTTAATAGAAGACATTCCCTACTTTAAGCTTTACCCGATAGACGCTTTTATTGTCCAGGACTTGGGCATAGTTCCAATCCTTCAGAAGAACTTTCCAAATGCGGATTTGCACCTTTCCACACAGGCAAGCTGCATGAACCGGGAAGCCGTTAAAATGTACAAAAGCATTGGCTTTAAGCGCGTTGTTATGGGAAGGGAGGCTTCGCTAAAAGAAATTGCGGAAATAAAGGATGCAGTTCCCGACATGGAAATTGAATGCTTTGTTCACGGGGCAATGTGCATTGCATACGCGGGCCGCTGCCTGATGAGCGCATATCTTAACGGACGGAGCGCACAGGAAGGCTTTTGCTCGCACACATGCCGCTGGAACTACAAGCTTATGGCACCCATTCTTGGGCAGGCTGACGGCGGTATGCAAACTGGCGGTGGTATGCAGACAGGCACCTCTTTGCAAACTGGCGCGGTTCAGCAAACTGACGCTGCTTTGCAGAGTGGCGCGGTTCAGCAAATTGGCGCTGCTTTGCAGAGTGGCGAAACTTTGCAAACCGCCACCCAAGACGCGCTCCCCATGCAAAAAGCAATAGAACTTGCCCAAAGCGGAGATCTGGTCCTTAACGAAGAAAAACGCCCCGACGAATACTTCCCGGTCTACGAAGGCGAAAACTTTACCGCAGTCCTCTCCTCAAAAGACCTCTGCATGATAGACCACCTTGCAGACCTAAAAAAGGCCGGAGTTGATTCCCTAAAAATAGAAGGCCGCATGAAAAGCATCTACTACGTGGCCATGGTAACCAGAGCCTACAGAAAAGCCCTGGACGCACTGGAAGGAAAAATCACCGAGGAAGATGCCAAGCCCTTCGTAGCGGAACTTTACAAGGCAAGCCACCGCCCCTTTACCACGGCATTCTACTACAACAGAAGCGATGCCGACGTAACCGTAAGCGGAGCCGCAGACAGCCCCTACCTCTTGGCAGGCGAAATAAAGGGAGCACTAACAGCAGAAGAAAGCGACTTTGTCTTTAAGAAAGCAGCCCAGCTAACCAAGCGCAGGCAGGAAGAAAGGGAAAAACTTTGCCCACAGGCACTTGCCGCCCTTGAAGAGCGCATAAAAAATCAGCCGGACAAGCATCTTGCCGCGGTAGAAAAAAAAGAAGGCTTTGCATTCTACACCCTTGCACCGCTCAACATGATAACCCGGCAAACCCTTCTGGAACTTGTTACCCCGGCCATCGTAAGCCGAAAGCTTAAAGTGGAAGAATTCTGCCTGGTAAACCCCAATACCGGCGAAGTTTACAACTGGGTATGCGACGGCCACCCATGCGCAATCTACACCAGCATACCCCTTAGCCAAGGAGACCTCCTGCGAGCACTGGACCCAGGCTACAAAGAAGGAATTTTCCGCGACAACGGCAGGTAGGATTTTCTTTCTTGCATCACAGATTCCGGGTCGGAGCCCGGAATGACGGCTACCCTTTTGCAAGCGACTTTTTCTTTTAGCAAAAAAAATCCCGCCCTAACGTGGACGGGAATTCTTAAAAGCAAAAAAATTTTGCCAGGCAAATTTTACTTTACCCAAGCAAGACTTAGTTTGTCAGATAACTTTTAGTTAACAGACAACTCTTAGTTTGTTCCTTCTGCTTTCTTTGCACCTGCGTTTGCTGGTGTTACATTGATTTTCTTTGTAACAAAACCGCTGCGGAGGCACTGTGTACAAATGCGGATAGTTCTTGTTGTTCCGCCGATTTCTGTCTTAATCTTAAGAAGATTAGGCTTCCAAGTCCTCTTCTGGTGGTTATATGAATTACTTACAGTATTACCGTGTCCAGTGTGCTTTCCGCAAACATCACAACTTCTTGACATATCGCTTACCTACCTATTCAATCTGATATGAGTTCTTCAATATTACAGAAATAATGCCACTCTGTCAACATGCCAAGGGGGATTTTTGCGCATTTTTTTGCAACAACGGGCAAAATTAGCTCAAAAGTTGCGGTGCCGTTAAAGGCTCGAAGAGCAACTTTTGTGACAAAGTTTTTGTCGGCCGCGAAACTTTGTTATGTGTTTATTTCTTCAATTTGATTTTTAACAATTTGATAAATATCCCAGAAAAAATCATATTCCTTGGAATCAATTCTTTTATAAACTGTTGATATTGGAAAAATCATTATATTAGTTTTTCTGTGAACCAAACAATAATCAGTTCCGTATTCGTCAGTTATCATCTGCCATTCCATAGATAATTCTTTTCGTGCAATTTCGCCAAATAATATGCCTAAACCAGACGCAATCTCATCTTCTGAAAAAATCGAATTTCCGTTAAGCCAATTTTTGAATACGATATCTAAAATTCTTAACTCATTTGTTACTGATTTTTCTACGCTAGATGAGTTTACAATTTTGTTTCCTAAATCAATGTTTGTATTTATGATATTTATTTCTTCTTGCGTCAAATCCCGGAGTTGCGGTTTCTGATTTTGATTTCCAAGTCTTTTCTTATAATTAATTTCAGTCCCATCTACTATCAATTTATCAGAGTGTTCATTTATATGGATGGATTTAATTATATTTTCAATTTGAGCATTATATTTCTTTAGATTATTAATTTTACTATTCGGAAATGTAAGGGACAATATAAAAATGTTATTATCCAAACCAAATTTCCAATATTTAATCATGTATGAATCGTTTTCAATTTGATTTTCTGAAGTTATTGCAACATTGTATTGTCCTATTTTCTTTTGTTTTAAGTTTTTGCTGTTTATATCTTCTTGTACATGTTTTTCACCAGCTTTTTTTTCATTTTTGTCTTTAGGTTCAAAACTAATAAAACTTATTCTATAAATAATATCATCATTTTTAGGATTATAAACTAATAGTGTCCCGTTTTCTTCTGTTTCAGTTATAAAACACTTCGGAATACTACATACAAATGTTCCGTCACCAATTATAGTTAATTTTTCTTTTAGAAATGAAAACATTTTATTCTTTTTCTCCTAAGCGCCCCTGTGCAGGCGTCCACATAACAAGTATTACATTAGAATCAAAAAAGAGTCCATAGGCTATACCTTTCATCAAGAGATTCCATCATTTTCCGCTTTTTTGTACTTGATATAAAGCCTAGCCCCGATTGGAATGGCACGCGCAGCGTGTTCCGACCGCAGGGAGGAATGGAGGCGAAAGCCGGAACCATGGAAAGCGGGATAAAATGCCTTCCGTGGCATTTTATCCCGCAAGTTTTCTGGCGAAAACTTGCCTGTTTCTTCTGCTAACAAATGACGCGCCGTCCTTGGCGCTGCTTGTTTTACAGGATAAAATGACGCGGAAGTCTGACCGGACACGGAGTGCCGGGCACAGTAAAACCAATGCATTCGCTCCGAGAAAAAAAGAAAAAAATTCCAGGCTTCTACTTTGTTCCGTACTGTTTTTCTATTTCGGCAATCTGGTCGCGGTAGACGGCGGCCTGTTCGTATTCCAGGCGCTCGGCACATTCGGCCATTTCTTTTTTGAGGGCTTCGACAAGTTTTTTGCGCTGGGCTGGGACAAAGAGGTTGAGCGATTTTTTGAGGACTTCCAGGGTTACGCTTGCGTTTTGCTCTGCGTCTTCTTTTTGGTGAACGAGTATGTCTTCCACGGCTTTGCGGATTGTCTTTGGGGTAATTCCGTGTTCCTTGTTGTAGGCTTCCTGGATTGAGCGGCGGCGGCGGGTTTCGTCTATGGCTTCTTTCATTGCGTCGCTCATGCGGTCTGCGTACATTACGACCATGCCCTCGGAGTTGCGGGCGGCTCTTCCTATTATCTGGATGAGTGACGTTGTGCTGCGGAGGAAGCCTATTTTGTCTGCGTCCAGGATTGCAATGAAGCTTACTTCCGGCAGGTCAATTCCTTCGCGCAAGAGGTTGATTCCAATAAGGACATCCACTTCACCGGCACGAAGGGACTTTAGGATTTCTACGCGTTCGAATGTGTCTATTTCTGAATGGATGTACTTTACCTTCATGCCAAGGCCAGTAAGGTAGTCGGTAAGGTCTTCCGCCATTTTTTTTGTTAGCGTTAGGACAAGGCTGCGCTCGTTTTTGGCAATGCGCTTTTGGACTTCCACGTAGATGTCCTGCATCTGGCCTTCGCTTGGGCGCACTTCCACGATTGGGTCAAGGAGGCCTGTGGGGCGGATTATCTGTTCAACGATGCGGGTGGATTTTTTTACTTCTTCGGGGCGGGGCGTTGCGGTAACAAAAATTACCTGGTTCATCTTTTTGTTGAACTCGTCTGCTTTTAGCGGGCGGTTGTCCAGTGCGGATGGCAGGCGGAATCCAAAGTCCACAAGGTTCTGCTTGCGGCTGCGGTCTCCTTCGTACATGGCTCCAATCTGGGGAACGGTAACATGGGCTTCGTCTATCATGCAGAGGAAGTCGTCCGGGAAATAGTGCAAGAGGGTTGCAGGCGGTTCTCCGTGCGTGCGGCCTGAAATTGGGCCTGAATAGTTTTCTATTCCTGAGCAGTAGCCCATTTCGCTTAGCATTTCCATGTCGTAGGTTACGCGGGTCTTTAGGCGTTCTGCTTCAAGCATTTTGTTCTGTCCGCGAAGTTCTTCCACGCGCATTTCAAGTTCGGAAAGGATGCGGTCTTTTGCACTTCCCAGCATGTCTTTGGGGACGACGAAGTGCTTTGCGGGGAAGAGGTTCAGTTCGTCAAGTTCTTCTATTGTATTGCCGTTCATTACGTCGTAGCGGCGGATTCTTGAAACCTCGTCAAAGTCAAGCTCTATGCGGTAGGCTTGGTCGGTTTCCATGTAGGGCGGAAAGACTTCCAGAGTGTCTCCCTTTATGCGGAAGTTGCCCCTGTCAAGCACCATGTCGTTCCTCTGGTACTGGACGGAAACAAGGGATGCTGCAAACTTTTTTATGTCCAGGGCCTGGCCTTTTTCTACGTGAACCTGCATTTCCTTGTAGAGGTCAGGCATGCCAAGTCCGTAGATACAGGAAACCGTTGCCACTATGATTACGTCGCGTCTTTCCATTAGGGCATAGGTTGCGGCAAGGCGCAGCTTGTCTATTTCTTTGTTTACGGATGCGTCTTTTTCTATGTAAAGGTCGCGGGCTGGCACGTAGGCTTCCGGCTGGTAGTAGTCGTAGTAGCTTACGAAGTATTCCACTGCGTTGTTGGGGAAGAAGGTTTTGAATTCGCGGTAGAGCTGGGCGGAAAGGGTCTTGTTGTGGCTTATGATTAGCGTGGGGCGCTGCCACTTTTCTATGATTTTTGCCATGGTAAAGGTTTTTCCGCTTCCGGTAACTCCCTTTAGCGTCTGGTAGCGGTCGCCAGCTTCCAGTCCTTTTACCAGGGCGTCTATTGCTTCCGGCTGGTCACCGCTTGGCTCGTAGTCGCTTACAACCTTGAATTTGCGCATGGAAAGCTCCTTGTGAACTGTTTTGTGAACAATTTATGTGGACAATTTTTACCATTATATTCCATTAAATGGGTTTTAGGGAAGGATTTTCTTCAGAAACTATTGTGAGAATTGATTTAATGGTTCACAATGAAAGGCAACGGTTTGATATTTGATGTAATTCCTTGCCAACGCATCAAGTTGGGGCTAGCTGAAAATTGCCGGATGCTGCGTGGTAGCAGACGTCTATGGCGTAAATGGCACCCAGGGCAAAGCTTATGCAGAGGAATGCCCGCTTGGAAAGCCTTCGCCTTGCGGATAAGACAAAGGGCATAACACCATAAATTAAAAGCAGGGCAAAGAAGCAGAAGATTGCGGCAGACCTAAAGCAGACGTAGCCGTCCAAGTTCAGGAAGTTCCAGGGTTCGGTGGTGTAGTCCCAGAGGCGAAGATTCAGAACCTTTAGCAAAAAGAGCCCGGTAAAGTATTCAAGGACAGCAGCGGCAATGCCTCCTGTAAAAAAGACGAGGACAGGGTGCTTCTTTAGCGGCCAGCAGGTAAAAAGCATCAAAAGTCCGCCGAATCCATAAACCGGAATCCAGGGGCCAAGGGATGTTCCGCGGTTAATCCAGCGGCCTACGGCTATGCGGTAGAAAATCAGTTCGTAGATCCAGCCCCCGGCCGCGCAAAAAACCATCACTAAGACAAGGATTGCCACGCTTTCGGTGACAGAGCGTTTTTCTTTCTGTTCCATAATATTAATTTCGGACAGGAAAAGCTATGTTTTTAGTTACGATATTCCCTACCCTTTTGCTTTTAGAAGCCTTCCGCTAGAATCGGGGGAAAACAAAAGAAGCCTAGCCCCGATTGGAAGGGCGGCGTAGCCGTTGCCCCAGGCAATGGAGGGGGAAGGGGCCCCCGGAACCCTGCAAAGCGGGGATTCAGATGAGGCTGACCGGCAGGAGGCCGGGCACAGTAGACCAAGCAATGTGCTCCATTAATTTTTTATAATTGCCAAATACTTGACTTTTACTTGACAGAGGCAAAAACGCGAACCATAATTTAGTGTATTCAACACAACGGAGGTTTTTCATGAAAAAACATTTGATTCAGCTTGGCGCATTGTGCATGACGCTAACACTAGCCCTCGCTTCTACTGCCTGGGCTCAGAACAAGGACGACTTTGTGCTTGTGGAAGGCGGCACTTTTACAATGGGGCATGAGGAGCCACACCAGATAAAGTACATGCTTCCGCATGAAGTAACCCTTACCGAAAGCTTTTACATGTGCATTCATGAGGTAACAAACAAAGAGTATGAAGAAGTGATGAAAAAAAATCCTTCAAAATTCAAGGGAGACAATCGTCCTGTTGACCAGATTTCTTGGTATGATGCCATTGAATACTGTGTGCAGCGCAGCCTGAATGAGGGGCTTACCCCATGCTACAAGGGCAGCAGAAAAAATGGCTACACTTGCGACTTTAGCGCAAACGGCTACAGGCTTCCCACCGAAGCGGAATGGGAATACGCAGCCCGTGGCGGAAAAAAGGATGCACTGGACACGGACTACAGCGGAAGCGATGACATTGACCGTGTTGCTTGGTACGAAGACAACAGCGGGAACAAGACACACAATGTAATGACTAAAGCACCCAACGAGCTTGGCATCTACGACATGTGCGGAAACGTAAAGGAATGGTGCTGGGACGCATGGGAACGCCTTGATGATCCAAGTAGCGTAACGAACCCAACCGGCAGGAGCAAAATCGACAAAGACACATTTTTCATTTTACGTGGCGGTGAATATGATGATGAACCAGAGTACTGCACTGTATTTGACCGTAGCGATGATGCCCCAAACCGTGACGTAATAGGCTACGGTTTACGCGTAGTGCGCACCGCAAGCAAAGAAGACCTGGAGGCCGCACAAGAAGCCGAAAAGCCTTCTGAAGCAAAAAAGGCAAGGCCTGCACTAAAAAACAAAAGAGCACAAGGCAGGGCAAAAAGAAAGTAGAGTCCATAATCATTCTGGACGCTACAATGGGCTAAAAGCAACCCGGTAATCCATGTCGGTGCAGCTTGCTTTGTTTTGCAAAGTTGCAGTGCCCAAACGCAGAACTCCCAGAAGATAGGCTAAAAAATTAAAGTCTTTTGGAGCACATTCCTCTGTAGAACTGCCCCTTCGGGGGCTCTTCGTGTTACGGGCTTTCCGGGGCTTGCCCTCCCGGCCGGTACCCTTCGGGTACGCACTCCGTGCCCCCTCCAATCCCGGCTAGGTTGCTTTTGCAATTCTGCATGCTGCTAAGTAGCCTGCCCTGAAAAAACCCATCCGTGGATTTTTTGGGGATTGCAGTACCGTTTCGCAATTCTGCAGGTTGCTAAGCCGCCTGCCCTGAAAAACCCCCTCCGTGGATTTTTTCAGGGATTGCAGAATCGCTTCGCAATTCTGAAGGTTGCTAAGCCGCCATCCTTGGCTCTATATTTCTTGGCAAATACGGGGGAAAAAAATATCCATCCGTGGCTATACACTTATTGGCAAGCACGGGAAAAAACATCCATCCGTGGCTATACACTCATTGGCAAGCACGGGAAAAAATATTCGCATTTCTGTCAGATTTTGAATTTCTTCTGCATATATATAGTATAGAGGAAATTATATTATGACAAATATTTCAAAAAAATCTTTTCACATACTGAATCCCCGCCTTGACCCTAACTTTAAGGCCATCTTTACCCAGAACACTCAGGCCTCAAAGATTGCGCTAAAGTCCTTCCTTTCAGCGGCAATCGGACGTGATGTAAAGGAAGTTACGGTCGTTCAGAATGAGGATGCCAGTTTCTACAAATTCCAGCGGGCTGTGGACTACGACATTAACTGCGAGTTTTCGGACGGGACCAAGGCACAGGTTGAAATGCAGGGCTTTGACCAGCAGTACGACTACGGTAAGCGTGCTGAATACTATGCGGCCCGCCTTGTCTCTTCCGTGATGGAGGTGGGTGACGACTGGAACTCCGTGGCGCAGGCCTACCAGATTTCCGTGCTGGACTTTGTCTTTGACAGGGGCAACACAAGCCCCATCCACCACTACCAGATGGCAGACTTGGGTGACGGGGCAAGGCTTTCCGGCAGGCTGAACGTAATCTTTATGGAGCTGCCCAAGCTTCCAAAAGTGGTAAGTTCAGATGATGTAAAAAACTTGCCAAGCTTGCTCAAATGGTGTAAATTCTTAAAGGAAGCGGACAATCCTGGGAGTCAGGATTTGATAAGGGCAATTGTGGAGTCGGAGGACGGCATAATGAAGGCAAGCGATACTCTTAAAAACATAAGCGACGACGGCTGGCGCTGGGTAATACAGGGGCAAATCGAAGGAAAAAAGCGCGACTACACCAGCGGCCTTCTTGCGGCTGAAAGGAGAGGGCTTGAAAAGGGCATAGAACAAGGTCTTGAACAAGGCATGCACCAAAAGGCAATTGAGACTGCAAAAAAGTTCCTAACAGAAGGTATTGCTCCCGAGATGATAGCAAGGTGCTGCTCCCTTTCGCTGGAAGAGGTAATGGAACTGAAAAAAATACCCCAAGTAAGCAAATAATCCTAGGAGCCAGGATTTGATAAGGGCAATTGCGGAGTCGGAGGACGGCATAATGAAGGCAAGCGATACTCTTAAAAACATAAGCGACGACGGCTGGCGCTGGGTAATACAGGGGCAAATCGAGGGGAAAAAGCGCGACTACACGAGCGGCCTTCTGGCGGCGGAAAGGCGAGGTCGTGCAGCAGGACTTGAACAAGGCATGCGTCAAAAAGCATTTGAAACAGCGGAAAAACTTTTAGGAGACGGAATGCCCCCTGAAAAAGTGGCAAACTATTGTTCTCTTCCTTTGGAAGAAGTGTTAGAGCTTAAAGGCGAAATTTGATATTTCCAAGTCCCATTGCGTATTATTGAACTAACTGCGCAAAATTGCTATAATTACGCAATTCAACTGAATTTGTAGAGGAAATTATGCTAACACTTAAGTTCGGCGGAACAAGCATGGGGTCCGCACAGCGCATTTTGGACAGCGTGGAGATTATGATCGGACGGGCCAACAAAGACCGCATTTCCGTTGTGGTAAGTGCCGTTGCCGGTGTTTCAAACAAGCTGCAGGAGGCAATTGACGCTTGTGTTTCGGGACAGACACCCGATCTTTATGTACAGCAGCTTCGTTCAACCCATACGGACATTCTTGCTGAATTAAAGTCAACTCTTCCTTCATTAAATACAGAGGCGGTTACAAAGAAAATTGACCCGCTTTTTGATGATCTTAAGAAGCTTCTTTCTGCCATAAGCGCTTTTGGTGAGTGTCCAGATAACGCCCACTGCCGCATCATGGGCATGGGAGAACTCCTTTGCTCTCCGATTGTAGAGGCCGTTCTTGTAGCAAAGGGGCAGAGCGTTTTGCTTTTGGACAGCCGCAAGTTCATCTTTACCACAGGCAGCCAGAAGGAGGGCGACCCCGACTATGCACGTTGCGCAGAGGCACTTGCATCTTACCGCGAGAGCTCTTCCGCCCGCATCCTTTTGTTCCCTGGATTCATCTGTTCATGGATTGGCGGTTCTGGAAAAGAGCCTGTTCCCGGACTTTTGGGACGCAACGGAAGCGACTTTAGCGCAGCCATCGTAGGCTCATCACTTGGCGCATCCAAGGTTGAATTCTGGACGGATGTAGACGGTATCTACACCGCAGACCCCCGCGTTGTAAAGGAAGCCGTTCTTGTGGACGACCTTACCTACGAAGAGGCCATGGAGCTTTCCTTCTTTGGAAGCAAGGTCCTTCACCCAAAGACACTGGCACCTCTTGCCGCAAAAAATATTGAGGCATGGAGCCTTAACAGCCGCAATCCCTCTGCAAAGGGTACACGCATTGCAAGGGGACCCATTCCGGAAGCAGCAAAAACTGGTCCCGTACGCGGAATAAGCTGCCTTAAAGACTGCTCAATGATAAGCGTCAGCGGTTCCGGCATGAAAGGCCGCAAGGGTATGGCTGCCCGCATATTCAATGCTGTTGGCAACGCAGGCATTTCAGTCCTTTTGATTACCCAGTCTTCATCTGAATACATGCTTTCATTCTGCGTAAGGAAGGCTTATGCAGACAAGGTTCTTGACGTTCTAAAAGCGGAATTCTCCCTTGAAATTTCAACAAAGCTTATAAACCCAATCGATGTTCACAAGGACTGCGCAATAGTTTCCATCGTAGGCGACGCCATGAAGCAGAAGCGCGGTGTTGCAGGAACCTTCTTTGACGCACTTGCAAGCCGCGACGTAAACATTCTTGCAATTGCCCAGGGCCCAAGCGAACGCTCAATTTCCGCAGTAATCAACGGCTACGACGGAGACACTGCCGTACGCATTGCCCACAAATTCTTCATCAACGCAAAGCAGTCAATCCAGGTCTTTGCATTCGGCGTGGGAACAATCGGCGGTACAATGGTTGACCAGATCCGCGACCAGCAGGAAGCCCTCCTTGAACAGGGAATCGACATCCGCGTAATGACAATTGCCAACATAGACGGCATGATAAAGGCCAAGCACGGAATCAACCTAAAGGACGACTGGCGCAAGCAGGTCAAGGACCACGGAACAAAGACAAACCTGGACGAAATCCTTGAATTTGTCCGCGAGACAAAGCCGCTCAACCCAATATTCGTAGACTGCACAGCAAGCTACGACCTGCCCGAGCGCTACATAGACATCCTCGAAGCAGGCATGAACATTGCAACCCCAAACAAGCGCGCAAATTCCATGAGCATGGACTTCTACAGAAAGCTGCGTGAAACCGCAAACCGCATGCACGTACGCTTCCTCTACGAGACAAACGTTGGTGCAGGACTTCCTATAATCGACACCCTGCAGAACCTCTTCAAGTCCGGTGACCGCCTTACAGCCTTCAACGGAATCATGTCCGGTTCATTAAGCTACATCTTTGGCAAGCTGGATGAAGGCAAAAAGTTCAGCGAGGCAGTTCTTGAAGCAAAGGAACTCCGCTACACAGAGCCAGACCCACGCGACGACCTTAAGGGAACCGACGTTGCCCGCAAGGCACTGATTATTGCCCGCGAATCCGGAATGGAGCTTGAGCTTGAGGACATAAAGATGAACTCAATCTTCCCCGAAGGATTCAACCTGGAAGGCACAACCGAGGAATTCCTCAAGCGCCTGCCCGAACTTGACTCATATTTTGCAGACAAAATTGCAGAGCTCAAAAAACAGAACAAAGTCTTGCGCATGGGAGCAAGCATCAAAGACGGCAAGGTTAGCGTAGGCATGCTGGAAGTTGGCCCTGAAGACCCGCTTTACCCGGTAAAGGGTGGCGAAAACGCATTCGTCTTCTTTACAGCCCGCTACACGCCAATTCCTCTTACCGTCCGCGGATACGGAGCAGGTGCAGGCGTTACCGCAGCAGGTGTCTTTGGAGACATCCTCCGCACCGTAAGCTGGAACTTCAACAATTAAAATAAGGCGGGGACACTTCTTTTTGAATTGTCCCCTCTTTTTTCTTTTTTTGGAGCGCATTGCTTTTTGAACTGTTCGGGGCACTCAATAGCATTTTATCCTGCAGAAGAAGCAGCGCCATGGACGGCGCGTCCTTTGTTAGCAAACGAAACTGGCAAGTTTTCAGGGCTACGCTATCGCTCCGGCCCGCCCTGCGGTCGGTCTTGCTACGCAACCCTTCCAATCGGGGCTAGGATTCATTTCGTGAAAAAAAGATACAGAATAATTTTTTTGCTTCCTCTTGCCATTGTTTCCTTTGCAGCAGCATTACTTCTGCTGGGCCTTGCACTGCTAACCGCACTGGAATACCGCCCAAAGGACAGGGAAGATGCAGCTGTAGCGGGTAATGCCCAAAGGCAACTTGCCCCCAAGCAGGAAATAAAAATCCTCTCCTGGAACATAGGCTACGCAGACCTTGCAGACTATGCAGACTTCTTTATGGACGGCGGAAAACACGTGCAAAACTCAACTCCTTCCCAGATTCATCAGAACCTAGAGGCCTTTGTAAAAAATATAAATGACTTAAAGCCAGATGCAGTCCTCTTGCAGGAAGTTGACCTTTGCGCAAAGAGAAGCCATAGAATCAACCAAGTGGAATTCATCTCTTCCGCAATGAAGGAATTTTCTTATTCATTCGCCTACAATTTTAAGGCTGCATTCGTTCCCTTTCCCCTGCCGCCAATCGGGCACGTTGAGTCAGGCCTTTTAACCCTTTCATCCTTTAGCGTCTCTTCCGCCCAAAGAATAAGCCTCTTTGTTCCCTTCAAGTGGCCTGTCCGCATTGCAAACCTAAAGAGATGCCTCCTCGTAAACCGCATTCCTGTAACGGCAGAAGGGGAGAATGGAAAAAAGGAGCTTGTCCTTGTAAACCTTCATCTGGAAGCCTTTGATTCGGGTGAGGGCAAGATTAAGCAGACAAAAATCCTAAGAGATTTTATGCAGGCTGAATACCAAAAGGGCAACTACGTAATTGCTGGTGGCGACTTTAACCAGACTTTTTCCAACTCGGACATTTCATCCTATTACCAAAAGCCCAACGGTTGGAAGCCTGGCCGCCTGAACCTTGCAGACTTTCCCCAGGGCTGGACTTTGCTGCAAGATCCATCCGTCCCAACCTGCCGCTCCAACGGCCTTGTCTACCGGGGAGCAGAAAAATCCACCTTCCAGTTTTTCTGCATAGACGGCTTCATCCTTTCCCCAAACGTAAGCGTCTCATCCGTAAAAACAATCGACCGAGACTTCACCCACAGCGACCACAATCCCGTACTGCTTACCGCCAGCCTGCAATAATACCTTCCGATTTTTCAAATCTATTCTTATGCAAAGCAACTGGAAATCGCCCTTCGGGTACACCACACGCACTTGCTACGGTGTATGTGTGCAGCGGAAGGCACACAACGGTAGCAAGGCGTAGCGTTGTGGGCTTAAAACCGCATAGCTTGAAACTTCGTTGCGGGTACGGAGCGGAACGTACCCGGCAGCGTAGCTTCAAGCCGCGCAGCGAGTTTAATTTCCTATTCCGTGACACCGCGGGGTTCAGACGGATTTGCCTGGGAGCGGAACGCAAAATTGATTTCCATGTGTGCTTCAATAGTAAGATTGCAAATATAATCAAAACATGCTATAATCAGCAGAATAAGGAATTCCTATGGTCATTGTTTTAAAAAAAGACATAAGCAAAAGCGACAAGCTGAATCTTGAAACATTCCTCACCGACCGCGCTTTTAAATTGAATGAAGTTCAGGGTGATGAAGACACGATTCTAGCTGCCGTTGGCAAAGTGTCCATGGATTTAAAGCAAGTGGAAAACCTCCCCGGTGTTCAGCGTGTAATTCCTATCAGCAAGCCCTACAAAATGGCCAGCCGGGAATTCAAAAAGGAAAATTCAACCGTAGAAATAAAGAACAACCGCGGACAAATAATCAGGGTTGGCGGTAACCGTGTAGTCTCCGTAGCAGGACCGTGCGCAGTGGAAAGCCGCGACCAGATTCAGGAAGTGGCACGCCTTGTCGCAAAAAGCGGTGCCGTAATGCTTCGCGGAAGAGCCTACAAGCCACGCCTTTCTCCCTACAGCTATCCCGGCCTTGGAGAAGAGGGCCTGCGCTACCTAAAAGAAGCCGGTGAAAAATACGGACTCCCAATCGTAACAGAAATCGTTTCCCCCGAGCTTATTCCCATAATGGAAAACTACGATGTTGACGTTTACCAGATAGGCAGCCGCAACATGCAGGACTTTGACCTCCTAAAAAAAGTGGGCGCACTTGGAAAGCCTGTAATCCTAAAAAGGGGCTACACCGCAACCCTAGAAGAATTCCTCATGTCTGCCGAATACCTTCTTGCAAGCGGAACAGACAGAGTTATTTTGTGCGAGCGCGGAATCAGAACCTTTGAGCACGCAACACGCAACACTCTTGACCTTAGCGCAATTCCAGTCCTTCGTTCACTAACACACCTTCCAATAATCGTAGACCCTTGCCGCGCAATCGGAGTAAGGGACAAGGTTCTTCCAATGGGCTTAGCCGCAATCGCTGCTGGTGCAGACGGAATAATGGCAGACGTTCACCCGGAGCCGGAAAAAGCAATGGCCGGAGGTGCAGCGTCCCTTCTTCCCGTTCAGTTTGATAAATTAATGCACGACATAGAAGCACTTGCTCCAGTAATGGGAAAGTCCGTAGCCCACATCCACGAAGCCGGGGAAGCAAAAAAACTTGTCTGTGCATATTCAGGAAACCGCGGTGCCTATGCAGAACAGGCAATCAGCCGCTACTTTGATTCATCAGAAGCAGAAGCAAAAGCCGTAGATTCCTTTGCAGAAATATTCCAGCAGGTAACAGACGGAAGTGCCGACTACGGAATGGTTCCTGTTGAAAATTCCCTCGCAGGAAGCGTCTACCAAAACTACGACAACTTTAGCCGCTTTGAAGACGTAACAATTATTGGAGCCGTAACGCTAAACATACGCCATGCCTTGCTGGGTGTAAAAGGAAGCAGTATTGCAGACATAAAAACCGTTTCCTCCCACCCCCAAGCCTTAAGCCAGTGCCGCAAATTCCTTAGCGGACACAAGGACTGGAAGCAGGTGGAAGCCGTTTCTACCGCCACAGCCGCAAGTGAAGTTGCAGAAAAAGCAGACAAAACAAGAGCCGCAATCGGAAGCACCCAGAATGCAGCCCTCTACAAACTGGAAGTCCTTCAGGAAGACGTAGAAGACGACCCGCGCAACTTTACCCGCTTCGTGGTAATCCAGTCTGTCCAGAAAAAGCACCTGCGCGACCTTAACGTAAGCCCCAACATGGCAAGCTTTATCCTAAAGACCCGCAACGAGGCAGGTGCCCTTTACCGCGTGCTTGGAATCTTTGACCGCCACCGCCTTAACCTTACCCGCATAGAGTCGCGTCCAATAGAAGGTGAATCCTGGCGCTACTGGTTCTACATAGACGCAGAGCTTACAGGCATTAGCGAAGTTAACACCTACGTTAACACAATACTTGCTGAACTTAGGGATAATACCGAGGATGTTCGCCTCCTGGGTATTTATTCAGAAATAAAATAAGAGACTTGCAAAAAGACAAGTCCAAACCGATAAGGAGTTTGATATGGAAAAAAAATACGTTTTGTCTGTTCTCGTGGAAAACCATGCCGGTGTATTAAGCCGTGTATCAGGGCTTTTTAGCCGCCGTGGCTACAACATCGATTCACTTACCGTCTGCGAAACCCAGGACAGCAAGAGAAGCCGCATGACCATCGTTGTCCGCGGAGACGAATACATCCTTGAGCAGATAGAAAAGCAGCTTTCAAAACTCGTGGAAGTAATCTCCATCGAGCACTGTGACCCGTCCGCCACAACCCAGAGGGAAATGGCACTCATCAAGGTAAAAGCCGCCGGAACAAACCGCGCCGTAATCATCGAAACCTGCAACATTTTCCGCGCCCACATCGTAGACGTTGCAGAAGATTCCCTTATCGTAGAGGCAACCGGTAGCGAAGACAAAATTTCTTCCCTCATCCGCCTTCTCGAACCCTACGGCATCCTTGAACTCTTAAAGTCCGGCCTTACTGCAATGGACCGCGGTTCAAAGGTAATGAACTAATTTTTCTGAATACAGGGGGGGAAGTCTCCCCCTCGCTACAAAGGCAAGTCGCTCCGCAAATGCCAAAAGCGGCAAGCAGGCAAAGCAAAAAAATGACAGTATCCACGGACGCTGAGCCTGTCGAAGCGTCTAAAACCCATTGCACACACTGCTCCCTTCGACTACGCTCAGGGAGCGGCCGTCACCCTGAACTTGATTCAGGGTCTGTGCCGTAACAAAATACCTGTTTTCGAAACAAGCCGCTTTCGTCATTTGCTCCGCTTTGTTGCCTTTTCCGCTACCCCCTCTGCGGGGCAATCTCTTTGCAAAGCCCCGCAACGCCCCAAAGTTTAATGGCAAGTTTAAAAATAAAACTTGCGAGTTACGAAGTAACTCGGTAGCTCGCGCAAGCTGCGACCGTCACCCTGACGAAGAACCGTCACCCTGAACTTGATTCAGGGTCTGTGCCGTAACAAAATACCTGTTTTCGAAACAAGCCACTTTCGTCATTTGTTCCGCTTTGTTGCCTTTTCCGTTACCCCCTCTGCGGGCTCAAACGCCACCCTCAACACCTGCTAAAATTGGTTGTTGTTAGCAGATAAATCCCGCGAGTTTTCGATAGAAAACTCGATAGCAACCGAAGGTTGCGACAACGCCCCAATATTAATTTGTGTTATCAATAAAATGTGCGAGTTACGAAGTAACTCGGTAGCTCACGCAAGCTGCGACCGTCACCCTGACGAAGAACCGTCACCCTGAACTTGATTCAGGGTCTGTGCCGTAACAAAATACCTGTTTTCGAAACAAGCCGCTTTCGTCATTTGTTCCGCTTTGCTGCCTTTTCCGCTACCCCCTCTGCGGGCTCAAACGCCACCCTCAACGCCTGCTAACATTTATTACAAGTAAAAAAAAATTGCAAAACCTATTGACTAAAACAGTGTGTTAGTGTATGCTAACTATGAAAGTTAGCGTTTTCTAACTGTTATAAGGGCGGAGGTCATCCTTACACACAGCCACTAATCCTCCGCCCTTATTTTTTTCCTTTCTTCCATCAATTGCAGAAGGTAAGTGCAATAAACAAGAAATGTAATGTAGCAAAACAATGTGCGGAAGCACTGGAATGGAGCCGGGGTTCGTGCCGAAAATCCATTTTGCGCGGTACGACCGAAGGGAGTTAGACACCAATTACCGCGCACCATGGATTTTCGGGACGGTTCCCGGCGGGAATGGAAGTGCTCACGCATTTAGATTAATGTTTGCTAAGCTTCATTTAGATTTGTACTTACCTTCTACATTTCTAGCTGTTTTCACTTTGCTTTTTCATTTATTGGGTTATAATTAACTTATAAGGTTCAATTCTAGCAAATAGGAGATTGTAAATGAAAAGAAGCTTTATCGTAATAACTGCACTCGCCCTTTCTTCCGCCCTCATATTCGCCTCCGGAAAAGACAAGGCAAAAAAGTCCAAGGCTGCAAAGAAGGCTAAGGCTCCAGAATTTGTCCGCGTGGAAAGCAAGACCTTTGTCATGGGAAATAATGAAGAGCACGAAACAGAACACGAGGCCTGGGTCTCAGAATTCTATATCTGCACCCACGAAGTAACCCAGGAAGAATACAAGCGCATCATGAAAAAGAACCCCAGCAAGCACAAGGGAAAGAACCTGCCCGTAGAAAACGTCTCTTGGTACGACGCAATCGAATACTGCAACCGCCTCAGCTTGGCAGAAGGCTATACCCCCTGCTACACGGAAGGCTTTGAGTACGACATCTGCGCAGACGGCTACCGTCTCCCCACCGAAACTGAATGGGAATTTGCGGCCCGCGGCGGAAACATAAGCCAGGGATTTACATACAGCGGAAGCGATGACGCAGAAAGCGTAGCCTGGTACATGGAAAACAGTGGAGACAAGAGCCACGAAGTCATGGCAAAAAAAGCCAACGAGCTTGGAATATATGACATGTCAGGTAACGTTGCAGAGTGGTGCTGGGACTGGTACGGCGACTATCCTTCCGAGCGCGAAGACATTGACCCCACAGGCCCCTCTTCAGGCGAAGGAAGAATCATCCGTGGCGGAAGCTATGGCTACAGCATCGACAACTGCTCTTCCACCTTCCGGAACAGCAATCGTCCAGACTATTCAGATTCAAGTACCGGTTTCCGCGTGGTTCGCTCAGGCCCAAGAGGGTAAGCTAGGAATAGGGGATATGCAAAAAGCAATATGGACAGCCGTTTTAAAAACATCACGATGACCGAACTAACATTGCAACGCCTTAAGGCCGCCGGCTGGACTCCCGGTCGGAAGGTTGACATCACACCGATAGAAGATGCTTTCGCGAAGGCGGGAATGCAAATTCCAGACAAGCTACGTGAGTTTTTTGAGGAATTCGGCTTCCTGACCTTCTCTTGGGGGAAGAAAGAGAACATGACCGATGAGCGTCATGTCATTGACCCACGCATGGAACTCCAATACTTGTCAAAAAAACAATTCGAGCATTGTTTTGAAGATTACGGCATCTACGGTACCGCCTATCCCGTAGGCAGTGCCTACCGCGACAACATGGACATCTTGTACCACGACGACGGCAACTTCTACTTGTTCATGAGCCCCGACCCGCTTATTCGCTGTGGCAATACGGCAGAAGGTTTTCTTGACGGTCTGATTGGCGATGGCGGGCAGGACTGGGAATATATGGACGATTGAAAAGTTTGAGTACCATGGACAGCCGTTTTAAAAACATCACGATGACCGGTCGCATGTGCTACATCTTCATGTGCATGGAGCGATACCTCCTTGTCCTTTATCCCGACCGCGACTGGACGTTCGTCGCCAAGAAGATGTGGCAGTGGCCTGCCGCTAGCTGTTGGCACGACGATGAATGGGATGCATATATCAGCATCATGCCCGAACTGGTGATGACGGGCTACAGAACTGAAGGCTATGGAACCGTACAAGACTACATCGACGCAAGCTTCCACGGAATCACCCGCGAGGAATATGAGCAGGCCGTCGCGCTGTACACGGGACTCACGGACGGAAACCCCGAAGACGAGATATGCCGCCTTTTCGACATTCCCTGCATGATGGTCAACGTGTGCGATGGCTATGACTACAACGTTGAAGTCGGTGACAGGCAGACTGTTGGCGCAATCAATGAAATTGAAGGCATTCTTAAAAAGCATGGAATCCCCTTACCCGACATTTCGTTCGTCGCCGAATACTCCCCGGAGAACGTCGATTACACGATAAAGTGGTGGTATAAGGATTATGGTCCCGATTTCTTTCCTCATAACGACTGCTGGGGAATGCCCACAATGGGTACGGAAAAACTTTCGATAATACTTAGACAGGAGTAAAATGGAAATGGAAAAACAACCGGACAAAGCAAAAATTTATGACATTCATTGTCCTTCGTGTGGCGCTCCCGCATATTATGACATTAAGTCACACTTTTACAAATGCCACTACTGCGATGGCAAGGTTCAGGTAAGCAAAGCCTTGGATCAGCATAACGGTTTCCGCAAGATTCAAAGCCAGAAGATGACGGATTCCCGTACTCGCTTTGACTTGCAGAAGGCGGAATGTACAGGCTGTGGAGCAGAACTTGTTTTTGAAAAGGGAGACGCGCTTACGAACTGTGCCTTTTGCGGAAGGTCTCTTGTAAGGGGAGAATTTCTTAGTCTAAACGGCATACCGGAGTTTGTGGTTCCATTTTCAATAACAAAGGACGAAGCCCAAAACATTCTGATTGACTGGTGCAAGAAAAACCAGTTGAAGAAATGTGCTAGGCAGGTTTTAAAGAATGTTGACAAGCTGACCGGATGCTATCTTCCCTACGAATTGGTGCGCGGGCCTGTAAAGGCTTCTGTTCACCGTATTGAGAGCCGCAATGAATACGAATGCGGTGGCTTCATAGACAACGTTTTTATAAATTGCTCTAAAAATCTGGACAATCTCCTGCTCGACGGAATGGAACCATACGATATTGACGATCTCAAGGAATTTGATTTTGCCTATGTTGCCGGGCACCAACTGAAAGTACGCGATATAGATGATGACGCACTTGCAAAACGTCTAAGGGGAGAAATCAACGAATCCTATAATCCGGTAATAGAAAAAACTGTCGAAACCAAAGCCGTCTATACAAACATAGAAACCAATGAAATGCTTCATATGCCGGTGTCACTGCCTGTCTATTATCTTTATACTAAAGACTATATGGTGGCGATTAACGGACAGACTGGCAAGATAAGCGTTCGTTCTTCTGCATCAAAAAAATCCTATTACATTATAAGTCCCTGGTGGTTCAAGGGCATATTGTCTGCCGCAGTTGTGTTTACTCTTTTGTTTCTGTCCATGAAATTTTTTGGTGCGAGTTGGGAAATGATTATTGGTATAGCGTTACTCTATGTTCCCTTCCAGCTTATTGTACTTCTTACGGTCTACAGAGACAGCGGAAAATATGAAAATTGGTTCAGCCTTGACTATAACATTACCTGCAAAAATTTCACGTCAAAGGGCGGTCCCTACGTCAGAGAAGGGGGCAAGCTCATGCAGTCAAAGAAACAGATTTCACGGACCTTGCCAAAGCCTGTGTTCTTTATGGACATTGAAGGAAAAAAAACTCCTGTTGCAATAAAATTCAAGTCTTTTTTGAGAATCCTGCAAATGTTCTCCGCTTTAGCATCCGTGATTTTCTTTCCCATAATCCTTGCCCTCTTTTTAAACGGCTTCAATTTTAGAAAAATTGAATTCATTCCATCCTCACCTTGGTTCATTCTGTCTTTGCTTGTCGTTCCTGTAATTTTTATAAAAGGCTGGTGGATTGAACTTTATAACAGGCCGTGGATATTCATTTTAAAAGAGAACGGAAAGAAAAAGCGCTACAAACCTGTAGTAGAGAATCATCTTCTGGATGTATTGTTCAGTGACTTTAAGGTTGTCAAAGCCACAAAAAAAGGAAAAAAACGCACGAAAGAATCGTGTTATGACAAAAAGGCAATAGTAAAGTTCTTCCTGAAGTTGCTCTTTAAACCGCCTGTCTGCTTTGCTGTATGGCTAGCAATTGCATTCTTTTGCGGCATGGTTTATTATACGGCAGGCTTTACCTTGGATTAGAGAATGGACAAGCGTTTTGAAAACATCACGATTGGCACGGAAAAACTTTCGGTAATACTCAACAGGGGAATTTATGAGCAGATCTGACGCGAATGTACAAGTCCCGCATAAGCCTGCCGATGCAAAGCGGGGATTCGTTCCTTCTGACGAAAAGAATTTTTCTCCTTCTGCCTTGGAAACTTTGCGGACTGCTGCAAAGCACATCAGTTATCTGATTAACGAAGGTTACGACATTAAGTCAGCATCCACTTTTGTGGGAAATCATTTTTCTCTTTCAGAACGGCAGCGTCTTGCCCTTGTGCGTAGCATTTCTACGACAGGACAGCTGGACAAACGCAGGGCTAAAGAAGTGGCGTCGCTTTCGGGCAGGGAAGTCTGGATAGACGGCTTCAATACGGTGATTACGCTAGAGGTTATGCTCTGCAATTCCATCTTGTTTGACTGCATGGACGGATGCATTCGCGATCTTGCAGCCCTGCGTGGAACCTACCGAATTATTCCAGAGACAGAGTATGCGGTTAAGATGCTTTTTTCTACGTTGGCAAAAATGAATGTCAAGTCTGTACATATTCTGCTTGATGAGCCTGTTTCCAATTCGGGAAGACTCAAGGCTTTGATTGCCGACATCAAGGAAGAAGAGGGGAATAACTGTCCATTCAGCTTGGACATTCAGCTACTAAAAGAAGTGGACAGGGAACTTTGGACAAAGGAAAATGTCATTACAGCTGATGCAATCATCTTGGACCATTGCATCAGCTGGTTCAACCTAATGGCGGCCTGTGTGAAAGAGAATGGCGCAAGACTCATCCAGGCTTGGGCATGAGTAGGAAACGACAGTCTTTTTAAAAACTGAACTTTCCTCCCACTGTAAGGCAGCTAAGGCTTTTGTATTGACCGTAAGTGCCGGGCTTGTCTTTGTCTGGACCAGGAACAAAATAGTTCATTCCAAGGTTAAGGCTAATCTGGTCGCTAACGGAATATTCCGCCTTTGGCTGTATTACCCAAGACCAGTCGTTGAATTCCACAATTCCGCTAAGGCTCAAAGTTAGAGTGTCGTTGAAGACGCTTTTTTCTATGCTAAGCGTTGCAAGGTGAATGTATTTGTCACGGCCTATTTCTTCCGTTCCGCCAAAAACATAGTCAGCATAATATTGGGCGGTAAAAGTCCAGCCGTATGGCATCCAGTCAATTCCTGCAAGGGCAGTAACCTGGTTCCGCCTTACGCTTGTAACAACTTCATCTGTTTCAAGTCCTGCTGCAATCTTTGCCGCATTTACAGCCTGAGCTTCTATCTGACTTTCTGCGGAAGTGGAAAAATACCGCTTTGGAAAAAATGCCCCTTCAAGGCGTATTACTGTTTCGCCAATAGGAATTGCAGCGTCTGCACCGACCATTGCCATTCTTTCGTAGTTTGCGCTAAGACCTATGCCGTCAATTCCGCTGCCAGAAAATTCAGCGGTGTATTTTAGAATCGGTTCGTCATCCCATCCATAGAATCCGTAAAGCGAAAAATCTGCAAAGGGAAGGTATGCGCTTAGCTTTGCCCCGTATTCAGAATTGGAAATCTTTCTTTCGGGAAGCTCTATGTCGCTGTCGGAAAATTCCTGTACTGTTGAAGGAATCAAAATTTCTTTTAGCGGGTTTCCGTCCTGAAGGGGAAGGGCTGCCGGTGTAAAGATTGGAATAAAGTATGCGTCCCAAGTTCCCCAGTTCCAGTTGAACGAAAGACGTGCCGCATCTATTCCAAGCCTGCTGTCTGCGTATTCTTCAGAAAGAAGTGCGGAAAGGTCTTTTGGGCAAAGAATGTCACAGACTGTAAGTCCGTCCGCTTTTCCCCAAGAAGAAATCTGTCTTCCGATTCTCATTGACCACCAGCTTCCGTTGTAGTCAAAGTAGGCTTCCTTTAGCTTTATTCCAAAGTTCTGCTCACCGCTAACAAAGTCGTAGCTTGAAGAAATGGCCTTTAGTGCATCGTATGTAAAGTCGGCCTCTGCCTTTAGCGATGAGTCATCCTTTGAAACATCAAGGTCTGCCGTAAAAGTTGTCTTTGCTTCTACAAACTTTCCCCTTTTGTCTTCATCCTTGCCTGAATCCTTTGCAGGAAGTCCAAGGGCATTCTTTGTCTTTAGGCTGCCACCGAATGTAACTTCCTGTGAAAAGAGAATTCCCTGCACGGCAATAGCAAGGAACATCAGTATAAACTTTTTTTTCATGGTGAGCATAACCTCCCTTGTTAAAGGAACCTGGCACGGATTGGAGGAAAGTCAATGTTGCCCCCAACCCGCAGAAAGAAAAATCCTAGTTTCTTTCGAGTGCGCCTTGCGTGAACATGTTGTCGGCAAGGTCAAGACCGAATACAATGTCCTTTATTTCAAGTACGGTTGAATGTTCGGTCTGCACGTTTTTTATGAACATCTTTTTTGTAGTCCAGAATCCGTCAATTTTTTCAATGCCGGAGCAGACCAGCTTTCTGTGCAGGTTGTCCTGCTTGTCGTAAAAATCTGCTTTGGTAAGAATAAAATTGTCCTTGCGGATCCAGACTATGTAGCGCGGATTTTTTACGCTCTTGTCCTTTGCCCTGCATTCAACCTTGTAGCATGCAAAGCCTTCCGCGTTTTCTTCTCCCAAAAGCTTGTATGTATAGTCGTCCAGGTCGCGGTCACCGCCAACGTCTTCATAGGTAAAGTCAGAGCCCATGAAGTCATCACCCTTGGAAGTGCCTGAAATGCGGCGGACTTTCTTCATGGCGGGCATGTAGAGCCAGCTGTCGGAATCCTTTCCTGATGCGTCGTAGTCAAAGGTTAGGTAGCCGACTCCCGCAACATCTTTTGGCGTTGCAAATACAATCAGGCTTTTTTCCACGTCGCCGTAATCCTTTGTCTTCATTGAAAGCTCGCGGACACGGTTCTTGCCCTTTTTGTCTGTAAGAGTCATCGTAGCCTTGTATGATGATGTCTTTGGAGACGGAACTTCGTCTGCCTTTTTCATTACGTCGTAACCGCTCAGGCTCTGGGCGTGGACGCTTGAAAGAATGATTGCTGTGGCTGCAAAAAGTGAAGCCGCTTTCTTGATGCTGAATGTTTTCATATAAAACCTCCTGCTTTTATTTGTTAGCTATATACAACTATTAAACAGTTTTCTCTTGCCTACGATACAATTTTTTTCTCTTTGCCGAAGGGCTTTGTAAGGAAAATCAGTACCGGTGTTAGCGTGTAATCTGCAATGAGCGCGCTTACCAAACCGATTATGCTAAGGTAGCCAAGGCGGGCAAGGCAGTTCATCACGCTGAATGAAAGGACAAGGAACATGGAACAGAGTATGATTGTTGTCATTCCCATTGTCTTTCCAATTTCGCGGTAGCTTGTAAGCACTGCGTCCTTGTAAGAAAGGCCCCTTTCAAAGTGGAACTTGATGTGGTTTGTAAAGTGAATTGTATCGTCAACCGCAATTCCCAGAATCATCGGCATGGTCGTCATGGTAATCATGTCCAGGCTTATTCCAAGGTAGCCCATAACTCCTCCAATCATGATTACAGGAGCAATGTTTGGAATCATGGCAATGAGCCCAGTGTGCAGGCTGCCGAATGCAATTGTCATGAGGATAAGAATCAGTATGAAGGAACCAAGGAAGGATTTAAGTTCTCCCTTTACAAGTTTTCCGTTCATGACTGCATAGTTTACGACTTCACCGACAATACTTGTCTTTGCATCCGGAAATACCTCGCTTGCGTATGCCTTTGCCAGATCCAGGGTCTTGGTGATTTTGTTTGCCTCGTAGCCGTTCATCTCTATGTGGATGTAGGCGTTGCGGTAGTCATCGCTCACCCAGTCATACAAGTCGTCACCGCCAGAAATTTCGTAAAGGAACATTTCCTGAGTCAAAAGGTCATCTTCATCTGGAATTGCATACGCTTCTTCTTTGTCTTCGTAAAGGGTGCGGTTCATTTCCTTGATGATTTTTGTGATGCTCGTTACGCGGGGCTTTGTTCCTGAGACCTTTGTAGTTTCAATTGTGCCGAGCTTTTGTGAAAGAACGTCCAGCCTTTTTACCGCATCGCTTGACTTGAATGAGTCTTCATCTTCGTATTCGACAAGAACGTTGTAGGAATACTGGCTGCCGAGTTTTCCCTTCAGAATGGAAAGAAGTCTCTTTACAAAGTCGGTGCGCTCACCCATCATTTCGGTGTAGTCCATGTTCACCTGGGTGCGGGGAATTCCGGGAACCATTCCTGCAATTACAACAAGTGAAAGTATAAGTACCAGAACGCTTTTTTTGATTATCCTTGAACCTGCCTTTTCTACAGCGATGTCTGTTTTTGTAGCGCCTTCCATGGCAGCAAGGTCGGATGCAGAGGCCGCCTTTCCGTCCTTTCCGAATGACATGAAAATTGGAATAAGGATCATGACGTAGATATAAACCGCAAAGACGCAGCAGGCAGAACAGCCACCCACCCATCTAAGGGGTCTTATGTCTGCAAAGAGGAAAGATATGAGTCCCGCAACAGTTGTAATTACCGTAAAGAAAATGGGCCAGCCGCTTTCTTCCATTGAGTTAAGAACGCTTTGCTTTCTGTTTCCCGTTCTGCGGAAGTGCAGGCGGAAGGAGTTTACGTAGTGGATTGCATAGCCTATGCTTAGCGCCATGGAAAGAAGCACGGGTAGGGCAATCATCTGGTCGTCCCCCTGAATCTTAAGCCAGCCGTTAAGTCCCAGAACGCTTCCTATTGCACCGACCGTTGCAATGCAGGGAACGATAACGCCACGAAGGCTACGCATAAAAATAATAAGGCAGACAATCATCACAATAAAACCTATGCCTATGCGGATTGAAATTTCCCTTGCTGTAACTTCGCTTTCCTCGTATTCGGTGTAGCTTAGTCCCGTAGGCTTTATGGTGAATTTTTCCGACTGGAATTCCGGGCTGGTAAAAATAGCCCTGGCAGGCGGAACAATTTTGTTCATGGCCTGGGTCATTGGCTCGCTGTAGTTTTCCAGCTGCAGGACAATCCATGTTTCCTTTGCATCGTCGCTTACCAGATTGTTTACAAGGGATTCCCTGCTGAGTATGTATTTTTTCTTTTCCGCAATTTCCTGGTCGGAATAATTGTTTTCGCAAAAGTCTTCGAGTGGGCTTACAATTTCAAAGCCTTCCTCGTTTCCCTGTGGAATTGAAAGTTCTGTTAGCGATGTGACTGATTTTGCATATGGCACTTCCGCTTCCAGCCTCTTTCCAATCTTGTCTATTGCCTCAAGAACTTCGCGGTCAAAAACATCGTCCGCCTCTATAAGGGCCATAACGCTGTCATCCGCTCCGAACATGTCCTCAAATTTGTCCTGGGCAATCTTGATATTGTCCCAGTCGTCAAACCATTCTTCTTCGCTGCTTGAAAGGTCCAGGTTTCTAAGTCCAATGCAGCAGAAGGCTGTTACTGCAAAAATGAGGATCAGAAAAATCCATCTGTGTTTAAGCTGGAATTCTCCAAGCCGCCGGAAGAAGTTGTTTAGTTTTTGAATTTTCACTTTTTTCCTCCTGTTGAGTTTTTTTATATTAGTCATGGCTAACAATCTTTTGTTACCTATTTCTAACATAACAATGTTATGTTTGTCAAGTGCTTTTTTCAGTTTTTTTGTACAGCATTTTAAGCCTACGCCCGATTGTAGCGGCGCGGGGTTGCCTGCAACCCCATGCGGTCACGCCGCAGGCGGGACTGAAACCGCGGAAAGCGGGGTGGAAGGAAAAATTGGCCGGGCATGTAGTGACCGGACACAGTAGAAGATGGCCTTTCGTCCAGAGTCAAAAAAAATTGAGTCAGATGTTTTGGTCAAATAGAGTGCACCAGCCACCGACAAGGTAGTGCATTACTGAGGGGAGATGTTTTTCCGCTTCCTTGAATGAGGGAATGTTTAGGACGATGTTTACAAAGCAGTTTATCTGGGAGTTTGAAACCATACGGAGTACGAATGGCTTTATCTTTTTTTTGCCGTGGGATTTGCAGTAGCTGTCCGCGATTGATTTTAGGTGCTTGTAGTTCCAGTCAACAAAGGAGTTTACGCAGCCTTCCCATTTTGTTCCCTGGGACTTTTGCACGATGAGAATGAATTCGTCGTAATGGGAATAGAGGTAGCGGAAGATTGCAAGTGCCGTTGAAAGGTCGCCTTTTGCGCTGTCTTTTTTGTTTGCCTCGTGAACGAGTGTCTGCATGAGGACAGGGCCGCTGCCGCTAAGAAGGGAATCCTCGTGCTTAAAGTGTTCCGCCAAAATCTGCGTGGCATGGTCAATTACCGGCTTTACGATTGAATCAAAGAGGTCTTCCTTGTCGTGGAAGAAAAAGTAAAGGGCACCAGTGGTAACGCCTGCATTCTTGCATATTGTGCGAAGGGATGCCTTTAAAAATCCATTCTGCATGAATTCTTTTTTTGCGGCTTCCAGTAATTTTTCTTTTGTTGAACCATCAGAAATTTTTTGCGGCATGGTTAAAAGATAATACCCTTGCTAAAAAAAATCAAGGCAAAATTTTACATCCGAAGGAATTTAACATTCAGAAGAATTTAGCAGCCGGAGCTTCGGATCCATTTTTCGTCAAAGAGTGACCAGGCGTTGTCTTTTATAAGGGCATTTCCGGTGCGGAAGGATTTTATGCTGAATGGAAATTTTTGGCTTTCTAAAAGTTCTTTTGGAAGGGTGAAATCACATGCATCTGTACCTGCCTTTTGCATTTTTGCGAATACAATTTTAAATTCGAATGTCCTGTTTTCCTTTTCCAAATCCGTTTCTATGAAGAAGGGAAAGAAAAATTCCTCTTGCCCTGGGATGCCGCTTTTTGTAAATGACGCTTTGCCGATGAATGCCTTTTTTACTGAGCGGCTCTTAAAAATTGAATTGAATTGCTCATCGGAAATTGAATCTTCTGCAAAGGCCCAGAGTGGGAAGCTTGGGAACAGCGATATGCCTTTGCCAAGGTTTTCCCGGTTGAAGTTTTCTATAAATGCCCTTGCGTAGTTGCAGATAAAAAGTTCGTTGTCCTTTTGAAGCGCTATTACATTCATCATGTAAAAACTATAGAGTAAATTCAAAAAAAAGTGTAGTATGTTGCCATGAATAAAATTACAAAAACTCTTCTTGTTGGATCTTTTGCAGTTATGGCACTTTGCCTTTTAATTTTTTGCTTGGGGATTGCAGGTACTTCTTCTGCAAGATTCCATGGCTCTATGGAAATAAACGGTGAGCATTTTATTCCCCTGAACAAAAACGCCCAGTCTAAAGAAGTAAGCTCTTCTTCCAAGCCGTACATGTTTTATAAATTTACCGCCAAGCAAAAAGATTTTATTGCTGAATTCAAGAGGCAGAAGGGGAGTGCGGCCTTGCAAGTTCTTATAGAATCTACCACTACAAAAAAGAAATCTGATGACGGCCGCTTTGAATTTGGCTTTTTGTATGAAGACGATTTTCTTTCCGAGACGGAGCTTTGCCCTGACCTAAAGGCAAGGAATTCAATTAAGGGAAAATTTGAAAGCCTTGTGGAAAATAAACTCCGCCTTGTATTCTGCATGGAAAAGGACGGGGAGCTTCCCTGCGGTTTTTATCTTTATGGAAGCGATGCATTTTCTTTGGGAGAGGTAAAACTTGCCGAGGCAAAAATTGGCTGGTCAAAATTTTCTGAAGGAAAAAATGAAGGAAAAGATAAAGGGCAAGAAAATATACCTCTCTTTGCATTTGGACCAGACGGCGGTTTTGTGGACTCATCCTTTTTGTCTGTAGATTTTTCTTCTGCGGGAAAGGTCTTTGCAAGATCCAATTCTTCAAGCACGCTGCTTCCCAAAGTGGAACTCCAGTTTGCTCCGATAGAGAATGTTGGAAGTCCTGACAATCCAGTTACCTTTCATCTTAGAGCTGGAAACGAAATCTTAAAAGTGATAAGGGCAAAGAAACTTCCCCGCATGGTAATCCAGTGCTCGTCTTTGCAGGAGCCATTTTCTTCTTACGAGTTTATCCGCGGGGCAGACATGCTGCTTTCTGTTTTTATGAGCGCAAACGATGTGTCTCTTCTGCCAAGCAATGGCATTGTGCTTAGGGGGTTGCCAACAGACTTGGGGCTTGTTACGGACTGGCCGCAGTATAACTGGAGACGTAGCGATTACGAACTTTACGAGTGGGCAGAATTTTCCGGGATAATATTTTTTGACTTTGCAAATTCAAAGATACAGGACCAGTTCTTTACCCGCCTTGCTTACTTTGTGGAAAAGGAAGGCTACAAGGGAACATTTGTAGACGATGATTTTATTTTGAACAAGCACGGTTACAATGCCCACGACTACGGTGCGGCAAGCCTTGCAAAGTTTTTTACCCAGGCGGAAAGGCAAAAGGTAAAACTTAACGACTGCGAGCGCCTCCTAAAAAAAGTGCTCTTGGCAAATTCCATAATTGTGCAGAGGGATGACGGAACTTTTGCGGAAGGAAGCGGTGCCGTTGTTTCTATGAGCAGGTCTTCTACGCCTGAGCTTAGAAAAAAATTCTTGGCCCACGAATGCTGGCACGGAATCTATTTTACAAATGCCCCTTTCCGAAACCTTATTGCCGGGTTGCACAAAAAATTTAATCCACAGGCCAGGGAATTCCTTGAAGTCTACTGGGCAAACAATCCCAACCTGCACTACGACCGCAGCGACGACTTTCTTATGAAAAATGAATTCATGGCCTACATGCTGCAGCAGGATCCCGTCGAAGCAAAAAAATATTTTATGGGCTGGGCTCGTGACAGCTTTATGCCCCGCATTGCGCCCAAGCTTTGCGAATACGTTGTGGGAAACAATGCGGAAGATTTTGTTTCCATGTCTTCCCTGCTGGACTCCTGGACCTTTGAAAACTGGGGGCTGGGTGCAGGGCGTGTCTCTCTTATTTTAAGGTAGAAAAAAGACTTTTAGTGTAAAATAAAAAATAGGAGATAAAATAATATGAAAAAAAATCTTACAAAATTTGTTCTTTTTGCAATGCTTTTGTTGCCCTTTATGGCTTGTGCCCAGACCTTTGAAGGTAAGGGTGCCACTTCTCCGGAGGAAGCTGTAAGCCAATATTTGAGTGCACTAAAAAAATGCGACTACGATAAAATTATCAGTTGCTATGCGGTGGAATCCTTTACGGAAAATTATGAAATTAATGAACAGGTAAAGAAATTTAATTGCGCCACTCCAGTAATGAAGATGATTTATACAAAGGACAATCTTCTTAAGCAGACTGGCAAATTTGAAGTGCTAAGTGCAATTGCCAGAATGATAAAATTCCAGATATGGACTTTGAATGAAAATAATTTTTTTGAAGACGGCAATGTTATTATGGTAAAAGACTCTGTTCAGGAAGTTGTGGACCAAGCCTTTCCCACGGAAGCAGAAAAAACATTAAGCCTTATTGAATTTTCCAATGAATTTATTCCGCTTGATTTGTTTTTGAAGAGTATGCGTTCCGGAGATTTTTCTTCTAGCGTTTTTTGCTATATGGACAGTGAAGAAATTGATGGTAGGCTTGAAGAACTGAATCAGAAATATGAAAAAACAAAAATCATCTACGGCTGCAAAGATATTAAGCCTGTTATTGCATGCTTCTACATATCAGGAAAAAAATACTATTATATTACTGATACAATCCAGTACGGAAACAAGTGGTACATAAGCCCAGAGCACGGATATTTGGCATCCCTTATAACGCTTTCCATTCCAAGTGGCTGCATCTTCTCTGCGGATAAATTGTAAAGTGTTGCTATTGCTTGATTCTTTTTTGTTTGTAGTTTCATCCAATTTTTTTAAGTTCTCCAATGCTTTGCAAAAGTTCAAAAAAATCGTTCTGGAAGTCAAAGTCAACTAAATCAACTGGCATTTTTAAAGCTTCTTCCAAGTCGGAATGCATTCGGAAAAACAGACGCGGAGGTAATCCTTTTACGCCCAGATCAACATCTGAGTCAGAATGGGCATGCCCTGTTGCCTGGGAGCCGAACAAAAATACATCCGTGCATCCCGCATCTTTGAGTAGACTTGTTGCTTTTGAAAGTTGTGCCTCTGTTACCATGAGAAATATTATCGCATAGACGGTTAAAAATTGATAGGGTGGGGTTTTGATTTTTGCTGAGTCCAAATTTTCATCGTATAAAATAAAAAACACCAGATGTCTGATGGTAGGCAACTGGTGTTTTTGGCAGTTTTGAATTGTGGATAAAGACTTTCTACTTCACTGTTGTGAGGATTGTGTAGTTAGTTTCCTGAGTATGTAAATGTGCCTGAGTAACAATCTACTGTGAACGAGGTGTCGTCGGAACTTGTTACATGATAAGCCTCATCCCAACCGAAAGCCCTCGTTTTTTCTAAAAGATGTAGACCGTCTTCTTCTACAGTATATCTTTGTAGAGTTAGGTGCCAATAGTTCCTTTGGTCGGGGTCGGAGGGGCGTTGCCACGAGTCCCACCAGGATCCGTCTGAACTGAGGTAGATACCGATGTCGCCATGATCATAATTATACCATCCTTCTCTCATTCCGCCAAACGCGTGGTCGTAACCACTGTCATCGGTGTATACGGAATAAGGATCATCCTCTTCCCCTCCACCACCTCCTCCACCTCCGCCACAGGCTGTGGCGAAGAGAGTAAGTATTGCGACTGCAAAAAAGACGGTTGCCATACGGAGCTTCATTTTTTTCCTCCGTTACCATGACGCGATGCAGGGCTTGACGGCGGGTTGTTGCCCCTGTTGCCTCCGCTTGGGCTTCCTGTTGTGGAAGGCATTCTTCCGCCTTCTCCTATGTAGGGGTTGCCTGGTCTTACAGTTGTCTTTGCCATAATTTCCTCCGATGTTATTCTTTTGCCGAAGCCGAGCATTGCTAGGCTTCGGCAAAAGGGCTCTGTCAAGCCCTTTTGTGTAGTGTACACTACACAAAAATCAAGCTACGCCGCCATGGAGCCCCGGCAGTACCGGCCGCAGGGCGGTATGAGCGTTAGCGAAGGGCGGAACGGCGGTGGCGCAAGGGCATGGGTGTCGAGTTAGCCGATGCGTGAATGGTAGAGCGGAGACAGTATCGTCCATAAAATGGAAAGATTGACTTATTTTGCCTTACGATATAAAATTAGGGAATATATTTTTTACGAGGTGTTTTTATGGCTAAGAAATCAGACAATGCCACGAAAGGTTCAGCGAAGGCTCCGCACCGCTCGCTGTTTTATGCAATGGGGTACACGGACGAAGAACTTGAGCGCCCGCTTGTAGGCGTTTGCTGCGCAAAGAACGAAATTATTCCAGGCCACATTGAACTTGACCGCATTGCCTCTGCCGTAAAGACGGGAGTGAGCATGGCTGGCGGCACTCCTATTGAATTCCCTGCAATCGGTGTTTGCGATGGTATTGCTATGGGACACGAGGGAATGAAGTATTCGCTTGTAACGCGCGAGCTTATTGCGGACTCAATTGAGTGTATGGCAAAGGCACACGCTTTTGACGCTCTTGTTATGATTCCAAACTGCGACAAGATTGTTCCGGGTATGCTTATGGCTGCTGCACGTCTTAACCTGCCGACTGTTTTTGTTTCCGGTGGAGCTATGATGCCGGGTCACTTGCCTTCTAAGGAAGAGGGTAATCCTTATTCAGACAAGAACCTTTCGCTTACCGATATGTTCGAGGCGGTTGGTGGTCTTGCTGCCGGTAAGATTACGGAAGCCCAGCTTTGCGAGATGGAGCACTATGCTTGCCCGGGTTGCGGTTCTTGCTCTGGTATGTTCACTGCAAATTCAATGAACTGTCTTACGGAAGTTCTTGGTCTTGGTCTTCCTGGAAACGGAACAATTCCTGCTACTACAGGCCGCCGCATTGCCCTTGCAAAGCATGCCGGTATGCAGGTTATGGAAATGTACAAGAAGGGTATTACTGCCCGCAGCATGATGACTGCCGACTCTTTCCGCAACGCCCTTGCCGCAGACATGGCTTTGGGATGTTCTAGCAACACTATGCTTCACGTTCCTGCTATTGCACACGAAGCTGGAGTTACAATTGACCTTCACGAGGTTAATGAAATTTCCAGCCGCACTCCAAACCTTTGCCACCTTGCTCCTGCCGGCCACACATTCATTTGTGAGCTTGACGATGCTGGCGGTGTTCAGGCTGTGCTTGCAGAGCTTGCAAAGAAGAACCTTATCAAGACAGACCTTATTACCGTAACAGGAAAGACTATTGCGGAAAACATCAAGGGTGTGCGAAACCGCAATCCGGAAATCCTTCGCCCGATAGAAAATCCATTCAGCCCAAACGGTGGTATTGCCGTTCTCTTTGGAAACCTCGCGCCGAACGGTACTGTTGTAAAGAGAAGCGCATGTGCAAAGGAGCTTATGCACCACACAGGTCCGGCTCGTGTCTTTAACGACGAAAACGAGGCCATGGAAGCTGTTCAGGGAAGGAAGATTAAGAGCGGGGACGTTGTTGTTATCCGCTACGAAGGGCCCCGCGGCGGTCCTGGAATGAGGGAAATGCTTGCCGTAACTGCCGCTCTTGCCGGTCAGGGTATGGACAAGGAAGTTGCCCTTATTACCGACGGTCGCTTTAGCGGTGCAACAAGGGGTGCTTCTCTTGGTCACTGTTCACCGGAAGCAGCAGACGGCGGTCCGATTGCCCTTGTTCAGGAAGGTGACATGATTACGCTTGACATGGACAATTACAAGATTCACCTTGAAGTTAGCGATGAAGAGCTTGCCAAGCGCAAGGCTGCATGGGTCTGCCCTGAGCCAAAGGTAAAGACAGGCTATCTTGCACGCTACGCAAAGCTTGTTTCTTCCGCAGACAAGGGTGCTATTCTTCAGTAGTTTTTGGAGCGGGTTGCTTTTTGAACTGTGTCTGTGGGCTACGCCCCCAGCCAGTTGCATTTGGTACCCGCTTTCCAGGGCTTGCCCGCTTACGCGCGCGGCCCGTCCTTGCGGCCGGTCGCCTTCGGCCCCTTCCAATCGGGGCTAGGCTTGGTTGGTCTTGTCAGGGACAGAAAGTATACGGTTTTAAAACATCTGAAATCTTTAAAAACAAAAAGCCGGTTTCGTAAACAAAATGTTTTTGAAACCGGCTATTCTTTTTGCTTAGTGCAGAAAGAAGTGTCTTACTTTATTTCTACAACCCAGCCTTCTGGTGCTTTTTCCGTACCCATCTGGATTCCGGTAAGGGTTTCGCGGAGCTTTGTAAGAACAGGGCCTCCTTTTTCCATTCCGGACGGAAGCATTATCTTGTCGCCGTGGTCGTCAATTTCTCCGATTGGGGAAATAACTGCCGCTGTGCCGCAGAGACCACATTCAACAAAATCCTTAAGCTCGCTCTTGTTTATCTTGCGCTCTTCCACTTCCATGTGCAGGTATTCTTTTGCAACATGAATCAAGGAACGGCGTGTTATTGAAGGAAGTATTGAGTTTGACTTTGGCGTTACAAGCTTTCCGTCTTTTGTAACAAAGAGGATGTTTGCGCCGCCAGTTTCTTCAATATATGTGTGGCTTGCCGGGTCTGTGTACATGTTTTCTGCATAGCCGCATTTGTGTGCGTCCACGATGTTGTGAAGGCTCATTGCGTAGTTAAGGCCTGCCTTGATGTCTCCCGTTCCGTGCGGGGCTGCGCGGTCAAGGTCTGAGATGCGAACCTTGATTGGTTTTACGCCACCCTTAAAGTATGGGCCTACCGGTGTAACAAGGATGCGGAACTGGTATTCGTCTGCCGGCTTTACGCCAATAACGGCGCTTGAACCGAACATGTATGGGCGGATGTAGAGTGTTGCTCCACTGCCGTAAGGAGGAACGTATTCAATGTTTGCTTTTACAGTGTCAATGACAGCCTGGACAAAGCGGTCTTCCGGGAATACCGGCATTTCAAGGCGGCGGCATGAGTCTGCCATACGGGAAGCGTTCAGGTCCGGGCGGAAGCATACGATTTTTCCGTCCTTGGTTGTGTAGGCCTTGAGCCCTTCAAAACAAGTCTGTGCGTACTGGAGGACACCTGCACATTCAGAGATGGTGATGGAGTGGTCCGTTGTAAGGGTTCCTGAATCCCATGCTCCGTTCTTGTAGTTTGCAACAAAAGATTTGTTGGTCTCCATGTAGCCAAAGGGAAGTGAAGCCCAGTCCAATTGTTTTGCCATTTTTTAATCTCCTGTAAAAATAGATTGTACGTCGGGCGTAAATCTTTTTGTCCGGCACTTATAATAAGCAGTTTTATTGTAGTGTTTTTGTGGCTGTTAATCAAGACTGGAGAGTTTTTTAGATAAAATGAGTTTTCAAGGGAGTTCCCTTGAACCCCGGTCTTGGAGGGGGAAAACCAGCTCAAAGTCCGAAGCCCGCCGTTTTTCCCCCTCCAAACCTCCCCCTTTCCCTGGGCACGGCTTAGGGGATTTCCCCTAAGAACCCCAGACTTTTACAAACAGTTTTGATGGGAACATTTCTTTCTATGTGTGCGCAGAAATCAAAATGAGTTAGCGGATTCCGACTGGCAGCGCAGCGTCAAGCCGTGCCCTAAAAGGTGGGGTGGTTTGGAGGGGAGGGAACGTAGGTGCTGCGCACCTGCACGGGCACAGTTCGGACTCTGAGCGGGTCCTTCCCCTCCAAATTCGGGGTTCAAGGGGACTCCCTTGAAAAATTTAGAGGCGGGAGGCAATCTCGTCTATGTATTCCCAGCTGTTTACGATTTTCTTTGGGGCTGGGGATGCAAGCTTGGCAAGGTCGCCTGTCATGATGCCGTCTTCGATTGTGCCGAGGGTAGCTTTTTCCAGCTTGTGGGCAAAGTCTGCAAGTTCAGGTGTGCCGTCAAGTTCTGCGCGCTTGGCAAGTGCTCCTGTCCAGGCAAAGATTGTTGCCACAGGGTTTGTGGAAGTCTTTTCGCCCTTAAGGTAGCGGTAGTAGTGCTTCTGAACCGTTCCGTGGCTTGCTTCGTACTCAAATTCTCCGCCGGGGCAGACAAGGACTGACGTCATCATTGCAAGGCTTCCGCATGCAGATGCAATCATGTCGCTCATTACGTCGCCGTCGTAGTTCTTGCATGCCCAGAGGAAGCCGCCTTCGCTCTTTACGACGCGGGCTACTGCATCGTCGATGAGGGTGTAGAAGTATTCAAGGCCTGCCTTTTCGAACTTGTCCTTGTATTCTTGGTCGAAAACTTTCTGCATGATTGCCTTGAAGTTTCCGTCGTAGGTCTTTGAGATTGTGTCTTTTGCGCCGAACCACACGCTGATTTTCTGGTCAAGGGCATAGTTGAAGCAGCAGCGGGCAAAGTTTTCGATTGATGCGTCAAGGTTGTGGATTCCCTGGATGATTCCAGGTCCCTTCATTTCCATGATGGTCTTGCGGATTTCCTTTCCGTCTGCTCCTGTAAAGACCAGTTCTGCCTTTCCGGCTCCGGGTGTCTTTATTTCGCAGTTCTTGTATACGTCGCCGTATGCGTGGCGTCCCAAGGTGATTGGCTTTTTCCAGCAGCTGACGGTTCCCTTGATGTTGTTTACGAATATTGGTGTGCGGAATACTGTTCCGTCAAGCTCTCCGCGGAGGATTCCGTTGGGGGAGGGGGTAAGGTGGGTAAGCTTGTATTCTTCCACGCGGGCCTGGTTGCTTGTGATTGTTGCGCACTTTACGCCTACACCCAGCCTCTTGATTGCGGCGGCTGCTTCGTATGTTACCTTGTCGTCTGTTTTGTCGCGCTCTGTGATGCTGAGGTCGAAGTATTCAGTCTTTAGGTCGATGTATGGAAGAAGGAGCTTGTCCTTTATGAGCTTCCATAAAATACGCGTCATCTCATCGCCGTCAAGTTCGGCAATGGCATTCTTCATCTGAATTTTGGCCATCTGTTTCTCCTAAAATATATGCTCTTTTTTTAGCCCGCCCTTTGCAAAGCGGACTTGTCTTTCTTGAAATAAAGCCTAGCCCCGATTGTAAGGGCGGTCGGTTAAAAATTGCCTCCATGCAGTTTTTAACCTATAGTTTTCCTGCGGAAAACTACGCAATTTCTTTTGTTACAAAACGACGCGCCCTCCATGGCGCTGCATGTTTGTAACCGGAACCCTGGAAAGCGGCCTTAGCACAAGGCCTTTGCTCCATAAAAAAATCATCTCCATGCGATTTTTTTTGCTAGAAGTTTGTGCCCTTTAGGCAGGAATTTCCTGCGTAGTCAAGGTCGGTCAGGATTTCCGTGTGGTCTGGGAAGACTGCTACAGTGTGCTCTTCGTGGCAGCTCCAGCTTCCGTCCGCGGTGATTACGGTCCATTCGCTTTCTTCGTCACCGGTGATTACGTCTGCAGTTCCCTCGTTAATCATGGGTTCTATTGCAAGTACCATGCCTGCCTGTATGCGGGGGTTGCGCTCGTGGCTTGGGCAGTTGGGGATGCTGGGGTCTTCGTGCACGTCAAGGCCTACTCCGTGACCGCAGTAGTCATATACGACTCCGTATCCGTTCTGCTCGTAGGCAACGTGGTAGACTGCCTTTGAGATGTCGCTTATCCTGTTGCCGGTGTGACATGCGGCTATTCCTTCCAGCAGGGCTTCCCTTGTTACCATTACAAGCTTTCTGTGGGCGGGCTTTACGTTTCCAACCTGAACCGTGTGGCAGCTGTCGGAGATGTAGCCGTTAAGGTTGATTCCTATGTCCATGGAAACAAGGTCTCCGTCCTTTACGATTGTCTTTTTTGACGGTATTCCGTGGATAACGTGGTTGTTTACGCTTATGCATGCGCAGCCTGGGAATCCTTCTGAATACCATGCCGGTGTTCCGCCGTGCTTGCGGAGAAATTCCAGACACCAGTCGTCGATTTCCTTGGTGCTTACTCCGGGCTTTACGCGGGGAATAATTTCGTTGAACAAGTCTGCCAGTTCGTGGCAGCTTTTTCTGATGCCTTCAATTTGTGAATCATTCTTTAGCCTAATCATCTATATACTTCCTTAATTTGTTCCTTTTTTAGTTTGCCTTGCACTTGGGAAAATGCCCCTGTGCTTAGCCTGCCTGCTGCAAAACCGCTATGGCTTCTTCCCGGCAGATGGCGGCTGTTTTTTTGTCGCCAATGTTTTCGTAGGCATCCGCCATCTTGTTAAGAAAAAAGGCGTCGTCGTTCTTGCCTAGCCTAAGGTCCAGTGCCCTTTCCCAAGCGTCTATGGCAAGTTCGTCGCTTACGTTCTGTTCGATGTTGTTGCGCAGTACGTGCCTTGCAAGCGACTGTACTTCTTCAAAGAAGAACTTGAAGTAGTTGTACTTGAACTCCATCTTCATAATCTGTTCAAGCAGGATTACCGCGTCGTAGTATTCCTGCCGCATTACAAGCTCTTCTGCAAGGATGAAGCCGTAGTCCATGAAGTCTTCCTTTGTGAACCAGTGCTGCAGCTTGAATGTTGGGCGCTCCATGTTCATCTTCTTGAATTCTGCAACGGCATCGTCTTCGCGCGAATGGATAAGGTCAAAGAATATTAGTTTTGCGTAACATTCGTCGTCTGCCTGTTCCAGAAGCCATGCGCGGTAGTCAAAGGTTCCGCCGCTTGTCCTAAAGTGGGGGCCGTTCTTGCTCCACTTGTATTTTTCGTCGAACAGTGAGCGCGCCTTTGCGTCTGACAGTGTTTCGTATGCTTCCACAAGTTGGCGGAAAGCCTCGCTGTCTGAGTGCGAAAGGTCCGGGTGAAGTAACTTTGCCTTTTGCCTGTAGGCCCGCCTTATTTCCGCAGCGCTTGCGGTGTGGGGTACGCCTAGGATTTTGTAACAGTCGCGCATTTTTTTTCCGCACTACTATAGCAAAAAAAACGCTTTTGTTCTAGTGCGGGATTTTATGAAAAAATACTTTTTCAAGGGCGTTCCCTTGAACCCCGAATTTGGAGGGGAGGAAACCTCTCAGAGTCCGAACTGTGCCCGTGCAGGTGCGCAGCACCTACGTTTCCTCCCCTCCAAACCACCCCTCTTTCTCGGGCACGGCTTAGGGCCATATCGCTCAACGTATCGCGATATGCCTAAGAACCCGGTTTTTTCTTCAGAGATATTATGTTTTTGGAAATAGTAAGTTACAATAATCAAAACATAAAGTACAAAGTTATTTCCGGATTTAAAAAATAAATCCATTTGATTTTTGATTCACTGTTTGTCGAATTTGTTAAAACCAACCTACGCCGCCGTGTAGGGGCCCGCCTTAGGCGGGTTGCGTAGCAATGGAGCGGGAAGGGACCCGCGGAACCCCGGAAGGGCGGTAACACGAAAGGGGGCTTGCCCCCGTATGCTTGTCGAATTAGCCGATTAATGAATGGTAGAGCATATAGGGGGCGTCCAAATTCTAACTTTTTCCGCTCTCGACCTTTATGCAAAATCCTGCTAAGATGGAGGCAAAATACTTGTGAGAGGAATCTTATGAATTCATCTGAAAAAAAAGGCTCAAGGGGAACGTTTTCCGGTCACTTGGGCTACGTGCTTGCGGCGGCTGGGTCTGCCGTTGGTCTTGGAAACATCTGGCGCTTTCCATATCTTGCATCGCGCTACGGCGGGGGAATCTTCCTCCTTGTTTACGTTGTCCTCGCAGTAACGTTCGGCTATGCAATGATTATCAGTGAAACTTCAATCGGACGCATGACGGCAAAAAGCCCGGTCGGAGCATTTTCCCAGTTCGGAAAGTCGGGTGTGCTTAAGGCAGGCGGCTGGATTAACGCAATCATCCCCATGCTGATTGTTCCCTATTATTCAGTTATTGGCGGCTGGGTCTGCAAATACCTTTTTGAATACATAAAGGGCAGCACCCAGGCTATGGCCCAGGACGGCTTTTTTAAGTCCTTCATAACGGACCCCATTTCTGCCGAAGTTTTCTTTTTGATTTTTGCAATTTTAATGGCAGCCGTAATCCTTGCAGGCGTAAACAACGGCATAGAAAAGGTTTCCAAAGTCATGATGCCTCTTCTTGCAGTCCTTGCCCTCATCGTGGCTTGCTTCTCAGTAACAAGGAAGGGCGCACTTGCGGGCGTAAAGTATTTCTTTATCCCCAACTTTTCAAACTTCTCATGGATGACTGTAGTGGTTGCCCTTGGGCAGATGTTCTATTCCCTTTCCATTGCGATGGGAATCCTCATCACCTACGGTTCCTACATGAAAAAGAATGTTGACATAGAAAAGACTACCGTTCAGGTTATTGGCTTTGACTCACTCGTTGCAATCCTCGCAGGCCTTATGATAATACCGGCTGTATTCGCATTTTCTGGCGGGGACCCAAAGGCGCTCGATGCCGGTCCTTCCCTTATGTTCGTTACCATTCCCAAGATTTTTGCACAGATGCTTTCCGGCCGCTTGGTGGGAATACTCTTCTTTGTGCTCGTACTTTTTGCGGCCCTTACCTCCGCCATCTCCCTCATGGAATGTGCTGTTTCAACACTGTGCGATGTGCTCAAGTGGAAGAGAGGCTTTGCCTGCATCGTAATGACTCTTTTTGTCTTTGCCCTTGGCTCTCTTTCCTCACTGGGATTCAGCAGCCTTAGCTTTGTAAAGATATTCGGCATGGACATACTTGACTTCTTTGACTTCCTTACAAATTCAATCATGATGCCACTGGCCGCCCTCCTTATTTTCTATCTTGTTGTGCGCAGAATTGGCCTTGCAAAGATTGCTGAGGAAGTGGAAGGCTCTTCTTCATTCAAGATGAAAAAGCTCTACAACTTTGTAATAAAGTTCGTTGCCCCGGTCTTTATCGCTGTAATTCTTGCAAGTTCCATTGCAAGCCTCTTTGGCTTTAAGATTTAGTTTTTTCTTTCTATATTATTAGGGAGCGGGCTTTTTGCTTCTACTGCGCCTTGCGGCACAAACATTCAAACCGGGCTTTGCGGGGCTTGCCCTTGCGGCCGGTCCGCTTCCGCGGACTTGCTGCGCAACCCCTCCAATCCCAGCTACGCCCGCTCCTCCCTTCATTAAAGAAGCCCTTGATTGACAATAAAATTGCAAACAGATACTCTCTATAAACTATGAAAAATAACTATATGCATCCACTCTTAAAAATCGCAATTCCCATCACCCTGGGCAACATCATAAACCAGATTCAGATGCTCACCGACAGGGCTTTCCTTGGCCACGTGGAACCCCTCTACATGAGTGCGCTCGGAAACGTTAACTCGGCAATCTGGACCACAATCTCCTGCTGCTTTTCTCTTACGGTAGGCTCTTCAATCATAATAAGCCAAAAGGTCGGAGCCAAGCAGATGGACGAATGCGAAAACTATTCCTCTTCCCTTGTAAAGTGGACCAATGCACTTTCTGTCCTGCTCTTTTTATTCTGGCTGATTTTCGGAAGGCTTGTCTTTACAAAGATGGGGGCTTCCGCAACAGTCCTTCCCATGTGCATGGACTACCTGCATTTTTTTATGCCCATTTTCCTCGTGATTGGAATTGAGGCTTCCACTATGGTAATCATGCAGACTTCCAACTACACAAAGCCCCTTGTATGGTTCGGACTTGTGCGCTCTCTTTTGAACGTGCTCCTGGACTGGATTATGATTTTTGGCAAGTTGGGCTTTCCCGCAATGGGAATACGGGGAGCTGCCCTTGCAACCACAATTTCCGAATACGTAGGCGTTATTATTGCTTCCATTATATTCATTTCAAGCAAGAAGCTCTTTACCCGGCCTAGGCTATCTGCCGTAATAAAGGCGCCCCTTACCCCCTTTGCCCGCTCGGTAAAGCTCGGAATAAACACTGCGCTTGAAGACCTGCTCTGGAACTCGGGGAACATTGTCCTTATTGTGATTCTAAATTCCATCAGCGAAGTTGCAGCCGGAATTTATTCAATGGTCTTTGGCGTTGAGCTTCTTGTCGTCGTAGTAATCGGTGCAATCGGCAATGCAACGATGACTCTTACAGGTGAGGCAACCGGTGCCCAGGACGTGCGCAAGTTCAGAGGCGTTTTTAAGAATGCGCTTTTACTCAGTTTTGCCTGTTCCGCGGTAATGCTTGTCTTCTGCCTTGTTATACCCGGCAAAATTATCAGCATATTCACAAAGGACCAGCTGATTATATCTACTTGCGGACTTTACCTTTTGCTTATGTGCCTAAACCTCTTTTCCAAGAGCGGGAACATCATTGCAGGAAGTGCAATCCGCGGCTACGGGGACCCCTTCTGGATGTTCATGACCCAGGTTGCAGGAACCATATTCGTCATTTCAATGGCACTCCTTTTTGTAAAAGTATTCGGCTGGGGAATCCTTGGCGTTTTCCTTGCAGTCCTCCTCGACGAATTTGTAAGGAACATCGTGAATACGCTCCGCGTGCGCTGGATTGTAAGGCAGCGTTTCTAAGTGAGTTAAATTTTTTTTCTTTTTTTGGGGCACTTGCTTAAGTCATCTGCCCCATTTTTTTGCTGCCCAATGTGCCCCGTGTGTGGGCTTTGCGCACTTCCGCTTCGCTCCATTCCTCCACTCGTCGCCTTGCTCCTCCCTCCGGAACGCGCTTTGCGCGGTGCTCCAATCCCTGCCCCGCCTGCTCCGCTGCATTCTTTCCCTTCTTCCATCAGTTACAGAAGGTAAGTGCAACAAACAAGGAATGCAATGTAGCAAAACAATGTGCGGAAACAATGGAATGGAGGCTGAAAATGCGCATTGGAGCGGAACACAAAACTGATTTCCATATTGTTTAAAATCTACCTATTCACTATTAGGCGGAAAAGTGCTATAGTTTGAAGGAAAAAAATACTAAAGGTGCTTTAGTACCACTAAAGGCCTTTGGAAAAATGAGGTTTTTTATGGAAAAGAATATTGCTTTGATTCCTGGAGACGGAATTGGTCCTGACGTTGTTGCAGAAGGCGTTAATGTTTTGAATGCTGTCGCCGAAAAATTTGGCCACAAGTTTAACTATACCAACGTAATAGCTGGTGGTGCCGCCATAGACAAGTGGGGTAAGCCGCTTCCCCAGGATCAGTTGGACATTTGTCTTAAGAGCGATGCAGTTTTGCTTGGTGCCGTTGGTGGTCCAAAGTGGGACGACGTTGCCCCTGAAATCCGCCCGGAAAAGGCTTTGCTTGGCCTTCGCGGCGGAATGAAGGTATTTGCAAACCTTCGCCCGGCAGTCATGTGGAAGCAGCTCAAAGACGCATGCCCACTCAAAGACGAAATTGTTGGCGCTGGCCTTGACATTCTTGTTATCCGTGAGCTTACAGGCGGTATCTACTTTGGCGACCGCGGAACAGCCCCAGACGGAAAGAGCGCATGGGATACAGAGAAGTACTCATGGGAAGAAATTGAAAGAATCGTCCGCATGGGCTTTGAATTTGCCCAGAAGAGGCAGAAGCACCTTACTGTAATTGACAAGGCAAACATTCTTAACTCAAGCCGCCTTTGGAGAAAGGTAGCAGAGACTGTACACGCAGACTACAAGGACGTAACCCTCGACTTTATGTACATAGACAATGCGGCCATGCAGCTTGTACGCAACCCCCGCCAGTTTGACGTAATTGCAACAAGCAACATGTTCGGTGATATTTTGACGGACGAAGCTTCCCAGGTTACAGGTTCAATCGGAATGCTTGCATCTGCATCACTTGGTGCAGGTGGCCCAGGCCTTTATGAACCAATCCACGGTTCTGCCCCTGACATTGCAGGCAAGGACTTGGCAAACCCGCTCGCTACAATTCTTAGCGCAGCAATGCTCCTCCGCTACAGCTTTGGCCTCGAAGCAGAAGCAAAGGCAATCGAAGACGCAGTTGACCGCGTGCTTACAGACGGTTGGAGAACAGGCGACATAGCAGGCTCTTCCCGCGACCAGGTAAAGGCAGCCGGTAAGCTTGTTGGCACAAAGAAGATGGGCCAGCTTGTTGTTGAATACCTGAAGAAATAGTAAGTCATCCTAAGTAAAAACACCGTCATCCCGAACTTGTTTCGGGATCTGTAAAAGATGACTCCGCAACTTACACAGACCCTGAGTCAAGCTCAGGGTGACGGGGCGGCTGCCTGGCAAATTAAAAATATATTGAAAAAATTGCATTTTCCAGAAAGTAGGTTATAATAGAAGGGCATGGCAGGGAGAACTTTGTCATGTTAGTGCGTCTTAATTTGCTTCTGGAGGAAGGATGAAAAAAAGTTTTCTTTCTAAGGTTAAGAACTTTTTTTATGGTTTATCTCATAGTTCAGACTATACAAAGGATTTCCTCTTCAAATCCGACATAAGATCGAATTTTTTTATAGGCGTGACGGTTATCTGTTTGGAAATCTTCATGCTCTTGCGCCTTAGATTTAAGAATATTTTAACAGATATTCCCCAGGATGCTGACTGGATACGAAAGCACGTTTGCGCTTATCTTGTCCTTTTGGCCTCAGCAGTTATTTTGGTTTTCTATTCATTTCTCTACAAAAAGGGCAAGACAAAAAGCCGCGTCCTTGGAAAGCTTGTAAAGGACTTGTTTTGCGTTATTTCCATAAGCTTTGGCCTCTACATGTCCTACATAAGCCTTAACCCCACGAGCCAGGTCTTTGCCTTCCTTACCATGGAAATTTTTGTGCTTTGCATTTATGCCTGGACACCCCTGCAGTCGCTTTTAATTTCTGTTGGTTCCTTTGGAATTTACATCTATTTGCAGAGCCGTCTGGGGCCAGTCTACTACGGAACAAAGATAAATTCCTTTACCGCCTGGCTTTTCCTTTATGCCTGCGCACTGAACACCTTTTACCAAAAAAAGTGTGCCGCCCAGGAGGAAGAGAAGCTTGAATCGCTCTTAAAATATGTGCGCGAAAAATCTTCCCAGGATGAACTTACGGGCCTTCCAAACCTTCACAAATTTCAGTATGACGCCATGGAATTCCTTAAGAAAAGCGAAGTGGTTCTTGAAAACTGGCGCTTTGTCTTTATGGATATTGGCAACTTTAAGAACTACAACGAAAAGTACGGCTTTAGTGCTGGCAATGCCTTCCTTAAGATTTTTGGCCAGTATATTATAGAAGAATTTCCCGATGAACTTGTGGCGCGCTATTCGGATGACCACTTTATAGTGCTTGCGGAAGTAAAGGACCTTGAGCAAAGGCTTGACAGCCTGCACGAAAAAATCCGCAAGTGGGAGAGCGACGTCCAGATGACTCTTAAGGCCGGCTTCTACATGCCCAAGGACCAGTTTACGCCCCCGGGAAGCGCCTGTGACTATGCCCGCTATGCCTGCGAGTCAATCAAGAAGAACTACACGGTTAACTATATTGAATACAACACCATGATGCACAAGGAATTTAATAGGAAGAAATATATCGTAAACAGCATAGACAATGCCATTAAGAACGGCTACATCAAGGTCTTCTACCAACCTGTCGTCTGGGCTGCCGACGGAAAGCTTTGCGGTGCGGAAGCTCTTGCCCGCTGGGATGACCCCGACTTTGGTTTTTTGCAGCCAGGAGCCTTCATTTCCATACTGGAGGAATACCACTTGATTCACAAGCTGGACATGGCTGTGCTGGAAATTGTCTGCCGCGACTTGAGGGAGGCTATGGACAAGGGGCTTAGGGTTTTCCCCGTCTCCATAAATTTCTCGCGGCTGGATTTTGAGCTTTTAAACCTTGCTGATGAACTTGATTCCTGCATGGAAAGGTACGGAATAGACAAGGGCCTGATTCATGTTGAAGTTACAGAGTCCATGCTGGGCGAGGGAAATGCCAAGCTTACCGGCATGCTGAACAAACTGCGCGAAAGGGGCTATTCACTCTGGCTGGATGACTTTGGCTCCGGCTATTCCGGCCTGAATGTTCTTAAGGACTATTCCTTTGACATGATGAAGATAGACATGAACTTCCTTTCAAAATTTTCTGAAAACAAAAAGAGCCAGCCCATTCTTACTAGCATCGTGGACCTTGCGGAAAAAATCGGCATGAAGACGCTTTCTGAAGGGGTGGAGACAAATGAAGCCTATGACTTTTTGCGCTCCATCGGCTGCCAGAGGCTGCAGGGCTATCTCTTTGGAAAGCCCATGCTAAAGAGCGAGCTGGTGGAAAAAATCCACAACGGAACTTATGTTGTTAGCGAGCTTGCCGGATAGCTTTTTTAGGGGAAGATTACAGGAACCCAATTGTCCTGCTTGTCCTGGTCTGCGGCAATTATGCCCCAGGTAAGTCCCTGCTTTGTTGTTTCTCCCATCAGGTAGTCTTTTCCGTTGAACTTAAAGCTGTGGCCCTGGTGTCCTGACGTGATTGCGCAAAGGGCGTGGCTGTACTGGCGGCTTACAAGCAGTATTGCATCCTGGTTCATGCCGGTAAGAAGCACGCTTAAAAGCATTGAGCGGCTGTCGCAGTCACTTCCACCTCCGAGTAGCATTCCGGGCAGGGCAGCAAAGTCGCTGGAAGTTTTTTCCCTTTCGTATGAGAAGCCTTGCGTCCATGTAAGAAGCTTTTGTGCAAGGTCAGTTCCGTCTTTGCAGTAGGGGGCAAGCTCGTTGTAGATGTCAAATGAAGCCTTCTGTAGCCTGTGGAAGGAATCCCGGTAAATCATGCGGTAGTAGCGCTGCCATGCCTGCTTCCATTTTTGGCTGCTTGCGTACATGCACATTGTCTGGAATTCCCTGTCTACAACGTATTCAGCTGCTTCCTTGTCGCTTTTTCGTAGCCTTGTGTTTATTGTCTTTCCGTCTATTGTAAGCGTTATTTCCTGCCATTCGTCTTTTTCCGGGTAGAGGGACTGGGTCCAGATGCCGCTTTCAAAGTAGCTTCCTGCGTCTATGTAGACTGCATCCAAAAAGCTTGTGATGAATGGCTCGCATTTTTCCTTTTGGTTTTCGGGGCACCACGCTATGCAGACTATGCAGCCCTTGCCGTTTGGAATTAGGGATGCCATTGCCTTTCCCTTCATTTCTACTGTGTTGAACCTAAAGCCAAATTCACCTGTGGCTCCGGTAAGGTTCCTCCACATAACTTCTTTGGAAGGTCCCTGAGCCTTTAGGTTTGCAAGTGTAGTGTCCAGAGCCTCCTTTGCAGAAGAAAAGCGTCCTTCTTCGTATATGCGGATCACAGCTGTGACTGGTGCGGTTGCGTAGTCAAGCTGGTAGGCAGTTCCCTCTTTGTTTGAGCCGGAAACAAGGTAGTCTTCTGGAATGTCCACGCATACGTCCTGCAGCCCCTTGAAGGATATGCGCTCTGCCGTAAGCGGAAGATGAAATGCTGTCAGCGAAAGCAATACTGCAAAAAAAACTCTCTTTACACTTGTCATTTTTCCTTACCTCAACTAATATATCGGTATTATGGCTATATTTCCCATAGTATTCCAAAATGATGAAATCATTATAGTAAACAAACCAAACGGCGTTTCGGTACAGGGCGGGGCAGGAATTTCTCATCCCCTGGACAAGGAGCTTTCGGCCCAGCTTGGCTATCCCCTGCATCTGGTGCACAGGCTGGACAAGGAAACTTCAGGGCTTCTTGTGGTTGCAAAAAATGCCGCCTCTGCCGCAAAGTGGACTGGCCTGATTGCCGGCGGCCAGGTAAAAAAGGAATACAGCGCGATTTGCATAGGCCTTCCTGTCTCGGGGAAAAAGTCCTTTGGTGCAGGACAAAAGGGCGCACTCCGCGACCTTGTTTTTGCCCACGGAAGGGAACAGCCTGCGGAACTATTTTTTACTGTTGAATCCACCGCCTCTTTGCCCGAGGTTTCGATGTCCTTCCTAAAGATAAGGCTTGGAACCGGGCGTATGCACCAGATACGCATTCAGCTTGCAAAGGCATCCTGCCCGATTGCGGCGGACGACCAGCACGGAAACTTTAAGCTGAACAAAATCCTCCGCCGCTATGGAATAAAAAGGCTTTGCCTTGCCGCCACAAAAATAACCCTGCCGCTTGACGGAGGGACTCAGGAATTTTCAGTTCCTCTTCCAGAGCACATGCAGAGGGCGTTGGAAGCCTGCGGACTTTCTGAATGAGAAATAAATTCCCCTTTTTCCTTTGGAAAACCAGTTACTGGGCAAATTCTTCCAAATCAACTTTTGCGCATTCTCCGCTTATGTCAACTGCCTTTGCAAAGCGCAGGTAGTAAAGGACGCATTTTACGCTTTCTTCACCCACGCCAAGTATTTGCGCGGCTGCCCTGCGGTATGAGGCCAGCTGGGTGTAGTAGATTTGAGGCTGCACACTCTGGTTTGTCTTGTAGTCCACAATCGTGTAGCTTCCGTCTCCGCTCTTAAAAATCAGGTCCATCGTTCCCTTTGCAATTTTGTTCCCTATCCGGCTCTTAAAGGGGAACTCAGTCTTTTTCCATTCGCTTTCGAACGCGGCTTTTCCTGTTTCCGAAGACTTAAAGCCTTCTGCCATTTGCTTGCAGATGCTTTCTATGGCCATTATTTTGTCTTTGCTTCCTTCAAGGCCTGCAACTGCGCTTTGCGGGTAAAAGACATCCTGTGCGCTAACCGCAGCCTGCATGTATGCATGTGCAATCGTTCCGAATGAGTCAAAACTGAATGCGTACCTGCCGTCTTTTCCTGTTGACTCCACGATGTCATTTATTTCCTTGTATGGAATGCTACTGGATTCAGCATTAATACCGTAGACGGATGATATGCCTGCACCTGTGCTTCCGTTTGCAGATGGGTTTTCCTTTTCCAGCAGGCTGGGGAATATGTAGAGCGGTTTGACTTCTTCCTTTTGAATTTCCTTTGCCGCATCATAAAGTGGGGCTGCTTCTTTTGCAAAGTCGTATTTTTCTTTTGCACTGTTCCCCCTCAAGCCTGATTCAAGCTCAGGAATTTCCTTGCGTGAAATAGGTTGAATGTTTTCGAATGTAAAGGGGGCGTTTTCCCTGTCTTCATAAAAATAAATGAGGGGAGAGAATATCTGAAGGATTGACGCCGGGTTTGCTTTATCTTCTCCTTCTCCTATGAGGAATTTCTGTGCATTGTCCCCATCAGACGGGTAGTTTTTGTTAGCAATACCTGTTATGTAGACTTCGCTTTCTGCACGTGTGACGGCAACGTATGCAACGCGGCGCAACTCTGCTGCCTCCATTGCTTTTTCTTCTTCATTCACCTTATTGTAGAAATAGTTCAATTCAGAAGTCTTGCCTCTTCCTGCAAAAGAACTGCATGGCGGGGTGTTTATAGAAATGCCGAATTCTCTGCTGGAGTAGACGGGAGCCGAGTTTGATGAATTGGGGTTGCTCTTGTGAGAGCCGCAGATGAATACGACTGGAAACTCAAGTCCCTTGCTTTTGTGTATGGTCATTATGGTAACGCCAGACGACTTTTCTATGGGAATGTCCATGTTGTCAAGCTTTTCTGCTTCGTTGTTAAGGCTTCGAACGCTGTCCGTAAATGACGCAAGGCTTTCTGAATTAAGGTCTGCCTGTCGTGCTAGTTCAAAGGCCCTGTCGTAGAAACTTGAATACATGCTGACCTTTCTGTTCCACATGGTTTCGTAGCGGTAGCCGTATTCGTACCAAAGTGAGTCCAGTGTACTTGTTATGCTTTGCGTCTGCGAGGAGAGAGAAAGCTCTTCGTAGAATTTTCCGGCCCTTTCGTAGCGTTCAAGACTTTCTCCGGAAAGTATGCCTTTTGCCTCCGCTTCAAAGGGGACGGGGCTTTGCAGAATTATTTCGTTAACCTCTGTATTTGTTAGGTTGACGAAAGGCGAGCGCAGTACTTGGGCGTATGCGAGGGAGTCTGTCTTGTACGCGCAAATTCTCATAAAGGAGAATATGTCGTTTGCCGGTCCGTCGTTAAAAAAGCCTGTTACGACTTCCGTGTTGTAGGGAATCCCGTAGTTGAGGAATGTCCGCTCGTATAATGGCTGCAGGGCATAGGTCTTAAAAAGAACCGTGATGTCGGAATACTTGTATTTCGCCTTTCCACTTTCTCCTGGCGTGGTAAGTTCAATGATTTTTTTTGCAACCCATGCGGCCTCCGCTTCTTCACCGGTAAGGCTTTCCCTGTCTTCCTCTTGATCTTTTCCGTAGACTGCAAAATGGATTCGGGGATTTAAGTCTTTCGCATCTTCCTGCTTTTGCATAGGTATGTCTACTTTGTGATAGACCGCTTCGTATGCAGGCACGTATTCTTCCGGTGTGCGTATGTTGTAAAAGACGGAGGGCAAGTTTGGCCCGCCATTATCTGTTCCGCCACTTCCTTTTATTGAGCTTTCCGTGTATTCCTCTCCGCCGAATATTGCATTGAATGCAGCTATCAGTGCAGGGTGGGAGCGGTAGTTTGTCTTTAATTCCATGTTCCCCTGGCTAAAGTCTTTTGAAAGCTTCCTGAATACCGTAACGTCGGCTCCCCTGAAGCGGTAGATGCTCTGCTTTTCATCTCCTACAAAAAAGAGTTTGTCCTTTTCAAGATCTTCAACCTTGGGAATTCCTTTTTCCATGCGCTCTGTTTTTTCCGCAAGCATAAAAAGCATGTCCCTCTGCAGGGAGTTGTTGTCCTGAAATTCATCTATCATTATTGCCTTGTACTTTTTCTTTTCTGCAAGGCGTATTTCCGGATGGTCGCGGAGGACGCATGTTGCAAGGGAAGCAACGTCTGCAAAAGTAAGAATTCCATGGCTTCGCTTTATGCCGTTTACGAGTTCCTGAAATTCTTTTAGGAGGGGAATGAGTGCCTGTATGATTTTCCCTCCGGCTACATAGTTTACAAGGGGATATAGGCTTTCTACGCATCCCCTCGTTGCGCGTATTAGCTCCTTTAGTTCGTCAAGCTCGGGGTTTGACTTTCCACTCGGCATCCTAAAGTTGAATATGGGGTCAAATGATTCGACAAAGCTTTCCGTGGGCTCTATGTTTGCTTCGTCAAAGTCTTCTTCCAAAATTGAAGGAATTTCCGGCATGTCAATGCTTGCAACTGCTTCCTGCAGCTTTTGAATTGTGGCAGTGATGTTCCCTGAATAGTTTTGTGCGGCGGATACAGTGTCAGAGGTTGTTTTTAAGAGCGTCTCCGCAGCCTGTTTCCAGACCCGGTTGATTTCTTTCCTCTGTTCTTCTATTTCCTTGTCAAAGTCAATAGGCTCTGCAACGCTTGAGTTTTCGAGTATGGGCTTTACAAAAAGTCCGCTTGCAATTTCCGCAAAGTTTTTAGTCTGCACCAGTGCCTTTATTGCAAAGTTGTCCCTGTGCTTTAGGATGAAGGGCAGGGCAAGCTCTTCCACTTTTTGGTAAACTGCATTCTTGTCTTCCGTAAAGTCCGGGGCAACCCCGTAAAAGCGGCAGCCCATTTTTGCAACGTAGGCGCAGTAGCTGTCCAAGGTTTTTATGTTGGCCTTGTAAAAGTCTGCCGTGCATTCAGGTGCCTTTTCCTTTAGCGTTGAATAAATGCGTGAGTACATTTCTACTGTCGCTTTTTTTGTAAATGTAAGCGTGAGTATCTGGTCCACCTTGTATTTCTTTTCCAAAACCAGGTGGGCAAACCTTGCTGAGAGGACGCTTGTCTTTCCCGAGCCTGCACCCGCACTTACGACAGAGTTCAAATCTGCATTGACTGCTCTTTTCTGCGAAGGATCTAATTCTCTTGCCATGCTTATTCCTCTCCTGCAACATTAAACGTCCTGCGGCAAACTGCCTTGTAGGCACAGCTGCGGCAAGTGTTAAAGTCAATGTCAAAATCCTTTATGCTAAAGTCAAGGTTTTTGATTCTGGTGCAAAAATCCTGCATAAGAAAATTCACCCTTTCCATCGTGGGCAGAAAGTCGATGTCTTCCTTGCATACAAGGCTTCCTGTTACTCCAAAAGTCTTATGGCTTGAAATGCTGAAGAATGTGCAGTTTTCTACGTTCTTGGGATGCTCTGATTTTGCAAGAAGGTTCATGTAAACCGGCATTTGAAAATTGGGAACAGGAACATCCTCGGAAGCATAGAAAGTATCCTTGTGAACTGCATTGTCCGTGCTCTTGAAGTCCACCAGAATGAATTCAGCCTCGTCTTCGTTTTTTAAAAGGCAGTCTATTTTGCCCGTGCAGATGTATTCAGGGTTGTCGTTCTTGTATGAATATTCTGCTTCCGATTCAACTACCTTGCAGCCTTCAAATTTTGAGCAGAATGCGGCCACTGTCAAAGTCATTGTCTGCAAAAGTGCTTCTTTTGTGGTCAGTATCAGTTGTTTTGCAAGCGGGCTTACCCTGAAGGTTTCTATTGCATCCATCGTGCTTTTCCTAAGGATTTCCGTGTATTCTTCGCTGAGCTTGCTGTCTGGTGCTGTGAGCGGAAGCTGGCGGGAGGAAAGTTCCTTGCAGAAGAATTCAAGGATTTTGTGGTAGAGGTTTCCCATGGCAAAGGGATCCATAAGTTCTGCTTCGTTGTCTTTTTCATTTAGCTGCAAAATCTTTTCGAACAGGAAGCTTCGTGGGCAATTGTAGAAATTGGTTAGCGCAGTTGAGGATATGACGGGAATCCCCTGCCTGAAATATTTTGACTCGACAAGTTCCTTTAGCCTGTCCCTGGGAATTCCTTCGGCAAGGGCTGAACCGTCTGCAGAATGCGCTTTTTCGCACTGATTTTTTTTCCATGAGGCAAAGCCGTTTTTTTCTATTGACGATATTTGCGGGGGAAAAGAAGAATTTTCTTTTTGCAGCATCCAGTTTTTTTCCCCCGCATAAAAGTCTTCTGATTCGGAAATGCCGAAGGGGACGTAATTCTTTTCTGAGGGAATGTGGTTTTCTTCCTTAAAGAATGCATGGCTTATTCCGTAGCCACTGAATGTTTTTGATGCCGCGGAAAAATATGCATCGTGACCTGAGCAAAGCTTGTAAAGACTTATGAAAAGGTCTGACACATTGGGGTCTTCTTTAAAGCCCAGAGCCTCTCTCTTTACGTCGTTCAAAAAGCCCAGTTGCCTGTAAGTGATTTGCAGAGAAGCCTGGCTTGAGTCAATTACAGCTTGCAGATCAAATGGGGCTGCCGCAGAAAGCCTGTATGGAAGAACCTGTACGCCCATCTCCTGTGTCTGCATGACGTACATCTTGTCCTTCAGGTATTCGGTAAAAAATGAATAGGGGTTTTTTACAGTGCAGTCAGGATACTCATCTTCCAAATCTATTAGGGAAGAAAGTTCCGAGATGCAGCGGCTCATGATGAAGTCGGAAAAGACTGGGCATGATTCCATGTTGAAAAAATCATTGCGAAGTATAAAGTATTGAGTGCGGATTTTTTTGAATGAATCTGCATTCACAAAGTTGCTTATGTCCTGCTTTAGTTTTTTGTAGAAATTAAAAAGCCTTACTTCCTTGCCGTCCTGCCTGAAAGCCTCTTCCCATACGTCGGTCTTTTTTTGCTTGTATTCATATGAGCAGAGGCAGTTGTTTTTTTGCCCAAAGACAATCAGCTGCTCGTTAAGTTCCTTTTCCTTCCACGGAAGCTCATTGTTGAGCAGCATTGCCTTTAGCGAGTCAAAACTAAAGTTGCTTGATGCACATTGCTGCGCCTGCAGGAAGAAGTTGCCGGCTCCGCTCTGGGTAAGCGGACTTCCGTTCCTTTTTACGCAGGGAATCATGTAAAGCGAAAATTCCCTTTCGATGTAGGGCGCGTATGTTTCCATGTCCGGGACGGAGACTGCTATCTTGTTCCATGGAATGCCTTTTTCTTCATGGGCTTTCCTAAGGTAAAGAGCCAAGCTCCTTAGTTCCTCGCGGGAGTTTGCAAAAAAGTGGCAGGCGGGTTTTTCTTCTTCTTCAATCTGCGGAACCTTTACGATGGTGATGTTTTTTCCCGATTCAAGAATGTCCTTGTATTCGCCCCAGTCCATTAGAATTTCAGGAAAGAAAATGAAGTACTTGTTGCCGTCTTCCTTTAGAGGAGGCGTTTCCCATGCAGGTTCAAAGAGATTTCTTGAATCAAGGAAATCCTTGTAAAGGATGTAGAGCTTTTCCAGGTCCTTGTCCTCTTGGTCGGGCGTTATGCCGGCCTTTTGCGCGTGCCTTTTCCACTGGGCTAGGCTTGGTAAAAGAGAGGAAATCCACGGTGCAAAATTTGTGGCCCCCTCCGCATATTCAGCAGGAATCAAACTTGAAAAAAAATGCTCCCTCGCGTTTTTGTCAATCAGCATGTGAACGAAAATCTTTCTTAGGGTTGCGGGAATTGCCTTTTTGTCCTGGGTTACACCGCGTACGCATGAGCCTTTGAATTCATCCCAAGCAACAAAGCGCTGCGTTGCAACGGACTTTACGCCGCTTATAAAAATAATTCTGTCTGCCCAGAGTTCGCATGCGGTCTGAGTTGGAAAAACAAAGACACAGCTGTTGTCGGCCGCATGTTTTATCAAAAGGTCTTCTACGATTTTTCTGTTCATTTTATCTCCGCACTGATTATGTCAAGGAATTCTTCTGCATTGTCTGCAAGAAATTTGGCTCCGTTTTGAATCAGAAAATCCCGCGATCTGAATCCCCATGTTACGCTTATGCAGGGGATGCCAGCATTTGCCGCGGTCTGGATGTCCACGTCACTGTCACCGGCATATACCGTGCAGTCATTTTCTGCACCAAGTTTTTTCATCACGGTAAATACTGAGTCTGGGAAGGGTTTTCTCCTGATTCCTTCCTTTTCGTTTTCTCCGGCAGACTCCTGAATTGTGCCGCTAAAAAACACCTTTGCAAGTTCCTTTACCTGTTCGTCCGGTTTGTTCGAGACAATGCCGCATTTTATTCCGCGTGCCTTTAGTTTTTCCAGCATAGCAAGGACGCCGGGGTAGGGCTTTGTTTTATTGTTCCAGTTTTCCGCATAGTTTTTCCTCATGCAGGAAAGAACCTTTTCGTAGTCGCTGTTTTCCCTGCCGCCAGGAAGGGCCCTCTCTATTAGCTTGCCAAGTCCGTTCCCTACAAACATCCTCACTTCGTCAACTGTACGCGCCGGGTAGCCGCATGAGCAAAGCGACTTGTTGCAGCTGTCTGCCAAATCCAAAAGTGTGTCCAAGAGGGTTCCGTCTAGATCAAAGATTATAGTCTTGACATTATTCATTGTACCCGCCTCTTTATTGCTGCAAACAAAAAGCATAATCCGAAGAGCACCGTGTTGATGATGACTATTGTAGCCCCGGATGCGCTTCCTATGTAATAGGAAAGGATGAGTCCTGCTATTCCGCTGGCAAAGGAAATTGCAATCGACGTGCAGAGGTACTGCCTGCTGGTCCTGCTTACAAAGCGGCTGGCTGCGGCAGGAAGAACGAGCAGACTGTTGATTACGAGAAGCCCGGTCCACCTAATGCTGAGCGTTACCGTTGCGGCCGTAACAAGGGCGAATATCTGTTCAATCCAAAATGTACGTATTCCGCGGCTCTTTGCAAAGGTAAGGTGCAGGTTTGTGATGAGCATCCTGTTGTAGAAAAAGATCCACACAAGAAGTATTCCCGCTGCCGCAATAAGCAGAAGGGCAATTTCTCCGGGGCGTATGCTGAGTATGTCTCCAACGAGGTAACGCTGGTATTTTGCAAAGTTGCCTGTTGCACTTAGCAGTACGATGCCAAGTGCGACCGATGCTGATGAAAATACTCCTATTATTGTGTCTGCCGAAGCCTTGCCCTTTAGCTTCACGCTTATTATCGCGAATCCCAAAAGCAGGGAAAAGACCACCATTGCAACCGTAGGCTCCCTGATTCCCAGTATAACGCCAATTGCAATTCCAGTAAGGGAAGAGTGTCCGATTGCGTCGGAAAAAAATGACATCCTGTTGGAGACAACCGCCGTCCCGAGTGTGCCAAAAAGAGGGCAGACTACTATGACTGCAAGAAGTGCATTCTTCATAAAGTCGGGGGATGCCCATTCAAAGGGGAGAATAAAATTCATGATTGAATAAATTCTTTCCATTATAAGTCTCCCTTTTCGCTTTCCTGAATTTCGTCCGTGCTGTCAGAATCTTCCTGGGCTTCAGTACTGTCACTGCCGTCCTTCAGCTCTATCTTTCCAAAGACTTTGATGAATTCCTTGCTGCCGTAAATCTCTGCCACTGTTCCCGAAACCGCGCTGTTCTTGTTTATGAATACAATCCTGTCTGCATGTTTTGCAACAAGGTCAAGGTCGTGCGTTATAAGAAGAATCGTAATGTCGTAGTCTCTCCTTAGCGAAGAAACCAGGTCGTAGAAGTTCTTGAGCCCGGTCCTGTCAACGCCGCTAACAGGCTCGTCCAGCAAAAGAATGTCGGGGACTGGCGTGATTGCAAGCGAAAGCATTACCCGCTGGATTTCGCCGCCCGAAAGGTCGCACACTCTCCTGTCCGCCAAAGCCTGTGCGTTTGTCATGCGGAGAATTTCGTAGGCTTTTTGCTTGTCTGCCTTTGAATGCGGAAGCCAGACGGGTTTTTTTGAAACGCAGGAAAGCACCAGGTCTTCCACGCTTACGGGACTTGCCTCGTCCACGGCAAGCGACTGCGGAACATAACCAAAGCGGGGTTTGACGGCAGAAAAGAATTTTGACTTGCGGGCGCTTTCAAAAGTTATTGTGCCGGTATGCGGAATTACGTCCAGCAACGCCTTCATGAATGTTGACTTTCCCGCACCATTCCGTCCGACGATTGCGGTAAGCTCCCCGCAGTGCAGGTGCAGGTTTACGTCGCGCAGAATTTCTTCCCTTCCTGCAACAACCCCAAGGTGCTCAATGCGCGTGCAGCATACGTGTTTTTTCCCTAAAATACAAGCCATAAAGTCCAGTATAGCGCAATAATCAATAATGCTCAATTGTCATTTGTTAACTATGCAAAAAAAAGTATTGTGAATGGGGCCTTGCGTGGGATTTCCTGTGTGTCCACATGATTGACTTTTAGTGACCGACTGTTATAATTATTTCATAAATCAAAAAGGATGTATAAAAAAATGAAAAAAATTCTGATCCTTCTTTCTGCACTTGCAGCCATAATTATCCTGGCAACAGTTCTTGTCTTTCATAAGTCCCAGCCAAAGAACCAGCCAAAAGCAAAGCGCATTTTTGAAAAGTCCAGCATTCTGGTAGAAGATTACTGCAACGGAAGCCTGCCCCTGGATTTTGACGGAGATGCAATTCTTTTTTCAGTTTACAAAGACGGAATGCTAAAGGACAGCGTTAGGGCAAAAAAACTGGTAAAGGACATAAAGCAATTTAGGGAAGAAAAACAAGTTGGGGACATTTGCTTCGTCGGCTACATTCTCTCGGTCTTTGAAAACGGCCTTGTTTGTGATATGCTTTCTGACCTTAAGTGGTACGATTTTGAATCAAAGGAATTTTATTCTTCAAGCAAAACAGAAACCGCTGCAAAAATCGACAAGCTTTGCCTTGCGGAATTGGACGAACTTTTGTCTGCCACACTCCCCTTGGTGCAGGACAAAAAGGACAGGGAAATTATTTTGCAGATACAGGATTCAGTTCATTCAGACTCACATGAAAACTTAAAGTATAAGTACACCCACGCATATTTAAAAGACGCGCACGAAAAGATGATAAAGGCCAGGTATTATTATGAAAAGGATTCAACTACCATCAAGCTTTTCATACTGGATGAAGACTCTTCCCTCCTCATAGACATATATGGCGGCGGCGACAAAAAGGCAATGGAAGAAAAAGGCCTTCCCACTTACGACTTTGCCCCCTCAAGATATTACAGGTTCTACCCCAAAACCTGCGAACTTTCTTCCGGCGATTTTTACTGGGAATAAGAGTAGGAACAAAACGGACGCATCCTAGGCCTTGCAGCAGAACATCATTTTGAATAGAGTGTTTTGCGCAGGATTTTCTTTGTGTTTGCCATTGCAATTATCGCAGTAGTTATAGACCTGCTCACCTTCCTGTTAAAATAGGATTAGAGCATAAAAAAAGCCCGCCTTGCAGCTACCAACTCTAGGCGGGTTTCAATCTTGCTTAACGGAGGCGGTCGCTTGATGTTAGCGTCTCCGTTTCTTTAAATATCCACTATCCGAGCTCTTTTGTCAAATTTTGGTCTGATTTTGCCTACATTTCTTTTTCTATAAATTCCTCGATTTGTGGCAGCAGTTTCATGCGGAGCTTGTCCTTTGCCTCCATAACCGTGGTTGATGCGTTGCGCAAAAAGAGGTCTGCCGGGTGGATTTTTAGGGCGGCGGCGATTTTTAAAATATTGTCAAAAGATGGCTTTGCTTTTCCTGATTCAATATTTCCAATCATGCCATTGGAACTGTTAGCTTGAATTGCCAATTCCGACTGACTATATCCCACTTTTTCTCTGTAAAATTTCATGTTAAGGCGAAAAACATCATAAAAATCATCCATTTGCTCATAATAATTGAGTAAAATTTATATTTTTCTATTTATATGGAGTGTTTTTAGTGATATACTTTATTTTGTGGAGTTTTAACCATATTCCACTCCATTTTATAAGGAAAAGTACCATGTCCACAAATATTTCAGGCAAAAAGCGGGAAGCCCTGCTTTCTAAGATTGCAGAGATAAAAACTTTTATAGAAAAGAATGCAGACGAAAAAAATGCCTCGCAGCTTTTATCCTACCTCGGTGATTTGTCCCGGGAAGTGAACGGCAAGAAGTACGGCCTTGTCTTTGAGGAGCACCACGAAAAGATTGACGAGCTTTTGGAAGAGAATGCCCCTGTATTTATAGAAGAAAAAAAACTTTTTGTGGACAATGGCGGCGAGCTGAACTTTCTGCTAGAGGGCGACAATCTTGCAAGCCTTAAACTTTTGGAAAAGACCCACCGCGGAAAGATTGACGTGATTTACATTGATCCGCCCTATAATACCGGGAACAAGGATTTTATTTATGATGATGATTTTGTGGATTCGAATGATGGCTTTAAGCACAGTAAGTATGTTTCATTTCTTTCTAATAGATTGAAAATTGCCAAGGAGTTATTATCAGAAATTGGTTGTATTTTTATTTCCTGTGATGACAATGAACAGGCTTCTATAAAATTAATTTGCGATAATATTTTCGGGGAAAAGAATTTCGAAGGACAAATACATTGGAGAAGACGTCATAATCAACCAAATGATAAAACGAAATTAATCGGATTAGTTGCGGAGCATATTATTTGTTATTCGAAAAATAAAGAATCTCATAAAAATTTTGGAGTCGGAAAAGTTGAAGTTACAGGAAATTTTTCCAATCCTGATAACGATCCTCGTGGAGATTGGGCAAGCAAACCATGGAAAGCTGCAAACAATCAATCAGGATGTTTTTATAAGATAGTAACTCCATCAGGTAAAGTTTTTGAAGAAGAGTGGCTGGGGGAAGAGTCAACATTTAATCAACTTAATGCAGATGGACGAATTGTATTTCCTAAAGATGGAAATGGAAGTCCTCGAAAGAAATATTATAAATCGGAAAGAATAGAAGAAGGTCAGTGTGCGACAAATTGGTGGACGAATGATTTGTTTGGTTGTAATCAAGATGCGACAGATGAATTAAAAAGTTTGTTTGGAGGTGAATCCCCTTTTACAAATCCAAAGCCAACGAAGCTGATTTCATCTATAATCGATTTAGGAAGCATAAAAACAGATTCCACTGTATTAGACTTTTTCGCAGGCTCCGGCACAACAGGTCATGCTGTCCTAAAACTCAACGCGGAAGACGGCGGTCACCGCAAGTTCATTCTGTGCACCAACAGTGAAAACAACATTTGCCGTGACATCACCTACCAGCGGCTAAAAACCGCAATAACAGGCAAGCGCAAGGACAAGTCAAAATATTCCGACGGTCTCCCCGGCAGCCTAAAATATTTTAAGACCGACTTTATTCCCATCAGCGAAAAAATGTATTACGAGTATGCCGACGAACTGCTGCTTCATGTGCGCGAACTTGTGGAACTGGAAAATGCGGTGAACTTTGACAAGGACACAAGCGTTGCAATTGTCTTGGATGATGACGAGATGGATGAATTTATTGACAAGATTTGTCATTCCGAAACTGCTACAAATGTGGCTTCGGAATTTCATGAATCACAGACCCTGAATCAAGTTCAGGGTGACAGGGCAAGTGGTCAGGGTGACAAGTCACGGCAATACACGAATGCAAATAATGGAAAAAGAAAGATTGTCGGATCAAGTCCGACAATGACAGAGAGCAGTCCGACAATGACAGTGGACAGTCCAATAAAGATGCTTTACTTGGGGCATGATGTACTTCTTTCTTCAAAACAGGAGCGCATCTTAAAGGCTCACAACATTAGCGTGAATGTAATCCCGGATTACTACTACAGGGAGTTGGCACTATAAAAAAATATCAAAAAACACAGACTCTGAATCAAGTTCAGGGTGACATGCAATAAGAGGAAAGAATTATGGACTTATTGAATTTTCAACGGAAGACAATTTCACGGCTCCAGACGGCAATAGAAAAGGGTAAACAGGAAATCATCTTAAAATCATGCACCGGAAGCGGCAAGACAATCATGCTTACTCACTTTATGGATGAATACTTAAAGTGCCACGCGTCCACGGTTTTTATCTGGTTCACTCCGGGCAAGGGGAATTTGGAGGAACAGAGCAAAAAGAAAATGGATTTGTACATCCATGGCTCACAGACAAAACTTCTTAGCGATGTAATGACAAGCGGCTTTTGCGAAAACGACTGCTGTTTTATCAACTGGGAGCTTTTGAATAAAAACGACAACCTTGCGGTTCGTAACGGAGAACACACCAACTTTATTGAATACATTCAAAAGGCAAGAGATGCCGGACTGAACTTTATTCTTATAATTGACGAAAGCCACATGAACGACAGCAAAAAGTCTGCGGTAATCATCAATTATTTTAGGAGTGGAGGAAAAAATATTCCGATTATCCGTGCAAGTGCAACTCCAAACGGCTATGACCAGAATAATCCCAAGCTGGAATTTATTGAGGTTCCAGAAAAAGATGTGATTGAAGAAGGCCTTATAAAAAAGATGCTGATTATAAACGAAGGTTTTCCTGTTACGATTCTTACAAACGAGATAACCGAGCTTGAAGGGGAGAGCCAGGTTTCCTATCTTTTGAACAAGGCGTTGGAAAAACAAAAACTTCTGCGCGCAAAATTTTTGCAGAAGGGAGAAAACGTAAATCCGCTTATCTTGGTGCAGATGCCAAATTCATCTGATTCACTTTTGGACGAAGTTCAGACCTGGTTTGAAGGCCACGACATTTCTTACGAGAACAAGAAGCTTGCAATCTGGCTTTCTGAAAACGGAAAGAGTAAGTTTAGCCGGCACGAAAATCTTGAAGGAATAGAAGCGAATGATGCAGAACAGGAAGCCCTCATTTTTAAGATGGCGGTTGCAACAGGCTGGGACTGTCCCCGCGCACACATCCTTGTAAAACTGCGTGACCACGAAGGAGAAAAATTTGAAATCCAAACATTCGGAAGAATACGCCGTATGCCAAATGCCCACCACTACGAGGACGGTGCTTTGGACAGCTGCTATCTTTACACCTGGGACAACAAGTTTACGGAAGGTGCAAAAGCTTTTCTTGAACATGGCGCCTGGGATGCCACCTACATTCATCTAAAGGATGAGTTCAAAAAAGTGACTCTAAAAAGCCAGCAACGACCAGACCTTGTGGATGAGAACGATGCGTCTGCCACGATGGAAAGCCTTGAGAAGCATTACGAAAAAAAATATTCATTAACACACGGAAAGAATTTTGAGGCTAACAAAAGTCTGCTTGAAAAGGCGGGTTATATTTTTAGCGACAAGATTGTTGTTAGCACAAAAATGGGGCGGACGGAATTTCTTGATGCGCATAAGATGAATAAAATGTATGATTCTGATTTTTCAATTCCGCTTAACACGCATACCCACGGACGGCAGTTCCATCACGAGGTGGGAATCCTGGGTACGGAAGTAAGCTTGAAGTACGAAAAGATGATTACGGTTATACGCCGCGTTTTTTATAAGAATACGAAGATCCCGAATCAAGTTCGGGATGACAGGACAAGCAGGGATGACAGGTATGCAAAATATTCGCTGCTTAGTCTTGGAACCCGGGACTTGTATTCATTCGTCATAAACAATGCGGATATTTTAAAGAAAGATTTTCATGAGGCCGTTACGGAAATGGAAAGCAGTGCTCAAAGGTTGCTTACTTTTGCCCCGGCAGAAATTGTGGAGAAGGATTTCCATATTCCGCAGACCTGCCTTTTTACTTACGACGGTTCAGACAAGGCGCAGAAAATTTACAGTAAGAATGTATATGACCAATACCGGGAGTCGGCAGAGGTTAGGTCAATGCCGGAGCGCAAGTTTGAAGAGTTCTGCGAGAACTGTGGCTATGTAAGTTGGTTTTACAAGAACGGCGACAAGGGCAATGATTTTTATTCCGTGGTATACAAGGACGGTACCGGAAAGATGCGCCTCTTCTATCCCGATTATGTTGTGGGAACAAAGGATGGCATCTGGATTATAGAAACAAAAGGGGGCTTTTCTGCAAGCGGTCAGAGCCAGAATATTGACGACTTTGCTCCAAGAAAATTTGATGTTCTAAAAAACTATCTTGTCCAGAAGAAAATGAAGGGCGGCTTTGTGCGTACCAACAAGAAGGGGAAGCTATGCATCTGCACCGAGCATTTTAGCGACGACATGGACGGTGACGACTGGCGGCTTTTGGAAGAGGTTATGAAATAGGCAGATGGTGTAAGGCCTAGGCTTCTGCTGGCACTTTGGAGGCGAGCTTCTTTACTTCTCTTACGGAGATTTTAAGGAGGCTTGCTATCTGCTGCGGGGTTGCAAAATTTTCATCGAGCATTCTTCTGATGAGTTGGGCTTTTTCTTCTGCCTTGCCTTGTTCGATTCCTTCGTCTATGAAGCTCTGGACTATCTCGCACATGGTAATACCTCCTTTTTCGTATTTGTAGTTACCTTCATTATACAACTTTTCAAATTTATTGTCACCTGTTAATGCAGAGAACATCTTAAGCAGGGAGTCAACGTGTTTTATTTCTTCGTGTGTGGGCTTGTATTTTTGGTTTTTCCGCTTTGTTTGGAAGTATTTTGCTACAAATTTAAAGTCGCTTTTGAACATGCTGATTGTTTTGTCGCTAAGCCATGCTATGTTAAAGACGTTGATTTTGTAGTCGCTAACAAAGGGCTTTAGCTTGTCTGGAATCTTAAAGCAGTCATGCAGCTTTTTGGGAGCAGTCCATTTTGTTTCTGTTCCAAAGTAAAGCACAAGTGTTGCAACAGGATATTTTTGTTTTAGCTTTTTGTCCAAAAGCTCCTGCTTGTAGCTTGCCCCGTCGTAGCTGATTATTCTGAGAGGCATGTTGTAGTCTTGTGCCGTCTGGTTTTCAAAGCCGAGTATGGAGATTCTTATTTCTCCGTTTTTCCAGAATTTTGAGACGTCGCGCTCCTGTTCATGAATTTTGCCGTCGGCTTTTAGCATGCTTGTTTTTGTGTCCGCTTCCAGGTCTGTTTCTTTTACAAGTTTTTCCCCTTTGAACAGCAGGACGTTTACTATGTCGGCAAATACGTCATTCCATGCCTCAAGATTTTTTTCTGTTATGTCTTTTTTGCACATGGTTTAAATATAGTAAAAATTTTGCGGAACGTGTAGGAAAATAATTTATTTGTTGCGTGATAGGGGAGCCAAGAGACCTACGCCGCCATGGAGCCCCGGCAGTACCGCACGGAGGGCGGTATGAGCGGTAGCGAAGGGCGGAACGGCGGTGGCGCATGGGCATGTCTGTCGAGTTAGAGGGAAAATGAATGGTAGAGCGTTTAAAGGTTCGTCCGTAAAATGAAGAAGAATACAGGCCTTTTTCCGTGGCTTGATAAACTTAGGGTAATTCGCTATAATGAACTATCAATTTTTAAGGGGATTGAATAATGCCGTATTCTGAACCTACCAATCTTGCAGTGGTTGCGTGTCCCGGAGGGGAATCTTTCGCGAACGAAGTGATTACTCACTTGCGTCACATGTACAAGCACCGTTTTTCTTTGAAGAACGATGTTATTTCCAAGCGTTACAGCATGGACAAGGGCGAACTTGTTCAGCAGATTAATCTTGACAACGACCTGCACACAAGCGATTTGTGCATCCGCGGTCAGATTGACAAGTACCGTCCGCCGGTTTTTAAGGTGAACACGCGCTTTACCTATTTTGCAAACGGTGAGTTCAAGTGCGAGCTTAACGAATGCGTCCGTGGAAAGGATGTTTTTATTTTCCAGGATGTGGAGAACCATGAGGCAATTCCCCTTAACGACGGAAAGAATGTGCAGAAGCTTAGCGTGAACGACCACGTTATGAGCCTTCTTGTTGCCATTGATGCAGTGCGTCAGGCGGGTGCAAGGCAGATTACCCTTGTTGTTCCAGTTTATCCATACAGCCGCCAGCACAAGAAGAAGGGCCGCGAAGGTCTTACAGCCGCTCTTCTTGGCCACATCTTTGAAAGCATGGAAGTGCGCCGCATAATTACCCTTGACCTTCATTCACGCGAAATCGTGAACGCTTTTAGCCATACCCACCTTGAAAACCTTCATGCTTCTTACCAGATTATCCGCGAGCTTGCCAAGGTTGTTGACCTTACAAAGGAAGACCTTGTTGTTGTTAGCCCGGACACTGGTGCTATTGACCGCAACAAGTTCTATGCAACAGGTCTTAAGAAGCCGCTTGCAATGATTTACAAGGAAAGGGACTATTCAATCGTAACGCAGGATGCAAAGAACACCAACATCAAGAGCATAAAGCTTTTGGGGGACGTAAAGGGTAAGGTTGCATTCCTTGCAGACGACATGCTTGGTACGGGCGGAACTTTGCTTAAGGCAATGGGATTCCTTCACGAGCAGGGAGCTACAAAGGTTATTGCTGCAATAAGCCTTCCTTTCTTTACCGGCAATGCAATTCAGCTTTTTGATGAGGCTTACCAGAAGGGGCTTTTCTACCGCATAATCGGAACAAATGCCGTTTACCACGAAGACCTTTTGAACAGGGAGTGGTACATCAGTACAAACGTAAGCGGTTTGTTTGCAAACGTAATCACAAGGCTGCACCACGAACAGTCGCTGGGTGACTTACTGGACAACCGTTCCATTATTGATAAGCTTATAAAAGCTAGCCGTCCTGCTGAAACAAAGGATGCACAGATTCAGGACCCTCCTGCAAAGAACAAGGTTCAGAACAACTGTGATCCGATAGCCTAAGTTGAATTCAGTTTTTTGTGCGGACATTGGAACTTCCTCGCTTAAGGCGGCGCTCGTTGATTTTAGCGGGCGCGTGCTTGCTTTTAGCCGGGTGCAGTTTGGGCTTTTTTATACAGACCATGCGGCGGGGGAGTGGCTTGGGGCTTTGCGGAAGGCTTTGGCTGGCTGCATTTCTTTTGTCGGTGGTGGTGCTGACATTTGTGCCACCGCTAACATTCGTGCCTCGGCTGGCGTTTCTGCTAACACGGCTGGCACTGGTGGCGCTGACATTCGTGCCACCGCTGGCACTGGTGTTTCTTTTGCTAACACGGGCGCTTCTGGGCAGGGCACACAAATTTCCATCGATGCAATTTGCATAAGCGGAAATGGTCCCACTCTTTGCGGGGTGGACGGAAAGACACTCCTTTGGAACGCAGACCTTGGACTTGGGGCTGGGGCTGGAGTTGCTGGCACTGGTTGCGCTGACATCTGTGCCGCCGCTAACACCGCAGTTCCTTCTGCAAATACAAAATCACTTTACATTCCCCGCATCCTGGGTTTTGCAAAAAAATTCCCCAGCTACTGGCAGCAAAAAGACTGCACGGTTTTTTCCGGCCCGGAATATTTGATTTATCTTCTTACAGGAGCTTCTGTTTCCATACTGCCTGAAAAAAGATTTTTGGAAGCATACTGGAGCAGGGAAGCCTTTAAAGAAGCAGGCCTTTCTGCAGAAGATGCGGAAGATGCCATGCAAAAGCTGCCATCATTTGTGCCACCCGCAAGCATAGCAGGTAGCCTTACAAAAACAGCGGCAGAATTCCTTTGCGGCGGGGAAGGGGAGTGTGCGGCCGGCCTTGTAAAAGGTGGCATTCCTGTTGTTTGCGGAGCGCCGGATTTTATTAGCGCACTTGTTGGAACAAACACGCTAAGGGCAGGACTTTTCTGCGACCGTGCCGGTTCAAGCGAGGGAATAAACCTTTGCACATCAAAGCCGGTGGCTGGGCAGGGGATAAGAACCCTTCCTTCTATTATACCGGGCCTTTGGAATGCCAGCGTCCTTTTGCCAGAAAGCGGAGAAAGGTTTTGCGCATACAAAGAAAAGATTAGCCGCCTTTATGCAAGACCAATTTCACTGGACGAGATGGTTCAAATTCTTTTGGAAAGCGACGGTTCTCTTGCGGAACTTGACCAGGGCAAGTACCTTATGCTGCAGACTGCCATGATGGTGCGCGATGGCCTTAACGCTTTGCGGAGGGCGGCGGAAGAAAGCGGTGCCGTTCCTGCGCTAAAGACAGAGATGACCGTAACTGGCGGTCAGGCGGAAAATGCCCTGTGGAACCAGATGAAGGCCAATGTTACGGGCTATACGCTCTACACCCAGAGCCTTGTTCACGCGGAGCTTACCGGGGATGCAGTCTTTGCCCTTCTTGCACTTGGGCTTTACAAAGACATACATTCTGCGGCGGCTGCGGTTTGCAAAAGGGAAGTCTGCTACGAACCACAGGAAGTTTCTTAGCTCATATTCATGAAGGATAAAACAAATTTCTTCATGGAAATTGTTTTTCCAAATTCATTTTTATGCAAAGAAGGTGGAAATCAGGTTTGTGCGCAACGGGAAGAAAAATATGGATGAAAATCCATTTGCGAGGTGCGAACGGAGTGAGTCAGATTCCTATTACCTCGCACCATGGATTTTCAGCCAGATTTTTCTGGTAGTGGAGCACAAACCTGATTTCTGCTAGCGAACTAATAGGAAAGGTTTTAGATGAAACTTTACAAGATACCCAAAAACTTAAAGACGATAATCTTTGACATAGACGGAACCCTCTACACAAACCAGGCCTTTGTGCTTGAGCAGGTGGACGTACAAATCCGCCACTTTGCAGACCTTAACGGAATGAGCCACCAGGAAGCCAGGGAAAAAATAGCCGCCTACCGCAAGCAGTGGGGCCACGAGCACGGAGGAAAAAAGATAAGCCTTGGCAACACCTTCACAGCCTTTGGGGTGGACATAGAAACAAGCATAAACTGGCGCAATTCACTTCTGCACCCGGAAGAATACCTTGGCCAGGATGCGGAACTTAGGACGGTTCTTGAAAGCCTGGGAAAAAAATACGAGCTTATCTGCGTAACAAACAATCCTGTGGATGCTGCCCGGCGTACCCTTTGCGCAATAGGCATAGACAAAACGCTTCCTCGGATTATTGGCCTTGACACCTGCAAAAAATCAAAGCCTGCCCGTGAGGTGCTGGAACTTGCCGCCTTGCAAACCGGTGCCAGCTTTGAAGAATGTCTTAGCGTGGGCGACCGGTACGACATAGACCTTGCCCTTCCGCTCGAACTTGGCATGGGGGCTGTGCTTGTAGACGGTGCGGAGGATGTAAAAAAACTGCCTGAACTTATAGCCAGTAGCAGCTAGTGCCCTTCTTTTTATGGACGAAAATCCTAAATGCTCTACCATTTCTTTTTTGGCTAATACGACCGAAAGTGCCTCTGCGTCACCGCCCTTCCGGGGTTCCCTAACGGTCATTGCCGCTTCGCGGCAACGCTGCGGGGTGCAGGCACCCACTTGCGCCCCTCCACGGCGGCGTAGGATTATTTTGTCCCGTCAACAAAAAAAGGCAACCCCAAGTCAAATAAACCTGGAGCTGCCTGCAATTCTTTTTACTACAGCCTTTTACTGCTGAACATCTGAATCGTCAAATACGTCACCACATTCTGGGCAGAATTTTGGCGGGTTGTGTGGATCCGGTGGAACCCAGCCACACTTGTCGCACTTGTAGAGAGGTGCCCCTGCCGGTTTCTTTGCACCGCAGTTCTGGCAGAATTTACCCTGGTTTACGGTTCCGCAAGAGCACGTCCATCCTGCCGTTGCCTCTGGCTTTGGTGCACCGCATTCGGGGCAGAATTTTCCGCTTGCCTGTGCGCCGCACTTTGGACACTTCCATCCGCCTGCCGCTGCTGCCGGGACCTGCTGCTGTGTCTGCTGAGGCTGCTGCTGGGCATAGCCCTGTTGCGGTTGCTGCTGGAACTGGTAGCCACCCATCATTCCGCCCATCATGCCCATTCCCATGAAGCCTGTTGCGGCACCGGCCGAATTTCCGGCGGCAGTTTCCATTGCGTTTGCCATGGAAGTTGCCATCATTGCATCGCGCATTGAAGGATCGGTGTAGGAAGCGCGTTCCTGCATCTGCTTGATCTTCTTTTCGTCTTCTTCGTTTGCCTTGAGCGATGCGATTGCTATGGAAACGAGCTTGATTCCGTACTGGTCGCCCCACTTTGAAGACAGCTTCTGGTTAAGGATTTCCGCCATGTCGTCCGTGTGGCCCATAAGTGCTGAATAGCGGATACCCTTTTCCGAAAGGACTGCAAATGCCGGCTGGAGTGCATGAAGGAGGTCTTCCCTCATCTGGCCTTCAATTTCTGCGCGGGCGTATTGTTCTGTAACGTTTGCAGCAACGTTTGTATAGAATAGGACTGGGTCTACAATCTTGAAGACGTATTCACCAAAGCATTTGATGCCTATGTCCATATCAATTCTTGCCCTCTGGTCAACTACGCGGAATGCAATTGAGTTGGGGGTTCCGTACTTGTTGCCAAGAACCTGCTTTGTGTTTACATAGTAAACCCTCTGGTCTTTTGCCGGTTCTCCGCCAAAGCCAAATCTACGTCCAAATTCCTTGAAGGAGTCCAGTATGCCTTCTCCGAGGTTGCCCGCAAAGATGGATGGTTCTGTTGATGAGTCATATACGAATTCGCCAGGTTCCGCGCAGATTTCCGCAACTTTTCCGTTGTCTACGATAATCATGCATTGGCCGTCTGCAACCGCAATCACAGAGCCCTTGGATATTATGTTGTCCGTTCCCTTTGTGTTGGAGGAACGCTTTCCTACGCGCTTCTGGCCTTTTACCATGAGCACGTCGTTTGGCAAGGCCTCACAGTAAAAGTACTCTTTCCACTGGTCTGCAAGGACTCCGCCTGCCGCACCCAATGCTGCCGAAATCAAACCCATAGTTTGCTCCTAAAAATGAGGTTTTCTAGGCCGTCCCAAACGGTAGAACCATGAGGGCGACGCTATACCATTCATTATAATATATATTTTCTATAAAACAAGAAAAATTTAAGGAAATGTAGAAGTTAAATGCAAATCAAAAACACGGTACGCTTACATTCCCGCCGGGAACCGTGCCGAAAATCCATGGTGCGCGGTAATTGGTGTCTAACTCCCTACGGTCGTACCGCGCAAAATGGATTTTCGTCCCGAACCCCGGCTCCATTCCAGCGTACCTCCATTTTTATGTATAGTTAAACTTCTTTTTGCGAAAAGTACTTAGCTTATACATTGAAGGAGAGCATAGGAAATAATAAAAAATTATTTTTGAATTTGCGCTTTTGTCTTAATTGCTTTTTTTATGGGCCGATATTTTAGGGGAAGAGATTTTATTCTATACTATGGAGGAGTTTATGCTTGAAATTTTGGCACAGGTTGTTATTGCCGCTTTTATGGCATTTTTTGCAGTTGGTTCTTTTTTGCTGAATTCCGGTAAGGATATGGGAGTCCGCTAGTCTTCCGGTTCTGCCGCCATCATTCCGTCTTCTTCGATATTTTCATCCAGTTCATATTCCCCGTCTGCTGCCTGGCGTGCAAGGTCCGAGAGCATTTGTGCGTGTGCGGCTTTTTGCCAGGTGGTTCCCGCCTCTCCAAGCGAGAGTGCCTGCTTTTCCTTTCGCGCGTTCTGCTTTGAAAGCTCGTTTTTTGCGGCAAGGAGCAGGGCTGTTGCGGCATCTGCCCTAAAATGCAAGAGCTGGGCAAGTTCTGCTTCCGGGGCTTTTGCAAGTGCCTGGAGCGTTCCGTACTTTTTCATAAGGATTTTGTCCCTTTCCTTTCCTATTCCGGGCAGTTTTATGAAGGGCGAGACCGTGTTTTCCTTTGTGCGCAGGTTCTGGTTGCGGCTGGTTGCAAAGCGGTGGGTTTCGTCACGTACACGTTGAAGCAGTCTTAAAGCATCGCTTCTTTTGGGCAGGCAGACCGGCTTTGATGTGTGGGGGCGCCATATTTCTTCGTCCCTTTTGGCAAGTCCGGCTATGGGTATGTCGGCTCCAAGTGCCTTTAGGATTCCGTCTACCGCGTTAACCTGTCCAATGCCACCGTCTATCAGGAGCAGGTCGGGCAGGGGTTGCTTTTCGTTTATGAGCCTTGTGTAGCGCCTTGATGTTGCTTCCCTCATTGACTGGAAGTCGTCTATGTAGCCGTCGGTTGTCTTTAGGCGGAAGTAGCGGTAGTTTTTTTTGTCCGGGTTGCCGTTGTAGAAGCTGATTAGCGATGCCACGGGGAATTTTCCGCCAATGTGGGCTATGTCGAAGCCTTCTATTCTTACAGGCAGGCGGGGAAGTGCCAAAACCTTCTGCAGTTCTTCCATTGCGGGGAAGTCGCCCCTTTCGCGTACCCGGCGGATTATGTCTTCGCGGGCGTTTTCCTGTGCCATCTGTATTGCGGCCAGGTGCAGCTTTGCCTGGGGAATTGTGGGCTTTGCAACTATAATCTGGCATTCTATTTTGTAGGTTTCGCTGAACCACCGCTTCATTATTTCCATTCCGTCTTCCGTTACTACGTAGATTGAAGGGGGAATGTCTTCCTTTGAGCTGTAGTAGGATGCCATGAATTCGCCAAGGATTTCGGTGTCTTCGTTTAGGGTTATCGTTCTGTAGTTGTCGCGGCCAAGGAGTTTTCCGCTTCTGATTCTTAGCACGGTAAAGCTTACCAGTTCACCTTCACGCCATGATGCTATGTAGTCGCGGTCACTTCCGTCGAAGCTTTCCACGATGTTCTGGTTTTTGAGTACGGAAAGTGCCCTTAGTCCGTCGCGGAGTCTTGCGGCCTTTTCAAAATTTAGTGACTGGGCGGCGGCCTTCATTTCGCTTTCAAGTTTTTTTGCCGTTTCTTCTCCTTTGTTCTCAAGAAGTGTACAGATTTCTTCGATAAATTCAGTATAGGTGGAGTGGTCTACCTGTTTGCAGCAGGGAGCCATGCATCTGCCGATGTGGTAATACATGCACGGCGAGGCCTTTTTTTTAAGGGTTTTGCAGTGGCGCAGCGGATAAATTTCGTAGAGGGTATCGGTAAAAACGTCAAGAGCAGTTGCGTCGGGGAAGGGGCCAAAGTACTTGGAGCCGTCCTGGACAATTCTCCTTGTTTTGTAGACCCTCGGAAACTTTTCGCTCGTTACCCGCAGCACTGGGTATGATTTTCCGTCCTTCAAATCTATGTTGTAGCGGGGGGAAAATTTTTTTATGAGGTTGTTTTCCAGTAAAAATGCTTCATACTCATTGTTAGTGGTTATGTATTCAATTGAGCGGGCGTTGTGGACCAACAGCCTTGTCTTGATGTCCTTGCTTCCGCTAAAATAGGAAGAAAGGCGGTTCTTGAGGTTTTTTGCCTTGCCAACGTAAATGACTGTTCCTTCGGCGTTCTTCCACATATAGACACCGCTTTGGGACGGGGCTTTTAGGGCGGTCTGGTGGAGGATTTCTCTTGGATCGGGCTGCGGTGATTGCCGCGGTGAATCTGAATTTAATTGCTGGTCGGAACTATGCATAAGATAAGAATACTTTTTTTAGCTATATTTTGTCTACTCTTTTCAGGTCTTTCTTTTTCTGAGGAAAAGACACTGGTGCTTGGCGGAAATGCCGGTTGGGGCAGGCTCAAGTCTATGGACGGTCTTGCCTACGGTAAGGGCCGCTTTGGCTACACGAGCATTGAGCTTGCAACCAACAGCCGCTCTGTAGACAGGGGCAGCGATGCTGGCAGCCAGCCTGCTACGGACTTGCTGCTCGACTTTGAGGAAGCTGATGGTTCCTTTTCAGACAGGACGGGCAACTATTCCGTTGCAGAAAAGTCTTTTGTAAGCTCATCCAAGGTTAAGATGGGAAAGCATGCCGCCATGAGCCGCGGAAACGGTGGCCTTTCACTTTGCGGAGGTGCGGATTCCCTTTTTGGCAGTAGCGGCAGCAAGGGTTCTTTTCTTATTGAATTCTGGCTTTGCCCTTCAATTGCAGAAAACGGCGAGATTGTATTCTCCTGGCGCTCTTCAAGAATGGAGAATGACTACCTCCTCTACCAGATGATATCTGCAAGCTTCTTTAGCAACCACCTGCGCTGGGAATTCATCAATGTGTTCAACGGATGGAAGAAGGACAACGGAACTGTAACGCTTTCCTGCTCACGCACGATAATACCTGGCAACTGGGCCCACCACTCAATCAGCTTTGACGACGACACGGGCCTTTTGGAATACAGGATTGACGGTAAGATTGAGGCCCTGCAGTACATAACGTCCAACGGCCACGAGCACGGAGGCAGCGTATGCACTCCGCTTCTTGGCGTTAAGGCAAACATCGACATTTGCCCCAAGTACACAGGCTTTATTGACGACTTTAGGATTCAGCGCACGGCAGAGAGCGAAACTGCAAACTCCCTGCGCTACGACACATACAAGAGCAACGGTGGGCGCTTTGTAACCCAGCCGATTCTTATTTCACGCGGTGCAAAGCTTGAGCGCATCGATGCAATCGTAAACACTCCGTCCCAGACAGACGTAGCCTTCTATGTACGCAGCGGAGACAACCGCTTTGACTGGACCGATGACTATCCCAAGTGGATTCCGGTAAAGAACCACGAGCAGATTGTGGGGGTAACAGGCCAGTACTTCCAGGTTTCAGGCGACCTTTACCCGGACGGAGGTGGCTCACTTTCACCTTCCGTTTCGGAGATAAAGCTTGCCTATACGGAAGTTCCGCTACCCCTTCCGCCATTTTCAGTTTTTGCGGATGCGGGCGACGGAGAGGTTACCCTTTCATGGAGCTATTCGGTTGACGACCAGACTGGCGGCTACATTGTCTTCTACGGAGACAGACCGGGCGAATACCTTGGACAGGAAGCCTACCAGGGTGCATCACCCCTTGATGTAGGCAATGTTTGCAGGATGAAATTCACTGGCCTTAAGAACGGCAAGATATATTACTTTGCGGTTGCATCATATTCAAAGAGCGACGGCAAGATTATGGGAATACTTTCCAAGGAAGTCTACGCACGGCCTTTAAGAAAATAGCTTTTTCAGGCTTTTGAAGACGGATGCTTTAATATAGAAGAATGTGCGTAAAAAAACAGGGGCATATATGGGCGAAACAAAGACAAACAATAAGTTGATTTTGGACAGGGCAAAGGCAGCGGTACTGGCGCATGACTATATGCTTGCTTCCCGTCTGTACAAGAACCTCCTCAAGGACGACCCGGAGAATGTGGGGCTTTTGAACGATCTTGGAAGCCTTTACCAGAAGAGCGGACGCGATGCCGACGCAATCCCCATTTACAAGCAGATTATAAGCATGTCCCCGGACGACGTGGATGCGCTCAACAACCTGGGCGGAATTTACCGCCGCGTAAAGAAATTCGACAAGTCAATAGAAGTGCTGGAAAAGGCCATCATTGCGGACGAGAACAACATCCAGTCCTTCTACAACCTGGGCTTTACCTACAAGCTCATGGGCAACTACGAAGAAGCCCTGCAGTGCTTTAACCGCGTAGTGGAAGAAAACCAGGAAGACGTACTTGCCTACAACCACCTTGGTTCAATCTATGCTTTGCAGAACAAGCACGAGGATGCAGTTTCTTCATACCAGCGCGGTCTTAAGGTGGACCCAAACCATCCTATCCTTCACCTTAACCTTGCAAAGAGCTACGAAAAGCTTGGCAGGCTTGACCTTGCCGCAAACGAATACGAGGCATCCCTGCGCTCAAAGCCGGGCTGGCTTGAGGCAATAGATTCCTATGCAGACCTCATGCTTTCAAGGAACATGACAAAGAATGCCGCCGACCTTGTTGGACAGGCAATCATGCTCAACCCGCAGAACGTCAAGATGCACGCAAAGATGGGCGACGTCTACACCAAGCAGAACGGATATGACGATGCGGAGGCCGAATACAACACCGCGCTAAAGTGGGACCCAGAGAACAAGAGGGTTCTTTCCTCACTTGCAAATGTCTACGACCTTCACGGAAAGACGAAGGATGCCATCCACACGATGGGAATCTACGAAAAGCTTGACCCCGAAAACAGGGAGATGCTAAAGCAGTACGCAAGGGTTCTCCTTACCGCAGACAAGCTTTCCGCCGCAAGCAATAAGATTAAGCAGATTCTTGATGATAATCCTGACGACATACAGGCACTCAACCTGCTTGGCCAGTATTACATCTGCCGTGGTGAAGACGACAAGGCTGAAAGCTGCTTTGAAAAGATAAAGGCAACCGACCCGGACTATACCGCATACTACCGCGACAGCGCGAGACGCTACAGCCAAAGGGGCAACTTCAAGAAGGCGGAGGAAGACCTTAAGAAGTACCTTGAGACAAACTCTGAGGATGCAGCAGCCATAGCCATGCTTGCCCAGGGCTACGAGCAGCAGAACCGCATGCAGGATGCCTACGACGCATACGAAAAGCTGGCATCCGTTGACAAGGACAACCGTCTCTACCACGAAAGGATTGGCAGCGTAAGGACGAGCCTTTCTGCACAGGGAGGCGGAAAGAACGCACTCGAAGCAGACCAGGGCGAAGTTGACCTTTCAGTGCTTGGAAAAATTGACGACGGAACTCCAGTCGTAAACGAAGAGGAAGTTGCCGTAATGCCTGAGGAAAACCCCGACATGAAGGTTTCCGACCTTGACCTTTCCCAGGCCGACTCTCAGGAATACAGGCACAACGATGACTTTAGCTTTGAAAAGCTTACTCACAATGACGAAAGCGGAGCATCCCCCTTTGACAAGACCTTGGATGACGAAATCCTTGCCGACCGCACGGAAGACTATCTGGACCTTGACAACCTTGTTCCAGACACCCCGGTTTTTGAAGAAGAGGATGAATCAAGCATATTAAAGAACAATCCCTTTGGCGCAACTCGTGGACACGAACCCCGCCCGTCGGACGACTTTGAAAGCGCATTCGAGACGGAAGACATACGCTCCGATGAAAAGCCAGTTTCCTCAATGGACGTTAGCGACGGAATGTATGAGGAAGAGGCTCCTGTTGAAGACGGAAGCTCCTATGGCTTTGACTCCCAGAATGCAGAACCCCTAGCCCAGACTGCCCAAGAGCCTTTGGAAGAAGAGGTTAGCGAAAGCGTTCCCCTTCAGGACGAAAGCTTTGAAGGACAGGCTGAAAGCGCAGACGGTGAATTTGATCCGCTTGCAGGACTTGACGTGGACGAAAGCCTCGATGGAGAAGACAACGCCTTTGAAAGCGAAGACCAGTTTGAGACAGAGCCGGAACTTGACGAAGAACTTCCCCAGATGGAATACGAGGATATTGAATTCCCGGCAGACGCAAGCATTGATGATGAGATAGACATAGAGCCGGAGGAAGAGCCGCAGGTAGAGCTTCCTGTAGAAGAAGAGCCTCAGCGCTTTGCTCCCGAACCGCCAGCCGAAAGTGCAAGCGACTTTGAATTCCCAGAGGTGGAAGACATTACGCCTGAATCTTCTTCCGTACCATCCCTCAACGATGACGGAAGCGAGACAATTTCTGCAGACGAATTCTTTGCAGACGACGGTGATGAACCCAAGGTTCAGATTCCAATGGGTGACGACTTTGACATGGCAGACCTTGCCGGAGAAGGAAACGGTGAGGCGGAAATCCAGGAAGAGCCTGTCGTTATCCCGGAGCCGGAGCCGGATGCGGAGGACTACGAGTTCCCCGAGATAGACGAAATTGCAGACGACAATTCCCCCGAAACGCTAAGGCTTCCCGTGGACGGAGAGGATGCACCCTTGCCCCAGGCTGAAAGCTCAGTTCCCTATGAGGCGGAAGTTCCCTCCAGCCTTGACGATGCGCTTGACACAGAAGTGGACGTACCCCTTGACGAGACCGTCACCGATGAAAATGCAGAGGAGGGCATGGACCTTGATTCGCCGGAAGACTTTGCCCAGCCGGAAATCGAGCAGGACGACCTAAACCTTGTTCAGCAGGATTTGTCACTGCTCAACAAAACTGCAAAGACCCTTTCCGACTTTGTAAAAATACTCAACGACAACGAGATTGCAAAGAAGTTCAAAGACACGGCAAGCATGTTCCGCGAGCTAAAGTCCCTGAGCGAATTCCTTCCTGAAGAAGAAAAGGAACGCTTCCTCATGAGCAAGGAACATTTGCAGCTTGAATACATCATCAAAAAGCTGAGCGGAGCCGCAGGCCTCCTTTCCACCGCAGACTTGTGGCGCAAGGAAATAGGCATAAAGAACGAGGACGTCCGCAAGGAACAGAGCATCGTAGACATGATAGAAATTGTCTTTACCTACATGCGCGGCCTAATCAGCTCACTTCCAGACAAGCAGGTTGCAACAATCTTGGATGGAGAAGTAAGCCGCATCCTTAACAAGCTAAAATAAAAATCATTCTTTAATGCCAAACTGGTTTGGAATTTCATGCCCACAAAACATGTCTTGTTCTGAATCAGTTTGGCATAATTTTTTTTCAATTCTCTAAAATAGGTAATTAACTTGTTGCTAAAATTTTTAAAGTGTCTGTTGATTGTAATTTTTTTACTAAGCCTTGCTGTATATGTTGCCTTTAATATTTTTGTAAAAGCAAAAGAGGTTGTGGTTGATGAAAATGAATTGCTGAATGAGTCCACAATTTCTTTGTCTGGTGAACAAATAAAGATGGCAAGCCTTGTTCTTAATAAGAACAGTAATCCAAAATTTCATGTCTATTTCTTTTTTCTAAATGATTCGCCTTCAAAAAGAAATATTGTTGCTGAGCTTACGGCGGAGTCTTATCTTGAAAGCCACGAAAAACTTAGGCAGGTAAACAGTATTGATCGGCATATAATCATTCTTGCGACTAAAAGATACATTATGAAAAAAATTGATTATGCAAGCTGCTACAATTATTTGTTTTCAAAACTATATTTTGGTAATGACCAATACGGTCTTTCTGCCGCTTCAGAATTTTATTGTTCAAAATCATATAGCGAATTGTCAGACAAAGAATTCATAAGTCTGTGCTTGATACTCAAGAATCCAATCCTCTATGACTTTAGCCTTGATAAAAACAAAAGCCGTTGCGAAGAAGAAGCTAATCGAATATATTTAATTTATAAGAATGAATGTCTGCATAAAAAATCCAATCGTTGCATAAAGCCTGTTTTTTAAGTATAATTTCTAAAAGTTCTTTTTACAAAGTGACTGCGGAGGAAAATATGAAAAACATAGACATCTTGGACTCAACTTTAAGGGACGGTTCCCAGGGCGAAGGAATCAGCTATTCCGTTCAGGACAAGATTCATATTGTGCAGGCACTTGATGAACTTGGGGTTAAATATATAGAGGCAGGTAATCCCGGCAGCAACCCCAAGGACATGGAATTTTTTGCCCTTGCCAGGGAACTCAAGCTTAAGAATTCAAGTCTGGTTGCCTTTGGTTCCACACGGCGCAAGGATTCATCTTGTGCGGAGGATGCCAACCTTCAGAGCCTTCTTGCGGCAGAAACAAAAGACGTTGTTATATTCGGCAAGAGCTGGGACTTTCAGGCAACGGAAATCCTTCATGCAAGCCTTGAGCAGAACCTGGAGATGATCCGCGACACCTGCGAGTATCTTACAAAGCACAACCGCAACGTAATCTTTGACGCAGAACATTTCTTTACAGGTTTCCAGCAGAACCGCGACTATGCGCTAAAATCCCTTCGTGCAGCCTTGGACGGAGGAGCCACTGTCTTGAACCTTTGCGAGACAAAGGGCGGCTGTATGCCGGGTGACGTAAGAAAGGCCGTTGCAGAAGTTGTCCATGAATATTCAAGCGGTGCAATAATCGGAATACATACCCACAATGACTCAGGCCTTGCAGTTGCAAATTCAATCATTGCGGTGGAAGAGGGTGCAACACACGTGCAGGGTGTACTCCTTGGCTTTGGCGAGCGCACGGGAAACGCAAACCTTAGCACAATAATTGCAGACCTGCAGCTAAAAATGGACTGCCGCTGCATTCCCCAAGAAAACATAAAGATGCTTACCCCTATATGCAAGCGCATTGCGGAGATAACGAACATTCCTCTGGAAGCAGGAATGCCTTATGTTGGCCAGAACGCATTTGCCCACAAGGCTGGTATGCACATAGATGCAGTACTTAAGAATCCTTCTGCCTACGAGCACGTTAGCCCGGAAACCGTTGGAAACGAACGCGTCTTCCTGATGAGCGAAGTTGCAGGCCGCAGCATGATAATAGAAAAAATCAAGAAGTTTGACTCTTCCATTACAAAGAATTCTCCTGTTGTTGCAGACATAGTAAAGAAGGTAAAGGAGCTTGAACACGAAGGCTACCAGTTTGAAGGTGCCGACGGCAGCTTTGAGCTTCTTGTGCGAAAGGAAATTGGCAAGTACAGGCCTTTCTTTAACCTTTGCTACTACAAGACTTCCGGCGAAAACCCCCGCATAGAAAAAGACCTCTATTCATTTGCCCAGATAAAGATAGACGTAGACGGCCACTTCCAGATTGCGGCGGGAGAGGGTAACGGTCCTGTTAACGCTTTGGACAATGCCCTCCGCCAGGCCCTCATGCCCTTCTATCCTTCGGTGTCAGAGATTCACCTTATTGACTACAAGGTACGTGTTCTTGACGGAAAGAGCGCAACAGCCAGCCGTGTCCGCGTACTTATAGAAAGCTCCGACGGTAAGGACAGCTGGACTACCATGGGTGTTAGCTGCGACGTTGTAGAGGCATCTTGGCTTGCCATAGTTGATTCAATTGAATACAAGCTTATAAAGGACATAGAAAAACGCTACCAGAAGCTTCTGTAGACCCTTGATATGCTAGTATGGCAAATAACAATTAACTGTCGCCCTGAACTTGTTTCAGGGTCTGTTTGACTGTGACGCTGGAAGCTGCGCTGCGAGGCACCAACCACTAACATTTATAGATTCTGAGTCAAGCTCAGAATGACAACTTATTTATTATTCGATATACTAGTGCTTGGTATAATTGGAGGAGGGAAAAAATGAAAAGAAAAATACTTGCTTTGTTATGCATGGCTATAGGCTCTCTACCCTTGTGTGCTAACGGCGGAATCCACTGGGGGCAAAACGGAAGCGGAACGCACCCTGTTGTGATTACCTTAAAAAATGATTCCGACATCATTTTAAAAAAAGAAAATCTTGCCCTTCGTTTTGTTGATGATGCAGTTATAGTGTCCTGTGATTACGTTTTGTTCAACAAGCACGAAAGCGAAAAACAGATTGATTTTGCTTTTAATATTACAGAAGGCAGGCATGCTTCTCTTGACTATTACAATATTTTTGTTGAGGGAAGAAAACTTGATTCTGATTTTAATACAGAGATTAGTTATGATGAAATATCCACGCTTTATAAATATTGGGAACTTTCCAAAATAAAACTTGCAGCTAAAAAAGAGACATGTGTTTCTATCTGTTACCGCGTAGAAACAGAAAATGACGGCACTTATTACAAAAGCGATTTTGATAAGGATAACAGCTTTCTTTACAACCTTTATCCGGCTTTGAGTTTTGGAAATGGGATTATAGAAGATTTTACTTTAACAATTGATGCATCAGATATTCTGGGCTGGAACGGAAAAGTTACAGATATAGAAGGAGTTGATATTTCCTTTAGCGGCTCAGAAAGATGTATTACAAAGTCTTTTAAGAACTTTGATTTAAACAAACATAAGCAGCTTAAAATTTCATACAACATAAAAAACTATTATTTTGCAAAGCTGTATGAAAAATATGGAAAAAGAGGAAGTGTAACTGCAACTTCCGAATTGCGCGAAGGTTCAACTTTATATTCTGCCTACAATCTTATTGACAAGGATTGCAAGACTGCATGGGTTGAAGCAAAACCTGATTTTGGCAAAAACGAAAAAATTAAAATTGATTGCAACGGATGGATTACACAGCTTTTGATTGTTAACGGTTTTAGAAAATCCGAAAAGACTTATTACGAAAACAACCGCGTTAAAAAAATAGCCCTTTATATAGACGGAATAAAAATTGGCCAAATGACTTTTCCAGACAGACCCTATCGTCAGGTGAATATGTCTAACATTTTGGATGAAGGGGATCTTTTAAATCTTAATGGTGAATTTTTCAAAAAAGACAATGAAAGAGTGTGGGGGTGGGGCAATACGGGAACTTTCTTTCCAAAAGAGAATATAGAGATAGAGATTCTTGAAGTGTATCCTGGAACAAAATACAATGACACCTGTATTTCTGACATATATTTAATAAAGGCTTTACTGCCACTTCCGTAAAATCAGAAAATAGGTTAGGTTCAGTTTTGGATATACAAATTAAAAAGGCAAGCTCAAAAGATGCCCAGGTACTCGTTAACATATACAACAAAGCCTTTTACGAAGATTATGTAAAATATGGCGTGTGTCCTGGTTACGGCCGGTCAGTCAGCGACATGGAAAAATCAATTGATGAGATGCCAAAATACATTGCATGCGTTGATTCAAATCCGGTCGGGGCAATATCTGTTTTAAAGAAAGGAGACGGTCTTTATTATATAGGCGCACTTTGTGTAATTCCAGAATGTCAGCGGAAGGGAATTGGCCACAAATTGCTTGAGTTTATAAAAGAAGAATACAAAGATTGGAAAAGAATTGAATTGGTAACTCCTGCAGACAAAGAGAAAAACATCAACTTTTATACAAAAAAATGCGGCTTTAACATTGACTATGAAGAAATGGATGGAAGTGTCAAAGTCTACCACTTTAGTTTGAATAAAGAATAAAAACTTTTGGATGAACTGTAAATTGTGTAAAAAATATTTCCACCCATTCTTAACATATACAAGCAGTGCCAAATCCTGTATCATATAATCACAAAGCGCTTTGAAAACAGAATGGTTTTGACGGGCCCTTCGACAGGCTCAAGAACCAATATCGGTCACCATAAAAACTGAGGACTTTATGAATTACAGGAATGCACAGGACATTTTTCCAGAAAATCTTTTGAAGCAGATTCAGCGGTATGTGAGTGGCGAGACGATTTATATTCCTGCCAAAAACGAAAAGAAGGCATGGGGTGAATCTTCGGGCTACAGGGCATATCTTGCAAAAAGGAATCAGAGCATGAAAAAGGATTTTGCGGACGGGCTAACAATTGAGCAACTCGCGGAAAAATATTACCTTTCCTTTGATTCTGTAAAGCATATTGTTTACACAAAACAGGAGCGCACTATGCTGCAATTTAGCAAGACACTTTCTTCGGCTATGACTTATGCCAAAGAAAATAAAATTGATGAATGGATTCATACCTATCTTCACGATGCCGAAAAAAGCAATATTCCCTTTTCTGACGGACTAAAGCTTTTTGAACGCTATTACATTGGCCCAATGAAAATGCCGCTTGATTTATTTGAGCGCAACACTGGTCCCGAAGAAGGAATGAAATATAAAATCGACAAAGACTGGTGGCCAATACACGTGGCCGCCCTGGAGGATTCAATTAAAAAAGACCCCGACATGCCGCCACTTATTGCCCACTATGTTGAACACGGTTTTGAAATGAACGATGGCAACACTCGTTTGCAGGCCTATAAAAATCTTGGTGTAAAAGAAGCATATTTTATCATCTGGATTACCGAGCAGGAAGAGTACGAAGAGTTTATTTCCCGCTACGGAAATTATGCCGAGGGTGCACCAGTTATCAGGCGATAAAAACAGACGTCCCCCGAGCCAGTCGAAGGCGTTCCCTGAGCTTGTCGAAGGGGACAATCTATTATAAAAAAACAGCTGTTTTGCTTATCCGGTATTCAGCTGCACTTGAACGATGAATACGGAAGAAGATGACAGAAGAAATTGTAAATAAAATATGTAATGAAATTTTTCAAGTGCTTCCAACAGAAATTATAAGAAACAATGTTGGCTTAGCAGGATATGTTTATACAGTTCAAATTGGTAATGATAAATATGTAGTAAAAATTTCAGATGATAAAAATCTGATTTTAGGCTCCACCTATTGGTTGAATAAATTGAAAGATTTAGATATTCCAATTCCCAAAGTAATAGCCGAAAACACTTCTGCATTTCCTTATTATTTTGTAATGACATTTATTCCCGGAAAAGACCTGGGGCTTGTTTATTCATCACTTTCAAGGGATGAAAAGAAAGTTATTGCAAAAAGTCTTATCAATTATCAGAAAGAAATCAAAAAACTTCCTGTGGCTAATGTATTTGGTTCACTTAATTCTTATGAAGACAAGGAAAACTTTTTTGCCACCTGGGAAGAAAATGTTTTAAGCGATATTAAAAGAGCAGAAGACGGCATAAAAGAGAATAAGATTTTTTCTACGGAATATGTTTCTAAAGTTAGGGATTTGATTCCAGAATTCAAAGATTACTTTGCGGCTATTAAGGCAGAACCTTTTTTTGATGATGCTACGACAAAAAACGTGCTTGTGCACGAAGGAAAACTTTCTGGGATAATTGATTTGGATTGGATTACTTTTGGCGATCAGGTTTATTTTCTTGGCCTTACAACAATGGCTCTGCTAAGCATGCAGGCAAATTTGGATTATGCAGAATATCTTAAAGAAGAAATGAATCTGAATCCATCTCAAGAAAAAGCGGTGAAGTTTTATATTCTTGTTTTCTGTATTATTTTCATGTCAGAAAAAGGGGCTAGTTTTAATCAAAGTGAAGCGGCTCCTGTTACTGAACAAGAAAAGAATCTTCTTGTAAAAATTTTTGAAAAGTATTATGAGGAATTAAAGGCGTAGCTGATTTAAGTCCCAGTAGCATGTGTTAATGCCGTCCGTTCAAAGCAGATTGAAATTTATTTCTGTCGTTGATAATATAAAACTGATGATTGAGTAGAAATAACATACCAATAAAGGAAAATTAAAAATGAAAAAAGTGGTGTTTTTTGTATTAAGTTTGTTGGTTGCTGTTCGGGAAAAATGAAAAAGAAGGTTTTGGAAGTGATTTTACAATATAACGTACATAGATGGAGGCTAATATTATGCATACAAAAAGGACAATTTTATTTTTTTTAGTTTTATATTTTGCAAGTTTTCTTTTTGAGTCTTGTTTTTTGCGGTATTTGTCTGAAAAAACACTAATTCAAGAGGAAGAGGTAACTATTTCAAAGAAATATGTTATTCAGGCGTATATAACAAACTGCGTTTCTGATCCAACTTACGCACGCTTGTATGTTAATAATGTTGAAGTATTCAGATGCCGTGGGGGCGAGAAAATAGCTTTTGAAGTTAAGGATGATGTTTTGACAGTTTATACGGATGGTAATTTGAAATATAAATATGACAGTATACAAAAAGAGTCTTTTGGTGAGTTGCAGATAAGATATTTGCAAATGTAGGAATCTTGGAAAATGCTGATTAATAGCATTGTGTCAATAATGCAAATAAATAGATTATCGGGTCGAGCCAAATAATGACGCTGTGATGGGGGTAATCCACAATAAGCCTACGCCGCCATGAAGCCCGGGGAACAAAATCCCCTCCGTGGTATTTTGTTCCCGTAAGTTTTCTACGAAAACTTACCGTATTTCTACTGCAACAAAATGACGCGCCCCGCTGGAAGCGTTGCTGCGTGAACCCTTGGCGCTGCTTTGAGGTTAGGGAAAGGCGGATTTCGCAATAAGCCTACGCCGCCATGGAGCCCCGAAGTTGCCGCGCAGCGGCAATGAGCGTTAGCGAAGGGCGGAACGGCGGTGACGCAAAGGGGCTGACGGTCGAATTAGCCGAGAGACAGAGTGGTAGAGCAAGTTGGACTATCGTCCAGAAGGGTACCGTCCAGAATAGTTCCTTCTAGCTTCTGTCATTCCGAATCAAGTTCGGAATGACACTTTTTCAAGTTCGGAATGACAGTTTAGCAAGTTCGGAATGACAGTTTTGGTCAAGTTTCGGAATGACAGGTTAGCAAGTTTGGAATGACAGTTTTGGAACGGCTCTTGGTTTTAAGTGAGTTGGTTTTGGGTAACTGGCTTTTAATTTCGGTTGAATAAAAGAATCTTTCCTATTATAATAGAAAACTGGTAATCTCCAAAAGATATAGTTTTGGGGCTACCCTGATTTTTAGAAAAAAAGGTTGTGTATTGATGGCGAATCTTGATTCAAATACAGTTTTTAAGCCGGTTGCAAAGCCAGTCCGCATGGGTATTGACGTTGGTTCTACAACGGTTAAGGTGGTAATACTGGGGGACGATGATGCCCTGCTTTACGGAGCTTACGAGAGGCACCGTGCAGACATACGCAACACAATTATCACCGTGGTGAACAAGGCTTTTGATGAGCTGGAGAAGAAGTTTCCTGCCGGTCAAGACCAGCCTCTTAGCATAAAGGTTACCGGTTCCGGCGGTTTTTCGGTTTCTCAGTGGCTTAACATTCCCTTTATTCAGGAAGTTGTGGCTGCTACCACGGCGGTAAAGCGTCTTATTCCAAAGACAGATGTTGTTATTGAGCTTGGCGGTGAGGATGCCAAGATTACATATTTCCGCGGCGGTGTTGAGCAGAGGATGAACGGTACTTGCGCAGGCGGTACAGGTGCTTTTATTGACCAGATGGCGGCTCTTTTGGAGACGGATGCCATGGGGCTTAACGAGCTTGCCAAGGGCGCTTCCACTATCTATCCAATTGCGGCACGTTGTGGTGTTTTTGCAAAGACGGATGTTCAGCCCCTTATTAACGAGGGTGCAAGGCGTGAGGATATTGCGGCTTCCATTTTCCAGGCGGTTGTTAGCCAGACTATTTCTGGTCTTGCATGCGGTAAGCCTATCCGCGGTAACGTTGCATTTTTGGGCGGTCCCTTGCACTTTTTGGACCAGCTTCGCGAAAGGTTTGTAGTTACCCTTAAGCTTACTCCGGACGAGACTATTGTTCCCGAAAACAGCCAGCTTTTTGTGGCGGCCGGTGCGGCTTTTTCTGCGGAAAGGGAAATCAGCTGCATTAAGGGTGCTGTGGCTTCTGAGGGGGTGTTTCCTACGGTTGCCCAGTTCCGTGAAAGCCTTAAGAATCTTGTTGGGGCGGAGATGCAGGAGGTTCAGCGTCTTGAGCCTCTCTTTAGGAGCCAGTCGGAGCTTGATGAATTTAATGCCCGTCATGCGGAGGAGAAGGCTCTTACCGGTGACTTGCAGTCAACACAGGGGCCTGTTTTCTTAGGTCTTGATGCGGGTTCCACCACTACAAAGGCTGTGCTTACGGATACCCAGGGGCGCATTCTCTGGCGCTTCTATGATGTTAATGCGGGTAATCCTGTTGAGCTTGCGGTAAAAGTGCTTAAGTCGCTTTATAAAATCTTGCCAAAGGACTGCTATATTGCACGTTCTGTTTCTACCGGTTACGGAGAGGCACTTTTCCAGGCGGCTCTTGGCGTTGATGCGGGTGAAGTTGAGACTATTACCCACTACCGCGCGGCAGACTTTTTTGTTCCTGGGGTTGAATTCCTTTTGGATATTGGCGGTCAGGATATGAAGTGCCTTCGCATGAAGGACGGGGCCATTACTTCCATTCAGCTGAATGAGGCTTGTTCTTCTGGTTGCGGTTCATTCCTTGCCCACTTTGCAAGTACAATGGGAATGAGTGTTCAGGACTTCTCCAAGATTGCCCTTCTTGCAAAGACCCCGGTTGACCTTGGAACGCGGTGTACGGTATTCATGAACAGCCGTGTAAAGCAGGCCCAGAAGGAAGGTGCTTCTGTTGCGGATATTTCTGCGGGTCTTTCTTATTCAGTAATAAAGAATGCCCTGTTCAAGGTAATAAAGCTTAGGAAAGCTTCTGATATTGGCAGCAAGGTTGTGGTTCAGGGCGGTACTTTTAACAATGATGCCGTTCTCCGCGCCTTTGAAAAGATTGCCGGTGTTAACGTATACCGCCCGGATGTTGCGGGGCTTATGGGTGCCTACGGTTCTGCCCTTATTGCCCAGGACCAGTGGGAGGATCTTCGCCGTCCAAAGCCTGATGACCCCGACCAGACGCCTAAATTCATAAAGTCCGGGATTGCTTCTCTTGAGCAGCTTGAGTCTTTTAAGGTTAGCCTTGAGCTTAAGAGGTGCGGCAAGTGTTCCAACAACTGTCTTCTTACAATAAACACCTTTACTACAGGCGAGAAGGTTAGCCGCTTTATAACAGGAAACAGGTGCGAGCGCGGTGCGGAATTTGATGACGACGTAAAGGTTAAGGATGCAAGCAATGCAGAAGCTTCTTCCGGGGCGGATGATAATTCACCTGCCAACTTGCCCAATCTTTTTGAATGGAAATACAAGAGGCTCTTTGGCTACGTTCCGCTAAAGAAAGAGGATGCTACCATGGGGGATGTTGGTATTCCCCGCGTGCTTAACATGTACGAGAACTATCCCCTTTGGTTCACCATTTTTACAAAGCTTGGCTTTAGGGTTAGGCTTTCCCCGCGTTCTAGCCGTGCAGTTTACGAAAAGGGGCTTGAATCCATTCCTAGCGAGTCTGTCTGCTACCCGGGAAAGATTACCCACGGCCACATAGAGAGCCTTTTGCAGTCGGGCTGCAAGTTCATCTTCTACCCCTGTGCCCCTTATGAGATTAAGGAAGACCCGGGTGCCGGAAACCACTACAACTGTCCGGTCGTAACAAGCTATCCAGAGGTTTTGCGCAACAATATTGAGCGCCTTAGGCAGGATGAGGACATTCTCTTTATGAACCCCTTCCTTCCTATTTACGACAAGCCACGTCTTGCTGAGCGTCTTTACGAGGAGCTGAGTAAGCATTTTAAGAAAATTTCTGCGGAAGACGTAAAGAAGGCCGTTGATGCAGGCTGGGCTGAGCAGGAAAAATTCAAGAAGGAAACATCGCTTGCCGGTGAGGAGGCTTTGGAGGCCCTTATCCGTGCAGGTGCAAACGGAATCGTTCTTGCCGGCCGCCCCTACCACTTGGACCCGGAGATTAACCACGGAATTCCAGAGCTGATTCACGGTCTTGGGCTTGGTGTCTTTACGGAAGACTCTGTTGCCCATCTTGGTGCAATAGAAAGGCCCCTCCGCATTGTTGACCAGTGGACCTACCACAACCGCCTCTACCGCGCAGCCGCATTTGTTTCCGGCATGCCAAACCTGGAGCTTGTCCAGCTTACGTCTTTTGGCTGCGGTCTTGATGCCGTTACTTCTGACCAGGTTGACGAAATCCTTAAGTCCAAGAGCCGCATGTATACGCTCATCAAGATTGACGAGGGAAGCAACCTTGGTGCCGTAAGAATCAGAATAAGAAGCCTTATTGCCGCTGTTAAGGCAAGGCAGAGGAACCGCATAAAGCTTAGCGTAAAGAGTTCCGCCTACAAGAGGCAGGTCTTTACCAAGGAAATGAAGTACAGCCATACAATCCTTGCGCCGCAGATGAGTCCCATCCACTTTAGGATTGTGCAGAAGGCTTTCCAGTATTCAGGCTTTAACTTTGTGGTTCTTGACGCTACAGACCCCAAGGCTGTGGACACAGGCCTAAAATACGTAAACAACGATGCCTGCTATCCTTCAATCCTTGTGGCAGGCCAGATGATTTCTGCCCTCCAGAGCGGAAAGTACGACCTGGACAAGGTTAGCCTCCTTATTTCGCAGACGGGTGGTGGCTGCCGCGCTACAAACTACATTGGCTTCATCCGCCGTGCGCTTAACGATGCAGGTCTTTCCAAAGTGCCTGTCATTTCCCTTAGTGCACAGGGCTTTGAAAGCAACCCGGGCTTTAAGATAACCCTTTCTCTGGTTTCCAGGGCAATGAAGGGCGTAATGCTTGGCGACCTTTTGATGCGCTGCCTTTACCGCACCCGTCCCTACGAGGCAACACCCGGTAGTGCAAATGCCCTCTACGAAAAGTGGAACGGAATCATAGAGGCATCACTAAAGCACATGGGCGTGCTCAAGTACCATAAAATAATCCGCGGAATCGTAAAAGACTTTGACAACCTGCCGCTTTTGCCGGTAAAAAAGCCCCGCGTGGGTGTGGTAGGGGAGATTCTTGTAAAATTCCACCCTACAGCAAACAATCAAATTGTCGATACTATAGAAAGGGAAGGTGCCGAATGTTCAATGTCGGATTTGGCAGATTTCTTGTTCTATACATTCAGCACCGGAATCTTCCGCCACGAAGAGCTTGCCTTCCCAAAGAAGACAAAGCGCAACGCAAAGTTCCTCGTGTGGTTCCTGGAACGCTACCGCAGATATATCAAGAAGCAGCTTAAGAAGAGCCGCCGCTTTGATCCGCCCACGGGCATCTACGACCTGATGAAGGGGGTCAACGATATAGTTCAGCTTGGTAACATTACCGGCGAAGGTTGGTTTCTTACAGCAGAGATGGTAGAGTTGATTCATTCGGGAGTGCCCAGTATTGCCTGCGTGCAGCCGTTTGCATGTCTTCCAAACCATGTGACCGGAAAGGGCATGATAAAGGAACTCCGCCGCCGCTATCCGGGAGCAAATATCTCTCCGGTAGACTACGACCCGGGTTCAAGCGAAGTGAACCAGCTTAACAGGCTAAAGCTTCTTTTGAGCAATGCGCCTGTTGGAATGCATCCGGACGAAAGGGATGACGGAATGATTCACAATCCCGACAAGACCGTGGTAAAGCCCCGCATAAGCTATGCGGAAGGATTTGCGGATTTTTCGGACTCAGAAAGCGTAAGCCCTGCCGACATGCCGCCCGCATGAACGCTAAAGCCGCATTTCTAGTTCCGGGAGGACAAAACTATTATGTTTAGTATGTTTAAGATGAATTTTAAGACTTTTGCAAAAGCTCTTGGCAGGTCAATGGCACATGCCTTGGTAGCATCCCCGCTTCTTTTTGCAGCACTCCCTGCCTTTGCCGAATACAACCAGGCTGGAATTCCTGATTCTGCGGAAATCCGCACCAGGGTTCAGCAGGAATGGCTTGAGCAGCCCTATGCCGCCATAAAGGGCAAGGCCGCCGAGCACAGCACAGACGCCATCGGAAACCTCTTTGAAATCCGCATGGAAGATTCAGCTGAAGGTGAGGCAGCTACCGAGTATGCCATAATCGTTTGCCCGGAGACATATAGCCAGACAGAGTTCATAGACGGAGAAAACCGCCAGGTTCAGAAGATTCCACATTACTACAAGGACTCTGCAGGAAGCTGGATTTTGTACAAGGAAAAGGCATCTGGAAAGCCTTTGCGCATAGAATGGCACTTTTCCTACGATGAGGACGTTTACCTTATGTTTGTACCGTCCGGCCACAAGACCTTTGCAAACCTTGTAGTCTGCTCCTACTATGCAGCCCGCTCTGTTCCCCTGGGAATAGACTTCAAGAACCTCTACACCATGTCCTTCCAGGAAGTCTACAACCATACCCGCAAGGCGCTTCCATGGTACAAGGTTGACTTTTCAAACAACGACTACACGGAAATAATCAGGATGATTGCCGTAATAAGGCAGAAACTTCCTTCTATAAAATACTCTGAGTATGCAGCCTGTGACGAAAGGGGCAACGTGCTCAACATCCTTACCGGCGAACCCTATAAAAAGGAGGAGACTGACTATTCCTCCTTCCTCCGCAGCGCACCAGATGCGTCACAGTCACAGGAAGACTCAAAGCTGCTCCTTGGAGAGGATGGCTTTGTAAAATGGATTGCAGACGGAATCATCAGAAGCATTACTGGCCAGAATTCATCGCTTGCAGAAATGCTTGAGCCAACGGATCTTTTGGACACAGCCCCGGCCGTTACCCAGAAGAATAAATTCTCCAAGGAAAACAAGAAGCGCACCCTTGACCTTTGCCGGAATCTTGCCGCAAAAGCATTTGTCGTACGCTCCCCCAGGGGAATCAGGGCAAAAAGCGGCGGTTCAAAGAATGATGACTGGAAGAAATTTGGCGTGGACGTTAACGTTGAGCCTTTTGTTTCCCGCCTCGTAACACCTTCAAAGGCAGAAAATACGGCCGGCTATGTAGAAGGAACAGGGTATTCTGTGGACGAGCTTCGCGGAATGCTCTACGTTCTTGCCTGCACGGAGCCGGGCTGGTTCTACATTGGTGCAATCAGGGAGCCTGCCATAAAGGAGAACACGATGAAGTTTGACCACTGTGCAGCCTTCTTCTCCTACTTTGACGCAAACAAGCGCCTTGTCTGCCGGGTCTTCCAAAAGGGAGAGCTTCTTAGCCTTGAGGATTTCATAAAGAAATACCCAAAGTGTTTTGTTCATCTTGAGCGTATAAAGAGCTACCCCTACTTTAAGCCTTATTGATTGATTTTATGGACGGTACTTTTTTGGCCGTCCATTTGTTTTTTTGCTAAAATCGGGAATTTATGACTCGTTGGCCCCGCTTTCCGGGGTCGCTTGAAACTTCGTTGCGAGAGCCGGCCTTCGCCTCCATTGCCGGGGGTTCGACCGGGCAAAGCTCGCTCTCACCCACTACGGCAACGCACTTGCGTGCGCCCCTCCAATCGGGCGTAAGTCTTGCCTCGTGAAAATCCCTCCGTGGCTTTTCACGAGGATTGCAGATTTGCGTGGCAAATCTGCACGCTGCTAAGCCGCCCTCCCTGGCTCTATAATTAATGGCAAGAAAGAAACCCCCGTTCCCTGAGCCTGTCGAAGGGACCATTTTTCAAAAACACACCTGTAAACAAGAAAGCGTTGGAACTAGCAACGAAGTTTCATCGATAAAGTATGGGGTTCAAGGGCACTCCCTTGAGAATAATCTTTATTTTGCTATTGCCGCCCCAATGCGTACCGGAACTTCATGCGTAAATGCATCTTGGTATTCCGGCAAGAGGGTAGCCCTGTCCTTTTGCAAGAGCAGGACGATTGTTGAGCCGTGAAGGTCAAAGTAGCCTTTTTCCTGCCCCTTTTCAAAGCTTGCGTCCTGCAAGTGGTTTATTATTCCGCCAACGGAAAAAGCCCCAACTTCTATCTGCGCCGCATCGCCAAAGTGGTCTGTGTGCAGTATTACCCAAGAGCGGCGGTTTTTTGTGTAGACCCTGTAGCGCTCAAGGGCGGAAGGCTGTACGGAATGCAGGCTTCCCTTTACAAAGTGGTTCTTTTCCAGTCGCCCTGAATCCACAAAAATGTAGCGGTGGTAGTCAATCGGTCTAAGGCGGAAGACAAGGCAGGTTCCCCCGGTAAAGGTTTTTGTGTCTTGGTAACCCGGAAGCAGGTCTCCTACACTGTAGTCAAAGCCCTTTACGCGGAAGGTGGAATTTTCTTCTATTTTGTATGCGGAAAGAAGCCCGTCTGCCGTGCTTATAAGGGTGCCTGGAGTTTTGTCAAAGGAAAGGTCTTTCTTGCGGGTAAAAAAATCGTTGAAGGTGCGGAATTTTACTCCCTCAAAGTCTGAAAGGTCAATCTTGTTTTTCTTTACAAAGGGCTTTACGTACCAGGCTGAAAGCGGCGAGCGCAAATAAAGTCCGAGCAGGGCTGGAATTTTTAGTGCAAGGAAAGCATTCTGCAGTATTCTGCCGGGAAGAGTTCCGTATAGAAAGTCAACTGCGCTCATTTTTCAATAAAAAGGATTATAAGCTCTGCAAGTCCTATAAGGGAAAGGATTGCTTTTCCAGTCCAGTGGGGTTTTCTCATGCGGAAGGGCGTAATAAAGAAGAGTCCCATCACGATAAGGGTTGCACTGCTCCAGGCTTCCACCCGGCTGTCAAAAAGATCTGGTGAACCCAGTCGGTTGCAGAGAAAGCGGCATACGATAAAGACGAAGGGAAGTATTATTGCGGCGCTGGTAACAGGAAGCCCCTTGTATTCGTTGCGCTCTTCGCTGGTGCGTTCCTGCCTCTGAGCCTCGTCCACGTTGAACCAGCAAAGGCGTATCAGTGCGCAGAGAAGGTAAAGGCCGCTTATTATGCCGGAGAACCTGTGGAATCCGTTGATTTTGTAGACAAAAAGGGCTGGGAGTACGCCGTAGCTTATGATGTCGCACATGGAATCTATCTGGATTCCAAAAGCCTTTTGGCCCTCGCTGCGGTCCTTCTTTGTACTGGCAACCTTGCCGTCCAGCATGTCAAGAACGCCTGCAATCATAAGGCAGAGAAGCGCCGCACGATAGTTCTCGTTCAGTGTCAGCGTGATTCCTGCATAGGAGAGTAGCATTCCAGAGTAAGTCATCCAAACCGTATAATTGTATACACCAAGCATAGTTACCTCAAAAAATGTGGCCAAATATCAGGCTGTAGCCAAGGATGGTCCAGGGCTTTGCCGTCAGAATGATGAGTGCAAATTTGCGGAAAGAGACGGAGGTCATTCCCGAAAAGTAGCACAAAAAGTCGTCCGGGGCAAATGGAAAGCAGATTGCAAACCATAGTACGACCGGATAGTGATGGTGCTTCTTTTGCAGCCAGCGCATGCACTTGTTGTAGCGCTTTTCCGAAAAGACAAGCTTCATCAGCGACATACCGTATCTCTTGGAAAGCAGAAAAGCTATCATGCTGCCGGAACATATCCCTATGTAACTGCAGAGGAAGCCGCCCAGAGCCCCGAACATTGAGGCTCCAGCAATGCAGCCTATTGCTCCCGGCACAATCGCAACAAGGACCTTTACGCACTGGAAAAAAGTCAGCATGACGGGACCAAGGATTCCGTACGCCTCGATGTATTCGCTGAGTGAGTTTACGTCTTTAAAGTGTCCTTCCAGATATTCGTGCAGGAAAAAAATAGTCGTCCCCGCGGCAAGAAGCAAAAAACCTATGGTTCCAGCAATCTTTAGCGCACGTGGCCGCTCCTCCAGCTGCTTTTCTATAGTTTCCATAAAACTGTAAATTGAAGTATATGGTAGAAACAATAAAAAATCAATAGGTAGAATAATTGCAAGTTCCGCAAAAAAGAGGTATAATGACTTATTATGATAGAAGGAATTAAGGCCGTTGCCTTTGACATAGACGGGACTCTTTATGCAGACTGGCGGCTTTTTATAAGGCTTCCAGCCTACTTTTTTAAGAATTTCCGCTTTTTCCTGCGCTTTAACGCCGTGCGCAAGCAGATGCACCGTACCGCGCCCCTGGCGGATTTTTTTGAGTACCAGGCCCGGCTGCTTGCGGAAAAGCTTCACTGTTCTGCGGAAGAGGCAAAGACTAAGATTACGGACATCTGCTACGAAGGCCTTAAGCCCTATTTTACAAAAATCAAGACTTACCCCGATGTTTACGGCACTATTTTTGCCATAAAGAATGCCGGCTTTAAGGTTGCCCTGCTTTCGGACTTTCCCCCTGAGCAAAAGGGCAGGGTGTGGGGAATACGCTCGCTTTGCGATGTGTGCATTGGTTCGGAGGAATCTGGGGCTTTAAAGCCTTCCAAATATCCCTTTGGGATACTTGCAAGAAAGCTGGGGGTTAAGGAGAGCGAAATTCTTTACGTGGGAAACAGCATAAAGTACGACGTTAGGGGAGCCAACGATGCCGGTCTAAAGAGCGCCTACCTGATGAAGGGCTTTAGGGCTTTGTTTAATATACCCTTAAAAGAAGCTGATGTTTCCTTCAAGAGCTACAAGCAGCTAAGAAAGATCCTGCTGGACAGATAGGGTGGGGCTTTTGCCCAAATGCATTCCGGCAGGCGTTTTTTATGCCAACAAGTGTTCCTTGATTTTCGGGGGCGTTGGTCGCAAGCTCCGCTTGCTCACCGAGTTACTTCGTAACTCGCGCATTTTTTTGCTAACACTAATCCTTATTGGGGCGTTGTCCGTTCGCTACGCTCACTACCGAGTTTCCTTCGGAAACTCGCGGTTGCTTATGCTAACAGATGTTTCTTGATTTTCGGGGGCGTTGGTCGCAAGCTCCGCTTGCTCACCGAGTTACTTCGTAACTCGCGCATTTTTTTTGCTAACACTAATCCTTATTGGGGCGTTGCGGGGCTTTGCAAAGAGATTGCCCCGCAGAGGGGGTAGCGGAAAAGGCAACAAAGCGGAACAAATGACGGAAGTGGCTTGTTTTGAAAACAGGTATTCTGTTGCGGAACAGACCCTGAGTCAAGCTCAGGGTGACGGTTCTTCGTTCAAGGTGACGGCCGCTCCCTGAGCGAAGTCGAAGGGCGCGGTGTGAGCAATGGGGTGTAGGCTATTCGATAGGCCAGCATACGTGGAGACAGACGTTTTGTTTTGCCTGCCTGCCACTTACGGCATTTGTGGAGCGACTTGCCTTTGTAGCGAGGGGGAGACTTCTCCCTCCTTGTGCAAATGGCGCAGGGGGTATTCGCAGCGAAGCTTCAAGCGGACTTCCCCCTCCTTATGCCTAAAAAATGATTGCTATACTGGACTTTTGGTGTATTGCATATTATAATTATGTAATGTTATAATAGAATTTATCCAAACTGCGCACAAAGGGCGTTTGGGAGTTGCAATTAATAAAAACTCGGGTGGGAAAAAGTGAATATTATTCTTGCAATCATTATATCGGCGGCATTGTCTGTTGTTATTAGCGTAATTTTAGGACAAATCAATAAAAGCGAAAATTCTTTGGAGCGCGTAAGAAAGTATGCGGAAAAGCGTCAGGGCGAATTTGACGAATACTTTAAGAAGCAGCGCGACACTATCCGCGAACTGGAAAGCGGGCTTGAAACAAAGGACATTCAGGCTAAGGCGGCAGTAAAGCGTCTTGACCAGCAGAAGGAAGAGTTTGAGCAGGTTACGGCCGACCTTGCCAAGCAGATAAACCAGGTTAACGACATGAACAACGGTCTTGAAGACTACAAGAAGAGCTTTGGCGAGCTTATGGAAATGGGTGCTGCCGTAGAGGAAAACCTTAAGCGCGTAAAGGAAGAGGCTGGCATTATTACCCAGCTGAACCAGAGGCTTGATTCCCAAAAGAAGAAGGTTGATTCCCTTGACCGCCAGATCCCAGCCCTTGTGGAGCATTTTTCCAGCGCCAACTCTGAAAACCTTAAGCTTATAGGTTCCCACCTTTTGGAAGAGTACGAAAGCAGGGCCCGCTCAATAGAGGACGCAACAAAGCATGCAATAGAAGAAAGTCACGTTATAATGAACAAAATTGCTGCTGACATAAAGGACACCTACGACAATGCCGCAGAACGTGCAGGCACTTTGGAAGACGAGGCATTCAAGGAGCTGCAGGCCAGGGCAGACGAGCGCACGGAAAATTGCATGAACGAGATTCAGCAGCAGACGGAGCAGTTGCAGGCTCTTGTGGACAGCCGCATTCAGGCCCTTCAGCAGGGTATAAACGAGCAGACTTCAAACTTTGGCGCATCTCTTGACGCACAGAAGGCCGCTTTTGAAAAGGATTTCCAGCAGAAGACGGAGGAAATCGCTTCCCAGATTGTAGAGAGGGCACAGGAAATTTCCACTGAATTTAGGAACAAGCTTAACAAGCTGGAGACAATCATTCAGGAAAAGACCGCCAACCTTAACTTTACCTATTCAGACCGTACGAAGGCTTTGGAAGACTCCTTTAACGAGAACACCGCAGGAATCAGCAACTCCTTTGCAGAAAGGGCACGTGCAATGGACAATTCCTTTAACGAAAAGCTCCAGACCCTTGCATCCTTCTTTACCCAGCGCACCCGTGAATTTGAAAACCAGTACACGCAGAAGAATGCGGACATCGTAAATTCATTTAACGAAAAGGTTAACAGCCTTGCCCAGATGTTTACAGAGCGGCAGGAAGATTTGGAGGAAAGCCTTAACGGGTCAAGCGATTCAATGGCGGCTTCTATAAAGGACACCGAGGAACGCTTCTTTGCACTCCTTAAGCAGAAGGAAGAGGAACTTGGTTCTGCACTGGAAAACAGAACTTCTGCCATTTCATCCGAATTTGCTGACCGCACCCAGTCCCTTGAGGATTCTGTTACAAAGACGGCGGAGGGATTGCAGGCTTCTGTGGACGAGCAGATTGGCAACCTGGAGGACCGTTTTTCTCAGAAGACGGAGGAAGCTGTTTCCAAGCTTGAGGAAAGGGCACACGCTCTTGAAGAAAACGTTGACAAGACAATAGAAGACTTTAACGTTAGCATAGAGCTTAAGACCCAGAACCTGGAGGAAAGCCTTAATTCCAGCATAGAAAGCCTTAGCTCCGCCATAGAGAACCGTACAAGCCAGTTTGAGAATTCCGCAAACCAGAGGATAGACGAGGCAACTTCCAACTTGGAAGAACGCACCAGCCAGCTGGAAGACACGGTTTTGCAGAAGGTTGGTGTTCTTACGGAAAACGTCAACACCCAGAGCGCATCGCTTCAGGAATTTGTTGACACAAGCATGTCCGAGCTTTCTGATTCAGTGCAGGAAAAAATCCGCTCCGTTCAGGACAACTCCACTGAGTCTACCCAGAAGCTTATTTCCGATGTGCTTTCAAAGACTAAGGCTATTGAAGAAACTGTTTCCGGCCGCATTTCCGGTTTGGAAGAAAAGGTCAACGCCCAGACTATGGGCATAGAGGAATCGGTTACCAGCCGCATTTCTGCCCTTAAGGATGAGGTTGCCGCAAAGACTTCCGGCATTGAAAATTCTGTAAACTCTAAGATTAGCGCCCTGCAGGAAGATGTGGAGACACGCACTTCTTCTATTGCAAATTCTCTTAACGAAAGGATTTCTGCCCTTCAGGATGATGTTGATTCAAGAAGCACCACCCTTGCTGATTCCCTTAACGAAAAGTACACCGGTTTGGAGGGCGACCTTGAAGAGCGCACTTCAACCCTTACAGCCCTTGTGAATGACACGATTCAGAATATTTCCACTACTCTTGGTTCTAGAACTGGCAACGTGGAAGACCTTGTTAACAAGGCACTTTCCGAGCTTACGCAGGACGTTCAGACAAGAACCGGCAACTTGGAGGAAGAGGTTCACACAAAGACCAAGGCTTTGGAAGACGAGCTGAACGAGCGCACAGGAAACATTACAATTTCTCTTGAAACAAAGACAAAGGCTCTTGAAGACCAGATTAAGGACCGCACAGGCGACCTTGCAGATGAACTTAATGCCCGCGTTTCCGAAGTTCACAATGGAATTACTTCTAGGGCAGAGGAAGTTGCAGAGACGGCATCTTCAAGGATTCAGTCTATAGAAGACGAGGTTACCCGCCGCACGGACAACATTCAGTCAATTCTTGAAACACGCACAAAGGACATTGAGGAAGCCTACGACACCCGCACCCACGAGCTTGAGGATTCCGTTGCAGCAAGGACGCAGGCTCTGGAAGATTCCATTACAAAGAAAACTTCCGATTTGGAAAGCTACGTGGACACAAGGACTGGCACGGTGGAAGCTGCATTCAAGCAGAGGATTACAACCCTCAACACTACTTTCTCCGAAAAGACTTCTGCCATCGATTCAGACGTAAAGAAGCGTACAGGAGACCTTGCACAGACGCTTACAGAAAAGCTCAATTCCATGGAAGCGGAATTTACGGACAGAACCAATGTTCTTGACGCACAGATTAAGCAGCATTCGGGAGACCTTAACAGTCGCACCATTGCAATCAGCAACGACATAAAGAAGAAGACGGAAGCTTTGGACGCACTCTTAAAGCAGAAGCTTGAAGACATGACGACCAGTGTTCAGCTTCAGACTGAGGATGCAATTGCCAAGTACAGAAGCACAACTTCTTCCTATACAAAGGACATAGACGACCACACGGCCGAGCTCTATGCCGCACTTGAAGAAAAGACGGCCAATCTTTCCGACCGCATTCAGAATACTTCCGACTCACTTGAATCAGACATTACCAACAAGATTGCAGAAATGTCAGACCAGGTAAGGCAGGCAGCAGACGCAGCTATTGAACAGTATGCCGCAACAACCGGAAGCTACACAAAGAACATAGAAGAGCGCACTTCTGAGCTAAGGCAGGCCCTTGAAGAAAGGACAGGCATTCTTGAACAGCAGATAAAGGACCGCTCAGGCGATTTGGAAAGACAGGTTATGGAAAACCTGGAGAACATGACGCACGACGTTATGGAAAAGACCGATTCTGCTATCGAACAGTACACAAGCCTAACAAGCAACTACACCACGGACATAGAAGACCGCACCAGGAGCTTGCAGGATGCACTTGAAACGAGGGCTTCCGAATTTAATGAATTGATTGAATCAAGCATTTCCGGTCTTGACAAGGCAATGAAGGACCGCACTTCAATCATTCAGGACAAGTACAACAACCGCACCGCCGAGCTTGAGCAGAATTTTGCCTCCAAGGTGGATTCCCTTGCCCAGAGCGTAGATGACCGCACGGCAGAACTTACCCAGACACTTGCGGAAAAGACGGACAACTTGGCAGACGAGCTTAATGCCCGCACCGCAGACCTTGCTCGCCAGCTTAAGGAAAAGACTTCCGCTCTTGAACAGGACGTTACAGGTAAGACTTCCGTCCTTGAGCAGAACCTTAACCAGATTACGGAAAACCTTACGCTTGCAGTTAACGACAAGACCTCTGCAATCGAAAAGCGTGTTTCACAGCGCATTACAGACCTTGAGCAGGACGTTAACAACAAGACAGCCGCCGCATCCCAGACCCTGGAAGAGCGCACGTCGGTGCTTACCCGCCACGTTGACGAGACCACGACCCAGCTTACAGATGCCGTAAAGCAGAAGCTTACAGACATAATAAAGAGCCTTACCGCAAAGACAAACTCTGCATCGCTCAGCCTTGAAGAAAAGACCAATGCCCTTGCCCAGAGCGTGGAAGACCGCACAGCAGAGCTTCAGGAGCGCATAGACTCTACAACAGAAGACCTTTCCAGCCGCCTTGAAGAAAAGACGGATGCCCTTCAGGAAAGCATTGACAGTAAGACAGAGGGTCTTTCTGACCGCCTTGAAGAAAAGACAGGAGCCCTTCAGGAAAGCATTGACAGCAAGACCGAAGACCTTTCTGACCGCCTTGAAAAGCGTACGGAAGAACTTTCCAACAGCATCAACGGTTCTACCCAGAACCTTTCCGAAAGCCTTGAGTCAAAGACAACAGGCCTTGCCCAGAGGATTCAGGAGATTACCGGAAACATTGCCGCCGCACTCAACCACAAGGCACAGACACTTTCACAGGATTTGGAAACGACAACCGGTGCTATTGCAGAAGACCTTAAGTCCCGCACAGATAGCCTTTCTGCCCAGATTGAAGAGAGAACTGGCGAACTTGCCTCCGACCTTAAGCAGAGAACAGACGAGCTTTCAGCTTCTATTGAAGAAAGAACCGGCGAAATTGCAAGCGACCTTGAACAGAGAACAGACGGACTTTCTACTTCTATTGAAGAAAAGACAAGCGCAATTGCAACAGACCTTAGGGAAAAGACGGACGAACTTTCGTCTGTTATTGACGGACGCACATCCGAACTTGAAAGCGGACTCGAAAGCAGAATCAAGGAAATTTCAGACCGCGTGGACGGTTCAACAGATTCAATTGCAAACCGCGCTGCACAGACTGTAAGCAACCTTGAAGATTCCTTCAATAAGCGCATTCAGCAAATTCAGGAATATGTCAGCGAAACGACGCAAAAGACTGCCGGTGCCCTTAAAGATACTGTCGCAGAACTTGCCTCCCGCACCCAGGATGTTGAGCAAACCGTTAGCGAGCGGACCTCAGCCTTGGAAGATTCCGTCACAGAACGCATCGACACGCTTTCTTCTGAAATGCAGACACGCGCTTCCACTTTGGAGGGCAACTTCAATGCGCGCACTGAGGATTTGGAGCGCAACATAGAAGCCCGCCTTATGCCGCTTGAAAAGACCGTCAACGAAACATCTGCCCACATCAGGGATGAAGTTTTGAGCAAGTCTTCTTCTCTGGAAAACGAGATAAACAACCGCATCGAATTCATTACCAATGAACTTCACGACAAGACTGAGGCACTCGAAGCGGATGTTGCAAAGACAACGTCGGATTTGGAAGAAGAGGTGAACAGCCGCACTTCTTCAATCAAGGAAGCTGTTGAATCCCTTACGGAAAACATTACGGGCTCTGTGGAAGAAAAGACTTCTGCCCTTGAATCTTCCGTACAGGAACGCCTTGCCGCACTGGAAAATGATTACCTTACCCGCTCACAGGCGCTTGTTGAAGACCTTACCGGAAAGACTTCACAGCTGCAGGAAGAGATTCAGACCAAGACCGAAAGCCTCCGCACCCTCGTTACAGGAACAACGGACAACTTGGACAATGGCTTAAAGGAACGCACTGCCGCCATCGAAAAGACATACACTTCCCGCATTGCTGGTCTTGCAAAGATGTACAACGACAAGACAGCCGGCATCATAAAGGCAATCAAGGTGAATGTTGGCGACCTTGAAAAAGGCATGAACGAAAAGATTGCCGACCTTAGCAAGATGGTAAAAGACAGGACACTTGCGCTAGACAAGGCCGTAAACGAAACTGTTGCATCACTTGACAGCTCCGTTGCAAGACGCACCACCAACTTGGAGGAAAGCGTTAACGGAAAGGCTGATGCAATCCAGCAGGCCTTTGAACAGACCCTTTCTTCCCTCGACAAGACCGTGGAAGAAAAGACTTCATCCCTCATGTCTGCCGTGGACGACCGCATCACTTCTGCAGAAGAGCAGGTTAGGGCCCGCGTTACCGACCTTGAAGAAAAGGTCAACAACCGCAGCGATGAACTTGAAGCCAACGTTAACAACCGCTCCCTTACTTTGGAGCAGAACGTTGAAGAGCGCGTAAGCAGTTTGGAACAGAACGTGAACGACAGGGCATCCCGCCTAGAAGAAGATGTCCGTGCACGTACTGCAACCCTTGCGGAAGAACTTACCAACAGAACTGACCGCCTCGAAAACGACCTTAACGAAAAGACCGAAAACCTTGCTTCCCAGCTTGCACAGAAGACGGAAGACCTTCAGACTGCTGTGGATTCAACCAACGTTGCAGTTTCTGAAAGAATAAACACTAAGGTAAACGAAATAACAAAAGACCTCGTTGCAAAGGTGGAATTCCTTGAAGAGAACGTAAACCAGAAGTCACAGAAGATTGAAGCGGAAACCAATACCCGCGTACAGAACCTCCTTCGCACAATCAACGATGTTCTTGTTGAAGCAAGGCGCACTTCGGATGAACTTGCTTCCGAGACCCACGGCAACACCGACCGCCTTGACGAAATCCAGTCCAGGGTTGACGGCCAGGCGGAGAAGCTTCAGCAGAGGTATGATGCCCTCTTTGAAGACTCAATAAGCAAGGCTGCCGAAAAGGAAAAGGCCTCTTATGAAAAATTCAAGACACTCAGCATTGCCCACCTTAACAAGTACAAGACGGACTTGCAAGCTCACATCGACGCAATGCAGGGCAACATCAACGGAGTGCTTGGAGAAGTTCAGCAGAAGGCCATTACAATCAAGGCAGAAATGGAAGCAGCCCTTGAACAGGTTAAGAAGCAGTACGAACAGGCACTGGCGGATTCAAACGGAACTGTTGAGCGCATAAACGATGCAACTGCATCGGGTACAAAACGCCTTGACCAGTTTGACGCTGAGATGAAGGCTCAGATTGTAAAGTTTGACGAAAGCCTTACAAATTCAATGAAGGCAATTGCCCAGGAATATGACGAAAAGCAGACCCGCTTCCTTTCCGGCTTGGACAAGCAGCTTGACAAGTACAAGAAGGAAATGGAATACCGCCTGAAGCAGGTTTCATCTGCCGGTACTGATGTGGACAAGCTTGAGACAGCCCTGCGAAAGATTATGGATGCATCCCAGCAGCGCGTTCTTGCAGATTTTGAAAAATTCACAAAGAGCGTAAGCAAGAACCACATCGACTTTGAGACAACAATCAAGTCCAACGAAGACAAGATTAGCCTTGACGTTGCAAACCTCCAGCAGCAGATAGAAAAAATCCGCACGGAGTCATTTGACACTGCAAGCAACAAACTCAAGCTCTTCGAAGACCAGTTTACCAACGGACTCAAAAAGCGCGAGGAAAGCCTGGCAGAGCAGCTCAATTCATGGAAGGCAGCCTTTGATTCAAAGCTTTCAAGCTTTACCGCTGAATATGAGACCCGCCGCCACGACCTAGAAATAAAGTATGCTGACGACTTGAAGCACCGCATCATGGAGATTCAGTCAGAGACTACCCAGACCGAATCAAAGCTTCAGGAAAGTTTGCAGGCTGGCCAGGACACGATTCAGAACCAGATTAACACCGTTAACCAGAACCTGCACGACTTTATAGAAAAGTACCGCGATGCTCTTAAGGACACAACGAGCAAGGCTAACGAAATCCTCAAGCAGCAGAGCGATGAGTACAACCAGAAGGTTCAGGAGCAGATAGCTCTTAATGCAAAGTCCGTTAGCCTCTTTAACAGGAAGCTGGAAGAGCAACTTAAGGAAAATGCCCGCACCATAGAAGGTCAGATTTCCGACTTCAAGAACAGGATTGAGGAGCGCCAGGAAAGCGGAAACGCAGCCATTGAAGATTTTGAGCAGCAGTTTGAGGACTGGAGGCTGGGAATTGAGCAACAGTTCCAGAACGCAAGCAACGAATATGAGCAGAACTTCAACGACTTCCTTGCAAACCACAAGCAGAGTATCGTTGACATTGAAGGCAAGACCGAGGAATCCCGCAAGAAGGTTCAGCATGACATTGACCTTCTTAACGAAAAGGCTGATGACGCCCTTCGCGAGTACCAGGACAAGTCAACCGTAATCATGCAGAGCCTGCAGAAGCAGTTTGACGACATGGTAACAAAGACGGAGAACATGCTCGTGGAGGCTACAAACCAGGCGGACCGCCAGATTTCTACCCTCAGGCGCGACGTTAAGGAAAGCACGGAAAATGATAAGCTTGCATACCAGAAGATGCTTGACCGCATGAACGCAGACACGGACAACCTTCAGACCCGCATTGACGAAATCAACAAGGGTATTGCAAACTTTACTAAGCAGACAGGCCTCTTTGAGCAGGCCGAAACGCTTAAGAGCGAGCTTGTCCGTTCAATTACAACGCTAAAGACGGAAATATCTTCTCTGGCCTCTTACCAGAACAAGGTTTCCGATCTTGTTGCGCAGATAGACAAGGTGCAGGCGATGAGCGCGGACTTTGACAGGCAGATTGCCAACTACAACGCCCAAAGAGCCACGCTTGACTCCCTTGACCAGAAGTTCTCACAGCTTATGGCAACCAGCGCAAACATGGACGCAAAGATTGCAGACCTCAAGACGACCAGCGACAATCTTACGAACATGCAGGTGACGGTGCGCAACTTCCAGAATTCACTGGACAACATACAGCAGCAGTATGACCGTCTGGAAACCCAGGCCGAATCCATTGACCAGGTGGGAATCAACGTGGATGCAACTGCCCAGAGCATTGCGGATTTGGAAAACAGGCTTGCCGACTGCGACAACCAGCTTGTTGACTTGCCGGATCAGATTGACGGTTTGCAGGATCAGCTTAATGCCATTCTGAACGACAGGGGAAAGCTGAATGACGCTATAGACAAAATGACCAGCCTCCAGTCACTGATTGACGAGACGGAAGACCGCATACAGAACTTGACAAAGTCCAAGGAAGGCATCGCAAAGACCGAAAAGCGTCTTATGAAGCTTAATGAAGATGCGGAAAAGAAGATAGGCATTTTGCAGACAATTGCAAAGGCAGACGTCAAGAAGAAGACTTCTTCAGGAACAAAGAAGGATGGCGGTGCCGGACTTACGCCTCAGATCCGCAGCACGGTAAAAGACCTCAAGCGCAGGTACGGCTGGAGCAACCGCGAGATTGCAGAAAAGGTAAAGATAAACGAAGACTTGGTAGACCTTATCCTCGAAACCCAGGATCCGGACGAGGAATAGCGGCAAGACTTTAATGCTTCTTTTCTTTTTCTGGACCATACTCTTTGTGCTAACCCGCTTTGCAGGGTTCCGGCTTTCGCCTCCATTCTCGGCGGGAATTAGCAAAAGTTGTATGGCAAATGGTCGAGTGCGGTTTTCATAACAAACAAAAGCCCCTCCTCCCGCCGAGAACGCTTCGCGCCCTTCCAACCGGGGGTAGGCTTTGTCTGCTTTACCAGATAGGCAGTTTCAAAACCCAGTTTTTGTAGGAATACTAATCATGCCGAACTTGATTCGGCATCTCTTTGCGGTATAGTGATTTTAGATTCTTAGTCAAGCTCAGAATGACGTAAGGTTAATGGCATTGGGAATTCTAATCTTTTATAAGAAGGCAAGTGCAGTATGCTTTTATGGCTTCGCTCCTGCCAACAGAGTCAAGCTTTTCGTTGGTCTTGGCCTTTACAAAAACGCGTGAACTTTCCACTCCAAGAATGGCCGCAATCGATTCAATGACCTTTTCACGCCAGGGCAGGAACTTGGGCTTTTCCGTCTCCACAACGCAGTCGAGGTTGTTTAGCGACCAGCCCTTGTCCTGTATGTCTTTCCAGACGGTTGCAAGAAGCATCTTTGAGTCTGCATCCTTCCACTTTGCATCTTCCGGCGGAAAGTAAGAGCCAATGTCTCCCATTGCAGCTGCTCCCAAAAGAGCGTCCGTTATGGCATGCAAAAGCACGTCCCCGTCGGAATGGGCCTCTTCCCCAAGTTCGCAGGGAATTTGCACTCCGCCAAGAAAAAAGCTTCTGCCTTTTACCAAGCGGTGCAGGTCTGTTCCAAAACCAATGCGAATCATATATTTGTTTTCCTCTTGCTTAGTTTCTATGTCCTGCAAGAAAGTGATTTTTTTGTTGGCAGCATCTCCCTTGCAAACGCGTATCTTTTTACCGCCTGTATAACTTGGAAAGGCATCCCAAATTTCACTGTCATCGGTATATTCCTTTCCCATGCCGGCTGCATCTTGGTGGCACAAAAAAAGCGGCTCAAGCAAGAATGCCTGTGGTGTCTGAACGGCACAAAGCTCGCTCCTTACCAAATGCTTTCTTATTGTTCCGTCCACATCCATTTCTTTTTGCGTGTCTACCGGGGGAATGGCAGGAACCGCAGCCCCATATTTTGTGGCCGTTTCTACAGTGTTTCTTATAACCTCTTGGCTAACAAAAGGCCTTGCCGCATCGTGAATGAGAACAATCGAATTTTCATGTGGATGATTTTTTTTGTGCAGAAAGGTTAGTGCGTTAAAAACGGAAGCCTGCCTTGTAGACCCACCCGCAACAAATTCCAAGTGTGTCTTTTCCAAAAGGGGGCTTGCCTCTTTGTCGCATTCTATAGCAGAAAGAGCACTCCCTGCCTGCCCCTGTGGGGTAACAACCAGAGTTGTCTCAAAGGCAAAGGTGCGCAGGAAATTTTTTAGGGCAGTGGACAAAACCGTTCCGCTACCCAATTCCATGTATTCTTTTTTTTTGCCGGTCCCCATGCGTGAAGAAGAGCCGGCAGCAAGTAAAACAAGAAAAAGTCTTTGAGTCATTCCCTAGTCTAAATCGTCATCAGAAGAATCGTCATCGTCTTCTTCATCCATGTCTTCATCGTCATCATCTTCGTCTTCATCGTCATCTGAATCCTTGGATGAAGTTGTCTCGTCGTCAAACTCATCTTCATCTTCATCTTCGTCATCGAATGCGTTCTTCTTTTCTGACTTTGCGCCAATCGGCTCAAGTTTTGCGTGAAGCATGTCTTCCACTTCTTTGGCCGACTTGCCAAGTGCATAAGCAATCTCGTCTTCAAGCATCTTCTTTGCGCTGTCGTAAAGCTTGCGCTCAAGAATAGGAAGCTCCTTTACCTTGGACCTCTTGTAGAGGCTGCGTACGATAACTGCAATGTCCTGAATCGTTCCCTTCTTAAGAAGGTCCATGTTCATCTGGTAGCGCAACTTCCAGTCGGAAGTGGGGGCTTCAAATTCGTCTGTAATGGAATTGAGTGCCTTTAATGCCTCTTCTGCGGAAACAATGGCGCGGATTCCAAGCTTTGCAGCATTTGCCACCGGAACTTTTGCGTACATGTCGGAAACTTCAATGTAAATTTCGTAAAAGTAGACGCTTTCGCCGTTGAATTCGCTTTTGTAGATGTTTGTAATCTGACCCACACCCTGACTGGGGTAAACAACCTTCTGGTTAAGGGAAAATTCTGTCTTTGGTTTTGCCATAGTTTAATTAGTATAGCACAAAAAATAAAAAAAATCAAATGATTTTCAAGGGAGTTCCCTTGAACCCTAAATCTTGGATGGGGAAAACCAGCTCAAAGTCCGAACTGTGCCCGCGCAGGTGCAAAGCACCGCTTTTTCCCCCGCTTGAAACTTCGTTGCGAGTTCCAAACCTCCTTCAACGGTACGCACTTGCTACCGTCTCATCCCTGGGCACGGCTTAGGGCCATGTCGCTCAACGTTTCGCGACATGCCTAAGAACCCAGTTTTATATTTGACAGATGTTTTGGTTAAAAAGTGTCATTCCGAACTAGATTCGGAATCTATGACGCATAAATTCAGCATGACAAAAACTGAGTTTTGAAACTGCCTATTTTGCGTAAGGTTGGAGCATAAAAAAAACTCCCTCCGGGATGGAAGGAGCTTTTTGTTTAGCGGATAAGGTTTTCCTTTGTGCTTATTTTGCGGGGAAAATCTTTTTGAAGTCTACGAGTACAAGCTCGCTGTCGCGGGCACTGTCTATGTCTGTAAGCTTGTTCAGCTTGCGGTAGAAGTCAATGAGGGGCTCTGTCTGCTTGCGGTAAACTTCAAGGCGGTTTGTGATGGATTCAAGCTTGTCGTCATCGCGGGTGTAAAGCTCTCCACCGCATTCATCGCATTTTCCTTCTACCTTTGGCGGATGGAATTTTACGTTGTAGTTGTGACCGCATGCCTTGCATACGCGGCGGTTTGAAAGGCGGGCGATGATAAGGTCATTGTTGACTTCAAAGTTTACAACCTGAACGTCTCCCTTAAGCTTTTCAAACATTTCTGCCTGTGGGATTGTGCGGGGGAAGCCGTCAAGAATAAAGCCCTTCTTGCAGTCGTCTTCCTTTAGCCTGTCCTCAACAAGTGCGCATGTGATGTCGTCGCTAACAAGTCCACCTGCGTCTATGATTGACTTGACCTTCTTGCCAAGTTCAGTCTGGTTCTTAATTGCAGCGCGGAAGATATCCCCTGTGGAAATGTGGGGTATGCCGTATTCCTTTGCAACCTGAGCTGCCAAAGTTCCCTTTCCGGCTCCTGGAGGTCCTAAAAAGATAAAATTCATTGTAATCTCCTGAATAAAAAGTTGAATATATTTTACAATGAATTCTGTAAATTTGCAAGGTGAGTAGAAGGTAAGCGTAATTACTGTTTTTTTGCACAAAACGTGTCGCTATACGGCAATGACACATTTTTTTTGTACTTGATAAAAAATATAGAGCCCATGGATGGGCGGATTAGCAACCCGGAGATTTTCTGTGAAAATCTCCGATCCCTAAAAAAATCCATGGAGGGATTTTTTTAGGGCAATAAACCTACGCCGCCGTGGAGGGGCGCGTTAGCGTTGCTGATGGCGCAGGTCCCTGAGCTTAGGCGAAGGGCCGGAGCCAGCAGCAATGGAGGGGGCTCCCGGAACCCCGGAAGGGCGGTGACGAAAGGCATGGGCGGTCGTATAAGAGTGGGAATAAAATGGTAGAGCAAACAAAGGTTACCGTCCAGAAAATCACAATCCAAAAAAATTAATATTCCCTAAGGTGCTTTTTTCTGCGTTCCAAAAAATATTTTTCGTTTGTAAAAGGTTTGGAAACGGCCTGCTTAAAATTTGGGTCTTCTTCCAGCTGTTTGATTGTGTAGATTTTTGAGGCTGGATAGCTTTTGTTGGAGACCTGAACCTTGTAGTAGTTGGCGGCGATGCGGGTAGAGAAGGGGTAGTATTTTGAAAGGTGCACGGCAAAATAATAGCTGTCGTTCCGGACCATGTATATGTAAAAGACCGGGCGGGTGGTTGGTACGTACTGGGGGTCGTAGAGTTGGTCTACTTTGCGGACCAGGCCTTTTTCTATTTCTGCAAAGAAGTCTTTTGCGCTTACCAAGTCGTGGGGATTGGGGTTTGTGTCTTCCGAGAATTCTTTTTGGATTCCGTTAAAGATGAGGGTGTAGGTTTCTTTTGCGGAGCCGTTTTGAAGGGGGTAGTGGCCTGTTTTTTCTTTGTATTCTTCGATTAAATTTCCGTAGTAGGCAAGGTGCTTTAGCCTTTCAATGTCGCAGTCGTCCTGAAGCTTTTTTTCTATTCCGGTAAGTTCCGGGTATGCGTTTTTTAGGTAGTCAATTTCTTCTTCTGATTTTTCCGGGCTCTGGATTTTTTCTTCCACAAGCTGGGCTATTGCTTCTGTTGCGGGATTTTTTCTGCTGAAGGAAAGTTCCATCTTGGAGATTCGGTTGGGCCATTCAAGGATTACCGTGTTGCCTTTTCTGTAGCCCTTTTCGCAGTTGTGGGTTCCAAAGCTTAGCCTTGTTCCGTCAAAGGTCATTTGAATCTTTTCGCCTTGGACATAGAATTTTACGCTTGTTCCCATTACGCTGGAGAATAGTTCTTCTGCAAGTTGCAGGCTTGCTTGTTCGGATGTTAGAAGGTCGTAGCTTCCGTTTACGCTTTTGCCTTCTTTAAAGAGCGATTCTTCTGCGGAGAAGAAATTTTTTATTTGGAATTTTTCTTCTGCGTATTTTGCGCTTTTGATTTTTGCCTTTAGGGATTCAACGTCTTTTTGCAGGTTGCCGCATTCCTTTTTGTGCTGGATGTTGTATTCCCTTATGTTGGCGTAGGAACTTGCGGGGTAATAGGCTATGTAGGTTTCTTCCGCTGCAAAGTTCAGCGCCTGTGAAAATATTTTGCATGCAAATAATATGGAAAGGAAAATTGTTGCCGCTGATTTTTTCATTTGCTTTTCTCCGATGGAATTTTATGCTTGCACTGGCAGTTCGCATACGATGAATGCGTTTCTTATGTGCCAGGCAAAGGCCGTCTTTTTTGAGATTGATTCAAGCAGCTTTGCAACCTGCCTTACGCTTTCCTGGCCAAGTTCTGCAAGAAGGAATGAGCCGTATTCAGAATTTTCTGTGTCGAACCACCTCTCTATTTCTTTTTGCGAGATGGTGCGCATTTCTTCTAATGTCTGCTCTCTTAGCGTAACTTGAAGTCCTTCTTTTTGCAGGGAACTTTTTATGTCTTCTGCGTTCCATGCAAAGAGTGGGTTTGAGCTGTTTGCAAAGAATTTTTTTTCTGCCTCTTCCATTTCTTTTAGGACGGGTTTGATTGCTTCTATGAATTCATCCGTGTATTCACCCGCGCAGACTTTTCTTTTTTCGCCGTCGTTGATTGTACCAAGGATTAGCGAAGATATGTGCTGGCCGCAGGAGGGGATTCTTTGCGAGATGATTATCCTTGCCTCTTTGGAAAGGAGAGGCTCTTCGTCCTTGTTTACAGGGGAGCTTGTTTCTCCAAAGGCAATGTCCCTTCCTGATTTTTCTTTGCCAAAGAACATGTCTTTTATTTGCCGGGCAAACTCATATATGTCTTTTGCTGAGGAAAAAATGTCGCGGAAAAATAGCCTGTCAAAAATTGTGTCGCCAAAGCTTTTTGCGGCAAGGGCATAGTCCTTTGCATTTTGTGCAAGGTAAAGGCTTGGCTTGTCCAAATCTCCCAGCGTGGATGCGTATTGACCTAGTATGTCTATTCCGCCTTGTGTGCGGCATGTTCCGCAGGTAAGTCCTTCGGGGGTTAGCCTCATTATGTGGAAGAGGAGGAGTGCGTCGTCTGCGTTAAAGACAAGCGTCCTGTGGTGCCTTCTTAGTTCCGCTGCCTGAATCATTGTGTCGCGTATAAGGGTGAGGGTTTGCGCCCTGTTTGATTCAAGCCTTCTTCTCCAGCTTTTTTCCGCATTGTCCAGTGCCGAGGATCTTTTTTTGTCTGGCGGGGAAAAGGTAAGGTTTTCTTCTGTTTTTTTTAGGCCGTGCAAGTGCCCGCTTTTTTGCCACCAGCTTTCTTCGGGATTTTCTGCAAGTCCTAAACTTGGGGCGCTCGACTGTGAATCTGTAAGAAGAGATGCTATCTGAAGCTCACGCCTTGAAAGAACCTCTTCGCGTATTTTCTTTTCGTAGCCCTGGGTTGTCGGCGTGTAGAATACCTTTCCCATTAGCGCGTCCGGCAGGTATTGCTGGGCAACCCAGTGGTCGCGGTATGCGTGGGGGTAAAGGTAGCCTGCTCCGTGGCCGAAACCTTCTGCATCACGGCTTGCGTCCCTAAGGTGATTGGGTACGTCTGCGTCTTCTTTTTCCACTGATGCAAGTGCGTCAAAAAATGCCATGGATGAATTTGATTTTGGTGCGGTGGAAAGATATAGGGCGGCGTGTGCCAAGAAGTATCTTCCTTCCGGCATTCCAACCCTGTCGAATGAGGCGGCACAGCTTTGCACTACGGCTATTGCGTATGGATCTGCAAGTCCCGTGTCTTCGCATGCGCTGATTAGCATTCTGCGGAAGATAAAGTCGGGATCTTCGCCAGCCTTTACCATGCGGGCAAGCCAGTAACAGGCTGCATCCGGGTCTCTTCCCCTAAGGCTTTTTATAAAGGCAGAAATTATGTCGTAGTGGTAGTCTCCGTCCCTGTCGTAAAGCACCACTTTTTTTTGTATGGATTCTTCTGCACATTCACGGCTTATGTAGATTGTGCTTCCCCATGCCGGCTTTGGAACATTTGCGTTGGGTTCCCATTCAGGCGGGGTTGTTTCTACCGCAAGCTCCAGTGCGTTCAAAAGACTTCTTGCGTCTCCGTTTGCGGTTTCTACCAAATGCTCTAGGGCTCCTTCTTCAAACTGAACCTTGTAGTGGCCGTAGCCTCTTTCTGTATCTTCAAGTGCTTGTTTTGCGGCGTTTAAAAGGTCTGCCTTTGTTAGCGGTTTTAGCTGGAAGACGCGGCTTCTGCTTACAAGTGCCTTGTTTACTTCAAAGAAGGGGTTTTCTGTTGTTGCGCCTATTAGGATGATTGTGCCGTTTTCCACCCAGGGTAAAAGCGCGTCCTGCTGGCTTTTGTTCCAGCGGTGAACTTCGTCTACAAAGAGGATTGTCTTTTTGCTGTAGAGTTTTCGCTGCTCTTCTGCTTCGGCAATGGCTTTTCTTATGTCTGCCACTCCGGTAAGGACAGCATTGAGCGTGATAAAGTTTGACTTTGTGTGGTTTGCTATTACGCGGGCAAGGGTTGTCTTTCCAGAACCAGGTGGTCCGTAGAAAATTACGGACGTAAGCTGGTCGGCTGCAATGGCCCTCCTTAGCAAACGTCCTTTTCCTACGATATGATCCTGACCAATGTATTCGTCAAGGGTTCGCGGCCTCATTCTGGCTGCAAGCGGTTCATGCTGAATTTGGGGTGCGCCGAAAAGTTCATCCATATTTACACCATTTACACCGCTTGCGCTTTTCTTTTAGTTGCCGTCTGAGCTGCTGGAATCCGTACCGTCACGGTTCCATGTATTTCGTTCGGGATAGTATGCAAAGAGTCCAACCTCGTCAAATGATATGGATGACGATGTGATTGATCCGTATATCACCTGGCCTGCATATTCATCTGTTTCGCTTTCGGGCTTTGAGCTGTCCAGAACGTATGTTGACATTACGCGGCCAGTAAGGATAGAAAGCGCATTGTTTCCGCTCTTGAAGTCTTTTGTGTTTCCTGTAATGTTGCCGGAAGCATCTATAGGAACCCTCTGAATTCCCCGGGCTGTTCCCAATAGAAGGTGGTCTGCCGTTACGCTTATGGAAAGGATTATGCCGCAGTCAAGGTCGATTGAATTTGAATCGTCAGCAGGATTTGTACCCCAGTAGATTTCATCGTCGCCACTCTTGCCCCAGTAGTACATTGAGCCTTTTCTTGCAAATGCTGAGTAGGTGGAAAACTTGTCTCCTGCCGCCTTGCAGTATTTTGTGCCCGCGTCGATTAAAGTTGCGCTTGTACCCGAAAGCCTGAAGGTTCTTCCCGTGTTGATTGAATCATCGTAGAAGCCAAAGTAAGCTATGCGCCCGCTCGTGGAGATTGTGCCGCCTGATGAATAGCTCTGCTCCTGGTTGTCAAAGAGCACAAGGTCGTAGTCTTCATCTATGCTGTTGAGGTTTGCGTCTGGAACTGTAACCTTGTTCCAGGTGTTGCCGTCTGAAGATGCATAGATTGCCGCCTTTGAAGGAAGGTTCTTGCCTTCTGATTCATCTGCCTCCCATTCGATTGAGAGTGCGTAGATGTATGAAGAGTCTGATGCAAGGAAAGTGATGGTTCCGTCTGTGAAAGAAGTGGAGACTTCGCGCCACTGCTTGTTCTGTCCGCCGCCTTCGTATGAAGCCAGGGCTGACTTTCTGTAGATCATGTTGTTGCAGCAGTAGATGTAGTTGTTGAAGGGAACGATGGAACGTATGTCGCCGCGCAGACCGTTTGTCTCAAGCTCGACTTCGTTGGAAATCGATTCAAAGATAGGGTCGTGGCATGAGGCAAACATAATCGTAGCCAGTATTGCGGTTGTAGTAAGAATTGCTGCAAGTGTTTTTTTCATCTTTTTTACCTCAAATTAGAAGAAGTAGCGGGCTGTTATGCCGGCATTGAAGAACTGCATCCAGATGTTCTTTTCACCTGTTCCCCATGCCTTGCAGAACTGGGGCATAAAGTTGTAGGAGGTGTCAAGACCTAGTGACCAGCTGTCCGCTATCCTGTAGTGGGCACCAACTTCCGGCCTTATCAAAAGTCCCGGCCAGTAGGTGTTGTTGTTGTAAGTTTCCCATGCGCAGCCTATGCCTAGCGTAACGGGGAATTCAAACTTTCCGACCGTCGGGTGGTATGTCGCAGTTATTACGATAGGGATGTAGTTGAAGATGTTGTCTCCAATTGTGGTGTTGAAGCCGAATATTACGTCTGCTCCGGCAGAAATTTCCGGCGTAATAAAGACGTGGTAGCCAAGCATTCCAAGGCCGCCAATTTTCATGTGGCCGTCGTCAAAGGGGTTGAGCGGGCGCATTGGAATGGAAAAATCAAGACCTACTTTAAGGAACTGGTCGCCCTCGTGGTTGTATTTTGTGTTGTCGTAGCGCACGATTCTTTCCTTTTCGTGCTTTTCCTGAAGGTTCTTGTCATCTTCGTAGACGTCCTGAGCGTGGAGCAAAACCGGGGAAAATATTGCTACGGATGCCATTATGCTGATTATGCTTAGAATACGTTTCATAAATCCTCAAAATCTTCTAGTAATTATCAAAAAAATATGTATAATAATAGCGAATTTGCCTTTCAAATTCAACACTTATTAAAAAAATGATGAGGTGCAAGGTTACATGAGCGCAGAGATTATTGACGGAAAAAAAATAGCAAGTGAAGTAAAGGCGGATGTGGCCGCAAAAGTGGCAGCCCTAAAGGAAAAGGGAGTTACCCCCTGTCTGGCAGTTATCCTTGTGGGCGACAACCCTGCAAGCGTAAGCTATGTTACCGGAAAGCGTAAGGCTTTGGCAGAGGCCGGAATGGCTGACCGCAGCATGGTTCTCCCGGAGACGACCAGCGAAGAAGAGCTTTTGGCACTTATAGAAAAGCTTAACAATGACCCTTCCGTACACGGAATTCTAGTCCAGCTGCCCCTTCCCAAGCATATAAACGAGCAGAAGGTTACGGACGCAATCTCCCCGCTAAAGGACGTAGACGGCTTCCACCCGGTAAGCGTAGGCAACATGCTCATAGGCTCAAAGGGATTCTTGCCCTGCACCCCCCACGGAATATGCGTTATGCTTAAAAAGATGGGCGTAAAGACAGACGGTGCCCATGCCGTTGTAGTTGGCCGCAGTAATATAGTAGGAAAACCGCTAGCCGTTCTTTTGACCCGCCGCGAATACAACTGCACTGTTACAATTTGCCACACAGGAACAAAAGACCTTGCTTCCTTTACAAAACAGGCAGACATACTCATCGTTTGCACAGGCCGCGTTAACACGGTAACAAAAGACATGGTAAAGTCAGGAGCCGTAGTTATTGACGTTGGCGTTAACCGCATCCCCGACGCAAGCAAAAAGTCAGGCTTCCGTCTTGCAGGCGACACGGACTTTGAGGGCGTAAAGGAAGTTGCATCCATGATAACACCTGTTCCCGGCGGAGTAGGCCCCATGACCATAGCAATGCTCATCTACAACACACTGGAAAGCGCAGAACGCTTTGCCTCCGGGCAGGCATAAATTGGTAGGCATAAATTGGTAGACATACAGAACACCCCTGACACGCGTGAAATTCCCCTGCAAAAGGTTGGCGTAAAAGACCTGCGCTACCCGGTACAGGTCTTGGACAAGGAAAACGGCTTTCAGCAGACCACTGCAAAAGTGAACCTCTTTGTAAATTTGCCCCGCGCATACAAAGGCACCCATATGTCCCGCTTTATAGAAATCTTCCACAAGCACCGCTCAAACCTTGGCATGAAGCAGTTTTTGGTCATGCTGGAAGAAATAAGGCAGTCCCTGGATGCCGAGCGCTCATTTGGCACAATGGAGTTCCCCTTCTTTATGACAAAGACGGCCCCTGTAAGCCAGGCCCAAAGCATAATGAGCTACACTTGCACATACGAAGGAAGCGTCTCGGAGGGAAAAAGCGACTTCCGCCTAAAGATTAGGGTTCCAGTCACAACGGTTTGCCCCTGCTCAAAGGCAATCAGCGAACGCGGTGCCCACAACCAGAGGGGAATCGTTACGGTTACCCTGCAAAATTCAAGCCTCTTCTGGGTGGAAGACGTAATACAATCTATAGAAGAAAGTGCCAGCAGCGGACTCTACAGCATACTAAAGCGGCCCGACGAAAAATTCGTTACCGAGCACGCCTACGACAACCCCCGTTTTGTGGAAGACGTAGTGCGCGAAGTTTTCCTTGCCCTCAAAAACTTTGGCAAGTGCGAAAAGCCCTTCAGCTACTTTAAGGTTGAATGCGAAAACTTTGAAAGCATCCACAACCACAACGCATACGCCTGCACGGAGTTCTGTGAATAAATTTTCTCTTTTTGGAGCGCATTGCTCGGTGTACTGTGCCCGGCACTCCGTGTCCGGTCAAACTCCATGCAATTTTTACCACTTTAAAACCGATAGCGCCAAGGACGGCGCGTCATTTGTTTGCAATAAAAATATTGCAAGTTTCCGAAGGAAACTTGTGGGTAAAAATTGCATGGATACAATTTTTACCCGCTTTCCGGTGCTTGCCCGCCTAACGGCGCGCGGCCCGTCACTCCGTGCCGGTCGCCTTCGGCCACCTACAATCGGGGCTAGGCTTTATTTGCAAAAGGCTGCAGAACAGCCGTCATACCGGTAAAAAGCCAACCGTCATCCCGAACTTAGCAATTATGTCATTCCCAAACTTAGCAATTATGTCATTCTCGGACTTGACCCGGGAATCTTGTAAAAGCTGGCACTTTAGCTTATACAGATGCTGAGTCAAGCTCAGCATGACGAGATAGGTGCTATCCCGAACACATCCAGTCCCTGCACCCGCAGCATCGAAGGGCGGTCCCTGAGGCTCTCGAAGGGTGGTCCCTGAGGCTCTCGAAGGGCCATTCAAATTGTAACGAAAAAAATTGAGCAGGCGTTGCGGGCGGCGTTTGAGCCCGCAGAGGGGGTAGGCGGAAATGGCAACAAAGCGGAACAAATGACGGAAGCGGCTTGTTTTAAGAAGCTGTATTTGTATTGGGACAGACCCTGAATCAAGTTCAGGGTGACGGTTTTTTGTTCAGAGTGAGGTTTTCCGTTCAGGGTGAGTTTTTCCGCTCAGGGTGATGGTTTTCTGTTCCGGGTGACGGATGTTTGCTTCTTGTGTTTGCCGCTTTTGGCATTTGTGGAGCGACTTGCCATTGAAGCCGAGGGGGAGACTTCCCCCCTTGGCTACTTATTCAATCAGAGTGCCGCGGAAGGTGTTGCCGTTTAGCGAATCCAGGTGGACTTTTACAAAGTGTCCGATTAGCGAGGGCTTGCCTTTGAATGCCACGCGCTCGTTTTGCTCGGTTTTGCCAAGCAACTCAGTTTTGTCGTCGCGGCTGATTATGTCCGCAAGTACGGTGATTGTTTTTCCGACGCGTTTCTGCATGACATCGGTTGTTATTTTAAGCTGCAGGTCTATGATTTTTTGCAGGCGGTCTTTTTTTGTTTCTAGGTCAATCTGGCCGTCCATTTTTGCGGCCGGAGTTCCTTCGCGGGGGTTAAAGTAGTACATAAAGGCGCTTTCGTAGCGGACTTCTTTCATGAGTGAATAGGCTTCGGCAAAGTCTTCTTCTGTTTCGCCGGGGAAGCCAAGCATTATGTCTGTGGAAAGCTGTATGCCCGGGATTTTTTCCCTGATTTTTTTGACCAGTTCCAGGTAGGCTTCGCGGGTGTAGCGGCGGTTCATTAGCTTTAGGATTCTGGATGAGCCGTGCTGGACTGCTATGTGGAGGCCGCGGCAGATTGTGGGGCTTTCTGGGTTTTCTTCTGCGCGTTTGGCAGACTGGGCTATTGTTTCTATTAGTTCGTCGGAAAAGTCCTTGGGGTTGCTGGATTCAAAGCGGATCCAGCGGATTGGGGAAGCTGTTTTTTCTATGTGGCTGCAGATGGTTTTTAGAAGCTGGGGGAAGGTGATTGTGGCGTTTGCAGAAGCATCGCCGCTTGCGCTAACAGTCGCCTCGTTTGCAAAAGCAACGTTTGTGTTGCTAACAGCCGCCCCGTCCGCAGAAGAGGCAACTCCTTTGCTAAAAGCCCCCCGGTAAGAATTCACATTCTGCCCCAAAAGCGTAATCTCCTTCACCCCACGAGAAGAAAGCACGTCCAGTTCGGAAAGAATCTCGTCAACAGGCCGCGAAACCTCCCGCCCGCGTACATAAGGCACAATGCAGTAGGTACAAAAATTGTTGCAACCATGCATAATCGGAACAAAAGTGCTGAATGCCCCCTCCTCATAAGAAACAGGCGCAAAAGTGTAAACCGGGTCTTCCTCAATCGGAACCGGCGACTTCCCTTCCTCCACCGCGCTTATAATGTCGCCAAATTTATTCTTCGCATAAGTCCCCACAACATAATCAACAACCGGAAAATCCTTCTGCAAAGACTTCAAAAGCCTCTCCGCCATGCAGCCCATAACAACTACAGTCAGCGGAACAGGCCCATTCTTCTCCACGTAAGCGGCTGCCTCTTCCATACTGCGGGTCTTTGCATCAGGAGCGGCATTCCGAACCTTCTTAAGCCCCGCGTAAAAACCCAGCCGGCCAAAAATCCGTGTCTCTGCTGTAGCCCTAACCGAACAAGTATTTATAATCACCATATCGCAAAGCTGTGCGCTCAAAGCCTTCTTCCACCCGCGCGAAATCAAAATCTGTTCTATAGAAGCAGACTCCGCAATATTCATCTCGCAGCCATACGTTTCAAAAAAATAAGTCATAAAGCCATTCTATGAAATTTTTGCCTTTACCACAATACAAATTGAATTTAAAAAATCAATGTGCCTTTTCTCTTCTTTTCTTGCCTTTTCTCTTCTGGACGGTACTTTTTTCTGTTCTACCATACTACTCTTTGGCTAATTCGACCGTAAGCCCCTTTGCGCCACCGCCCTTCCGGGGTTCCGGCCTTCGCCTCCATTGCTCGCTCGAAGCTGCGCTGCGAGTTCGCAACCCGCTTACGCGGGCCCCTCCACGGCGGCGTAGGCTGGTGCGGCCTTGACCTTGTTAGCCACTCAATTCTTTTTCTACATCTCCTCTGGCATTTCCCCCCCCATCCATGATATAACCAAAGACATGCAAGAACCCTTCTATAAAAACGGCCTAAAATTCACCTGCAAACGCTGCTCCTTCTGCTGCGGCCACTCACCCGGCTTTGTATACCTATCAAAAAGCGACCTGGAGCGCCTCTGCGCCTACTTCAAAATGACAGCCCCCGACTTTGCCCAAAAATACTGCCGCTGGGCCAACTACTACCACGGCACCACCGTACTCGCCCTGCAAGAACAAAAGAACTACGACTGCATCTTGTGGAAAGACGGCTGCACCGCCTACCAAGCCCGCCCCCTCCAATGCTCAACTTACCCCTTCTGGTCATGGATGGTACAAGACAAAGCCACCTGGGACGATGTTGCCAAAGACTGCCCCGGTATGAACTCAGGCCAGCTCTGGCCAAAAGACTACATAGACAAAACCAGCACCGCCTACGACCAAAACACCCCCATCACCAAAGAAGAATTCGACACCCTGTATTCCGTCATCCCGAACTCGTTTCGGGATCTGTAAAAGTTTCGTCATTCCAGCCCCGACCCGGAATCTGTAAAAGCCGACATTGCTTTGCTTAAAGAACTGTTCACTAGAGGTTAAATAATTATGTGCTACTCATTTGTACCCAAAAGTTCCATTACGGAAACACCAAGTACTCGCGCTATAACCACAAGCTCAATATCCGTAACAAACCTCTTTCCGCACTCAATCCTCTGAATTGCATTCTTATCAACGTCAATACCGTTAAGTTGCAACTTATCTGCCAGCGCACGTTGCGAAAGAGTAGGCTTCATACCTTTCCTAATCCGGGAAATATTTCCCCCGGAGAGATTATTCGAATCTCCGTTTTTATTCTTGAACATAACTAGTGTTGACATTCACTGATTGTCAACACAAAAATAATATGCTATAATCAAAAATGATTGACATTTAGTGAATGTCAACTTTTTAAAAGAATTTTATGACTCGGCGGCGAGAATGCCGTCATTCCGGGCTCCGACCCGGAATCTGTAAAAGCCAAAATCCGTCATTCTCGGGCCCGACCCGGGGATCCGTAAAAGCCAAAATCCGTCATCCCGAACTTGATTCGGGATCTGTAAAATCTGGCATCTAAACTTACACAGATGCTACGCCAAGCCCAGCACATGCGGCCCCTGCACTCGCAGCGCAGCTTCGAGCGGCGCAGTCGAAGGGCGTGAGAAAAAACGCCAATCCCTACAAATTCTTTTCCAAATATCTGCAAACTTCCTTCCGTATCTCGTCAGAAATTCCGCCAACCAAATTTTCTATAAAAACATCCTTGTCAAAAAGAACGGTATTCACCGGGCATCCTTCTTCAATAAACAGCTGCGAAGGCTTTATGTTGAGAGCGAGTGCAATTGCATCAATCGTTTCGGCAGAAGGAAATTTTGACTGTGCTTCAATATTCGTAATGTATTTCGGATTCAGCCCGATTTTCTCCGACAAAGCCTCTTGCGTTAGCCCGCACTTCTTCCTGTAATATCGCAAATTCTGCCTAAAAATCTCTCGTATACTCATGCCAAAATTCTAAATACCCAATTCTGTTTTTAGTACCATTTAAAAGACGGAATTAAGATTGAATTTGACTAAATATGTCTTTTAGCCTATAATTTTAACATCTTAAAGAGGGAAAAACTCTTTTTGGATAACAAATAAGTCTTTTAGAAGGATTTTGTGGCAATTTATGTACCGCAAACCCCCCAAAAGCGCCAAACTTGCAAAAAAATATGGAGGAATAATATGAAAAAAATCAGAATGGCATTTTTTGCCCTTGCCACCTTGGCCCTTCTTGCCACAAGCACAGGCTGCGGTGGCGGAGGCGGCGGTGGCTCCGATGATGACGATACTCCTGCTTCGGAAAGCGGCAGCTCAGGCGGCTCCGTGTCTACCCCTGCCGTAACCGTAAGTGGAGCGGTTAGTGGCTCAAGCGTCTTTATTGCAGGGCGCAGCGTGGAAATCTGGGCAAGATGGTGCTGCGACCACGAGGTAACTCAGTCAGAATACAACTCTGTTATGGAGAGCAACCCAAGTAGTTTCTCTTCCAGCCCTGCAAGCGGGGAGACGCAGGCAAACCGGCCAGTGGAGCGCGTAAGCTGGTACGATGCCATTATGTACTGCAACAAGAAGAGTGATCGAGCCGGCAGAACCCCCTGCTATAAGGTGAACGGAAATGCGGACACAAGCCAGTGGGGCTATACCCCTCACAATGGCAACAGCATAAGCGGAAACATAACATGCGACTTTACCGCCGACGGCTACCGCCTGCCAACGGAAGCTGAATGGGAATACTTCGCGCGTGGTGGCAATACCAGCAACTCCAACCAGACCACCTACAGCGGAAGCGATGACGACATAGGAAGCGTCGCATGGTATGTTGATAACAGCGGCTCCAGGACCCACGAGGTAAAGAAAAAGGCAGCCAATGCGCTGGACTTATACGACATGAGCGGCAACGTATGGGAATGGTGCTGGGACTGTTATGGCTCCATAAGCACGAGTACTTCTTATTCTGGTGCCGCGTCCGGTTCTTACCGCGTCATACGCGGTGGTAGCTGGTTCTTCAATGCGTCCGGCTGCGCTGTCTCCTACCGGAACGGCAACTACCCGTACGCCCGCAACAGCGACTACGGTTTTCGTGTCGTTTGTTCCAGGTCTGAATAATAAAAATTTACGCTCCGTGCAAGGAGCGCCCCAAGGGGCGCGAAAACACGGAGCGCAAAAAAATCCGTCATCCCGAACGCTACGCCACATTCGCACGCACTTGCTACGCATGTGGATTCGGGATCTGTAGAAGCTGGCATTTTATCTTACACAGATGCTGAATCAAGTTCAGCATGACGGTCCCTGAGGCTCTCGAAGGGCCGCGTAGAAGCTGGCATTTAATCTTACACAGATGCTGAGTCAAGCTCAGCATGACGGCACTTCCGGTCCCCGTACACCGTCGAAGGGCCACGTAGAAGCAGGCATTTAACCTTACACAGATGCTGAAACAAGCTCAGCATGACGAGACAACCGTCATTCTCGGGCTCGACCCGGGAATCTTGTAACAGCCCCCACCCAGCATGGTGCATGGCTTGTGGTAATCATGGGGTGGAGGAGTCATCCATTTCTCTTTGTACATGGCCTGGACCTGCTGTATTGTTGTATGTGCTACCATAAGCTGCATATACATCGAAGCATATGTTGCTGCCAATATCTGGATCTGGATTTGCGCCAGAGGGAACTCCATCTGAGAAGGTTGTGCCAGATATGTAGCCGCCTGTAATTGAAAAAGTACCGCCGCTGTAAATATATACACCGGCCAGTATATTGGATCCGCTCCCAAAAGCGGTGTTGCTTGAATAATAAAATTTGTTGTTTGCGATTGTTCCGCTGCTCATTGAGAACTGTCCACCGCTATTAACTCTTATGCAACCCAAGCTGCCGTTCCAGATGTTGCCGCTGATTTCACCCCCGTTCATCGTGAAGATTCCGCCGTTATTTACTGTTATGGTTGAACCGCTATTTACACCTCTTGTACCTTTTATTTCCGTGCCGGCATTCATTGTAAAGTTTCCGTCAACAACTCCTGCCCCTGCATTTACTGTTGTACCGCTAAGCTTAATGTTTGTAAGCTCAAGGCTTGCCCCGCTTGAAACATGGAATAGTTTTGCTGTTCCTGAATAGTGCAGCTTTGTACTGCTCGGTGCACTTATCTGGACGGTTGCTCCAGCAGGAACGTTTATAAGGTAGCCATCAGTTAATTCAGTATCTGTCTCTACATCTTTTGCAAGGTTAATTTTCAGACTTTGACTGCTCGAAAGTCCGTTGATTTTGCTGATTGCAGTCACAAGGTCGTCATTGTCAAAGACGGTGAATCCTTTTTCAATAGTTCCATCGTCTTTTATGCTGTAGTCCCTGTCGCTAAGCATAAATTTTAGGTAGTTGTTCTTGATTTTGGTGGAGTCTCCGACCAAAACAGTAGGTGAACCCGTGTAAGATTCTGGTGTAATCTTTGCAACAGGTGCTGTAGCTGTAAGATCTCCCACTATTTTTATTTTTTGGCATCCGGATCCTACATATACATCATTATTCGGATCAACCCTTGCATCCCCACTTATCTCAAATATGGGGTTATCGCCACCCATATAGGTGAGTCCCACTCCATTTCCTACATTTTCTGCCGTACATCCGCTTATGCTTCCTCCTTCCATGGTAAAAGTACCCCTTGTGAAGAGTCCTCCTCCCATACCAGTATTGGACGGATTGTCTGCAGCTATATATACATGGCAGTCCTCTATCGACCCACTCGTTAATGTAAAAGAACTGCCTCCGCCAACATATACACCGCCACCAAATCCTTTTGCCTTACATCCTGTAATACTTCCGCTAAAGGTGACGGTTCCATAAGTGCAGATTGCACCCCCATAACCTGTTTTTGTGCTTTCGTCAAAATAACTCGCATTGCATGCCTGGATTGTGCAGGAAGTAAGCGTTGCGCTGGCACTGCTGCTAGCTACGTAAAGTCCGCCACCATGATTTCCGGAGCCAGTTGTTTGAGCCTCGCAGCTTTCTATGGTGCAGGAGGTAAGCGTTGACGCTCCGCTTCCTTCCAGCTTTATTCCTCCTCCGTTGGCTGTCATTCCTTCCTTGAATGTGCAGGAGCTTGCATTAAGACTGCCGTTCGCTATATGTACAATGCCGCATTTCTTACTGTTTCCGCTTAGCGTTAGGTTTTTGAGTGTGAGTGTCTTTCCTGATTTATTAAACTTTATTAGGTAGTAACTTGTTGTGCTATTGACTAAGTACTGGATTGTTGCCTTTGTACCGTCTTTTGTAGGCCTTATGGTAAGGTTGTGCTGGCAGTATTGCGCAATGTTTGTTACGCTTTTCCAGGTAAGGTTTGCGCTTTCTGTTGACCTTCCAAGGTAGACCGTCGCGTCACTGTTAAAGCTGTTCAGTCCGGATTCTATGTGGTCTTGCGTTCCGTTTGGCACGTTATAGCGCAAAAAGTTGTGACCGCTTACATAGCACACCGCGTCTGCATATCCATTTGGTGATGCCCTGCTGTCGTCATAGAAGGCATCGTTTCCTGCGGGCAGGGCTGTTATGCTGGCAACGGATGTAATGTGGATGTTGTTGCCGTCTTTTCCTGCCGAGTTGCCTGTTATGCTTCCGCCTGTTATGTTTACGCTTCCTCTGGTGGCCTCAACGCCGCCTCCTGTGCAGTTGCTTCCGCTTGCACTGTTTCCGCTGATTGTGCCGCCCTGAATAGTCAGGTTTCCCTCGCTGCAGATTCCGCCGCCACTTCCGTTGCCGCCGTCATTGCCGGTTGCCTCACAGCTTGTGATTGAGCCGCTTTCCATTGTAAAGCTTCCGCTGCTTGCAATATAGACCCCGCCGCCATTGTTAGCCCATCCTTTTGTAAGCTCAATGTTTTGCATGCTTACGCTTGCGCTGGCTTGCACGGAGATTATGCGCCCCTTTTTATTTGCGTCTATTTTTGCTCCGCTACCGTCCCCTATAATTTTTAGGTGGCCTATGGTGGATGTTACATCTATAAGGACAAGTCCCGATATGCTTGATGGTGGGGTTGGGCATCCCTTAACGTGCAGCTCCCACGGTGTTGAGGAAGAGATGGCTTCGCTTGTTACGTTAAGGCCTGCAACTTCGTTTAGTCGCTTCATTGCCCTTTGAATCGTGGCAAAGGGCCTCTCGGATGTTCCGGTTCCTCCTGTGTCGTCGCCGCTTTCTGACACGTAGATTTTCCTGTATACGAAAGTCTCCGTGCATGTCTTTGTTACCGTAAAGTTCCCGCTTGCATCAATGTGGGGCCCGCTACCTGCCGTCCAGCTGTTTGTCGTAAGGCCGGGGTAGACCACTATGTATTCCGTGCATTCGTAGAGCGGTGGCAACCCCGCATTTGCATTAGTTTGGTTTGAATAGAACGAAAGCTTTAGCGCGTGGGTTCCTGTGCTTACTCCGTGAAAGTCATTTATGACAGAACTGCCGCTGGTAACTTCTCTATCCAGACGGGATTCAGTTTCGCAGCTCATCTTGCAGTATCCGATTCCGCTGCCTTCTTCCCAGCTTATCGTAATGTCAATGTTTCCACTTCCTCCTGTTGCCGGTGCCATGGTAAGGCTTGCACTTGCGTACGGTGCCGATGCGGAGATTGTAACGCTTTTGCTTTCGCTTTGCATTACTCTTGTTCCGTCTTTACTTGCGTATGCCGTAATTTGCCATGTGCCTGCCGTCAGGTTGCTGAACGTGTAGTTCTTTCCGGCATCCGGTACGGTGGATTCTTCATGCCCGTCGGACACCCTTACTGCTTTTACGATATATGAAAGGTCACTTGTGTCTGGAACTGCGTTGCGCGAATCTGAATTTGCCTGCACTGATGCGAGTTCTGCCGGGACTGCGCTTGCATTTGGCATGCTGAATGTGCCTGTAATGCAGTATGTCTGCCTCTGTTGCGGAATTTCACTTTCGGATGGCACATCGGGAACTGATGCTATGCCGGAACACGAGGAGAGTGTTTGTAACAAAAGTGCTGCAGCCACGATGCATAAAAATGAAAGGAACTTGTGTTTCATGACAAAACTCCTTTTTTGTTGTTATCTATATTATACGGCATTTACATAAAATTTCAATGTTCCAAAATAAAATTACGCTGAATTCCCTCTTTGCGGCGCATCCCCCTGTAATCCCCACAACCGTCCCCAACAAACAGTTGCCATTTGTGTGGGCTTTCCGGGGTTCCGCCTCCCGGCTCCATTCCTCTGGTCGCGCTCCGCACTCCCGTCGGAACGGGCTTACGCCCGTCCCTCCAATCCCTGCCGCGCCTTAATCTGCTACCCTCCTGTTCCCCCAAAACAAACGCTCGCCATCCCAAGCCCCGGTTCCTGGAATTCGCAGCGCAGCCTCCAGCGGGCATCGAATCCCGGTCCCTGTACCCGCAGCGCAGCTTCGAGCGGGCATCGAATCCCGGTCCCTGAGCCAGTCGAAGGGCCGGTGTCTAAGCCATCCGTCATCCCGAACTTGATTCGGAATCCGTAAAAGCTGGCACCCGGTCCCTGTACCCGCAGCGCAGCTTCCGGCGGGCTCCCGAAGTGCGGTTCCTGAGGCTCTCGAAGGGCCGGGTGTAAGCTGCCACCGTCATCCCGAACTTGATTCGGGATCTGTCTAAGCCGCCCTTTAGTTTCACTTGACCAATCCCCCATCTGCCCTTATACTAAAACCATCGAAGAGAAATTTATGGAAAAAAGTGTAATAAACCCCAATCGTCTCTCCCTTGACAATAACTGCCGCACGAGTCAAAATTCTCACGTCTCACGTCTCACGTCTCACGTCTCACGACGTGGCGTAAACTGTCTCAATATAAATTCAAATCACACCCGGAATTTTTCCCTGCGGAAGAATCCGGGTTTTTTGTTTTTAAATCAAAAAAAAACTCGGTCCCCGGAACTCGCAGCGCAGCTTCGAGCGGGCATCGAATTCCGGTCCCTGAGCCAGTCGAAGGGCCGTGTGTAAGCTGCAGTCCGTCACCTCGGACTTAGCAATTGTGTCATTCTCGGGCTCGACCCGGGAATCTGTAAAAGATAAAATCTGTCATTTCGGGCTCCGACCCGGAATCTGTAGAGCATAAAACGTTATTTAATGCAAGCCAACGCCTTTCGGCACAACCCCCAAAAGCGCCAAACTTGCAAAAAAATATGGAGGAATTAATATGAAAAAAATCAGAATGGCATTATTTGCCCTTGCAACTTTAGTCCTGCTTGCCACAAGCACAGGCTGCGGTGGCGGAGGAGGCGGTGGCTCCGATGATGATACACCTGTTGCAGAAAGTGACAGCACGGGTGGCTCTGGTGCCGGAAGCGGCTTCGTGTCTACCCCTGCCTTAACCGTAAGATGGAGCGGTTAGTGTCTCAAGTGTCTTTATTGCGGGTCGTAACGTGGAAATCTGGGCAAGATGGTGCTGCGACCACGAGGTAACTCAGTCAGAATACCAGACTGTGATGGGGAGTAATCCAAGTGGTTTCTCTTCTAGTCCTGCAAGCGGGGAGACGCAGGCAAACCGACCTGTGGAATATGTAAGCTGGTACGATGCACTTGTTTACTGTAACAAGAAGAGTGTTGCGGCAGGAAGAACCCCCTGCTATAAGGTGAATGGAAATACGGACGCAAACCAGTGGGGATATACCCCTCACGCGGGCAACAGCATAAGCGGAACCATAACATGCGACTTTACCGCCAACGGCTACCGCCTTCCCACCGAGGCTGAGTGGGAATACTTTGCGCGCGGAGGAAACCTTACCAACAGCGGGCAGACGGACTACAGCGGAGACGATAACATAGAAAGTGTTGCATGGTGTAGCGAAAACAGCGGCTACACCCATACCCATGAGGTAAAGAAAAAGCCTGCCAATGCACTGGGCTTGTACGACATGAGCGGGAACGTATGGGAATGGTGCTGGGACTGGTACGGCTCCATAAGCACGAGTACTCCTTATTCTGGTGCCTCGTCGGGGTCTTGCCGCGTCTGGCGCGGTGGCAGCTGGATCTACGACGACAACGGCGCCTGCACTGTCTACTACCGGTACTACGCCACCCCGGGTGGCCGCAGCGACGACGGCGGTTTTCGTGTCGTTAGTTCTGGGGCTGAATAAGAAAAAATTACGCTCCGTGTAAAGAGCGCCCTCAGGGGCGTGAAAGAACGGAGCGCAAGCAAATCAGTCATCCCGAACTGCTACGCCACATTCGTACGCACCTGCTACGAATGTGGATTCGGGATCTGCAAAATATGAGGGGAAGCACCCAACAAAAAATACCGTCATCCCGGACTTCCGCCCACTCCCTGAGCTTGTCGAAGGGGCGGTGTGTGCAGGGTAATGCCGGTGCTTTTGCAGCGTCCTGCAAGAGCCATCCATCCGGCAAGAAGAAAAATTCCCCGCGAGACAGAAAAAAAACGCAAAAAAATCCAAAAAAAATGCAAAAAGCGGTTGACAGCGTGGCGCGTGTGTGGTATATTCATTCTCACCGTCGCAACACACGGCGGTATGAAAGCTTGAAATGCCAAGGGACGGAAACAAAGACATAAGTACAGCAATTGTACGCAAGCCAAAGGAACACACACAAAGACCGCGGATGTTCATCCGCGGCAACCAGCAATCCTAAGAGAAAATGAAAGAGCATTAGGGGAGCGCACTTAACGATGAAAAATCTTTTGGGCTTCGGCCCATGAGAATAAATCATGGAGAGT
>Ga0256405_10000334_pt1 | contig 156060 bp, 137 predicted proteins | sample RumenRJG_02DNA_FD_189096 | JGI IMG/M metagenome (GOLD analysis project Ga0256405, IMG submission 189096) | Bovine rumen microbial communities from Lethbridge, Alberta, Canada - RJG_02 | ecosystem: Host-associated > Mammals > Digestive system > Stomach > Rumen | place: Canada: Alberta... | reverse complement strand
TTTGCCTTAAAATCCTTGCTGAACGACTGTCGTTTCTTTGCCATGTGCTAACCGCCTTATTTTTTATCGGCTGCTTGCACCTTAAACCAGCTCCTTTTCCTGTGTTGTTTTACAAACTCATTATAAGGGGCTCCGGGCTGAAGTCCCAGTGCAGAAAGTGTACCCTCATTGCTATTCTTTTCTATAAATGCTATTATCTTACGAGTGAAGGGGCGACGGTAATCGCGGAATCTCCGGGCTGAGTTTTCCGGGCTGCCATTTTTAAGCCCACAGAGGGAAGCATTATGTTGACGTTGAAATTCGGTGGAACGAGTATGGGGTCTGCGCGGCGCATCCTTGACAGTGCGGACATCATGGTGAAACGTGCCGGGGACGACCGCATCTCGGTGGTGGTAAGCGCCGTGGCGGGGGTTTCCAACAAGCTGCAGGCTGCCATTGACGCCTGCGTTTCCGGCGGGCAGCCGTCTGTTTTTGTGCACGAGCTGCGGGGCATTCATGCCGACATCTGTGCGGAAATCCAGTCCCTGCTGCCGGGCTTCACTGCCAGCGCCGTACTTTCCCGGCTGGAGCCGCTCTTTGTGGAGCTGGAAAAACTGCTGTGCGGCCTGGTAACCTTTGGGGAATGCCCGCCCAGCGCCTACTGCCGCATCATGGGCATGGGCGAACTGTTATGCACGCCCATCGTTGAGGCGGTACTGCTTGCCCGCTCCCAGCGCGTCACGGTGCTTGATTCCCGCCGCTTCATCTTCACTACGGGCGACCAGAAAGAAGGTGACCCCGACTACATGCGCTGTGCAGAAGCATTTGCCTCCTACCGCGACAACGCCGGCAAGGTTGCCCAGATTCTCCTGTTCCCCGGCTTTATCTGCTCGTGGACGGGCGGTACCGGTTCCTCTACAAAGATGGGACTGCTGGGCCGCAACGGCAGCGACTTCAGCGCGGCAATCGTCGCATCCTGCCTGGGCTCTTCCCGCGCGGAATTCTGGACGGACGTGGACGGCATTTACACTGCCGACCCGCGCGTGGTAAAAGATGCCATTCTTGTGGACGACATGAGCTACGAGGAAGCAATTGAGCTTTCCTTCTTCGGCAGCAAGGTCCTGCACCCCAAGACGCTTGCGCCGCTGGTGGCAAAGGGCATAGAAGCATGGAGCCTGAATTCGATGAATCCTTCTGCGCGGGGCACCCGCATCGGGCGCGGTCCCTTTGCCAGCGGCCGGAACGCAGGCCCGGTGCGCGGCATCAGCTGCCTGAAGGACTGCGCCATGGTTTCCGTGTACGGGCCGGGCATGAAGGGGCGCCGGGGCATGGCGGCACGCATTTTTGCGGCGGTCAGCAACGCGGGCATCTCCATCCTGCTCATCACGCAGTCTTCTTCCGAATATACCATCTCGTTCTGCGTGCGCAAGGCCTATGCAGACAAGGTGCAGGATGTGCTCAAGACGGAATTCTCCCTTGAAATCTCTACAAAGCTGGTGAGCACCATTGACGTGCGCCCGGACTGCGCCATCGTGTCCATCGTGGGCGATGCAATGAAGGAAAAGCGCGGCGTTGCGGGCACCTTCTTTGATGCCCTTGCCAGCCGCGACATCAATATTCTGGCAATTGCGCAGGGCTCCAGCGAACGCTCCATCTCTGCCGTTACCAGGGCGGCGGACGGCGATACTGCGGTGCGGGTTGCCCATCAGTTCTTCTTCAACACCACGCAGGCGATTCAGGTCTTTGCATTCGGTGCGGGCACCATCGGCAGCGCGCTGCTGGAGCAGATTGAAGAGCAGCAGGAGGCGCTGCTGGAACAGGGCATCGACATTCAGGTGCTTGCCATTGCAAAGTCCCGGCAGATGCTCTTTAACCCCGACGGTATCCGGCTTGCTACGTGGCGCGAAGACATTGAACGCGATTCCCGACCCACCAGCATTGACGACATCCTTGCATACGTGCGCGAAAAGAAGCCGCTCAATCCGGTCTTTGTGGACTGCACGGCTGCATACGACCTGCCGGAGCGTTACCTTGACGTGCTTAAGGCCGGCATGAGCATTGCTACTCCCAACAAGCGCGCCAATTCCATGGGCATGGATTTTTACGGGCAGCTGCGCCAGACGGCGAACGACATGCACGTGCGCTTCCTTTACGAGGCAAACGTGGGTGCGGGGCTGCCCATCATCGATACGCTGCAGAACCTCTTTAAATCCGGCGACAAACTGCGCAGCTTTAACGGCATTATGTCCGGCAGCCTGAGCTACATCTTTGGCCGCCTGGACGAGGGCGCAAAATTCAGCGAGGCGGTGCTTGAGGCAAAAGAAAAGAAATTCACCGAGCCTGATCCGCGCGACGACCTGAAAGGCACGGATGTTGCCCGCAAGGCGCTCATCATTGCCCGCGAAGCGGGGATGCAGATTGAGCTTTCGGACATACAGATGCATTCCATCTTCCCGGAAGATTTCAGCATCGAGGGCAGCACGGAGGAATTCCTTGCCCGGCTGCCGCAGATTGACGGCTACTTTGCAGACAAGATGGCGGCGCTTAAAAAGGAAGGAAAGGTGCTGCGCATGGGTGCAAGCATCAACGGCGGCACGGTAAGCGTGGGCATGCTGGAAGTGGGCGCATCCGACCCGCTTTACGGCGTAAAGGGCGGCGAGAACGCCTTTGTGTTTACCACGGCGCGCTACAACCCCATTCCGCTTACGGTGCGCGGCTACGGCGCCGGTGCGGGCGTAACGGCGGCGGGCGTGTTCGGCGACATCCTGCGCACCGTCAGCTGGAATACCTGCGGCTGCTAGCATATTTGGCGGCAGTGGCAGTTGCCGGTGCGGCATGCCGGCTGTTGTCGTTGCCGCCTGCAACTGCTGCCCGGAAACTGAGCCGCGGGGAAGGCTGCGGCCGCTTTCCGCTCAGCCCCCATCTTTTTCAGCCCGGAACATGCAGCTGCATTCCGGGTTCCCGGAGAGACTACCATGGTCATTGTTCTTAAGAAAGACATTACGGAAGCCCAGAAGACGGGCATAAAAGATTTCCTCACAAAGAAGAAATACCGCCTGAACGAAATTGAGGGCGAGGAAGACACCGTTATTGCGGCGGTGGGGCGCGGCACTGCCGACCGCCAGGAGCTGGAAGGGCTTGCGGGCGTTGCGTCCGTCATTCCCATTGCCCGGCCGTACAAAATGGCGAGCCGCGAATTCAAGCGGGACAACACGGTGGTGGAAGTGCCGAACAGCCGCGGGCAGAAAATCCGCATCGGCGGGCAGCGCATTGCCGTGATTGCGGGGCCGCGCGCCGTGGAAAGCCGGGAGCAGATTCTTTCTGTGGCAAAATCCGTGGCGGCGAGCGGGGCTGTCATGCTGCGGGGCGGCACCTTTGGCCAGAGTTCCTCTCCGTACAGTTTCCAGGGGCTTGGCGAGCAGGGGCTTGCCTACCTGAAGGAGGCCGGCGAATGCTACGGGCTTCCGGTGGTAACGGAAATCGTGTCGCCCGCGCTCATTCCCCTGATGAACGATTACGTGGACGTGTACCAGATTGGCGCCCGCAACATGCAGGACTTTAACCTGCTCAAGGACGTGGGGGCAACCGGCAAGCCCGTCATACTGCGCCGCAGCCATTCCGCCACACTGGAAGAGCTGCTGATGTCCGCGGAATACCTGCTTTCCAGCGGCACCGACAAGGTGATTCTCTGCGAACGCGGCATCCGTACCTTTGAGCACGCCACGCGCAACACGCTTGATTTGTCGGCAGTGCCGGTGCTCCGCGCGCTTACGCATCTGCCCATCATCGTTGACCCCAGCCACTCGGTTGCCGGGCATGACAAAATTCCGGTGATGGGTGCCGCCTCCATCGCCGCCGGTGCTGACGGACTGATGCTCCAGGTGCACGACAATCCCGGCGCGGCACTCGTTGACGGCGCGCAGTCCATTCTGCCCGAGCAGTTTGACAAGATGATGCACGACATAGAGGCCTTTGCGCCGGTTATGGGCAGGGCTGTGGCGCATATCCGGCAGGAAGCTGCCCCCAAGGTGGTGGTTGCCTACAGCGGCAAGCGCGGAGCGTATGCAGAGCAGGCCATTTCTCGCTACTTTGATGCGGCGGACGCGGAAAGCCTTGCGGTGGATTCCTTCAGCGACATCTTCCAGTTTGTGACCGACGGCAAGGCGGACTACGGCATGGTGCCCATCGAAAACAGCCTTGCCGGTTCCGTGTACCAGAACTACGATAATTTTTCCCGCTTTGAGGATGTGAGCATTGTGGGGGCGGTGACGCTGAATATCCGCCACGCGCTTCTGGGAACAAAGGGCGCTTCCCTTGCCGATGTGAAGAATGTGTTTTCCCACCCGCAGGCGCTCAGCCAGTGCCGCAAATTCCTTGACGGGCACCGCAGCTGGGCGCTCATCGACTCTGTTTCTACGGCAACTGCGGCGCAGCAGGTGGCTTCGCTCAAGTCTGCGGAGAATGCCGCCATTGCAAGTCCGGTGAACGCGCAGATTTACGGGCTTTCCGTGCTTGCGGAAGACATCGAGGACGACCCCGGCAACTTTACGCGCTTTGTGGTCATTCAGTCCAATGCAGCTGTGCGCCGCCGCGTATCCCGCGAGCTGAACATCGCTCCCAATATGGCAAGCTTCATCTTTAAGACGAAGAACGAGCCGGGAGCGCTGTACAATATTCTGGGGATTTTCAACACCCAGCGCCTGAACCTGACGCGGCTGGAGTCGCGCCCCATTGCGGGGGAGCCGTGGCGCTACTGGTTCTACGCGGATGCCGAGCTGACCCCGGAAAACGGCGATGCGGAAAGCTGCGTGCAGCGCCTGCTGGGCAGCCTTCGCGAAAAAGCGGAAGACGTGCGCCTGCTCGGTATGTATGCCGAAGCGCACCACTAGGAGCTGGAGGCGGGGCAGACTGCGTATCGCCTGCCGCCTGCTCCCTTGATTTTTTACAGAATTCATATATAGTTAAGAGAGAGGATATTCCAACGCCTTTAGGCAATTTTTCAGGAGATTTTATGGAAAAGAGATATGTGCTGTCAGTGCTTGTTGAAAACCATGCCGGTGTTCTGAGCCGTGTGTCGGGGCTGTTCAGCCGCCGCGGCTACAATATTGACTCGCTGACCGTCTGCGAAACGCAGGATCCCGGAAAGTCACGCATGACCATCGTTGTGCGCGGCGACGAGTATACGCTGGAGCAGATTGAAAAGCAGCTGTCCAAGCTGGTTGAAGTCATCTCCATCGAGCACTGCGACCCCGCTGCTACCACGCAGCGCGAAATGGCGCTCATCAAGGTAAAGGCGGACGGAACCAAACGCGCCATCATCATCGAAACATGCAACATTTTCCGCGCGCACATCGTTGACGTGGCAGAAAATTCGCTCATCGTGGAGGCAACCGGCAGCGAGGACAAGATAACGTCCCTCATCAACCTGCTTGCCCCCTACGGCATTCTGGAGCTGCTCAAGTCCGGCCTTTCCGCCATGGACCGCGGCGCCAAAGTCATGTGCTGAGCTGCTTGGTTTTGTGCCAGCGCTCGTCGAAGAGCTGCCAGCCGTTGTCCTGCAGCACGACAGTTCCCGTGCGGAATGTGCGCGGCCTGAGCGGAAACTGATTCCCGGCGGCGCCAGCGGGGAAATCCTGCATGCCGGGCAGCCCGCAGCAGCCGCTGCCACCCCCTTCCTGCTCTGCAAACACGATGTGCAGCTGCATGCTGCTGCCGGCCGCCTCCAGTTCTACCGGGAACACTGCGCTGCTGCCGTCGGCCTGCGGCGCATGTATCGTGCAGCCGGTGACTGCTTCCGGCAGTTCTTCCGCAAATGCCCAGAGCGGATAGCGGGGCAGCAGGAAGCCGCCGGCCTCTGCCTGCGAATTATATGCATCGATGTATGCACGCTGTGCCTTTGCCAGCAGCAGCAGCGTGTCCTTGTGCGGAACAAATGCTTTCATGCCGCGTAGTGTAGAATAAATCCGGGAAAAAGTGTAGTATCAGCCTATGAAAAAGAAGATTATTGATGCCGTGTTCCTCCTGCTGACTGCCCTGTTTTTCCTGGGCTCTGCGTACTTTATCACGGACAATTTTTTCAGGACAAGCACCTCCCTCGGCCTGAACGGCGAAAGCCTTATTGCGCTGAACCGCCAGGCAGTGAAGGCCCGCGTAACCGACCCTTCAAAAAATTCTTCACTCTACTATAAATTTACGGAAAACCAGCGTGCGCACTTGGAAAACCTGATGCACCGGAACGGAGGCGCTTCGCTCCGCGCCGTCATAGAAATTACCCAGCGCAAAAAGAACGGCGAAAAGGAACTGCCCTTTGAATTCGGTTTTTCCTATGCCGCAAAAGACGGTTCGGGCAGCATTGCGCCCGGCCGCGCCATGGTTACGGGGGATTTTTCGCAGCTGGATTCCCCCGACGGCGCCGTCAAATTTTCCGTTGCCCTGTGCATTGTTCCCGGCGGGGAAATTCCTTCCGGCTTTTTTGTGCACGGCACCAAACCCTATGCGCTGCGCTCCGTGCAGTTTGCAGAACCGCTCATCGGCTGGGATAAGAGCGGCGCCGTTCCCCTCTATGCAGTGGGGCCGGACGGCGGCGCGCTGCAGGCGGATTCTGTTTCCACTGATTTTCCCGGGGCCGAAAAACTGTTCCGCCGTCCTCCGGAACTGGTGCTTGCCCTTGCGCCGCTTGAAGACCCCGGCACGTACCGCAAGCAGCCGCAGCTGACTTTCAGCTACGGGAAGGACTCCATTGTTGTCCGGCGCACCATGCAGCAGAAGCAGATTGTCGTCCAGACTGCCGGGCTGAGTTCACCCTTTGGTAGCTTCCGCCCCGGCGAAAACGCCGCGCACATCACTGCCGTTATGCTGCGGCAGCCGCCCGCTCCGGCTTCGCTTGAAAACGGCGCCGTTACCACGCCTTACGTAACGGATCTGGGGCTCATCATGAGCTGGCCGCGGAAGAACTGGCGCTTTGCGGACTATGAGCTGTACGAGTGGGCGGAAGTGCCCCACGTGCTTTTCTTCGATTTTGCCAGCTACAAGGTGCAGAACGAATACCTGACGCGGCTTGCTTACTTTGTGGAAAAGGCGGGTTACAAGGGCACGCTGGTCAGCGACGATTTTGTGGAAAACCGCCACGGGTACAACGCGCACGACTACAAGGCTGACGACCTTGCTGCGTTTTTTACCGCGGCGGCGCAGCAGCAGTTCAGGCTGAATGCACGCGAACAGAATCTGTGCGGTATCCTGCTTGCAAACGGAGTGATTGTCCGCGGGGAGGAGGGCAGCTTCTTTCCCGGCGAAGGTGCCCTCATATCATTTTCGCGCGAATCCCCGGATTACCTGCGCTGGGAATTCCTTGCCCACGAAAGCTGGCACGGCATCTTTTTCACGGACGCCAGCTTTAGGGAAGAAGTTTCCCGGCTCTACGATTCCTTTGATTCGCGGAGTATGGAATTCCTGAAGACGTACTGGGAAACCTACCCCAGCCTGGGCTACGACCGCCACGACGACTACCTGATGCGCAACGAATTCATGGCGTACCTGATGCAGCAGAACGTGCGGAGCGTGCAGGACTATTTCCTGAAAAAAGCTGAGTGGCAGACGCTGAATTCCCGCCGCCCCGACCTGACCGGCTATGTGCGGGACACAAACGCCCGCCCCTTCCTGCAGGCCGCGGAGGCGCTGAACGAGTGGGCGTTTACGCACTACGGTTTTGCCGCAGGGCGCGTGAGCCTTATCTCAAAGCAGAGCCAGTAGCGCTCATGTCCAGGTTGTAAAGCTTTTCCGCACCTACCGTTGTTGGCGGACCGTGGCCCGGCATGATGACGGTGTCGTCCGTCTGGGAAAAAATCTTTGCGCGGATGTTGTCGCAGAGCAGCTTCTTTGAATACTTGCTCGAAGTTTCTCCGATGACGCCGGAGGTAAGGGTATCGCCGGTAAACATTACGTTTCCGATTTTGAACACCATGCTGTCAAAGGAATGCCCCGGCACGGAAAAGTAGGAAATGTCCAGCCCCGCCAGCGAAATCTTTCCGTCACCGTTCAGCACGATTGCCGGGGTTCCCGCAATTTCGTAGTCCGCAGCATAGACCCGGGGCGAATAAATTTTGTTGAGCGTCGGCAGGCCGAGCACGTGGTTCCGGTGGTTGTGCGTGACGAGCACCGCCGTCAGGGTGTAGTTGCCGTCTTCCAGCTGCCGGATGATGTCCGGCGAAATTTTCCCCGGATCGATGATGATTGCCTGCCGCACGGAGGGCAGCTCGTTCACTATCACGTAGCTGTTGGTGAATTCTTCTAGGCTCAGGTGGAAGTATATTTTCACAGCATTGTCCCCAGGTCTTCTTCAAGAGAATAGTTTGCGCCGAAGTCGCCCATCATGCCGCCCTTTTCGCGGTCGATGAGTGCTTCCCGTGTATTTGACATCTTGAACGATACGCCGTCACGCATTGATTCGTAGAAAACGGTTTTCTTCAGGTTGCAGTTTGCCATGGACGTGTTTATGAGGATTGCCTTGATAAAGCGGCTGTTGTACAGGTCGCTGTCGTCAAAGCTGCACTGATACGCCGTGATGCCGTTGTAGTTGTTGTGGATAAGGTCGCTGCCCGTATGCAGGATGTGCACAAAGCGCGAGCCGGAAAAAGACGTAAACTGCAGGTTTGAGTCAAGAATGTTGCAGTCCGTAAAGGTGGAAAAGTCCATCATGCACATTCTGGCGCGCAGGTGCGATGCATGCACGTTGGTAAAGGTGCAGTGCTGGAAGTTGCAGCCGAACAGTTTTTTCCCGCTCAGGTCAATGTCATGCACCGTAAGGCCGCTTGCACTCAGCCCGATGAGTTTTTCATGGGTCCTGATGTGGTTCCGGAAGTTGTGCAGGGTTTCCTCGATGTCCGGCTGGTGCTCCAGGCAGTAGCCGATGCCTTCCACAGGGTTTCCTGCGGCGTCGAACGAGGAAATTGCGTAGCGCGTGCAGCCGGGGTGCTGGCAGATGGTCAAGTTGTACATACTATTACTTTACGCTATTGAAAACATTTAGTCAAATGGCTAGAATTGAAGCCATGTGTTGGAAGTGTGGAACTGATGTCGATGCGGGTGTGCCCGTTACGCGGAGCGCGGCCTGCCCTGTCTGCGGGGCTGACCTGCATTCCTGCCGCAACTGCGTGTACTATGAGCCGGGCAGCCACTATGACTGCCACGAGACCGTCGATGAGCTGGTGGCGGACAAGGAACGCGCTAATTTCTGCGCCTCCTTCAAAATCCGTGCGGACTTTGGCGGTAAAACGGCCGCGCAGTCTGCTGCCGCAAAAAAAGCCGCCGCGCTGAAAAAGCTTGACTCCCTTTTTTCTATCTGAGCAGGGGAGTAAGGACCATGAACGCTTGCATAGATTTTGCATTCCTTGACAGCGGTACAGGGGGAATCCCCTATATGCTTGCCCTGAAAGAAAAACGCCCTTCCGCGCGCTGCGTGTACCTGGGCGATTCTGCGCATTTTCCCTACGGCGAAAAAAGCGGGGACGAAATTATTGCCTGCGCGGAAGAGGCCGTGCGCACCATCATCACGCGCTGGCACCCCTGCGCCGTCGTGATTGCCTGCAACACCATCAGCGTTACTGCGCTCAGCGCGCTCCGCCGGAGCTTCCCCGACGTGCCGATTGTGGGCACCGTCCCCGCCATCCGCCTTGCCGCCCGCGTTTCGAAAAACCGGCGCATCGGCTTTCTTGCAACGAATGCCTCGGTGAACCATCCTTATTCTGCAAAGCTTATTGCGGATTTTGCGGGCGACTGCACGGTATTCAGCCGGGGCGACCCGGATCTGGTGGCATTTGTGGAGCACCGTTTCTTTGCGGCCGGAAAAGCGGAGCGCCTTGCCGCAGTGCAGCCCGCCGTCAGCTACTTTGCCGCCAACGGCTGCGACACCATAATTCTTGGCTGTACGCATTTTACGCACATTGCGCAGGAAGTAAAGGAGGCGGCAGGTCCCGGCGTGCAGGTGGTCGACAGCCGCGACGGTGTTGCAAACCAGGCGCTCCGCGTGGAATCCCCCTGCCTGGCGGGACTGCCGCACGGCAATTCCCCTGCAGAAGGGCTGCCCCCGCAGGCCGGAAAACTGCCGCCGGACACGAAGTTTCCGCCGGACGCGAAGCTTCCGCCGGACGCAGTGCTTCCGCCGGACGCAGTGCTTCCGCCGGACATGAGTTTCTTTGTGACCGCCTGCCGGACTCCCGCCGACCGCGCCGAATACGAAGCCCTCTGCGCGCACTCCGGCATTCCCTGGGGCGGCGTCATTTAGTGCCCGTCGCCTGTTGCCCTGAAAAAAAACGCCTCTTCGGAAGTCCGAAGGGGCGTTTTTTTGTCCGCGGGGCAGTGCCAGCCTACAGGCGGGATGCGATTTCGTCGATGAACACCCAGCTGTCAACCACGCGCTTTGCAGCAGGTTCGGCAAGGCGTGCAAGGTCGCCTGTCATGATGCCGTCTTCGATGGTGCCCAGCGTTGCCTTTTCAAGCTTCTGTGCAAATTCCTTCAGTTCCGGCGTGCCGTCAAGCTCTGCGCGCTTTGCAAGTGCACCTGTCCACGCAAAGATGAGTGCGACCGGGTTCGTGCTGGTCTTCTCTCCCTTCTGGTAGCGGTAGTAGTGCTTCTGCACGGTGCCGTGGCTTGCTTCGTATTCGAATTCACCGTTGGGGCTTACCAGCACGGACGTCATCATGGCAAGGCTGCCGCATGCAGAGGCAATCATGTCGCTCATAACGTCGCCGTCGTAGTTCTTGCAGGCCCACAGCATGCCGCCGTCGCTCTTCATGATGCGTGCCACGGCGTCGTCAATCAGCGTGTAGAAATATTCTATGCCGGCTGCTTCGAACTGCGGCTTGAATTCCTCGTCGTAGACTTTCTGGAAAATCGCCTTGAAGTTGCCGTCGTATGTCTTGCTGATGGTGTCTTTTGCGCCGAACCAGATGCTGATTTTTTTGTCCAGTGCATAGCGGCAGCAGCAGCGTGCAAAGCTGGCGATGGATGCGTCCAGGTTGTGGATGCCCTGAATGATGCCGGGGCCCTTCATTTCCATGATGGTCTTGCGGATTTCCGTGCCGTCTGCGCCGGTGAACACAAGTTCAGCCTTGCCTGCGCCGGGTGTCTTTATTTCGCAGTTTTTGTAGACGTCGCCGTAGGCATGGCGGCCCAGCACGATGGGTTTTGCCCAGCTTTTTACGTTGCAGTGGATGTTCTTTACAAAAATCGGGGCGCGGAACACCGTGCCGTCGAGTTCCCCGCGGAGGATGCCGTTGGGGCTGGGAGTCAGGTGCGTCAGGTTGTATTCCTTCAGGCGGGCGGCATTGCTGGTGATGGTGGCGCATTTGACGCCCACGCCCAGCCGTTTGATTGCGGCGGCGGCATCGTAGGTCACCTTGTCGTCCGTTTTGTCGCGTTCGGTGATGGAAAGGTCGAAGTACTCGGTCTTGAGGTCGACGAAGGGCAGCAGCAGCTTGTCCTTTATCACCTTCCAGAGCACACGGGTCATCTCGTCGCCATCGAGTTCTGCGACGGCGTTCTTCATCTGAATCTTGGCCATGTTTATCCCCCTCTTGGCAGGGGAAGGCGCTGCCGCAGGGCACACCCGGGCCTGCTCCCCCGTCCAGAAATATCGCAGGAAGCATAGCATAAAGACGCGCTTTTTTCTACTATTATTTTGCTATTTTCCCGGGGAATGTCCCCGTGCCCCCGTCAAGTTAGGGGAGGGACGCCCCCGGCAAACTATTAAAGCTGTTCGGAAACTTCAGTTTCCGGACAAGTCTATTCTTTGGTGTGGATTTCGCTTTCGATGCGCTGCAGGAAGGCTTCTGAATAGGCCTTGGTAAGCGGCATGAACATGACCAGCTCATAGTGCGCGCCGTCTGCTGCGGCATAGGCAATGCCGGTGTAGGTGTTTCCCATGCGCGTGTAGGCAAAGCGGGCCTTTATCTGCGTGTCCGAGATTGCCGCATTTTCGTCCCACATGACAAACTGCGCCTTGTATGCTGCCAGCATGCCGACCAGCGCGCTTTCAAGACAGCCTGCCAGTGCGGGGTAGTCCCCGGAAAAATCGTACACCATGTAGGTGACATTCCGCTTAAGGTTTTCGTTGCTGAAGATGCTCACGCTGCCGTTTGCAAGCAGGTCATCTTTAACCTTGCGCTCCTTGAACACGGTCGAAGGATAGGCAAAGCTTGTGCGGCCGATTTCGTGCACGGGCCACTTGCTCTGCACAATCCACGTGTCCGAGGAAAGGTATTTCCCCGCAGCCGTGGCGGCGGCAAACAAAATCAGGCTGATGCCAAGGGACAGCGTGCGGCGCCCCGCAGTCCGGCGCAGGGCAATGCCGATGAGCGCCCCTGCTGCCGTTGCAGCCAGCCCCAGCAGGACGGCGCGGGGATTTGTGGCCCGGCCCCATGCCATGCTGCAGCCGATGGCCGTTCCCCAGCCCGTGATGATTGCGCAGAGCAGCGGCCACATCCGGTATGCGGTGCCTTTCTGCGCGTCTGCCGTTCCTTTGTTCTCCTGCTGCCCTGCCATGCTTCTGCTCCTTTCAGCGTTCCCTATAAAGTGGTTCCCTTCAGACAGGAATTTCCGTTGTAGTCCAAATCGGTCAGGATTTCCGTGTGGTCGGGGAAGACCGCAACCGTGTGCTCCTCGTGGCAGCTCCAGCTGCCGTCCGCTGTTGTGACTGTCCAGTCGCTGCCGTCTGCCCCGGTGATAACGTCGTCGGTGCCTTCGTTAATCATCGGTTCGATGGCGAGCACCATGCCTGCCTGTATGCGCGGGTTGGGGCCGTGGCTGGGGCAGTTGGGGATGGACGGGTCTTCGTGTACCTCAAGCCCTACGCCGTGCCCGCAGTAATCGTAGACCACGCCGTAGCCGTTCTGCTCATGGGCAATTTCGTAGACCGCGTTGGTGATGTCGTTGATGCGGTGCCCTGCCGTGCATGCAAAGATACCCGCGTTCAGGCTTTCGCGCGTAACCTTCACAAGCTTGCGGTGCTCGGATTTTACGCTGCCTACCATGACGGTATGCGTGCTGTCGGATATGTAGCCGCCCAGGTTTATGCCGATGTCCAGCGACACAAGGTCGCCGTCATGCACAATGCGCTTCTTTGAAGGAATCCCGTGGATGACTTCCTCGTTGATGCTGATGCAGGCTGCGCCCGGAAATCCTTCCTGGTACCATGCGGGCTTGCCGCCGAAGCGGTGCATGAATTCCACGCACCAGTCATCAATCTGCTTTGTCGTCACCCCTGGTTTTACCTTGGGGATGATTTCGTTGAACAAATCCGCAAGCAGGTGGCAGCTTTTGCGGATTCCGTCGATTTCTTTTGCATTCTTCAGCCGAATCATATCTTGAACCTCGTTATACACTGGAAGGGCAGGTTTTAGGAAACTGCCTTGAGCGATTCTTCCCGGCAGATTGCCGCCGTCCGCGAATCCCCGATGCGCTCGTAGGCGTCGGCCATTTTCTGCAGGAAGAACGAATCATCCTTCTTGCCGAACTGCAGGTCGAGCGCGCGTTCCCATGCATCGATGGCAAGCTCCTCGCTCACGGAGCTTTCTATATTGTTGCGCAGGATGTGCCGTGCAAGCGACAGCACTTCCGGGAAAAAGAGCTTAAAGTAGCGGTAGGAATATTCCATGCGGATAATCTGTTCCAGCAGGATGACTGCATCGTAGTATTCCTGCCGGATGACCAGCTCTTCGGCAAGGATAAAGCCGTAGTCCATGAATTCCTCGCGCGTAAACCAGCGGGCCAGGCGGAAGCCGGGGCGGCTCATGTTCATCCGCTTGAATTCCTGTACCGCTGAATCCTCGTCGTGGTGCGTCAGGTCAAAGAAAATGAGCTTGGAACGGCTTTCGTCATCATCACGTCCCAGAAGCCATTCCCGGTAGTCGAACGAACCGCTGTGCTTTGCGCCGCTGCCGCGGTAGGCGTATGCCTCGTCAAAGAGGCTGCGCGACTTCATGTCTGAAAGCGTTTCGTATGCCTGCACCAGTTCCCGGAATGCGTCGGATTCTGCGTGCGTGATGTCCGGGTGGAGAAGCTTTGCTTTTTTGTGGTATGCCCTGCGGATTTCCGCCGCCGTTGCGTTGTGCGGCACTCCCAGGATTTTATAATAGTCGTGCATTGCCTTACGGTAACCAGTGTACCGTTTTTTACGCAAATAGGCAACACGCGGGGGCGCTTGAGTTGCCGGGGAAATTTCACGGCTTGGAACAAAGAGTTTCACCGCATGAAACTCTTTGTTTTGTGATTATTGCAGTTTTCCTGTTTTGATTTCGTTTTTCAGATAGTCGTACACATAAAGGGGGCTTTGAAAGTAAAGACCGGTCTTTGGGTCGCAGAGCTTTTGATAAGTCTCTGAATTGTACATGGCTCTTAGAGCCTGTACCACATCAAAAGAAAAATCCCTTACAAGATATGTGGCAAGGTCGCGTGTAGTACATTCAATCTGATATTCAACGTCATTCATTGCAAAGTCCTTTGTTTACAAGCAATTGAACAGCTTTTGTTGTGCCGAAAAAATATTGAAAAGTTATGCCTTTCATGTATTTGAGCCTTTCCAGGAAAGTATCAAAACTGATGTCACCTTCAACAAAACGGCGGATTTGTGCTCCAACCTTGTCATTTGCAATCGGGCCTGTTACAATGTCGTAATCGTGTGAAAAATCCTTATTTCCTTGATTTCGGTTTTTAAAAACAAAGTCCGCCCATTCCTTTGAATAATCAGAAAAAGAAAGGACTTTCAGACTTCCGTTTTTTAAGAGATTTTCCTCAAACTCAAATTTTGTTACATAAGTTTTTGTTCCAAAAAGTCCTGCTTTGTAGGTTGCCATTTCATAGGCCTGCTCAAAATTATTAGAAAGATAAAATCCTTTTCCGAAATCTTTGTTCGGCTTGGAAAGACTTAAATCGATTTCTTTTATTTCTACGGTTGAACCATGATACAAAAACATTACAAGCTGCCTCCATGATTTTTGCAGTACAGTGAAAGGTCTTCAAGAATCTCTTCAAAAGGAAGCGTATGTGTAATGTTATAGTGCTGGTTTACAAAATCTATCGCATTAAAACGGTCCAGATAGTTGAATGCCTGTGTTGTGGTAAGTGAGTATTTTTTTGCAAAGTCGCTTATAAGAAAAACTGTGTATTCTATTTTATCTTTTACCGGTACTGCCGTCATGTTGAATCTCCTGCATGTGAATTATATTATATTTCCCTTAAATTTTCAATAAAGACTTACGCTAAAGGGAGATGTATATTTTTAATCATTATAACACCTCTTTATCTTTCCCGGCACCTGTGGTATAATGGTAAAAAAAACTGGAGGAAGCCATGGAAGGGTTGGTAATTATTTTGGTAGTTCTTGGAGCTTTGATTTGGGGAAAGTATTCTAAAAAAACTTCTGAAGAACAAAAGGAGTCTGCATCTGCAGCATTGAAAGTTCTATTTTGCATATTCAGCATAGTACCAATAGTCTGTACAAAAATATTTTATTTCATTACAAAACTTCTTCATATTCAAAGTTTTAGCTATTATTTATTAGGCATATTCTTTCTGCCCTGTATATTTCTTCTAAATTTATTAGATATTATTCATATATATATTAAGCCTGCTTATTTGATTCCTATATATATATATATATATATGTACAATTCATATTCCTTGCTCAAAAAAAGAAAAATTTATAGATATTCCTGATGCTTTTATTGATGCAAAGGAAAAAAGAAATGATACGATAGCAATGACGGTTTTTTATCATATTTATTGTTTTTTATTTGAAACCGATATATTCGCAGCAGTTGCCTCTATTTATGTATTCTATAAAATTTACAAATGGTATAAAGAAGAAAAACCTGTTTATGATATATGTGTAGAATGGAAAAAATGGACTTTGCAAGATGCAAAATCTATTTATGAAGATGAAATAGAAGAAAAACTCATTCCGATAACTGAATCTATTTTTGAAAGTGATCAGAATGAAAATAGATTTACAGCAGAAAAAATCCCTTACGGGCGGGCCAAAGCCTTCATTTCATATTTCAAAGAGAATCCAGATGATGAAAACTCTATAGACGAGGAAAATTCTATAGATGACAAAAAGCCTATATACAAGAATCTTGATAATGAAAACCCTATATATTTTTCTCCAAAAATGAGTTCGGATGAAAACGAACTTAGAGAATACGGAATTCTTGTAACTACAAAAGGAATTTATATATCTCAACCTGGAAGCGACGACATAGAACTACCGTTTGAAGGTTTGTATGATATAGAACACGAAGACGGAGAATACTATTTCAATTATGGATTGTCCTATGGAGCGCTAAAAATTGAAACTGTAAACAGTAGCAGTACTTCCATAAACCTTGATTCAATAGTAAAAAATCTTGAACAGATAAAAGAACTCTCGCTCTCAATGCTTCAAGATAAAGTTGTGTCTGCATTTGATGAAGCAACAGAATCTTATGAAAAAGCATCAATAGAAACTGCTCAAAATGATTTTGACATAAATCAGAATATCAATAACATTGAAAATATCTCTGGTCTGGCAGGTTTAGGTGTCGGTCTGGAACAAAATGCAGGTGTTTATTCTAAGGTAAAAAATAATTTTGATGGAAAACAGGGACACGGTACTGCTGCAGAATATGCGAATAATGCCATTGACCAGCTTAACCCATTAAACAAGGCCGAGCATTTAGGATCTGATAATGCCCTTAATGGAGCCGACAGAATTCTTAATGGTCAATTGATACAGTGTAAATACTGCGAGACCGGAAAAAAATGTATTGACGCTGCGTTTGACGAAAGTGGGAAATTTAGATACGACGGAATGCAGATAGAAGTTCCTCATGATAAGAAAATTTATGATGATGCTGTAGCTGCAATGAAGCAAAGAATTGTAGACGGTCAGGTTCCGGGAGAGTCAAATCCAGAAAATGCAAAAAACTATGTGCGCAGAGGACATGTAACTTATCTGCAGGCGTATAATATAGCAGGTTCTGGAAGTATTGAATCTGTAACAATGGATGCAACTCAAGGTATAATATGTTCCATGCCTGGAGCAGGAATAACAGCTGTTTTAACTTTTGCTTCTGCTGTTTGGAATGGAGCCGATTTGAAAGATGCTGCAAAGGTTAGTGCGGTTTCCGGATTAAAAATTATTGGTAAAGGTGCCGCCATTTATACTCTTACAATGCAGCTATCACGAGGAAAAGTTGTAAACCCGTATTATTCCGTTTTGAAAAGCGCAGGAAATAATACCGTAACGAAATATACTACCAATTATGCTGCAACTACAGCAAACAAGGTTGCAAAGGGTATTTCTTCAAGTGCTTTAGCAAAAACAGGTGTCGGGAAGGCTTTAAAACTTGACCAAATGACAGGACGCCAAGTTATTGGTGGTTCTGTAACAGCAGCTATTGTATTTGGTCCTGATGTCTGCAAAGCTTTGCAAGGAAAAATTTCTGGGAAACAGTTTATAAAGAATATTATAATTGGTGCTGCAGGAATGCTTGGTGCTAGTTTAGGATCAGTTATTCCCGTTGCTGGAACTATAGCTGGCGGTGCTTCATTTTCTTTTGTTGCAAAAAAACTATTGGATAAGTTTATCGAAGATGATGCAATTTTAATGTTTAGGATTATGCGTGAAGAATTTCTTGATATTGTTATGTTATATACGTTTACCAAAGACGAATTTAATAGCATTGCAAATAAAACAATAACATCCTCTGAAAGAGGAAAAATTTTGCAAAATATGTATCAGACTGGTGTTCCAAAAGAATATGCTGATGCAGTAATTTCTTCCGCCGTTCAAGAAGTGCTTTCTAAACGAAAGAGAATAACTTCGGCATTAATAGAAGAAGGGTCAACTCTTTTATTAGAAGAAGATAAAAGTATTGCGTAAAGGTCAAGATTTTTAGATTGTAAAAAACATAACAGCAAAAATGTTGTTATGTTTTTTATCAGTTCCGTCCAAAACATTGCAGTTAAAAATTCTTCTGCTGTAATACTCCTAGAGTTCATGCTTCAACTGCTCTGGCTGCCCGCGGCCTTTATATCGACTCCGTTTCTCGGAGTACATGGACTTTCCCGTTACCGTTTTCAAGTTGTTTTATATTCTCGCAAAGATATTTCATATTTGATGCAGAATAAATATACGGGCCGTCCATTGCTTTTAGCGCAAAGGGCATACCGTTTTCTCGAATTGTAGGCTTTACAAAAGCACTTAGGGTGGACGAAATATTCAATCCCATAGAATCGCAAATTGATTCAAAGCGATTTTTATCAGAATTATCTATTTTTGCGGAAATTGTAGTCATATTTACTGCCTTTTACAGCAATAGAGTCCCGGACTCGAGTTTTGTCAATTTCATTTTTTTACGGTATAGTTTGCCCGTAAAAAACTCATTCAGCTGGAGTAAATAAATGCTGTCGCCCTGGGGACGGGGCAGTTCCCCGCCCCCGCACAAGGCACCCGGCGGGGCAACCATCACGGCTGGCGCTCATTCTTTTTGCAAATGTGTCGTCCTGTAAGACAGAGTATTTATCTGGTCTAAAGTCGGACATGTTGTTGGAGTAAACTCTGATATGAGATCATTATTATAATATTTTTTCCAAATGGAAGTCGTATCTTCGTATACCAGATTTGAAAAAATATTATGAGGACTAGAATCCTTATAAAAACACTGGTAGCCAAAGTACTCAACCGAAGCAGGGATTGTAAGCGTTCCTGAAAGTGCAGTGCACTCCGAAAGCGCACAGTGACCAATTTTTATCAGGGTATTTGGCAATGTAATGCCTGTAAGATACTGCTTAAGATTTGGAACGTTACTAGAAGAAGCATTGAAAGCGTCATTTGGAATTTCCGTTGCACCGCATCCCGACAGGTCCAGGTTGACATACACGCCGCCCTTATAATTCGAATTTGTCGATTTGCCAAGTGCTTTTCCTATGCTTTTTAGCTCGTCATTTGTAGCAGAGGTAATTGTTATCGTATATGCCGTTGTGGCATTGTTGTTTGGTACAAAGTCCGCTGCAAGGAATTCCGCGGCAGTTCCCGTAAAATTGGTATGCAGCCACTTTGCGTACAGGGTGAGGTCTTCTGTAACCGCTGTGGTGGTAAAGTTAAATGCCGTACTTGCAAGCGTTACGGTTCCGCCTGCCCCCGCTGTTCCGGCGTACCAGCCGCCGAACACAAGGTCTGTATCCGTGTTTATCGGGTCTGCCGGAGCGCTGCTGCCGCCCGTGCCGGTGTTGAACGAAACGGTAAAGTCCGGCTGCGGTATCTTTACCCAGAAGGTCCGCTTGGCGTACAGGCAGTCGTCATTGTCAGCGGCACCCGCCGTGCCGGCTTCGTAGTCCCGTACCGTTATCTTGAAGGTCTTGCCCGCCGCCGGTATGGCAGTCGCGGCGAGAGCCGTTTTGCTAATCGTGATGTGTTGTGTCGTGTCACCGGAAGCCGGATGGCCTATCGTCAGACCGGTCACAGTAGACCGTGCAACGATAGAGCCGCTGTTGCCGCTTACCGTAACGGTTATCTTTGTTGCATCGGTATTATCAGTTCCGTTGTATTTGAGTATATACGGGTCTGCTTCCGTACCGGCATGGGCTGTTGCTCCGTCACCCGTGCCGCCGCTTACCGTTACCATAAAGGGCACAACGCTTACGGTCTGCGTGGCGCTTGCCGTGACTGTGCCGCAGGTGGCGGTTACCTTTACGATTGCACTGCCGCTCGCGTCCGGCTTGGACTTCACGCTTACATTCACGCTGCTTGCGCTGCCGTAAATCTCTGCGGGTGCGGGGGCGCCGGCGGTCGCGGATTCCACGGTCCAGCTGTACTGTATCTCAGCCCCGGCGGGAAAACCGGCGGGTACGGCTGTAAGCGCAAGGTTTCTTCCCTCATTGAGTACGGGAGTCGTACCGGCACTGATGGCGGGACTGGTGATGCTTACCGTGCAGGATTGGTAGCAGGCGTAGAGCGAAAGCTTTCCTTTATAGGTGCCTGCGGGAATGCTGTTTCCGGTGATGACCGGCGTGCCGCCGTCCGAGAGCGCCCAGCCGGTAAAGTATATGGTTGTTGGGGGCGTGGTGGAAGTGTCCTGATAGGATGCCGTTGTTCCCGGAAGCGGCGTGGGGCCGGCGTTGGTGTAGTACGCGGGCACGGTGCCGCTGAGCGAAGCATAGCACATTATTCGGACAAATACTAGAGATGGCTGTCAGTACAGCGAGACGTATGTTTTGCCGGTGCCGCCGTCTTCCGGCTGGGCAAAGTGGAATTCCTTTACGCCGGGATAGTGCGAAAGGTAATTCTGCACGCCCTGCTGCAGGATGCCGCTGCCTTTGCCGTGTATGACGGAAAATTCCCGGAAGCGGTAGATGGTGCACAGGTCAAGCTGTTTTTCCAGCGCCTTCATTGCTTCTTCGTAGCGCATGCCGAGCAGCCGCAGCTCGAAGCGGGGGCGCGATTCGGATTCCTGGCCGTCGCTGCCGGTTTCTATAACGACGGATGCAGCAGCCGGTACCGCAGAGGGACTTACGGGCACCAGCTGTGTCTGCGGCACCGCCATCTTGAGCGAGCCGAACTGCACGTTCCACGAGCCGTTTTTGTTCTGCGAAACAAGGGTGCCGCGCCTGCGTTCTGCACCGGCAAAGACTTCCGTGCCGGGGGCAAAAAGCAGCTTTACGGGAGCAGCCTGCGGCTTTTGCCGTGCCGCGCTGCCGACGGCAGAGGCGCTGGCGGCAGGGACGCTTGCCGTTGCGAGTGCCTCTGCATTCGACAGCCGGTGTCTGCCCTTTTTCTTTGAGCTGCCGGAGTGGGCGCTGCCGCGCGAAAGCCTCATGCCGTTTTCGGCAAGGCGGACTTCCTCCTGCTGCTCGCGTTCCTTTTCCTCTGCAAGCTGGCGCTTTTCTGCTTCCAGAAAATCGTCCTGCAGCGCCACGCTTTCTTCCGCGCTTGCAATGAACTGCTTTACGGAAAGCGTCTTTTCCCGCGTGATTTCTCCTTCGCGCAGCTCGCGCACAAGGTTTTCCAGCTTTTTGCGCATTTCCCGCAGGAATTCGCTGCTCTTTGCGCGTTCCAGCTCCTTCAGCTCAAGCTCCTTTTCCTTTGCGCGGATTTCGCGCCCGTGCAGCTTGTGTTCCTTTTCCTCAAGTTCCGCCGAGCGTGCCTGTTCCTCCTGCATGAGGGCGTCAAGCTCTGCGTGCTTGGCCGTAAGCCCCTTGATGAGCGTACTTACGTCGGCCTGCTCGCTTGCGATGTAGCTGCGCGCTTTTGCCACCACGTGTTCCGGCAGCCCGGAGCGGCGTGCAATGTCGATGGCGTGGCTTTCGCCGGGAACGCCCATGAGCAGGCGGTAGGTGGGGCGCAGGGTGCCCGTGTCGAATTCAACGGAGGCGTTCACGCAGCGCTTGTTGGAATAGCCGTAGTTTTTGAGGATGCCGTGGTGCGTGGTAACAATCACAAAGGAACCCCGCGCAATAAGCACGTCGAGCGCAGCCATTGCGATTGCGCCGCCTTCCTGCGGGTCGGTGCCGCTTCCCAGTTCGTCCAGAAGGATAAGGCTGCGGCTGTCGGCTTCGTTTACCATCTGCGCAATTTTTTTCATGTGGGCCGAGAACGTGCTCAGCGATTCGTCGATGGACTGCTCGTCGCCGATGTCCGCAAACACGGAGCTGAAGACGGGCAGACGCGTGCCTTCTTCCGCGGGGACGGGAAAGCCCGCCTGGTTCAGCAGGGCAAAGAGCGCGATGGTCTTGAGCGTAACGGTTTTGCCGCCGGTGTTCGGCCCGGTGATGATGAGCACCTTTTTGCCGTCCATAAAGCAGATGTCAACAGGCACTGCCTTGTCGCCGAGCAGCGGGTGGCGTGCCCCGCGGATGGCGGGCGGTTCGAGTGCAAGGTCGCAGTCCTCTGCGAAAACCCCATGCACGTGGGACTGCCAGCGCGCCGCCGCACAGGTTGCGTCCAGCAGCAGCATGGCGGCGTGGGCTGCGGCAAAGTCTTCGCGCCATTCGCCCAGCCGGGCGGTGAGTTCGCGGAAAATTTTCCTCAGCTCGCTCTGGTATTCGAATTCCAGCTGGATGAGCTCGTTGTTTGCGCGTACGATTTCGTCCGGTTCGATGTAGACGGTCTGGCCTGAGGCACTCACTTCATGCACGATGCCGTGTATTGCCCCTCTGCGGTCGGAGCGTACGGCAAGCAGTTCGCGCTCCGCCTTGAACGCGGGCACGGTGGACTGAAGCGCTCCGTTCAGCTGCGGGTCGGAGGTGTAACGGCGGATGGTGCCCTCTATTTCTTTGTGGAGCGCGGCAATTTTGGTGCGGATTGCGCGCAGCTGCGGCAGGTCTTTTACTTCGCCGTCCGCGGTGATGATGGAAAAGATTTCACGCCGCGCCTCTGCCAGCTGCGGCATTCCTGCGGCAATGGCTGCAAGCCCCGGCAGCGGAAGCCCTTCGGCTGCAGAGGCAAGGGATTCCTGCGCCCGTGTCAGCGCATTACAGAAAATGCCGAGCGCAAAGACCTGATCCTGCTCCAGCTGTGCACCTTCTTTGCCAAGGTAGGCAAAAAGGCCTGCGACCGGCGGGAAGGGCAGCAGCGCCTGCGGCCGGTGGGAATGCAGGTAGCTGCCCCATTCCCTGCCGAGCGCTTTGAGCCGTCCAGCCTGCTGAGCGTCACTGCTGGGTTCACGAGCAAGGAGCAGTTCCTTGCCCTCATCGCTGGCGGCAAGTGCGGCGATAGTGCTGCGGATACGGTAAAAATCAAGTTCCTGCGCGACTGCCCCCGAAAGGTTCGGCTGCGCGGCGGTGTTCAGACTGTTGTTTCCTTCCATAAAATATGCAGGAAGTATATAGCATTCGTGCCGTTTGTTCAAATGGAAGGGTGGGGCACCCCCGGCGCAGCGAGCGCTGCGGTGACGGCTTTAGGATTGTTTTGCAAGGTATGCCTTCAGATCCCTGGCTAACTGCTGTGTCCGCAACACTGCTCCTTCATTTGTCATGTGCAGCGCACCCATGAAAAAATATGATTTGTCGAACACATAGTCACTGTAATTGGAAATTACCGGACATTCCGCGAGTGCTTCAAGCTCTTCCTGAAAAGTCCGGTACTCATCCGGAGAGAAATCTTGAAGACCGCTTAAAATTGGTGCACCTGCAATGACAAGCTGAGCACCTTTTTCCCGGCAGGATGCAGCAAATGCATTTATCCGCTTCATGCATGTTTCGTTCACAGATGGATGCCACAACACGGGTGCAGTTTCTCCTCCTGCCTGCGTCCGGGGAAATATATTGTCTCCATATTCGTTAAATGCACTTCGTGTATAACAGCTGTCCTCGGATTCAGTATCTGCCCGCTTGATGAATTTCTGAACGCAGTGATTGGTATAGTTGGGGATAGCCCGGAGCACTCTCGGATAATCCTGTGGACGGAAGACTTTCCAGAGATGAAAATTATTTTCTACGCAGAGCAGGGCAAGTTCCGGGTCGGGAATTATATCGTCGTCGGCATACGTCAAATGGCAGATGACGACGATGTCTCCTGCATTTGTATTGAACAGGGCCATTCTTTCATGGAATGCATTCCCCAGCCCGCCGTGCAGCCCAAGGTTTACGACGGGAAACCCCGTTTGTTTTTCCAGCAGGGCTGAATCTATGCCGAATGCAAGGTTTGAATCGCCGACGAGTATAATTTTGGGGGAAGGCTGGCGCTCAAGCCGGTCTATCTTGTCGATGAATGCTGCATTGTAGCTGTGCGTGTACTGGGGCGCTATGCATAAGCATATCAGCAGCGGTGTCATGCAGACTGCCAGGCAGAGAAGCAGGAATTTCAGGATAAGCTGTTTCATGGGTGTGCCTCAAAAAGCGAAGTATAGGAATTCAACGTTGGTGCTTCCGTACAGCGGAATGGCATAGAGCAGTATTGTGCCCAGCACAATGTATGCCGCCCAGCGCAGGGAAACGGGTAGTGCATGAACACGTTCCAGACCGTTTTTTCTTCTAGTCATGACGCTTACTGAAGAAAAACCGAGTATCAGGAGAATTGTGGCAGCCATGCCAAGAATGCCTCCGCTTTCGGGCCCCTGCATGCAGAACATGCTGTACAGGGCTTCCTGCAGTCCGTTCTCCTGCATCATGCTGAAAAAGGCTGCAATGTCTGCCGGGGTCTGTGCAATCCTGCTGATAACGAGCATTGCTTCGGAAAGGTTTTTAGCACGGAAGAATATCCATGCAAAGGTGATAAGGCAGAATGTGATAATGATTTGTACTGGTGCAGGGATCTGTATCCTGTGAAAGCGCTCTTTTGTTATCCGTCCTGCACACTGGTACAATCCGTGCAGGCAGCCCCAGATGACGAAGTTCCACGAAAGACCGTGCCAGAGTCCGCTTACAAGGAATGTTGCCAGCAGGTTCAGGCAGATTCGCGGCAGCGGGACGCGGCTTCCGCCAAGGGGAATGTAGACATAGTCCCGGAGCCAAGAACTGAGGCTTATATGCCAGCGCCGCCAGAAATCTCCTGTGGATGCGGCAAGATAGGGATGGTCAAAATTTTTACCTGCGTCAAATCCCAGATACCGGGCAATTCCTGTAGCCATGTCACTGTAACCGGAAAAGTCGCAGTAAATCTGAAAGGCGTATAGTCCCGTTGCGAGCAGGAGGGCTGCTCCGGTCTGTTCTGAGGCATTGCCGTAGATAAAGTTGACATACGCTGCAATCCTGTCTGCAATGCACAGTTTCTTGAACATACCCCATGCAAAGAGTTTCATTCCGTCAGTTGCGTTTGTGTAGCTGAAGCGGTGGACTTCTTTTAGCTGTGGCATAAGATCTGACGCTCTCTGGATGGGGCCGCTGGCAATAGTCGGAAAGAAGCTGATGAATTGTGCAACAGTCAGCAGATTGTGCTCTGCACTGATTTTTCCTTTATAGGCATCGACAACATAACTTATGCCCTGAAATGTAAAAAAGGAAATTCCCAGTGGGAAAAAGCGGATGTTTTCCCCGGCATATTTTATGAACATGAGTGGCAGCAGCTCCAGTACGACTGCTGCAATGCATGCCGCACGTTTTTTGCAGAGAAGGCCGCTGCCCCAGGTGAGCATTATCGTATAGCAAAGAAAAGGAAGAAAACGGAAGTCTGCGGCTGCATAGAAGACTATACTTCCTGCAAGAAGCACAATACGCTGGATTCTGGAGGCATTTTTGTGCAGCAGGGGAATGGCGTGATAAACAATGGCAAAGATAATGAAAAAGATTGCAAATGTGCCGGAAATGAACGACATGCGGCTTGTCCCTCTCTTTTGTAACAGGCTCAACGTTTTTCTGGTTCAGTATACTATAAGGGGCAATGCTTGTAAATGACTGTACCTGCCCTGTTACCGTCCCCCCGGCGCAGCGAGCGCTGCGGTGACGGCGGCAAGCAGCTCCTCCGGCGTGTCCGCGAGCTGCCGGGCGCCGTGCTGCTGCAGGAAGGTGCGGCTGCGGAATCCCCAGCAGACGCTGATGCAGGGCAGGGCGGCATTGTGCGCGGTGGCAATGTCTACGTCTGAATCGCCCACGTAGATGGTACGCGCCTTGTCTGCACCAAGGACGTCCATCACGGCAAGCACCGAATCGGGGAAGGGCTTTCGCCGCACTCCCTCCTGCTCCCGTTCTCCTGCCGCTGCCTGCCGGCTGATGGTGCCGCTGAAGTACAGCCCGGCAAGTTCCTTTACCTGTGCGTCGGGCTTGTTCGACACAATGCCGGTGCGTATGCCCTGTTTGCCCAGCGCCTCCAGCAGTTCCGGGATGCCGCGGTATGGTTTTGTCTTGTTGTGCCAGTTACGGGCGTAGCAGCTGCGCATCTCCTGCACGGCTTCGTCATAGCGGGGATTCTGCCTGCCCTGCGGAACGGCGCGCTCCATGAGTACCCCCAGCCCGTTCCCCACGAACTGCCGTACTTCGTCAATCGTGCGCGGGGGAAAGCCGCAGTGCACAAGCGCCTCGTTGCAGCTGTCGGCAAGGTCTTCCAGCGTGTCCAGCAGCGTGCCGTCAAGATCAAAGATAACCGCCGGGCTGCCCGTCTGCCGGGCCGGCGGTTCTGTAAGCAGGGAATCGTCCATGCCGTGCACTGTAGCACAAAAGCACGGCGTAGGCAAGCCGTACTCGCAGGCGTTCAGCAGGAGACAAAAATGTGCCTCAGCAAAACGGGCAACTGTCCGTTGCCCCTGCCCGGCACCGTTCAGTTTTTCGCTTCCGCGCATTTTTTATGGTTTCCTCTGCCCGGCAGTGCATTTCGGCCAAAAGAAGGGGGAACTTTAGGAAAAAGCGTGAATTTTAAAAAAAAACTGTTGTTTTTTCTGAAAATAGGATATACTGTTTGTATGGTTGATGCAGGAAACTGATGCTTCCTGACCCCAGCCAGACATTTCTGCTTTATGAAGGAGTAAGCATTATGAAGAAGTTTTTGGCATTGGCAGCAGTCGCTGTGATGAGCATTGTTGGAGCATTCGCCTTTGACCTTGGCAGCATTCAGGGCACCTGGCAGGATACTGAATGGGACGGCAACTGGACATTCAAGGCTGACGGTACCATCGTCCTTTCCCTTGCGAGCACCGGCGAAACCGTGTTCACCTTCACGGACAGCAACATCCAGCAGCCCCATATCGCAATCGAGGATGAAGGACTTACGCTCCGCTTTGACTGCGCTGCAACCCACCGCACCTATAAGTTTGTCAAGCCGGCAGATTTGTCACCGGAACTGAAGATGACGATTGTCCGCGACTGGCGCAAGGGTGAATACCGCAAGACCCTCAAGGTCGTCAGGAACTAAGCCCGATACTGTTTTCCGGGCGGATTTCCCGGCCTTTGCTGCGGATGTCTGCCCGGTCTGTTTTTGTTGAAATGATTTTAAAATAATTGAACCAGTTTGGAAACTTCCGTTTCAGAACCGGTCATTGCAGGTCAAAATACCGCGCAGGCTCTGCTGCCGCCGTCCTGCCATTTTGTCTGAGCCAGTCCCGCTGAGCAGCATGGAACTGCCTCGCTTTTTATGGAGAACAACATGAAGAAACTTCCTGTCATCCTTTTGTTTTTGTGCGCTGCCGCACTGCTTTCCGGCTGCGTGACTACGTCCAGCACTGATAAATCAGGCAAGCAGGGGTCTGGTGCTTCCGGCCAGGCTTCTTCTTCCGGAACCGGGGAAGGCGATGCTTCTGCGGAGTCCGGCTATACCGGAGACCCCACGGCGTGGGAACGGGGCGACTTTACGCTGGAAATCCGCCCGGAGCTGAAGGGGACGCGCCTTGACCTGCACGTTACCTGCACAAACAAGACGTCCCGCGTGCTGTGGATTCCGAAGTTCTACACCGACTTTGTTACGAACGTGAACGGCCGCAAGACGATGAAGGGCAACTGGCTTACCATCATCAACCAGAAGGACAGCCAGTCGCTCTACCGCGGTGCCTTCCTTGATCCGCCGCTGGATACGATGTGGCAGAAGGCGAACTGTACGGAGCTGCGGGCGGGCAAGTCCTATTCCTTCACCGTGAGCAACGTACAGGACTACTATTATATTTCCGAGGACAGCAAAATGCTGACCATCCAGTACCAGGGGCCGCTCGGCGATTCAAACAAGGTCTCTGTTACCTATTAGCGGGCTGCCATGTACTCAAAGAACGACTGTGCGCCCCTTCCGCCGATGGGGTGGAACTCTTACGACTATTACAACACCTCGGTGAATGAAGAACAGGTGCGCGCGAATGCCGCCTGGATGGCGGAAAACCTGAAAGAATTCGGCTGGGAATATGTAGTGGTTGACATTCAGTGGTCCGACCCGGACGCGGGAACGCAGCTGCCGTTCCAGTACATTCCTTTCAGCCGCTTCTGCGTGGACGAGTATTCGCGGCAGATTCCGGCGCCCAACCGCTTTCCGTCGAGCGCGGGCGGCAAAGGCTTTGGGCCGCTGGCAGACTATGTGCATTCCCTTGGGCTTAAGTTCGGCATCCACATTATGCGCGGCATTCCCCGCTTCTGTGCGGCGGAGCACCGGCAAACGCTCTGCGGCATAACGGCTGACCGGATTGCCAACCCGTTTTCCATCAGCAAGTGGAACGGCGACATGTACGGCGTGGATGCATCCCGGCCGGGCGCACAGGAATATTACGACAGCATTTTTGCCCTCTATGCGGAATGGGGCGTGGACTTTGTAAAGGTTGACGATATCTGCAACACGAACATGTATCCGCACGACCCGTATTCCGCGGAAAAGGAAGTGGAACTGATTGCGCGCGCCATTGCCCGCTGCGGCCGGCCGATGGTGCTGAGCCTGAGTCCCGGCCCTGCCGTCATCGAGAAGGCCTGGCATCTTGAAAAATACGCGAACATGTGGCGTATCACCGACGACTTCTGGGATACCTGGCCGCTGCTGATTGCGATGTTCGAACGCTGCGAGCTGTGGCAGAAGCACGTTGGCGGCGGCTGCTGGCCGGACTGCGACATGCTTCCGCTGGGGCGGCTTTGCAAAGGCTGGGGCGAAGAGCGCGGCTGCCGCTTTACTCCCGACGAGCAGCGGACAATGCTTACGCTCTGGTGCATATTCCGCAGCCCGCTGATGATTGGTGCCGATTTGCCGCGCATGGACGATGCAACAAAGGCACTGCTGACCAACAGGGAAGTGCTGGGCGTGCAGCGCCATTCGCGCGGTGCCGTGCAGGTGCTGCGTGACGGGCACCAGTGCGTGTGGGCAAGCAGCGGAGCCGGGTGTCCGGCGCGCGGGGTGCCGGTGAACGTTGCGCTCTTTAACCTGGGGGATGCCGCCGGGGAAGTTTCCGTCCGGCTTCCGGACATACCCCACGTTGATGCCTCACGCACGTACCGCGTGCGTGACCTGTGGGAGCAGCGTGATTTGTTCCCGCTTGCCGGGGATGCAGAGCTTTCGCTTTCGCTCCCTGCGCATGGAGCCGCCCTGCTGCGGCTTTCCGTGTAGCGCCGGTACAGTCGCCGTACGGGGCGCGCTCGTTTTAAGAACTTGCGGGCGCGCCGTTTGCATGTTATACTTTAGGTGATATGTCATTCCGTGATTTTTCCCTGCGTGACTGGCGCATATTCGCCGGGAACGCCGTGATGCTCGTCTGCAGCTTCCTCTATGCCTGGTGGTGGTATGATGCCAACCGCACGGGGGAATTTATCCTGAGCATTTCGCCCCTGCTCCTGCTGGTGGTGCTGACGGGGCTTGCTGCTATGGTGCTGCTGATTCACGGTTCTTTTGCCGACAAAGCTTATTCTGCAGCCTTTTCGCTCTACCGCCTGCTTTTGTGCTGCGCGGCGCTGTATGCCGTGCTGCTGCTGCTGGGGCGCTTTGTCCTGCACCGTCAGCTGACTTCCGAATTGTTTGCCATGATGCTGTGGCTTTCCGGCGAACTCTGCGCCCTCTGCGTACTGTACGAGGAAGGCTCGGTTTCGCCCAAAAAATGCTGGCTGCTCATTGTGCTTTTTGCACTTGCATTCACCGTGGGGCTGGTCTGCTACTTTCTCTATTTCCGCCTTTCCGGCGCTGCCATGGAATACTGCGGTTTTGTGCCGATTTTCTGCTATGCGGTCGTAGTGCTCATCTTCATGCTGCTGCAGGTGCTGTAGCGAAGTTAGGGGAGGGCAGCCCCCCTACTTCCGAAGCGCAGATTTTTTAACGTTAAAAAATCTGCCTCCCCTAAAACCCCACCCTTCACCGGCACGGTCTGGGGCTGCGCCCCTTGGAAACCCCGCTTTTTTATCGATTTCAAAAATAGATTTTCCCGTCTCTGCGATAGCGCCGGTGCTGCGGGCGGAATGATTCCTCCCGCAGCTGCTGAAATCCCTACGCTTTGAATTTCACCGCCGTCCCGTAAGCAACGACTTCCGCCGCCCCCTGCATGACTGCGGACGAACCGTAGCGCACGCCTATGATTGCATCGGCACCGAGCGCCTCTGCTTCGTCAACCATGCGCTTGGTTGCAATCTGCCGCGCTTCGTTGAGCATTTCCGTGTAGCCCACGATTTCTCCGCCGACCAGCGTCTTCAGCCCTGCCATAAAATCGCGGCCGAAATTCTTTGACTGAACAATTGTTCCCTTCACCAGACCGAGTGCTTCATATTCCTTTCCCGGTATAGAATCAATACTTACGAGCTTCATATTCTTCCCCCTTGTTTATTTCCTGAATCCTTTGGATAACTGCAAAAATAGTGCCTGCAATCGCACATACAATAGTAAGTGCTACAACCAGCATGGGAATCAGTGCATCCGGTTCTGTTATGCATGCAAGGACTGTTCCTGCCAGCCCCAGCAGCATCAGAGCGCAGAATACCGCCGCCGCCAGCAGCGCCCCTGATTTTTTCTTTCGTTCCACGTCTTCTTTCTCAATGTCCAAGAATACCGTGCCTCCTTTTTCGTGTTCTTTTATCTCCTGCAGGTATGACGCCGCATCCAGCGCGTCCAGGCCTGCAGCTCCAGCCTTGATTTTCGTGCAGAAATCCTTCATCAGCTCTGCCGCCTGCTGTTCCTTTTCAAGCCGCCCGATCTGACGCTCCATGCTTTCCGGCAGATCAAGCTTTCCCTGCTCCAGCAGCCTGATTTCCTCTATCGGCACCGACAGCTTTCTGAGCAGCTTGATTTTTTCCAGCAGGCGGACGTCCGCAAGACTGTAATCGCGGTAGCCGTTTTCCGGGTTCCTGCCGGGACTCAGCAGCCCCTGCTCCTCATAAAAGCGGATGTTCTTCCGCGTAATGCCCACAAGTTCTTCCACCTGGTATATCTTCATCTGCCGCTTCCTTTCTCTCCCCTGTTCTGCCTCCAGTGTAAGCCTTCCACCAAGTGGAAAGTCAAGCAGAAATTCAAATTTTTTTTCCAAAACTGCAATTTTTTTGCTGGGATTACATTTTTCTGTTTTGCAGCATCTTTATAGCCGAAAATGCAGATAGTCGAGCCAGTTTCAAAAGTCTGTTACTTTTGAAACTGGCTTTCAAAAACCTCATTCCATTACGGTTTTTGAGGTAAATTTGGAAGGAGTTTCAAAACTCGTCCGACTTTTGAAACTCCTTCAGTCGCCGCGGTCCACCGCTGCTTGCCCGCGGAAATCAATTTTTGAAACAAATGAAAAAAGCAGGCTTTCCACGGGGCGTGGGCACATTCCCGCAAAAACTGATGCCCGCGGCATTTTTTACGTGACATTTTCCCGATATCGTGATAGAATATAACTAGAATACTAGTATATCAGTCGAGGCGTTTATGAACGGTACTTTAAAGCAGATTGGAGCGACCGGAATCGTGCCGGTTGTTGTGTTGAACAAAGCGGACGATGCCGTGCCGCTTGCCGAAAGCCTTATCAAGGGCGGGCTTCCCTGCGCGGAGGTCACTTTCAGGACTGACGCGGCGGAAGAAAGCATCCGCCGGATTGCCCGGCAGTTCCCCGACATGTTTGTGGGCGCCGGCACCGTCCTGACCACGGAGCAGGCCGACCGCGCGGTCGAAGCGGGCGCAAAGTTCATCGTGTCGCCGGGCCTGAACCCCAAGGTTGTCGAACACTGCATCAAAAAAGGCTATCCCGTTACGCCCGGCATCATGACCCCAACGGAACTGGAGCTTGCGCTCGGCTTTGGGCTCGACGTCGTAAAATTCTTCCCCGCGGAAAATGCGGGCGGACTCAAAATGATTAAGGCCATGAGCGCCCCCTATACCATGATGAAATTCATGCCGACCGGCGGCATCAACGCCACAAATGTCCGCGACTACCTTGCCTGCGACAAAATCCTTGCCTGCGGCGGCAGCTGGATGGTCAAGGGCGACCTGGTGAATGCCGGTAATTTTGCAGAAATCGAACGGCTTACGCGCGAAGCAGCGCAGATTGTAAAAGAGGTGCGCGGCTAAAGGGGGAGCCTTCCTCCGCAACGCCCCGTGCTTCATTTTCTTCTATAAAATAGAGTGGAAAAATACAGGCTGTCTGGAAACCGGCAGTTTTCCGGCAGCAGCTTACCCAGGAGATGTATATGGACAAAGTTGTGACTTTCGGCGAAATAATGCTGAGACTGGAACCTGAGGGATACTTTCGTTTCGTTCAGGTTGACAAAATGACTTCTACGTTTGGCGGCGGCGAAGCAAACGTGGCGGTTTCCCTTGCAAATTACGGCTTGGACGCGTACTACGTTACAAAGCTTCCCAAGCATGAAATCGGTCAGGCTGCCGTCAACAGCCTGCGCCGCTATGGGGTGAACACGCAGTTCATCGTGCGCGGCGGCGACCGCGTGGGCATCTACTACAATGAACGCGGTGCCAGTCAGCGCGGCTCCAAGTGCATTTACGACCGCGCGCATTCTGCCATTGCAGAAGCAAAGCCGGAAGACTTTGACTGGCCGGCGATTTTCAAGGACTGCAAGTGGTTCCACCTGACGGGTATTACCCCGGCGCTGGGCGGAAACATGGTGCAGATCTGCATCGAGGCATGCAAGGCGGCAAAGGCTGCCGGTGCTACGGTCAGCTGCGACCTGAACTACCGCGGCAAGCTGTGGACGCGGGACCAGGCGCGCGCCGCAATGACGGAAATCTGCAAGTACGTGGATGTCTGCATTTCCAACGAAGAGGATGCAAAGGACGTCTTTGGTATTGAAGCGGAAAACACGGACATCAACAGCGGCAAGCTGAACAAGGACGGCTACAAGTCTGTTGCAAAGCAGCTGGCAGACAAGTTCGGCTTTAAGAAGGTTGCAATCACGCTGCGCACTTCAATCAACGCAAACCGCAACAACTGGGCGGCGCTTCTGTACGACGGAAAAGACTACTGCTTCAGCAAGGAATACGAGATGTACATCGTTGACCGTGTGGGCGGCGGCGACAGTTTCGGCGGCGGACTTATCTACGCGCTCCTGAGCGGCAAATCCACGCAGGCTGCCGTAGACTTTGCCGTTGCTGCAAGCTGCCTCAAGCATTCGATTGAAGGCGACTACAACATGGTAAGTGTCGACGAAGTTGAAAAACTTGCCGGCGGAAACGGCAGCGGCCGCATCCAGCGTTAACGTGCAGTGCAGGGAGCGCATTTTTTTATGTTGACTCCCTGCCTTGCTCTAGTTCCAGATTATTAAACCTGTTCGGAAACTTCAGTTTCAGAACAGGTTACACTAGCATGCGATGTTTAAAATCGCGCTTTGAGCGATTTTAAACTCGCCGGCCTGAGCGGAAACGTAGTTTCCGAACAGGTCTATTCGCTCAGGCGGATGTTGCCGGATGAGCTTTCGAGTTTTATCTGCACGCCGCCGCCGTTGTATGTGCTCCGGAACGTGTTCCGAGCGCTGATGGTGTTCCGGTTGAACTCATCATTGAAGTCCCCGGAGCTTGACGTCAGCGCAAGCTCAAAGCTGCTTGCTTTTGGCATCCGCAGCTGTATATCTCCGCTTGATGTTTTGATTTCCGATGCTTCCGCGGGGGCTTTGTCCAGCTCCAGCTGTACCCGGCCGCTTTTGGCATGTATTGCAAAGTGCCTGCAGCCAGTGCATTCCGCTGCGATGTTGCCGGATGATGCCGTGCAGCTGAGCCGTTCCGCCCCCGTCTGCAACACTCCGATGCTGCCCGATGTCGTTGTGCAGCCAAGCGTCTTTGCTTCGGCCTGCGACAGCCGCATGTCGCCCGATGATGCGCGGCAGCTGATACTTTCCGCCGTAAGCTGCAAAAGCCGGATGCTTCCGCTGTTGCTGCCGCAGGTGATTGTTTTGGCGCGTATGGTGTCCAGCGTTATGTTGCCGCTTGACGTTCGTGCTGCAAAGTCCGTGTCTGCCGTTATTCCGCCGCAGGTGATGGTTCCTGAACTTGCGGAAAGCTGCCACGTTCCTGCGGAAAGTTCTTCCATGCTCATGTCACCGGAACTGCTTTCTGCGCTGAACGTTTCTGCCCGGTAATCGCGCGGAAGCTGGACGACGAGCCTGCAGCGGTCGTGGAGTTTCTGCTTCTTCCTGCTCTTTACCAGCAGCGTGCCGCCGGAAAGGGAAATCTCCGGAATCCGTGATGCATTGTTGCTGTAGACAGCAATTTTGACTTCGTCGCCGGAATGACGTTCAACCTTCAGGTCTTCGTAGCTCAGCCGGAACGAAAGCGAACTGACTTCGGCTGCCTGCCATGTCTTGCTGGTGACCAGCTGGTCCTGGGCAAACAGCGCCGCTGCCCCGGCAAACAGGCAGAGTACAAACGCGGCAATCTTTTTCATCTTTTGCTCCTTGCACTTGGCTTCAGTTTTTTTCCCAGCAGGAGTATGCCTGCCGCCGCCGCAAGCAGGGCAATGCCCGTAAGCGGCAGGGATTCCACGGTGTTATCGGCAAAGACCGCGTTCCAGCTGATGTGGTATATCAGCGCGGGGACAAGCCCGTATTTGTAGTACAGCACGCAGAGGAAAAGCCCCGCCGCCATGCAGTTAAAGATGTAGAGCGCGGAAACCTGCTCCCCGGACAGAAAATTCAGTATATGCAGCGCCCCGAACAGCACGCTGATGACGATGAATCCCCAGAGCGCCGATGCCTCTTTGTTTACATAGTCGAACAGGAATCCCCTGAACATGACTTCCTCCGCAATGCCCGCTGCCGCCGCAAGCAGTATGCAGCTGAGCCAGTTTGCCGCAAAGAAGCTGAATGCGGCATCCAGGCGGTAGAACAGGTACAGGAATGCAATCAGCGCGCCGGAAAGCAGTACGGAAACAAGAATGCCCCGCACCGGCCGGCACCAGACCGGTACCTGCTGAAAACACTTTCGGTACAGGAGCAGCGTACACGCGCTGAAGAACAGCGAGTTGCACAGCATCAGGGCGGCAGCAAGCAGCTGATTGTCCTGCGCGAATGCTTTGAGCGTGCCCCCCGCTGCAAGGTAGCTGAGGAGCAGTGCTGTAAACAGTCCTGCCAGATTCAGGTAGTTTTTTATCTTGGCTTCCATCTGTTCAAAGTTCCTGTACCGTTATCGAACCTGTTACCACGGAGACAGAAATCCGTGCGTCTCCGCTGCCGTTTGTCGAAGTGCCGCTTTTTTTGCCGCTGCTTCTGGTGATGGCATCCTTGAAGCTGCCGGTTGTGCAGTCGTAATCCACCGTGTAGCCGATGCTGCGCGGCAGGCTTACGGTAACGGAGCCGGTGACGGTTTCAAAGGAGCATTTTCCCTCCGGAACTTCCCGGATTTCCGCCTTGATGCTGCCGGTTACGGTCTGGATGTCAAGTTTGCCGAAGGTGCCGCCCGCCTTAATGCTGCCGGTTACGCATTCGATGCTCAGCCGGGGAATGGTGCATGCTTCCAGGGTGACGCTGCCGCTGACGACTTCAAGCTGCGCGGATGCCGCGCGGATGCCGTCCGCTTTGATGGCGCCGCTTGTGCTGTCTACACGCAGGTCGCCGTTGTAGGCGGCGGGCAGCAGCAGGCGGATTTTTCCCCGGCCCCTGTCCTTGTGCTGCCGCATGGACGATTTTTCCTTTACGGTGATGGTGCCGCCGTCCGGGGAAACCGTGCAGTTTGTTTCCGCGCCGTCCCAGAATTCCACGTGAATGTCGCTGTCCCCGGACTGCTTAATTTCCATCGGGTGCTGCCCCTGCAGGCTGAAGCTGACGCTGCGGATGTTTTCTGCAGGGAAGCGCTCTTCCCTTGTGATGCTGACGCTGTTTCCCGCATCCCCGCCGGCCTTTGCAGCCAGCAGGTCGGGAAATCCGCCGAAGGGTGCGCCGCCGGAAATGCCCCGTATCAGGAGCAGTGTCAGGATGACTGCCGCCGCCGCCCACAGTATGCCCAAGTACTGGTTTCTTTTCATGCTGTACCCCCTTAGTCGTTGTCGTCCGGGTTTTCCCTGACTCCGCTGAACAGCAGTATTGCCTGCCAGACAGCGCTTGCAATCAGCCAGATGAGCCAGGTGATGTGCCATGCCATTGTGGTGAAGCTGATGCACAGGTAGATGACGGTTACGACCATCCAGAAAAGCTTGGACACTGATGCCCAGTAGCGCCCGCGTTCTGAGGACGTGTCAAAGTGTTCCTTTTTCCGTTCAAGGTAAGGTTCCACGTCCTGCGGGACGCTCATTTTTGTGTAGATGAGCAGCCCTGTTGCCCCCGCCACGCAGAGCAGCAGCAGAATCAGCCCGATGACTCCCGCCTTGTCTTCATTGCCCGCGTTGAACACGTCTGCCAGTGCAGGCAGTGCGCAGAGCAGCATCGCCCCGATGATGTACGTCATGACGGCGATTGCCGTATTCTTGGCCTTGCGGCGGCGGTATTCTTCAATCCGCGGCTTCAGTTCCCGCTCCGGTGCAAGGCTTTCCAAAAGCTCGTCGATGTTGCCCATATCCGCGAGCGCCTCGGTGTACGCCTGATTCTCTGATTTTCCTTCTGCCATGTGTGCTTCAAAATGCTCGTTGAGCGTGGAAAGAATTTCTTCCTTCAGTTCCGCAGCCTTGCGGGTTGTGGGCACGTCGTTGAAAAGAACATCTACGTAGTTCTTGATTTTCCTGTTCATGCTTCTGCAATCTCCTTGCTGTCCGCCGTCGGGCAGCGCTTCATCAATCGTTCGACAAGGTGCTGGATGCGCTCCCAGTCCTGCCGGTTTTCCTGCAGGAAGGCTCTGCCGCTATCTGTTATGGCATAGTACCTTCTGCGTGCACCGGAATTTTCATCCCCCCAGTACGGGTTGATGAGCTGCTTTTCTTCCAGCCGCCGGAATGACGTGTACAGCGTCGCTTCCTTCAGCTCGAATTCGCCGTTGCTCAGCCCGTTGATGGACTTGTTGATTTGATAGCCGTAGCTGTCGCCTTCAGCAAGTTGCGCAAGGATGATGGTGTCTGTCAAACCTCTCAGTATGTCAGAAAAGTTCAGCATAGTACCGCCTCCTCTGTAATATATATTATGTGATAATACCTCATCTGTTAAGGTATCTTATAAAAATAATTACCTTTTTTCCGAAAAACTGTCTTTTGTGCTTTGCGTGGGATGTTTGTACTGCCGCCTTCATCCGCGGCGAAAAAAAAGCGGGAGCCTGCTGCCAGGTTCCCGCCGTATTTCTAGGCTTCCAGTCGTTTCTGGATGTAATTGTAGATGATGTCCGTGCAGTCTTCGATGCTCAGGCGGGAGGCGTTCAGGCACAGGTCATAGGTGTCGGTTTCGCCCCACTTGCCGTGCTTGCAGAAATAGTCGTGATAGGCCTTGCGCATTTTGTCGTGCCGTTCCATCGTCTTTCTTGCCTGCTTTTCGTTAAAGCCGCGGCTTTCCATGATGCGCTTGATTTTGTCTTCTTCGTCACCGGTGATGAACACCGTCACCAGGTACTTGTAGCCGTAGAAAAGCTCGTCTGCGCAGCGGCCCACGATGACAAAGGAATCTTCGTCGGCAAACTTAGACTTGAGCAGGTTGAACTGCAGCTCGGCGACGTTCTCTTCCGGGGAGTTTGTGTATCCCCGCACGGTGCGGCTGAAAAAGCGCTTGCGCGGTGCTTCGTCGTATTTTGCGAGCGAGTTCGTGTTGACGTTCTTGATGCCGGCGACTTCCTCCAGTATGTTTCTGTTGTACAGGGGGATGTCGAGCTTCTCTGCCAGCAGCTTTGCAATCTTGTGGCCGCCGGAACCGTATTCACGTCCTATGGATACTATCAGCTGTTTATTCATCGGGAAACCTCCTTACAAGTACTTGATGAAAATATACACCGTGCAGATAGTCATGACAATGATTGTTGCCGGGACTGCGCGGCGGCAGTAGGTGCCCCAGTCCACAGGGTGACCGGCCTTTGCCGCCACGGATGTTCCGACGACATTCGCGGAAGCCCCGATGGGGGTTGCGCTGCCGCCGATGTCCGTACCGACGGAAAGTGCCCATGCGAGTGTGGGCAGCGCCGTTCCGGTCGTCTGGGAAAGTGTCTGGATAACGGGCAGCATGGTGGCTGCAAACGGTATGTTGTCGATGAAGGCGCTTGCCACTGCCGACACCCAGATAATGATGGCAATCATCAGGTATGCGTTGCCGGAGCAGATTTTGCTGATGACACCGGCAATGATGGTAAGGATGCCGGTCTGCTCAAGCCCCCCGACCACCACAAAAAGCCCGATGAAGAAGAGGATTGTCTTGTAATCGACCTTGCGGAGGATTTCTACGCAGTGCCTGGGGGCGGTCAGCAGGGTAATCACCGCGATGCCGATGCCGATAGTGGCAACGGTCAGGCCCGTCATTGCGTGGGTCACAAGCAGTACGACGGCCAGGAAGAAAATGAGCGTGCTGATGACAAAGCCTTTCTTGTCCGTAATTGCAGATTCCGGGGTGGGGAAGGTGCTTGTGTCAATGTCTGCTTTTTCCGTGCCCAGTTCCTTGCGGTAGGCAAAGTAAAGGAATGCCACGGTGAACACAAGCGAAATTGCTGCCATGATGCCGGTGTTCGTGATGAAGTCGCCGAATGTGTAGCCCAGTGACGTGCCGATGATGATGTTCGGCGGGTCACCGCACATGGTTGCGCTGCCGCCAAGGTTCGCACAGAAAACTTCCGACAGAATCATCGGCACGGGGTCGAACTTGAGCAGCTGCGACAGTTCCACCGTAACGGCGGCAAGGAAGAGGATGACGGTTATGCTGTCGATGAACATTGCGAGCACAAAGGAAATCAGCATGAACACAAGGAAGATTGAGCGGATTTTGTAGCTGACGAATTTTGCCAGCCGCATGCAGAGCCAGCGGAAGAAGCCGACCCGCGCCATTCCCTCGACCATGACCATCATGCCTGCGATAAAGAGGATTGTCGCCCAGTTGATGCCGCTGGTGGATTCCGAGCTTTCATGCGCGGCATACCAGAAGCCGGTGGTAAAAATGCTGTGCACGTTGAGCGTTTCTTTGACGGCTGCCATGCTGTGCATGCCGAGACCAAATACGAGCAGTATTGTCAGAAGGCCGCCCGCAAGGGTGACGTACTGCCGTTCGACTACTTCGGTGATGATGAGAACAAACATCACGATAAAAATGCTGAGAGCTAAGATTTGGGCTACCATAGTGGGCTCAAGTATATCTTTTTTTAGTGATGAATTGCAAGAGGAACGCAACATTTTGACAGGATTTCACAGAAATGTTACGCTTTTTCATGAAATAGTCGCAGAAGGTATGCCAGCTTCTGGCATACCTTCTGCTTAGCGAGTTTCCGCTTGCGCGGAAACTCGGATACTTAAACTGCTACGCGTTCAGGCCGCTGGCTTACGCCAGCTGGCGGGTTTCCGCTTGCGCGGAAACTCGGATACTTAAACTGTTACGCGTTCAGGTTGCTGGCTTACGCCAGCTGGCGAGTTTCCGCTGTGCGGAAACTCGGAACTACATTGTTACGCGTTAAGTCTCTTCTCGAGGTCGTCGAGGCAGTCGGAAAGTTCCTTGGGCAGGTGCTTGCCGAACTTGGGATAGTGGTTCTCGCGGATGTCCTTGATCTCCTTCTTCCAGCCTTCAGCATCAACCTTGGTGATTTCCGGCAGGGTCTTCTTGTAGTAGTCAGCAAGGCCCTCGGTGTTGATTGCGCCTTCCTTCGGCATAAATCCGATGGGGGTGTCAACGTAGTTGTCCTTTCCGTCGCAGCGGTCGAAAATCCATGCGAGCACGCGGCTGTTGTCGCCATAACCCGGCCACATGAATCCGCCCGGCAGATCCTTGTTGTTCTCGTCCTTGCGGAACCAGTTCACATAGAAGATCTTCGGCAGCTTGTCCTGGTCAGCCTTCTTGCCAACATCAATCCAGTGCTGGAAGTAGTCGCCCATGTTGTAGCCGCAGAACGGCAGGATGGCGAAGGGGTCGCGGCGGATCTTGCCGACTTCAGCTGCATTGATGGTTGAAGCAGCAGTGATTTCGGAACCGACGATGGAACCGAGGAACACGCCGTGGTTCCAGTTGCGTGCCTGGTGCACGAGCGGAACTGTTGACGGGCGGCGTCCACCGAAGAGGATTGCAGAAATCGGAACACCCTTGGGATCTTCCCATTCCTTTGCAATGCACGGGCACTGCTTTGCAGGTGCGGTAAAGCGTGCATTCGGGTGAGCCATTTCCTCGCCCTTGGGAGCCTTGTCCTTGGGCAGAGCGTCGCGGGTCTGTCCCTTCCAGTCAACCAGCTTGCCCTTTGCCGGGTAGCCGATGCCTTCCCACCACACATCGCCGTCTTCGGTCAGTGCGCAGTTGGTGTAGATGGTGTTCTTCTCTGCTGAAACAAGAGCGTTCTTGTTGGATTCTGCAGAAGTTCCCGGTGCAACACCGAAGAAGCCTGCTTCCGGGTTGATTGCATAGAGGCGGCCGTCTTCGCCGAACTTCATCCATGCGATGTCGTCGCCGATGGTCTCGACCTTCCAGCCGGGAACAGTCGGGATGAGCATGGCGAGGTTTGTCTTGCCGCATGCTGACGGGAATGCACCGGTCACATACTTGACTTCGCCCTGGGGGTTGGTCAGCTTGAGGATGAGCATGTGCTCTGCGAGCCAGCCTTCATCGCGTGCAAGCACGGTTGCAATGCGGAGTGCAAAGCACTTCTTGCCCAGCAGTGCGTTTCCGCCGTAACCTGAACCGTAAGACCAGATAAGGCGCTCTTCCGGGAACTGTGAAATGTATTTGTGCTCGACGTCTGCGCACGGCCAGATGCCGTTGTCTTTCTCGCCGTTGTTGAGCGGCTTACCGACTGAGTGGAGGCAGGGAACGAATTCGCCTGACTTCTCGATAAGGTCGAGGACAGCCTTGCCTGCGCGGGTCATGATGTCCATGTTCAGGACAACGTATTCGGAGTCTGTGAGCTCAATGCCGTTCTTTGAAATCGGTGAGCCGAGCGGGCCCATGCAGAACGGAATGATGTACATGGTGCGGCCGTGCATACAGCCCTTGTACAGACCGGTCATGGTAGCCTTGAGTTCTTTCGGGTCGATCCAGTGGTTCGTGGGACCTGCATCCTCTTCCTTGACGGAGGAGATGAATGTGCGGCCTTCAACGCGGGCAACGTCAGACGGCAGTGAGCGGAACAGGAAGCTGTTCTCCTTCTTCTTGAGCGGGGTTGCAAGGCCTTCCTTCACGCATTTCTGCATAAGGCGGTCGTACTCTTCCTTTGAACCGTCGCAGAGGTACACTTCGTCCGGCTCGCACATCTTGACACATTCTTCAACCCAGGCTTTCACCTTCGGGTTTTTCAAATCATTGATAGTCATGAAACAACTCCTATACGTTTGGAATTAAACTGAAAGACACTGCCGCTTACAACGTAAGTGCCTGCCCTTCCGACCCCTGCATGTGCACAAGTCGTTTGATTCCTTCACAGGAAACTATAGCGTTTTTTTTGTTTCTGTGCAATGTGTGCGCGCAGGGATTCAGCATGAGATTTCTTCCGCCTGAAAAAAATATGTATCAGAGCTTAAAAAGAGATTCTCGTTGTGCTGCTCGGTTGACAAATCCCCTGCGGCTGCCGTATTATGGCACATATTTATGGAAGGAAACCGATTTTCATTCTGCCCTGCCTGCGGGAGCAGGGGAATCCAGACGCTTCACGGCGGGCGCAAGTGGCTCTGCCCGGACTGCGGCTTTGATCTGTACAGCAATGTTGCGGCGGCCGTGGGGCTTATCATCAGGAATGCCGCGGGCGAAGTACTGTTTGAGCGCCGTGCAAAGGAACCGCGCAAGGGCTTCCTTGCCTTTCCCGGCGGTTTTTCCGAGCCTGATGAGAGCGGGGAAGAAGCCGCGCTCCGCGAATGTGAGGAAGAAACCGGCGTGCGCCCGCTGGATGTGCACTACGTGTGCTCGTTCCCCAATACTTACGAATACAAGGGCATTGTCTACAAGACCTGCGACATGTTTTTTACCGCCGGCATGCCGGAAAATTTCGTGCTGAAGGCGCAGCCGGGCGAAGTGTCTTCGTTTGAGTGGCGCCGGGTGGATTCCCCCGCCGACGTGGAGGCGCTGCCGCTTGCCTTTGAATCCGCGCGGAACACCCTGCTCCGCTGGCTGGAGGTGCGCTGATGGAAGGCTGGTATGTTGACTGGACGGCAATTGCCCTGTGCGCTGCGGGGCTGGTGGCGTACGGTGTTGTGCTGGTGCTGTTCCTTCCCCGGATACAGCGCGAAAAAGACCGGCTTAGTGCTGCCGGAACGGAAATTCCCCGGAGCGAACGCCGTTTTAAGTGGGTCTTTGCCGCTGCTGTCCTGCTCATTCTGCTTCCGCTGCTGGTGCCCCTGCAGCATTACGTCATCGCTGTGACCTGCGCCACCGGTGTGCTGGGTGCATACATCGTGCTGCGCGAACGGCTTGCCGCCCTCCGCAGGCTGTAGCGGCGGGCTGATTCCGCTAGAAGGCGCCCGCGGGGACGGCAGCAAAAAAACTAGCTGTTTTTCTGCGCTGCCCCCTTTACATCTTTGTGAAGTTCTGCTATAGTATTTACATCCTTTGGCGTCTTACCCAAGTGGTAAGGGAGTGGTCTGCAAAACCATTATGCAGCGGTTCGATTCCGCTAGACGCCTTGCAGAAAAGGCTGTCGTTTCCGGCAGCCTTTTTTTTGCCTTCCAGACCTTACAAGCAAAGCTGGGGTCTGTTTTCATAGAAGGGGGCGGTCCCGGGAATTCCCAGGCCGCCCCCTCATTTTTTATGTTTTGCAATAGACCTGTTCGGAAACTACGTTTCCGCTCAGGTTGCCGAGTTTAAAATCGCTCAAATAGCGCGATTTTAAACATCGCATTCTAGTGTAACCTGTTCTGAAACTGAAGTTTCCGAACAGGTTTAATACAGGGTTTCAACATAAAAAAAATGCGCGGAAGTGGAAAATCGAACGGCACCGCCTTTGTAGCGCACAGCACTACAACCAGCGGTGACGGGCGGTTTTCCACTGGGAGCGCATTTTTGTCGTATACTGAAGCCCGGATAGCCTTTCTTGCTAGATTCCGCAATATCCGCTATAGTAGGTGGCATGGAAACAGCGCGGTACGATTTTATCATCATAGGGGCTGGCCCGGCAGGGCTTGCTGCAGCCCAGTATGCTTCGAGGGCAGGACTCCTCACCTTGCTGATTGATGAGTCTGCACCCGGCGGTCAGGCGGGCGGCATTGTTACGTTGGAGAACTATCCCGGAATTTTCCCCCCGCTCAGCGGCAGGAATTTCGTTGAGATGCTGCGCCAGCAGGCTGTTTCCTTTGGTGCTCAGCTTGTTCGCACCCGCGTTTCCTCTGTGGACAAGCCGGGCGAACTGTTTCTGGTGAATACGGCAGGGCGGCGTTTTTCCGCACCATCACTGCTGGTGGCCACCGGCGCAGAGCACCGTGCCCTGTCCGTGCCCGGCGAAAAAGAATTTGCATGCCGGGGCGTTTCCTACTGCGCAGTGTGCGACGGCCCCTTTTTCCGCGGCGGCCGCATTGTCGTTGTGGGCGGCGGAGACAGCGCCTGCGATGCTGCATCCTACCTTTCCACGCTCAGCCCCTCGGTAACGATTGTGCACCGGGGTGAACGGCTCCGTGCCCAGCAGGCCGCCGCCGCGCGCGTGCTTGCCGATCCGCATATTTCTGTCCGCTTCAATGCTTCCGTCGCAGAAATCCGGGGAACAGACCGGGTTTCCTCCGTGCTGCTGCGTGATGCTTCCGGTGCTTCCTGCGAAATCCCCGCCGACGCCGTGTTTATCTTTGTGGGGATGAAGCCCCGCACCGAACTGTTTGACATGCTCCGCACCGATGCAGACGGCTACATCGTGACGGACGAGGACATGCGGACTTCCGTGCCGGGACTCTATGCCGCCGGGGATGTCCGCTCAAAGAGCTTCCGGCAGATTGTAACGGCCTGCGCGGACGGTGCAATTGCCGCCCATCAGGCCGCGATCTATGTCCGTTCGGAATGCAGCGCCGTGAGCCTGTGCAGCGCTGGTGCCGGGGAGGGCCGCAGATGATGGTTCGTACAGGAATGAACGGGAATGCAGTGGCCGCCGGGTACAATGTATCCGGCGGGTACGCTCTATGCGGCAGCTGCGCTGTACGCGGCGGGAACCAGGCTGCCGCCGGAACAGGCTTTTTTGCCGGGCGTGCCGCGGCTTTCAGAAAATGCCTCTGTGCCCTGAGCTGCATGCTGTGCCTGTATGCCCTGCTGCCCGGCGTGCCGCTTGCTGCTCAGGCCGCTGCTGCCGGGGAACTCCCTGCAGACGTGGATTTCTGGAGCGACTACCCGGCGGAAATCCTTTCGCAGACACTTGTTGCCCGCATGACGGACGAGGAACTGCTTTCCCAGATACTGATGTTCGGCTGGGCGGGTGCCGAACCGAGCGCCCTGCTGAGCCAGTGGGTTTCCCGGCGCGGGCTGGGCAGCATCAAGGTTTTCGGCTGGAACACGGACAACATTGAGCGTGTCGCAAAATCCGTGCGCACGCTGCAGCAGCAGGCGGCATCCCGCCGCTTCAAGATTCCGCTCTTTGTGGCCACCGACCAGGAAGGCGGCTGGATCCGGCACGTAAAGGGCGAAACCTCCGACACGCCGGGCAACATGGCAATCGGCGCTTCCGGCTATCCCTACGATGCGTATTGGGCCGGCTACTACATTAACCGGGAGATAAACGCGCTGGGCATCAATATGAATTTTGCCCCCGTCGTTGATTTGTATACGAACAAGGATTCTTCCGTCATCGGTCCCCGCTCGTTCGGCGCCGACCCGGAAGCAGCCGGCATTCTGGCCGAGGCCTTTGCGGCAGGCTCCTCTGCGGCGGGCGTCATTCCCACGGCAAAGCATTTTCCCGGCCACGGGGACACGAACCTGGACAGCCACGGAAAGCTCCCCGAAATTTCCATCAGCCGGGAGGCATGGCAGGCGCGGGAGCTTGTTCCTTTCCGCCACCTGATAGATGCGGGAATCCCCGCCGTCATGAGCGGGCACCTTGCATTCCCTTCCATCGATGCATCCGGTGCACCTGCTTCGCTTTCACGGAAATTCCTTACCGAGATACTCCGCGGCGAGCTGGGCTTCAAGGGGCTGGTCATTACGGATGACATGATGATGAACGGTGCTACGCTTTTTGCCGGCTCCCTTACCAAGGCCTTTACGCTTGCCATAGAAGCCGGGAACGACATCATTATCTCTTCGTCTACTGCGGGGCTTGAAGATTCGCTGTGGACGCAGAACCTTGCCCGCATGCGGGACAACGAAGCGTTCCGGGAACGCGTGCAGGAGGCTGCCGGGCGGGTGCTGCTTGCAAAGCTCCAGTATTTTAAGGGCGGAAACGCGGCGCCGCTCTACCCGGACGAAACAAAGATTTCTTCCCGCATCCCCGACAAGGACGGACAGAAATTTTTCCTGAGCCAGGCATGCCGCTCCATTTCCCTGTACAAGCAGGGAAGCTCCTTCCCCTACCATCCGGCCAAGGGCGAGCGGGTGCTCATTGCCGGCCCCTTCCTTTCGCTGTACAGCGAGGGGCGCAGGCGCTATCCCGATGCCTCCACCTTCCATTACAGCTACGAGCTTAAGGGCGACAACAGCAATTACGACGAATGGAATGCTGCGAACATCGTCAATGTGGCGCAGGCCTATGATACCATCATCACCTGCGTGTACGACCGGCACACCGCCGCCATCACGCAGCGGCTCCGGCGGCTGGGGAAGAAAGTCATTGTGCTGTCTATCATGTCGCCGGTGCCGGTGCTGGAAGGCTTTGACTGGGTGGACACCATCCTCTGCGGTTACAGCTATTCCTCGTATTCGTTCAGCGCACTGTTCGGTGCCCTGAACGGCGAATTTACCCCGAAGGGCGTTGTCCCGCTGGAATAAGTTTTTTTCTACGGTGCACATAAACCGAAAAATGCGCGGAAGCATAAAAACGCCCGGCGCCGTCTTTGTAACGCGTAGCGGTACAGGCAACGGTGCCGGGCGGTTTTTTACTGGGAGCGCATTTTTTATTTATGCGCTGCGTAGTATTTCTGGTATGCGTTCCAGGTTGAACCGATGAGCGTGTCTACGTCGCTGTAGTGCGGCTCCCAGCCGAGCAGCTCCTTTGCCCGCTTGGAGCTTGCGGTAAGCTGTGCCGGGTCTCCTGCGCGGCGGCCCACGTATTCAGCTTTTACCGGCTGCCCGGTAATACGGCGGGCTGCCTCCAGCATTTCGGTAACGGTAATGCCGTTTCCGGTGCCCAGGTTCAGCGTCAGGCTCTTGTCCTTTTCGGCAATGTATTCAAGCGCAAGCACATGTGCGGCTGCAAGGTCGGTCACGTGGATGTAGTCGCGGATGCAGGTGCCGTCGCGGGTGGGGTAGTCGTTCCCGAAGATGCAGAGTTTTTCCCGCTTGCCGCAGGCTGCTTCCATAATCACGGGCAGCAGGTTCGCGGGGTTGCGCTCCAGTCCGTAGAGCACGCCTTCCGGATCGTAGCCCGCTGCATTGAAGTAGCGCAGCGCGGCAAAGCGCAGCCCCCTGAGCTTTTCGTACCAGCCCATGAACTGCTCGATGGAAAGCTTTGTGTAGCCGTAGTAGTTCTCCGGATTCTTCGGATGTTCCTCGTCAATCGGCAGGTACTGCGGTTCCCCAAAGACCGCCGCGCTTGAGGAGAACACCATGCGGAGGCAGCCGTGTGCCGCTGCTGCATTCAGGATGTTGAGGGTTCCGGTGATGTTGTTCACTGAATATTTTTCCGGGCAGACCATGGATTCGCCTGCCGCCTTGAACGCTGCAAGGTGGATGAATGCATCGAAGCCCCGTGCAAAGGCCTTGTCCAGGTCTTCCGGGTGCAGGATGTCGCCTGCAATAAAATCATTTTCCGGAAACAGATTCTGCAGAAGCCCGCTGGACAGGTTGTCGAACACCGTTACCTGGTGCCCCTTTCCCATCAGTTCCTTTACCACATGGCTTCCGATATAACCGGCACCGCCAATCACCAAAACCTTCATACCATCCTCCTTTCAATAAACCTGAGCGGAAACGTAGTTTCCGGACAGGTCTAATGTTTTTTATGCGGTCAGTCCCTGCGGCCGCCAATCTGAGCATAGCACAGGGAATCAACACGTGTCAACCGGCTTGCAGCCGTCTTTGTCAGCCCAGTTTTTCTGCCGCAGTTTCCCAGGCTGCATTCAGCTCATCCAGCCGGGCGTTCACTTCGTCTATCTGCTTCTGTACGGCGCGGCTCTTTTCCCCGTTGGAATAGACGGCCGGATTTGCCATCTGGTTTTCCAGCTCGGACTTCTTTTCTTCCAGCTCGGTGATTTCCGCCTCAAGCTTTTCCAGCTCGCGCTGCATGCGGCGGCGTTCAGATTCCGCCCGCTTCTGTTCTTCCCAGGACTGCTTGGTACTGGAAACCGGCGCGGCTTCTTTTGCGCTTTCTTTTTTGGGTGCCTGCGCCGGTGCCGTGCCAGCCCCCGCTGTTCCGCTAAACGATGATGCGCCCACCGTGCCGTTCTCTTCGTCCTCCAGCCGCTGCATGTAGTAGCGGTAGTCGCCGGGGAAAACCCGGTAGGAGCCGGGATGCAGCTCCAGCACGCGGGTGGCAAGGTCTTCGATAAAGCCGCGGTCGTGGCTGACAAAGATGACCGTTCCTCCAAAATCCTTCAGGGCATCCAGCAGGACGTCCTTGGAATGCATGTCCAGGTGGTTCGTCGGTTCGTCAAGCACCAGCAGGTTCACCGGGCGCAGCAGCAGCTCCAGCAGTGCGATGCGGCTTTTTTCGCCGCCGGAAAGCACATTGATGCTCTTGAATACATCGTCGCCGCGGAACAGGAATGCTCCGAGCATGTCGCGCATTTTGGGAATCAGTTCCAGCGGCGCCCGCTTTTCCAGCCGTTCAAGGATGGTTTCGCTGCCGCTGATTTTTTCCGCGCTGTCCTGCGAGAAGTAGCCCACGGTTACGCCGCTGCCCAGGCGCACGGTGCCGGTAAAGTCCGCGTCTGCCCCGGCGATGATGCGCAGCAGGGTTGATTTTCCCGCGCCGTTCCGTCCGGCCACAACGAGCCGTTCGCCTTTTTCCAGCACAAAGTCAAGGTCTTTTATGACGTCCGGGCCGCTGCCGTAGTGCTTGCAGATTTTGTCGAGCGTCAGGACAAGCTGCCCGGAATGCGGCGCGGCGGGGAAGGTAAAATGTATTTTCTTCAGGTTTTCGGGAATTTCGATGCGGACGATTTTGTCCAGCATTTTCTGCCGCTCCTGCGCCTGTGCTGCCTTTGTTGCCTTTGCCCCAAAGCGGCGGATAAAGTCTTCCAGGTGCTGGATTTCCTGCTGCTGCTGCTCGTACTGGGCAAGCAGCGTCTCCAGCTCTACCTTGCGGACTTCTTCGTAGTGCGTAAAATTGCCGGGGTAGCGCTTGAGTTCCCCGTTAAACAGCTCAAAGACTTCGTTTACGGTGTGGTCAAGGAAGTAGCGGTCGTGGCTCACTAGCAGGAATCCGCCCTTGAATTCGTCAAGGAATTTTTCCAGCCAGTTGCGCGCTTCTATGTCAAGGTAGTTCGTGGGTTCGTCGAGCAGCAGGATGTCCGGGCCGCACATGAGTGCCTTTGCCAGCGCAATGCGCATCTGCCAGCCGCCGGAAAATTCGTCCGTCTGCCTGCCAAAGTCATCGCGGGAAAAGCCCAGGCCCAGCAGCACCTGCTCGGCGAGCACTTCACGCCGGTACCAGCCGGAATCGTTGAGCTTTGCCAGCAGCTCCGCCTGGTGCACGGCAATTTTTTCTGCGTCCGCGGGATTCTCCTTCATGCGGTCGCCTTCCGCGTCTATTTCCTTCTGGAGCTCGTAGCCCCACAGAAATGCCTTGTCTGCTTCCTCTTTCAGCGTGCAGCCGTGGTGCACAAGCCCGCTTTGCGGCAGGTATGCAATGCGTGCGTCGCGCTGCGCCACGCGTTCCCCGGAATCAGGCTGCACCAGGCCGGCCATAATCTTGATGAGCGTGGACTTTCCCGCGCCGTTTGCGCCGGTAAGCGCCGCCTTTGTGCCCGTCTGCAGGTTGACGGAAACTTCCTTAAGAATGTCGCGCACCCCGAAGGACAGAGAAACCTTTGAAAACTGAACGAATGCCATTGCCTTCCTCCGCTTTAGTTCTGGAAGAACATGACAAGCGAATTGACCGGCAGCGAAATGGAAACCGTGTTCCTGCCTGTCGCCGTATCCGGCAGCACCGTTACCGTTGCCACCGCGAGCCGCAGCCCGCTGTCTGTCCTGCGGTACAGGAAATTCACCTGCCGCTCCATGCCCTGGAAGCTGAATGTCAGTATGCCGTCCCATTCGCTTTTCAGGTTTGCCGGAAGGAAGTACTGCAGCTGCACGGTGCCGCTGCCGGCTGCGCTTGCTGCAATCACCGAGGGAACCAGCAGGTTGTAGCTGCTCCAGCTGAAGCTGCCGTCCTGCGCAAAGCTGAGCGTGCCGTAGTTGCTGCTGGTGAAGGACGGGCCTGCGGTGTACAGTGCATTGTACAGGCGTGCGCGGCGGTCCTGCTCTTCGGAGACAAGCTTCTGGATGTCCGTAGCGCCGTCAAGCGTTATGAAACTGTAGGAATGGCGCTTGCCCTTGCTGTCCGTGTGCTGCACGATGATGTATGAGTCGCCGCGCACCGTCACCTGGATGGGAACGTCGTTGAATTTGTACGCACCGCCGGATGTCTTGGTAACGCCCGTGTAGGGGTAGGAAGCGTTCACGTTGAAGAGCCGCAGTGCAACGGTGCCCGTTTCGCTGCCGGTGTCAAAGCCGTAGAGCGGATTCATGTAGCTGAGGTCAATCTGCTTCTTGTCTATCATCTGCTGGTAGTAGTCCGGGTACCACTTCTTCTTAAGGAATGATTCCAGCATTGCGTCTTCCTGCTGCACCTGTGCCTCTGCGGCACCCTCGCCGTAGCTGCCGTCGGCATTCATCTCAAAAATCCTGAGGTTCTGCGAGAAGCACCAGCCCTCCGTGCCCCCGGACGTAAGTACGCGCAGCCAGGTACCGGAAAGCTGTTCCTTGCCGTTCGTGGGGATGTCTCCCTGGCCTTCGTGCAGCGTGCGGAGAATTTCGTCCTTGCGCAGGCGGTACACCTGCTTTGCGCCGTTCGTCGGTTCTGCGCGCACCGGCAGCCCGTCAAGCACGCACTTTGCATACTTGTGCCTGAATGCGGCATGGCTTGCTGCCAGCTCGTCTGCCTTCTTTCGTGACGTTGGTTCGGAAAGCTTCCAGATGGGAACTTCCTTGTTTTCTCCCGTTGCACTGTCCTTTATGACGTAGACCTGCGATATATTGGACTTGACGTAGACCGGCACCACAGTGCCGTCTGCAAGCTGGTATTCAGGGATGTTCCAGAGCACGACGCTGTATCCGATGACCCCGTTGCAGGAGGCCACAAGAAAAGAAAAGAGTGTTCCAAGGAGGAGCAGCGCCATCCTGTGCGGGAACCGGTATGTGTTTGAGGAATGCTTCATAATGCCCCTATAATACACCGCGCGCGCACCAAAAAGCAAGCGGTCAATGGACTGGCGCTGGCGCCAGCCCATTGACCAGCCGGAATTGCTGCGCAATTCCGGCAACATTATGCTTGAGGGACGATGTCGTTTCTGCGGGCAGCCCGTGCGTCCGTCTTATGCCACGGATTGAAAAAAACTGGAAAGTCTGGTATAGTTCCGCCTGTAAGGGCGCCGGAGCCGCATCAGGGCTGGTGTCCCTGCCTATACCGGCGTGTACGGAGCGCTGTGTTCCGTTCATGCCGCCGAAAAAAAAGGAGTTTCCGCTGCATGAAAAAAACGTTTTTTAGCCTTGCAGCCTTTGCAGGCATTGCCCTGCTGGCATTAACGTCCTGCAATGGCAAGAATAAGAAAGAAGAACCTGCGCCCCAGGTGCAGGATGAAGCCGCTGTTGAGCAGGAGCCGGTTCCCGTTTTCCTGAACGCGGTGGCGCTGTACAGTCCCGGCGCCCTCTACAAGCAGGACAAGGATGATGAAGGACTTATGGTCTGGAACCGCCAGATAAACTGCGGCACCGTACTTGAAGCCTTCAGCTATTCCGGCACAGGCGTAGAGAAAAAGACCGCCGTCCGCATCGTAAAGGAGGAGCGGCAGGAGCGCAGCTTTGTGCATGTGCGCTACAACGGCGACGATTACTGGATTCAGGACATAACGATTGCGCTCAATGCAAAACCGGGCGTCATCACCGCGGATGACACTTTCATCTATAAAAAAGCCGACATCAAGAGCATGTCAAGCACGGCGCTGCCCTTTGGAACTGTCGTCGCCGTAGCAGAGGCGCAGGACGATGACAAATTCGCCTGCATCAGCGTTGACACTGAAAAAGAAACCTTCCATGAAGTCTTTGTAAAAAAGGACAGCCTTGGAGAAGGCGACGACCTGACCATCCTTTCGCTTATCGCCGCAATTGGGGAGGCGCAAAATGAAGTCCTGCGGAATGAGCTGACGGAAGCGCTTACGTATTACAGTTCCGCATCTGAGGCGGTGAACGAAAAAAAGCACGAAGCCATTACCAAGGTTGACCAGAAGCTGGATACGTGGATTGTAGAAGAGTCCCTGCCGGGCATTTTCCTGCAGGGGGAGGCCGGTGAAGCTGCTGCCGATGCTTTTGCAGACCTGGAAGAGGAATAAACTGATGAAAAAGATGCTTGTAATTACGCTGGCTGCCGCCCTTGCTGCTGCAGCGCAGGCAGCCGCAGAAATGAAACCCGCCGTCATGCTGCAGCAGGACGGTTCCCTGTGGACGCAGACTTCATCGGGCGAGATGAAATGGGCAAAGAACATCCCGGCGGGCACTTTGCTTGCTGTCAGCGACGAAGTGCCTTTTGTTGCCAAGCGTCTGTCCGGCAGCAAAACGGTGGAATCTGAATTCTGCCGCGCGGAATATGACGGCAAATCCTATACCGTCATGGCGGACAGGATTGCTTTCGGCACCGCTGCCGAGCTCAGGGCAATGGCGCAGGATGCCGTGCAGTATTCCGGAGCCAATGTCCTTGAGTACACGTCGACCGTCGTTCCCCGGCACAAAGCTGTCGTTACAGGGGAGCAGCGGCAGTCCGGCGGCATTTCCTTTGTTGCAGTGACCTGGTTCGACGATGTAAAGTACGTAAAGCGCAGCGGCTGGGTCCGCCTTGACAAGCTTGCATCCGGTGCGGATGACTGGGCTGCGCTGGAGCTGCTGGCAAAGGCGCATACCGCCAAAGACAAGAAAGTGAAGCATGCCGTCATTGCAGATGCGCAGACGCTCAGCCTGTCCCCGTACATGGAACGGCTGCTTTCTATAGAAGAATATAATATCCTGAAGAATTTTTCCCCGGACGATACGGAGTCTCTGGAGCTTTCCACTGTTGTAGAGACCGGCATCCCCGGCAGCTACATCCACATTTACGACATTCCCAGCACGCGGGGGAACGTGGTGGGGCGGCTGTTCTACGGCAGCAGCATCCAGTGTGACCTTAAAACAAAGGCCAGTACCACAGAAACCGTATCCTTCGGCAACGAAGAGCAGACGGCGGAAAGCTGCTGGTACCACGTAAAAGAAAACATCCTGGAAGACGGTACCGTGCAGTGGCCGTCCGGCTGGATTTTCGGCACCATCGCCGGCATCAGCCAGTAGCGCGGAAAGGGGCAGGTTGCTGCCGCAGCTTGCCCCCGGCCGGGACTGTTGATTCCCCCCGAATTTTTCTGATATACTCTTATTGTATGTTCATGGGAAAATCCTCGGAGCTGCGGGAAGAATCCCGGCAGTTTTACCGTTCTCTTTTTACGATTGTAGCCCCGATTGCCCTGCAGAATTTAATTTCGGCGGCGGTCAGTTCAGCTGATGTGATTATGCTCGGCTTTGTCGGGCAGAATGCAATTGCGGCAGTAAACCTTGCCTCGTACATTCAGTTTATTCTGTTCCTCTTCTTCATCGGGCTTTCCTCCGGCGTGGTCATGCTGGCGGCGCAGTACTGGGGAAAAAAGGACACGTATTCCATCGAAACGATTTTTGGAATCGGCGTAAAACTTTCTGCATCCATCGGCCTGATCTTCTCCCTGCTTTCGGTTTTTGTGCCGGAGCTTCTGATGCAGATTTTTACGAACGATGAAACGCTCATTGCCATCGGAAGCGAATATCTGCAGATTGCGGGCGTGGGATATTTCATCCTTGCTTTTTCGCAAATCTATCAGGCCGTCCTGAAAAGCATTGAGCGGGTCAGGACGGTTACTGCGATTACGACGTCGGCGCTCCTTCTGAACATTGCGCTGAACGCGGTTTTCATTTTTGGCCTGTTCGGCGCTCCCAAAATGGGCGTGCGGGGCGTTGCCCTTGCCACAACGATTTCCCGCGTGATTGAACTTGCCGTCTGCATCATTGTGTGCACGCGGGTGAAAGAGATTCACTTCAGTCTGGAAACGCTGTTCCGGAAAAACACCGTGCTGCTGAAAGATTTTGTGCATTATTCCCTGCCTGCCATCGGCAATGAGGCGGTGTGGGGTGCAGGCTGGTCCATGTATGCGGTGATAATGGGCCATCTTGGTGCCGATTTGGTTGCGGCTAATTCGGTGGTGAATGTGGTGCGGAATCTGGCCAGCGTGCTCTGCTTTGGCATGGCATACGGCGGCGCAATCCTGCTGGGCAAGCAGATGGGCGCGAACCAGCTGGAACTTGCTTCCCGGAATGCCTCCCGGCTGGTCAAAAGCACAATCCTTGCCGGCGCGGCGGGGGCAGTGGTGCTGGGCCTGTGCCGCCCGCTCCTTTTTATGATTGCAGATTTGAATGAGCAGGCTTCGTACTTCCTGACACCGCTGCTGTACATCAACTGCATGTCGCTGCTGGGTGCTTCGATTAATACGGTTTTGATTTGCGGCGTTTTCCGCGCCGGCGGCGATGCAAAGTTCGGTCTGGTGCTTGATACCTTTTCGATGTGGATTGTTTCCGTGCCGCTCGGATTTTTCTGCGCCTTTGTGCTGCACCTGCCGCCGCTTGTGGTTTATCTGATTGTCTATCTTGACGAGTGGGAAAAGATGATTTTCAATGTGATTCACTACAAGCGCGGAAAATGGAAAAAGAACATTACGCGGGAATTTCAGAAAGACTAGACCTGTTCGGAAACTACGTTTCCGCTCAGGCCGGCGAGTTTAAAATCGCTCAAACAGCGCGATTTTAAACGTCGCATTCTAGTGTAACCTGTTCTGAAACTGAAGTTTCCGAACAGGTTTATTAGTGCGGAGGAAAATCGATGGAGAAAACATACCGTGAGCTTTGTCAGGCGCTGAAAGCAATTACGGAAGGCGAGCGGCATCCCGTTCCCAACATGGCGAATGCAGCTGCAATCCTCTGGCAGGAGCTGGAGAATATCAACTGGGCGGGATTCTACACGCTGGAAAACGAAGGCTTCCTGCTGCTTGCGCCTTTTCAGGGAAAACCCGCCTGCATCCGTATACCGGTCGGGAAGGGCGTGTGCGGTACCGCCGTGCAGGAAAACCGTACGCTGCTAGTGGAAGATGTGCACGCGTTTCAGGGACATATCGCCTGCGACAGCGCATCAAATTCAGAAATAGTGGTTCCCCTGCATGCTGCAGACGGCAGCATCGCCGGCGTGCTTGACATCGACAGTCCGGTAAAGGGACGCTTTTCGGCGGCCGACAAAGCGGGACTTGAGGAATTCGCGGGCATTCTGGAATCCGCCTGCGACTGGAAGTAATCGGCCGCAGTGTATGGGGCAGTCCGGAACCAGAACGTTCCGGACTGCGTTGATGTTGTATCTTATGAGGAGTGTGGAATAGATGAAACAAGAAGACAGCATGCCGGTGCGCACGCGTACGACGGTGCGTACACGCACCTTATCGAGTTCCTTCGGAACTTGCAATACTAATTAAGTGAGGAGACGTATATGAAACGTACAGATATAAATAAGGTATTGATTATCGGTTCCGGGCCGATTGTGATTGGTCAGGCTTGCGAGTTTGACTATTCGGGAACACAGGCCTGCAAGGCCTTGCGCGAACAGGGCTATAAAATCGTGCTTGTGAATTCCAATCCTGCCACGATTATGACCGACCCTGTCATGGCCGATGCCACGTATATCGAACCGCTGAATGTTGAGCGTCTTTCCCAGATTATAGAAAAGGAACGCCCGGATGCACTGCTTCCGAACCTTGGCGGGCAGACCGGCCTGAACATGGCAATGGAACTGAACAAATCCGGTGTTCTTGACAAATACGGCGTCCGGGTCATCGGCGTGAACCTTGATGCAATTGAGCGCGGTGAAGACCGTGAGATTTTCAAGGAGACGATGAAGGGGCTCGGCATTGATACTCCCCGGTCGGGCATCTGCCATACCATCGAGGGCGCAGAAAAGATTGCTGCGGAAATCGGCTTCCCGCTTGTCGTGCGCCCGGCATACACCATGGGCGGCCAGGGCGGCGGCTTCTGCTACAACGTGGAAGAGCTGCGCACCATCGTTGCAAACGGCCTTGACCTTTCAATGACGCACCAGTGCCTGATAGAAGAAAGCATCCTGGGCTGGGAAGAGCTTGAGGTTGAAGTTGTGCGGGATGCCAAGAACCAGATGATTGCCATCTGCTTCATTGAAAACATTGATGCCGTCGGCGTGCACACGGGAGACTCGTTCTGTTCTGCGCCCTTCCTTACCATAGATAAGGCACTTGAGGAAAAATTGAAGACGATGGCGTTCAAGATTGTTGAATCAATCGGCGTCATCGGCGGAACAAACGTCCAGTTTGCCCATAACCCCAAGACGGGCCGCGTTGTGATTATCGAAATCAACCCGCGTACTTCGCGCTCTTCTGCACTGGCAAGCAAGGCCACCGGCTTCCCGATTGCGCTGATTTCTGCAAAGCTTGCAAGCGGCCTGACGCTTGATGAAATTCCCTACTGGCGCGACGGCACATTGGAAAAATACACGCCGGGCGGTGCGCCTGACGGTGACTATATTGTCCTGAAATTCGCGCGCTGGGCATTCGAGAAATTCCGCGGCGTAGAAGATTCCCTCGGTACGTCGATGAAGGCTGTGGGCGAAGTCATGTCCATCGGCAAGACGTTCAAGGAAACATTCCAGAAGGCCATCCGCGGGCTTGAGAACGGACGCAGCGGCCTTGGTTTTGCAAAAGATTTTAACCGCAAGTCTGCCGCTGAACTGTGCGAAATGCTCCGGACGGCAAGCAGCGAACGCTACTTCCAGCTGTACGAGGCAATCCGCAAGGGCGTGGCGCTTGAAAAGCTTGAAGAGATTACGCATGTCAAAATGTACTTCCTGCAGCAGATGAAAGAGCTGGTGGATCTTGAAGAGGAGATGCTGAAGAATCCCGGCCGCGTTCCTGCCGATGAACTGCTGGTGCGCGCAAAGAAGGACGGCTTCAGCGACAAGTACCTGAGCAAGATTCTGAAGGTGAGCGAGAAGGCAATCCGCGACAGGCGCAAGGCACTCGGAGTCCGTGAATCCTGGCTTGCCGTTCCGGTAAGCGGCGTGGAAAATGCAAGCTACTATTACTCAACCTACAACACGGACGGCGTAGATGATGTATACCGGAAAGTTCCGGTTTTCGAGACCGACAAATACATGCTCCGCCAGCTTGACGGCGACAAAGACGCTGCGGCCCTGCTCAAAGTTTATTCCGATGCAAAGTCAGTTCCGCTGTTCAACAGTGACAACTGCCACGGCGACGACTTCCACTACGACACTGCAGAAAAGATGAAGAAGGCGATTGACTTCTGGAAGATGAGCTACGCCGAAAAATATTTTGTGCGCTGGAGCGTGATTGACAAAAAGAGCGGAGAAGCTGTCGGTACAATCGAGCTGTTCCACCGTGAAGCAAAAGATGCGTTTACCAATGCCGGCCTGCTCCGCCTTGACCTGCGCAGCGACTTTGAAAACGCTGATGCCATTGAAGCCATCCTCGGTGCAATCATTCCGAATACCTTCACTCTCTTTGACTGCGACAAGATTGTGACCAAAGGCTTCCCTGCATCTGCCGGACGCCTTGACGCTCTTAAGAAACTTGGTTTTGAAAAGAGCGGCGAAAAACTTATCGGCGAGGACGGCACCGCGTATGGTGACTACTGGGTCAAAACACTCAGGAAGAAGATAATGATTCTGGGCGGCGGCCCGAACAGAATCGGCCAGGGTATTGAGTTTGACTACTGCTGCTGTCATGCAGCTATGCAGCTCAAGGAAATGGGCTATGAGACAATCATCGTAAACTGTAACCCGGAAACGGTTTCTACTGACTATGATACTTCTGACAAACTTTACTTTGAGCCGGTCACCACCGAGGATGTTCTTCAGATTTACGAGAAGGAAAAGCCATTCGGAGTTATCGTTCAGTTCGGCGGACAGACTCCACTTAATATTGCCCGCGAACTTCAGGAAAACGGCGTAAACATTCTCGGTACATCAATTGATTCTATCGACATCGCTGAAGACCGCGACCTCTTCCGCCACATGATGGAAAAATTGGAAATCCCGATGCCGGAAAGCGGAATGGCAATTGACTTTGCTGAAGCTAAGGCTTGTGCTGATAAGATCGGCTACCCAATCATGATTCGTCCTTCATTCGTTCTTGGTGGACGCGGAATGGAAGTAATTTATGATGAAGCAACTTTGAAGGAATACGTTGAAAAGGCTGTCGGCGTGACCCCGGACCGCCCACTTTTGATCGACCGCTTCCTGAAAAATGCGCTTGAATGTGAAGCCGATGCGCTTGCTGATTCAACGCACGTTTACATTCCGGCCGTCATGGAGCACGTTGAGCTTGCCGGCATTCACTCCGGAGACTCTGCTTGTGTAATTCCTCCGGTTTCTATCCCAGCTGATAACCTCAAGACAATCAAAGAATATACAAAGAAGATTGCTGAGTCTTTACACGTTTGCGGTTTGATGAACATGCAGTACGCTATTGAAAATGGAAAGGTTTACGTAATCGAAGCTAACCCACGTGCATCTCGTACAGTTCCTCTCGTATCAAAGGTTTGTGATACACAGATGGCAAGATTGGCTACCCGCATGATGTTGGGCGAGTCTTTGGAAAGCCTCGGACTTAAAGATAAGGTAATTCCATATCACGGAGCAAAAGAAGCCGTCTTGCCGTGGAACCGCTTCCCCGGCGTTGACCCCATCCTTGGACCGGAGATGCGTTCAACCGGTGAGGTTCTTGGCCTTGCCGAAAACTTCCCGCTTGCCTTCTACAAGGCGCAGGAGGCTTCCGGAAGTGAGCTTCCCCATGCTCCGGCTGCCTGGGAAAACAAGAAAGTGCTTATCAGCCTGAGCAACAAAGAAAGCCAGAAAGAGGAAGTACTTACAATCGGTAAAACGCTGAAAGACCTTGGCTTTACGCTGATTGGAACGCAGGGCACTGCAGCCTTCTACAATTCAAACGGCATTAAATGCGACGTCGTAAACAAAATCGGCGCCGGCCGCCCAGACGTTGTGGACTTGATTATGAACAAGGATGTCTGCCTTGTCATCAATACGCCTAAGGCAAAACGCAACTACGCCGAAGACCGCAAGACAATCCGCAAGGCTTGTTTGAAGTACAAGGTAAGCTACATCACAACAATTGCAGGTGCACTTGCCGCAGTAAAAGGCATTGAATCGGTAAAGCATGGAAACGGCGGCGAAGGCGGCGTAAAATCGCTGCAAGAGTACCACGCGATGATAAAGTAACTGCAACGCTGAGTTTTCAATAAAAGAAAAATCCCTGTCCGATAATTCGGGCAGGGATTACTTTTTTATATTACTGCAATTACACTCTTGAAAACGAGGCTGATATGAGTTTCATACTTGGAGTAAACGGAATTCGCTAGCTTGGCATGTTCGCCACATCCACATCTTTGGTATTCAGAAAGCCTTTTGACTGGAACGAATATTTTATGCGCCAGAAATTCCCCGATATGAAGAAAGTGCCGCGCAATACAGCACATCAGGGATGTGCTTCGTCAAAGACAGTCATGCAGAATTTCTTTGAGCGCAGTGTACTCGCGCAGATACATTCCTTGCCGCATTTCATCGCTTTTTGAGTAGTCGTTGTATTTTGAAAAAATTGCAACGGCATCCCTTACCGGAATCCAGCGTGTTTCCATCCCGACTTGCTGCTCGCGCTCTGTAAGGTGCCGTTCCGTTTCACCGGTTATACGGCAGATAAAATATAAACTTTTGAAATCCCATTCTTCATAGAACTCATCGATCTGCAGGACCGGCTCCGAAGCAGCAACCAGAAGACCGGTTTCTTCCGCAAGTTCACGCTTACAGCAGTCCTGTTCGGATTCGCCGTTTTCAAGTCCGCCGCCCGGAATCATGTACTGATTGTTTTTTGTTTCAAACGACAAAAGTATGGTATCATCTTTTAAAACCAAGCCACGGCACGCAACACGGATGCGGCTTGCTTTCTCAAAATGATTTTCGCCGACGATGTTTATTACCCTCACCTGCCCTGCCATGAGTTCAAGCATAGCATAGCACGGTAATGATGTCCAGCAAGCGCGGGGAAGCTTCATGGTAGGCGCCGGAACAAGGGCACTTATGTTTCATCCCTATAGAAAGCTTCCAAGCGCGGGCGGGCAGCAACATAATATTTTTTCAGCTGCCGGTCAAAATGCTTCCCAAAGCTCTTCATCATAATTGAATCAGCCTGTTCAAAGCTCATTGCCTCTTTGTACACACGCTTGCTTACCAGTGCATCATACACATCTGCAACCGCCATGATACGGGCTTCAAGCGGAATAGTCTTTCCCTGCAGGCCGCCCGGATAGCCGGTTCCATCCCAGCGTTCATGATGATAGTGCGCCACATTTTCTGCAAGGATATGAAAATCAAAATCAGTTGTTTCCTTTAAAATTTCGTGCATAATGCGGGCACCTTCAGTGGTGTGCGTTTTCATTATTTCAAATTCTTCCTCGGTAAAACGGCCGGGCTTCCTCAGAATGGCATCATCGACCGCAATTTTTCCAAGGTCATGCATCGGGGCTGCTTTTATAAGATTATGGCAAAAATCTGCAGAAAGCTTAAGGGCATCGTCACTTTCATCTTTTAAAATTTCATCGATGAGCATTTTTACAACGATGCTGGTCCGTTTGATGTGGCCGCCGGTGGAATTGTCGCGGCTTTCAACCATGGTTGCCATGCCAAGAATCAGATTATCGTGCATCTTGATGACGTTCTCTGTTTTCTGAGCAACTTCCTCTTTTAATTTGCTGTTGAAATCATTCAGGAGCGAAATATATTTTTGATCCTGGGTATCATCCTGAATGTAAACCATGTAACCGCGGATTTTATCCCGGTCATAAAGAAAACTGATGGTTACCTGATAGATTTTATCTTCAACATCCTTAAAGAAGAGGTTCTTGGAATTGTCGTCTGCAAAATCTTTTATTTTTGCAATAAGCTCTGCATTAAGCGAATCATTTTTTGTTGCATCAGAATCAACGTTAATATCATGCAATGCAGGGAAAACTTCTTTTGCAAGCTTGTTCGAAGCAAAATACGTAAATCGCTTATCAAAGAAAATAAAGCCCGTATCACCGTTTATGGCAATTGCTTCAACAGCATTTTCTGTAATGTCATAAAGTGAAATGCGCCGGATTATGGTAAGCAGAATTACTTCACTCAAAATATACGCAAGAGGAGCAAGTTCAATTTTCAGCTTGAACAGTTTTGTTCCAAAAAACAAAAACACAGAAGAACATTCACAGAACAAAAGGATCAGAAGATTCTTTTTGGAAACATCTTTTTTGGTTTTGAGACAGAAAATAATTGTACTAATAGTAATGACAAGAAACGATGTAAGAAAAATATAGTACACCGTATGAAGCGGGCCGTATTCTTTTGCAAGTTCCGCACATCCATTTTTAAATGTCAGAGAAATGCTTTTATAGAAATACGGATTGCTTCCAAGCTTGATGAGGGGAATGCACATAAGCAGGGCTAACGCTGCCAAAAGGCCTTTGACCCTAAAAACTGATTTGAGATTGCACAAATCAAAAATCGCAAACATGATGAAAAGCAGAAGAAAGACAGCAGAAACATAAATTATCCGTAGCCCGGCGAGTGCCTGCGCAATAATCTCTGCCGTGTCCTGCAGTATATACCCGCGGATTGCAAATGGAACGATAAGAAAAATCAAGGTAAAATAGATACTGTAACGCCTTCTCCAGAAAATCCCATAAACGGTACCCATAACAAGAGAAAGTATAAATAGAATTGTATAGTAACTCATTACTCTGCTCCGCTTCTGCAAGCTGTGGACACTTTTACTTGCACTGTAAGGTCTTCCATTCTCTGACCGACAGTTCAAAATCTAAATATAGTATATCACATTTTTGAAATTTTGTGCAAAATATGATAAATTGCTGTTGCAATCTATGGTAGACGGAGAAATCAGCACTGTCGCAGAAGGATTCAGGGAAGCTCTCAATCCTTTGCGGATATACCTTTTTGGTTCTTATGCTAGAGGCGACTATAACGCAAAAAGTGATTATGATTTTTACAGAAAAAAATCGTGACAAAAAAAGGAGTCCTTTTGTATGAGCGATAAAAATAGCAATACTTATAACACAAAAGAGATAGACTTGAAAATGCCTGGAGTTACTATAAAACAGGCATGGTTCCTGCACTAAAAGGCTTACCGATACTACATCATTACGGAGGCCATTAGTGCATCATTAAGCAGACTGTTAGTGCAGTATCGATTGCCCATATAATGCACTGGTTAAACTTTTTTGAATATTTTGCTTTTTCTTCTTGACCTTTAAAGAATTTTATTGTACATTGGATTCATAAGTTCAATATTATTGAATGATTTGATTTATTTATCTTAAAGGGAGCGATGATGGGTAATGAGAAATTTATGCTAAGAGTCCGAGAATTGCGGGATTCCAAAAAACTTTCTCAAGAAGCACTTGCCGAAACGGTAGGCGTATCAAAGAGTGGCGTTGCCATGTGGGAAACAAAAGGAGTGGTTCCCAGAAAAGAAACCCTGGAAAAAATCTGCGACGTTCTTGGAACAACGACAGACTACTTATTGGGAATAGGAGAAATTAATGCTGCAAATGCAAAAATAAATTCAATCCAAAGAGGATTGAGCAAACTCAATGACAAGGATCTGGAACGGGCAGAAGGCATTTTGCGTCTTGCCTTTGCAGAAGCCTTTGGAGGTGAATAGTGGACGAATGGTTTTCGACAGACTATAAGAAGGCTGTAGAAGAACGTGTAAATGAAATTTTGATAAAATCTCGAGTAATAACAAGTTTCCCTTTTAAGTGTCCGACACTTATAAAGGAACTTGGAAAAGAAATTGCTATAGAACTTTTTCCTTTTTCATGGATAGAAGAACATGGAATGAAAGCAGAGGAGGTGGTTCTTTCAGAGGATGCGGATACTGTTGAACTGTGCGGGCGGTACATTATTTTCTATAATCAAGCTATGCCTTCTGCCCGGCTTACATTCAGTGAGGCTCATGAACTTGGACATATTGTACTTGCACATGATATAGAAACGATTACAAACTTTAGAAAAACAAAAGATTCGCGGCTAAAACCTTTGTATGAAAGATACGAAGCAGAGGCAAATTATTTTGCAGCATGTCTTTTAATGCCAGAAGCGGTCATAAATCGCCTTAAGGCTCTTGGGTGCCGTATAACTGTAGATTTTTTGCAGTCAAACTTCGGAGTGTCAGAAGAAGCTGCTCAAATACGCATTAGTACCTTGAGGCGAAATTCGCAGCGTCATGTCCTGTATTGGGAAAAAGATAAATCTCTGGACAATGCTGTCCTTTTAAAATTCAAAGATTTTATCCAGAAAGTCGCTCCAAGACGAAGAAGCTATGAAGAAGAATATGCGTATGAGGAAGAAATGGAGGCCGAACGGAACAGATGGCTTGCAGAAGGCTACTAAAAAATCCCGCAAGATGGTAAGCAAACAGATGTTACCATAGCTGACGGGAATAATGATAACGAGTGTAGAAAAATATAAAATTATCTGGAATAACTATTTTTTATGAATAATAAAAAAAAGTCTGAAAACCGTTGCATGTTATGTGACAGGCTTCAGCTCTCAGACTTGACGGCATCAATAACGATACCAAATGTGGTGATTTGATAATATCATTATTGCCCGCCGTATTCAAGAGCTGAAGCCATCATCTTAAATAAGGGAGGCACTGCCCTATGGCAAGTACGACCTTAAATCTGATGGATTCAATCGAGAATCCCAATGGACGTGTGTCTGTAAAATTACAGCGCAACTATTTTTCAAAAGACTCTTCGGATAAATATGTTGGAAGAGCCGTCCGCAATACCCACACTGTTGGAAATGTCCTGCAGCTTGTGGCAAACAAAGTTCCTCAACTGGACATTGGAACTGTTTACTCGGTCTGTGATGCTTTGGAAAAAGTTATTACAGAATCTCTTGGAAACGGAAACTCCGTAAACTGTCTGAACCTTGGTATTTTCTACATTGCCTGTAAAGGTTCTACAGACGGGAAATCCATTTCCCCTAGTATAACTGTAAAATTTATTCCATCCGATTTAACAAAATCGGCAATCTCAAATGTTACCGTTGCACAAGAATCGTATGCCGAACCAATTGCAACTATCAGCCAGATTGTTGATGTTGATACAGGTTCTTCCAATGGTATTCTTTCATTGAATGGTTCTGTTCAAATTACGGGAAAGAAGCTTTTGATTGGTGGCGAAGACAGCGGAATCTGGTTTGCCCCGGCAACTGGGAAAGATGCCGTTATTGACGAAAGCGGTGCAGACTGGACTCAGGTAACTGCAAAATTTTCGGTAAACAGACCAGGAACGTTGCTTTTCCCTTTACCAAAAACGCTTGAAGCCGGCAAGTACCGTATTATACTCAAAACTAGATGTCCTTGGAACTTAAAGTATGCAAGAAAAGAAATTGTAACAACGATTTCAGATGCTTTTGTAATTCAATAGGATGAAATTTAAAATACTTGAGTGAATTGGGAGAAAGCTTTAAAAGTCGTCAGACTTTTAAAGCTTTCTCTTTAAGCTGAGCCTGCTCCCCGGAGCGGGAATAGGATTAGCGTTGCAGTTACTTTATCATCGCGTGGTACTTTTGCAGCGATTTTACGCCGCCTTCGCCGCCGTTTCCATGCTTTACAGATTCAATGCCTTTTACTGCGGCAAGTGCACCTGCAATTGTTGTGATGTAGCTTACCTTGTACTTCAAACAAGCCTTGCGGTCTTCGGCGTAGTTACGTTTTGCCTTAGGCGTATTGATGACAAGGCAGACATCCTTAACCTCGTATTTTGCATTATTTTTGAACTTTGGTAGGAAAAGAATTTCCTTTTCGCAGAATAAATTAAACCTTTCGTAATTGCTGTTTTCCTTGGCTGTTGTGACCATACCATCTTTTAAAGTCTTGGAACGAGGACTAGCATTTGTCCCTATTTTGTATTATACTTATTTATGTCTGTAATTCCTCGTGTAATATATTTTTGTGTTGGGATTTAATTATCTTATGGATTACAGACTTTAAATTGTGTTTATTTTTGACAGATTTAATATCGTTGTATAAAGAGGAATGTGAAAATGGAATCAAAAATACTTAATGAAATGTTAACTGCAATTGGAACCTATCCGTATTTTTTATTTTTAAGTAATCCTGCAAGCATTAATAGCGATATAGCTGCACTTCCTTGGAATTGTGTTTTTACAACTATTACAGATGTTTCTCGTGTCGAGGATCTATTCAAATTACCGAACCGTCGATATAAAATCATAACAAACCCTGACATGTTTGAAAAGCTGCCTAATAAAAAAAATGAATTAAATATTGTTTTTCTTTTAGGAGATAAGCCTGTTGAAAATTTAGATGATGACCAAAAAAGACAGTTACGGAAAAACCTTAGAAAGTATTTTGATAGGCTTATCCCAGATAAAATAAGGGGATTGGGACATATTGTTTTTGATACTTTTAATATAAATCAACCTATTTTTATTGATCCCACGATGATTGGTGATCTAATTTATAACATACAAAATGATACAGTCATTTTCTTTGATTCTATTCACTTAAATGATGAATTGAAAAAAGAACTGACGGATGAATTTCTAGAAAGACATGAGGTTCATTCTATTGAGCAGTCTATGAAAGATTCTTTTACTGACGAAAAGTTATCTTTCTATTCCTATGCTGATGAGTCAAGCTATGATAATTCTGGGAAACAAATCACTGTATGGGTTGATGGGAAAATAAAAAAATTAGATAAAAATACATATGTAGATTTTCTTGAGAAATTTGATATACTGACAGAGCCGAAAATAAACGAAATTTCTGTTCCTGACTATTTGCGTCCTAATTGGTTCTATTTATTTTTACAAAACTCTGCGAACGATTATTGCTGGTACGGATACCAAAACAAATTTAATTATATTAGAAAATCCGTTGATGAGCATGTCCTTGAATTTACAAAAAAATGCCTTGAATATCAAAAACGAGATAATTATATTCTGCTGTATGGACAGTCAGGAAGCGGGAAAACTGTTACGGTAAATTATGTTGCATACAAAGTTTTTTTGGAACATAAATATCCTGTGATTTATCTGAAGAAAAATCAAATTGATTTTATTAAGAATAATGAAAATTCTTTTTTCATGCCATTTGAAGTTTCTACTTCTAACTATAAGTTATTAGATGATTTCATGAAAGATTTGGAAGATAAGGGCTCAAAGAATGTTTTATTGATATGCGATTTATCTTTGTATCCAGAAGACTATTTTCAAACATATGGAAAACTTTTAAAGTATTTGCATAATAGGGGGCGAAATTTTGTTCTCTTGTGTACCGGCTATGGCAAAGAAACAAGAAAAATCACTCAAATAAAAATAACACCTGTAGTTGCTTGGAACGATAGCAATTCACGGATTAAAGATCAGCAGATTAAAGAATTTGTAGATAATTATTTGACACCTTTTGCAGAACTTTCAGATGACGAGCGTTCTAATATTTATCAGTTTATTGCTGACAATAAGAATAATAATGGGTTTAATTTATTTTCAGTTTTTTATCGCTATTTCTCAGTAACAAGACCATCACTGACTCGGGGAATCAGAAAGGAAGCTGAAGAATCTATTGATTCCGTGCTGAAGCATTATAGTGAAGATACCAATTTGGTGGATTTATCATTAATGCAATTGGCATTAAAACAAGCTGGTTTGATAGATGATATTGATATAAAAGAATTTAATATAAAAGAATCTAAAAAGAGGACTATATCAATAAAGAATAAGGATATACAAAATTTACTGATCATTACGGCAATCTGCTGCCGCGAAGGTATACGACTTCCGTCGGATTTAGCATTAAAACTCCTGCCGGATTTAAATATTAATTTGATTAAAAAAATTACATCTATACCTTTTTTCATTTTTTCAGAAGAAGAAGGTTATTTTTCTTTTACAATCAGAAGTGCATTAGATGCTAGAATATTACTGAACTCTTTCTCTGTTACACTAGACGACGAAGGAAAACAAATTTGTTCGTTAATTAGAACGGCAAATTTGTTTTCATCGGCATATGAAGCAGACAAAGAAATAGAATGTATTGCAAGTTTACTTCACAAAATAGGCCCTCAGTATAAAGCGAAAAAGGTTACCTATAGCGTGATATATGATCAAATCATAAAAACGCTAAAAGAAGTTCATGAGGGTAAAAAAATAGATATCCGCATTGTGCTTATTGAGATGAATTATATCCGGGAGTATTATACAGATAAGTATACTAAGTCAGAAAAAACAGTAAGGGATTTAGAGGAATATAAGGATTCACTGAAAGAGGCTATTGAACTCGGATATAAGTATTCTTCAATACCAGACCAGAAAAAAAACCATACAATTGATATGATAAAAGTTGAAACAGCAAATGCAAGATATAGATTGGCATCTGTACTTGATGAAGAACATGTACTTAATACAGAAGATACTTCAGTTGGCGAATTGTATAAAGCAAAAAGCGATGTCGAAAATATAATACATAATCCTTATTCATATAAGATTTGGTTTCAAGTCTGTAATGACATTTATAAAAGAACAAAAGATGGTGAAATCCTGAACGAAATGATTAATAGGATGGATTTGATACACATGGAAGAGGAAGATATTGATGAGAATATGTTCCTTGCAGAAGAATTTGCGAAACTTGAGGCAAATATTCAAGGAACACCAGATGAGTATATTGAGCGTTTGATACAAAAAGGAAATCCAGTAGGAATTTGTTTGAAGGCGAAAAAGTTTTTAATCGAAAACAATTTGAATATGAATAACCAGAATCAAATTACGAGTCAAGAGGTTAAAAAATATGAGGAATTAGTCAATACTATTCTTTCAGAAGACAATTTACCCTTGATTAAAGAAAACGAAACATGTTTATTTTTATATATTAAAGTAAAATGGCTGCTTTCTAATGGTAAGCCTTTCTTCCTTGGTGACAAAGAGTTAACGCAAATGAGTAGAGAAAACTGGGAAAATATTTGTGATTTATGTTCTCGGTATTTACAGATTAATCAAACTAGCGGATCTGAACAATTTAATTTTGTGGTTGTATATTTGGCAGCACTTTGTTATGCACAGCTTGGAGAGTATGATAACGCTTTAGAAAAATTCAAGGATCTAAAAGACCGTCCTGAACTATATTATGAAAAAGATAGAGTTTATACGAAGCATATGCTTTGTGATGAAAACGGTGAGATTATTAAATTTGCTGGAAAAATGAAAATCACACCATATGGAAAGATTTCTGTTTTTATTAACAAAATAAATAATGGAAGGACAGAGATTTTCTGTAACGAAAATAATTTAAAGAATATTCGCTCTGAAAATGGGAAGACTGATGATAGTTTTCAAGTTGGGGTAAGTATGATGGGATTCCAGGTATACCATGGTTATAATGGTGATAAAAATGACTGATTACAGCAAGAGTATAGCTTTTTCTAACGACACATTAAATAAGTTGAACTCATGTCTATCAAAAATTGGAAATGGAAGACTTTTTTTTGCTTCTCATTATTCCCCAAAAAGTTTTGATATGCAGATGAGCTGTAAATTAAACTTTATAACAATGCTTTTAAATATTTCCATGCTTTTTTATGATTGTATGCCATGGTTTCTGAAACGTGATAAGCCAATGCACAAAAATTTAGGCGATCTTATTAAAGAAATAACATCAATTGATTATTCAGAGGTAAAAAAATGCATTTGTAATATTCATGACTTGCGAAATGGGATTTGTCATAATACAACAGATTATTATGTTATCAACGGAATATTAGATTCTCAAATGGGGAAAAAGGAGGATTGGGGAACATTTAATCCGAGTGATGATGAATGGGAAGTTTTTTTTAAGCAGTTGATAGGTCCCATAGATGATTATTTTGCAAAGGTTTATAACGAACTCAATATGCCCGAAAAAAATGAGAAGCTTACTGATAAACGATGGAGAGAGATAGATACTGCTTGGGATGAATTACTTACTTTTTATTATACTTATGATAGCTCTTTTATAAACAGTATAAAATCGAATGTCCTTCCTGCAGTTTATGATTTTGAAAAAGAAAAACACAAAGGAAGTGATGTTAGTCGAAAAATACACACGAATAAGGAAAAACAGGTAAGTAAGTGGATAAAATATGATTTTAAGAATGATAATCTGGAAAAGTTAATACAGAAGAACCCGCTTTGCGTGCTGCCACCCAAGAATATCATGCCTGAAAAATATTTTTTTGATTTATTTTCTTTGTCTCTCCATGCTCCTGATGGAGAGGAACATTCTCTCCGGACGTGAACCTGTTAGACTGATAGTCCTCGGTTCTCAGGTCGTTACTGTCTTTCTGCGTGGGCGGTTCTTCGGTCTTGTTGGTAAGAAGACGTTGTCGCCCACGATTAGCAGTGTATTATAGAAAGGAAATATAATTATTCCTGATGTAGTGCATCCCTGTTGTTTTATTCCGCTGCACTTTCTTCTAATATAAGAATCCCAGCAGCCAGATTGGAATTCTTCGCTCTGTTCCGAATTCAATATTATCCGCAAGAATATAAGAATCAGGAACTTCTTTTATCTGTTTTCGTTTTTTATTTTTGCCGCCAACTTCAAATGTGTATTTCTTATCAACAAGAAAATCACTTTGTTCCGAAAACAAAACTTCATGACAATGAGAAAGCTGGTTGAAAGCAAATGTGTCTCGTACATTACCTCTGTTTGTTTCTGCATTTCCCAACATAAACATAAGATTTGTGTTTTCAAGAAAAATCTTGTCGGGTTTTTCAAGTGTTCCAAGCCCCCGGCTTTGTTTAAAAACTTGATAAATCAGTTTAGACTCTTCCAGATACTCAAAGTATTGCAATAAGGTTTGACGCGCAATGCGGATCGAAGACGCAAGTTCTGTTATATTGGGAATAAACGGGGCTGATTTGCCAATGACGGCAAGCAGTTTTTTTATTTTTACGATGTATGAGATGTCTATTTTTCTTAAAAACGGAAGCTCGATTTCAAGAATCAAATTTACTGTTTCGTTTAACCGGCTGTAGTAATCGTCAATGCCTTCCAAAAAATACGGATAATAGCCGTGCTTAAGGTAATCATCAAAATACTCAAACGGCTTGATTCTTGTAGCGATATCAGCAGACAGTTTTTCATTCTTTTCAAGAATCTCTTCAAGCGTCAGAATGGGAAAGTCCAATCCTGTACTAAGATTGATATATTCACGGAATGAAAGCCCCTGCAAATTATACACAAGTGCACGGCGGCTTAAATCAGAACGGGCATTCAAGATTTCAAGTAATGACGAACCCGTAAAAGCTACATGCAGTTCCGGGTAATCATCGTAAATATTTTTGATTACGCGCGACCAGTCCGGGTATTTGTGAACTTCATCCAGGAAAAGATGTGTTCCTCCTTTTTTTACAAAATTGTCCACAAAATCAAGAATGGAAGTATCCGAAAAGTACAAATTATCCAAACTTACATAAAGTACTTTGTCCAGCGAGTCTGAAAATGATTTTTTTATATGCTGAAGCATGAGCGTGGTCTTTCCGGTTCCCCTAGAACCCCGGATGCAGACGAGCCGTGCGTTCCAGTTAATTTGACTTTCCAGGCTGCGCACAAAAGTCAGTTCTATTGAGGTAATTTTTTTACGAGATAATTCTATAAGCTTTTCCACATCTTGCATTATATCTCGAAAATGAGAAATTGTTAAGTCTAGTTAACAATTTTTAATAAAATTTGTTAACTAGACTTGCTGTTATTCTCTATCTGATGGGGGACTCTTTGGCTTTTGTCCTTTGGATATGAGCCCAAAGCGTGAGAGATTGTCTTTGATGCAGCATACAAATAATTCAAAAAGTTGATGTTTTTGTATGAGTATACAGAATCCTGGCCTTTAGATGTCGACAGGTACCAGCAAAAGCCGGTACCTGCCAGATTTATTTAAAAAAGTAAATAATGTTGTCCTGACAAAGTTCTTTTATTGAATCGTAACAGAATAGAGAATGTCTGGTCTGTCATGAAATTGAACTATAACCTGATTTATCACGTACAAGAAGTGTGACAGAAATGTTCCGCCACTTTTTCTATAGCATTTTTGTCTTTTTGTTTCTCTTTCTGATAATTTTAAGTTATCGTTTTTACCTAATTTCCAGTCTGTCAAGAAAAAAAAGGCGGGCTTGACCCGCCTTCTAATTATGTAAAACTAATATGAAGAATCATCTCCATAAGCATCTTCAAGATCTTCTGGAGTATCAACATTGTAGTTTTCTGACATATCATCCATCTCCTCAAAGTCCTCACTGGAATAATAGGTGTCTTCCTGCGAATCATACCAGGTCCCATCCTCTTGTTCCTCAAAGCGGTCATTATCTTTTAAGGACATTTTTCACCCCCTTGCAATGTTTAACTAAAAGTTTTTGATATTGCCGCTCGGACGACATGAATTACTTCTGCAGCAGTCGCATTTTTTATTTGCAATGTTGCGTTATTTTCATCGGCGAGCAATTCATATTGTCCCTTTTCGTCATACGCGCGAATCTGGACCTTTACTGCCCTTTTGGAATCGGCGTTGCGAAAAATTTCAGATTTTCTCGGCATGGCAGCCTCCTTTCAATGTTTTCTAACTTTATTATAATTTTTTTAAAAATTTTGTCAAGTAAAATTCTAAAAAAAAGCACAAAATGCAAGCTTAAAATGTTTTTTTTTTGTATTTGTTGTTATTCTTTTATAAAAAATGCTTGAAAATCAAGTTTCTTTCTATTATAATGAAGTCATGAGAACATGGAAAAAGCTGGGAATGCCTTCCAAAAACATACTGGAAAAGTTCATGGAGGATTACAACCTTACAATAGAAGAGGCTGCATCTGCAACGGGGCTAAAGACCTCAAGGGCCTTTAAAAAGATCCTTGAAGAACCCGATGCTGCGGATGGTCATTTTATAGGTAAGTTCTGTTCTCTTACTGGCTATACTGAAAATGAGCTTTTTGAGTTCAAAGAGGATATTCCTGGGGTTCTGATTGTCGGTAAAATTGACAGTAAATTTGACAAAGTAACAGAACTTCAAAAAGACTATCTGCATTCTAAATCCTTAGATAACCGTATTTTCAATTATGTCCATAAACCGGTTATCAGTTTTATGGGGGATGTCTTTGCCGGGAAGGATGATATACTAAAAACGTATTTTCCACAGGTGAATCAAATCGCTGTACAAAAGATGCCGGTGTACTGCATGCATTATGATGACTTTGCAAAACCTGACAACAGCACCATTGTCTTTGACAGACCCTTCTACCTTACACCGCAAGGTGGTAAACTGTTCGAACCGTCCTTGGCATTTGATCCCTCGTATATCCGTTCCTGTACCATAAAACAGGATGAGACAAAAGTGCCGGACGGAAAGAATACGGTCGTTATCGTCAGGTCAGATTTCCCGCTTCTAAAAAATTGCATTCTCTTGAATCTGCCTGCCTATGATTATGAAAATTCATTCGGTGAACTGTCGTCAGAAACTCTGCGGCTCTTGATCAGCTATAATCTGTATGCTGATACTATTGTCTATTTCGATGCAGTTACTAGGCTATTGACAATATCAGAAACACCGGTGATTCGGTATTTGATGAGCAATGAGAAAAAGATTCTTATTATTGCCACGAAAAAAGACTTGAACAAAGAATTGTACAATAAGGATGCTTATCGGAAAAAACAGGAGGATATAGAGGGAAAAAAAGGAAACCCGAATTTTTCATATTACAAAGCATACAGTTATCCTCCCAAGGATGATGCTGATATGAAGAAAATCCAGGAAACGTTATTCTTTTACGAATCAGAAAAAGCTGATACATTTCTAAGTACACTGGATAAGCTGTGTGATTCTTTTAAAGAAAATATATTGTATGATAATGTGAGTTTCGAAGTAGAAGAAAAAAACAGCGGTGTAACAAGTCAGTTAACAAGTGATGAGTTTGAAAAACTGTTTGAGGAAGTTTTTCGAGAGGTACTTGAAACTGTGCGAACTAAAGAGTATATAGAGTATATAAAGAAAATCCTTGATTCTCAAAAGCAGAAAGAACAGAATATAGATTTTTTCTTAAGCTTCATACAGTCATACGCAGAAAATATCTATAGCGAATTGCGTAACGAACTGCGTAACAAGGCTCCAATTCTATACCATCTATTACCGGAATGGCATCTGTATTTTGGCAATTTACTGCTCCCCCTGATATTGGAAAAGAAAAATTTTTCGAAAGGTGATACTAAAACTTGGGCAAAAAGAATGAGCAGAAAAATCTGTGATGCTATAGCAACCGAATCCTATAAAGATTTTGTAAATATTGTACAACAAAAGATAATTTTCAATGCGAGGAATTATAGATGACAAATGAAGAAATCGACGAAGAGTTCAAGAATATCTCAAATGGTGAATACTCTGAAAGCGATTATGCTGCTGTAGAAATGAAAGAGGACTATGTGAACTCATTAGCATCAAAAGGGCCGCTTTCAAAAAGTATTGATAATATAAAAACTTTGTTCAGCATGTTAAAAGAAAGAAATTCATTTGAAATGTCTTCGGCAACAAAGGGAATAATTGCTGGGAGTTTGCTGTATGTAATAAGCCCTTTGGATTTAGTACCGGATATCATTCCTGTTGTTGGACTTGCAGATGATGCCGCAATTATTACTGCTACCGTTGCAGCCATTGCCGGAGAAATTGTAAAATACAAAAGCAGGAGGGACGACAATACTGAGAAGAAATAGGTTTGTCCTGAAGAGGAAGATAAAGTTCCTCTTGACAAGTTTCTATTTGCGCGCTATTCTATAATTAACTATTAGACCCGTGCAGGCACCATAAAACAAATGTTATTCAAAGCCTGCAAAAATCATTTTTTATTTTTTTCGCACATGTGCCGGAGTCCGTAAGGTATGTTTTTTACCTGTGTGTACGTGACTTTGTATATTCGTGTGCAAGCTGCTGGATGTATCCCCTGAATAGTGGGATACTATTTGATTTTTTTGAGGGGTCATAATGGACTTTTTTACTGATGATTTGCAAAATCGGTTGGTGGCTTTGAAAACTGAGTTTTCAAAGAAAAAATTGCAGTTCGCTTTGTGCGGCATGCTTGCTGGGGAAAGCCTGTTTGCACTTGGCCTGCCGGATTTCCTGCGGGACTCTGAGTCCGTGCTTGAGCAGGTTCAGATTCCGTGCGTCGTCAGGGATGTGCTTGCTTCCATTCAAAAAGAGCTTGACGCCCAGGGCGTGATGGAGTGTGGCGGGGCGTTGAATCAAAATTTGTTCTGGCACAGAATCGAACGAATCTTGAAGGCTCGTGCCATTCTGGATCATCGGCTGGCTGTCTCGCTGGATGACTGCCGCTTAATTGAGGATGCTCCTTGGGGTACGGAGAAAAAGCGTACTATTGCCCGTAAGGTTATTGATAAAATGCTTGGCGGGAACTCATCAGATAAAATTGTGCGCTTTTACGATGAAGAGCTCTCTGAAACTGTTACTTGCTGGACCTGTACTGCAGTAGATACGGGGGAAGCCTTTTTGGTGGAAGTCGAGCCGCGGAGCCTTGACCTGGGGGATAGAACTGAATTTTTCCGCCGGGTGTATGATGTTGCACATGAATTCTTGTATTTTGCCGACAATCTGCTACGGGACGGTGACCGCATACAATGCTATGACAGTGCAAGAGCCATGACTCGTGATTATCTAATTTGTAGAGAGCCTTCTGTGCATGAGACTGTTGTTCCTGTCGGTGAAGACGATGTTGTGTGGTTTAAAGTTCTTAAAAAAAGAAAATTCCCTAAGCCACACTGCCGCATACAGTGCTACCATCGCTCGGGTGCAATGAGTTACGCGTATTTGGTTTTGGAAAAAGAAGGAATCGGAGACTGTATGAAGTACTATCAAAAGATTGAAAAGAAGCTCCGTTAGCCCGCTCTGTTTCCCTCCCTTCCCGGTTCTGCCGGCGGGGGAGGGGGACTCAGTTCCTGTGTGTGCCGGCTTAACGGCGCTGGGTGAAGCTTGCCTTGGGCATGATGATGATTTCTACGCGGCGGTTCTGTGCCCTGCCTTCGGCGGTGCTGTTGGAGGCAACCGGCTTGGTGCCGCCGAATCCGCGGTAGGTCAGCAGGTTCCTGTCGATGCCGTGATCCACAAGCGCTTCCACAATTGACTGGGCGCGCTGGACGCTCAGCCGCTGCTGTCCTTCCGGCTTGTTTACGTCTGCCGTGTGGCCTTCCACCACGATGGTGTAGCCGCCGGATGCCACAAAGCGCTGTATCTGGTTGGCAATCTGCTCGATGCGCGGAAGTTCTTCCGGCAGCAGCTGCGCGGAATCTGCGATGAAGCGCAGGTCCTGCACCGTAATCTGGGCACCCACGCCGTCTATGTCTTTTATCGAAGCGCCCGGAAGCTTTGAATCAAAGAAGTACTTCCTGAGCTGGTTGAATTCGATGTAGTAGCTCTTGTCGCGCGCCGGTGCGCTCACGGCATGGCTCAGCTGGTCTTTGTTCAGCAGGATGACGACTTTTCCTTCCTTCAGCAGCTGAAGGTTTTCCGGAATGGTTGCAATCCTCAGGTAGTCGCTGTGTGATATGACCGGGTCGCAGCGGTACACGCCGTAAACCTTTTTTGCCGTAATCCAGAGCGGGTCTTTTCCTGCGCGCTCGGTGTAGCCCTTGGTGTCGCGCGATGCCATGTAGGTGACGATGCCCTGCTTCTTTGCAGTTTCGGGGTCAACCATGTTGCGCTCGTAAACCAGCGTCATCTGGTCATCCCAGATTTTGGGGAACAGGCACGGCTGCACGTAGCTTTCCACGAATTCACCCTGTACCGGCAGCACGTTGCGGGCATCGATGACAATGCCCGTGTAAGCGCGCGATGCAATGCGCTGGATGGGCTTCTGCTGCGTGTAGGGCGTATGGTGCTTTACCAGCAGGGATCCGATTTCCTGCAGGCGCAGCGTATGGCGGGTCAGCAGCTCGTCCGAGCCGTTCTTGAACGACGCCGGTGTCTGCTGGGAGTTGTCGATGATGCGCGTCAGCTCGTCGAGCGTGATGGTACCGTCCAGCACAAGGTCGCCGAGGGTGCGGGTATCATCTACATATATAGAAAGAAGTGTGTCTTTGACGAGCACCGGCAGTTCTTTCTGGATGAGGTTCAGCGATGAAGATTTGCCGCTGGGCATGGGAATGCCTGCCTTTACGACATTCAGCGAGACGTCGGAGGAGAAATGCTGCTTGCTCCAGTCGATGCGGCTGCTGGATGACATGATTGCTTTGTCCGCCGGGACGTTGGCCGCTGCGGCCGCCGCTTTTTCCGCGGCTTCATCCTCGCTGAATGTATAGTACATCAAGTCCTGCGCGGGTGCAAATGCATGCAATGCAAAGAATAATGTGCATATCGAATACAGGCGTCTCTTGTTCATGGTTCATTTTCCTCGGCTTTCCGCAGGATTCCCGCGGGGCTTTCTCTTTCATTATCGGAAGTATCCGGCAAAAGGTAAATGCCTGAAACGGGCGGAAGTTTCAAAACATCCGCTTTTTTGTGCGTCCTGTGCTGGGGGGAGGGGCGGCAGCGCTTCCCTGCCGGGCTGCCGCTGTACCTCGCTACTGGAAGATGGGCACGATTATCTTCTGCTTTATGCGGAGTACACTTTTTTCCTTTATATTGTTGATTTCGCACAGGTCTGCGACCGTCAGCCCGTATTTGCGCGAGATGCCCCAGAGCGTGTCTCCTTCCTTGACCGTGTAGATGAGGGCGTCCGCTGCTGTGCCTGCGTTCTTGAGCTTTTCGCCCACGTCGGTGGCAGTGCCTTTGGGCAGGCGCAGGCTGTAGGACTGGCGGGCCGGGGTGCACTTGCGGAGCAGCGCCGGGTTCAGCAGCTCTATGACGGATTGCTCGATGCCGCCGGTTTCTGCAATCTGCTTAAGGCTGAACATGCCGGCCGTGGTGATGTAGTCGAACTCTTCCACTTCCGCGCCGTCGATGAGGGCATCGGCTTCGGCGATATCCGGCACATTGTAGTAGGCCGCATTTTCTATGATGTCTGCGATTGCAAGCAGCTTGGGCACATACTGCGCGGACTGGGTTTTGAGCTGCCCGTTTTCCGCCATGTACCAGAAATCCTTCCCTTCATTCTTCTTGACCGCCTTGCCCATTGCCCCTGCGCCGCAGTTGTATGCGGCAATGGCGATTTCCCAGTCTCCGAACTGCTTGTAGTTCCATTCAAGCTTTGCGAGCGCTGCATCCGTGGACTTCCAGGGGTCGCGGCGGTCATCGTACCAGGTGTCCTTGGTAAGGTAGGGCGCCATTGAATTTTCCATGAACTGCCAGATGCCGGTTGCCTTGGTGCTGGAGACGGCATTGACGTTGTAGTACGATTCTACGATGGGCAGGTACTGGAGTATCATCGGCAGCTGCTTTGCTTCCAGCTGCTGCCTGATGTACGGGCGGTAGGGTACGGAGCGCTTGAGCGCCTGTATAATCCATTTGCGGTCGCGTTCGGTCAGGTAGCGTTCCCGGTATTTTTCGGTAAGGGGATGGTCTGCGCCTTCCAGTTCCAGCGGCTTGCGTTCCGGGCGCGGGCTTTCTCCGTCTGCTGCAATTTCGGTACTGCTATCTGTGGTGCTTACTGCATCAGTGGCATTGGGGGCAGGGGAATCCCCCGCTTCCGCTGCATGTTCTGCCAGTCCGCTGCCGTCCAGAGGGGCGCTTTCTGCCGCTGCACTTTCGGGGGCTGTTGCAGGGGAGTCCGGCGCCTGTTCCGGGGAGACTGCTTCTGCTGCGGCACCGGCGGGGGAAAGCGCTGCATCCTGCAGGCTGTTCTGCTCCGCCTGTGCCAGTTCTCCGGCTTCCTGCTCCTTTTTGCGGTTCTTTTTCTTTACGGGATATGCTTCTGCCGCCTGCACTACCTGCGGCTCGTACAGGACTGCGGGGGCAGCGGGTGCCTGTGCGGGCACGGCTTCTGCCCCGGCAAGAGCCGCCATGCTGCATGTCAGGCAGAGGAGTATGTGCCTTCGTATCGTCTGGACTGTCATCATCCTTATTTTCGGGGATTCAGCGCGTTGTCCTTAGTAATGAAATTGATTTTTCACAGGAAAAGAAAGCGGTTTCCGCTTTGCGGCGGCTTCCCTACAATTTTTCTCCATAATATATGCCTGCCCATTCCCAGCGGCCGTGAATGTCGGGGTCAACCGGGAAGTTCACCTTGCGGAAGTAGAAATACCAGACGTTCAGGTAGCTGGACCAGCCCCACGTGCGCAGGTAGGCCGAAGTAGGGGAGGAAATGGGGTCAAGCTCCTTTTCGTAGCGGATGCGGTTGCCCCGCATGTACGAGCGCATGGAAAATGAATCCTGCGCCTTTGCGTCGCTTTCGTCCTGCCGCCATGACATGGCAAAAAAATTGACCTTGGACTTGTAGCTGTCCAGCTTCTTATAGTCGTAGCTGCTGATTGCCCCCTGCACTGCGCTCACAAGTTCCTCCAGCGTCTCGAACGTCCAGTTCTTTGATGAGTTGCCGAAGTCCACCAGCTGCCGTGCCGTCAGGTAGGCATTGGGGATATCCTGCAGCTGCAGGGTAGGGGCATCTTCCCGGTTAAGGAAGAGCGTAAATGTCTTGAGCGCCTGCGTCCAGTCGCCGAGTTTTTCGTATTCCAGCGCAAGGCGGTAGTACAGTTCGGTGATGTTCACCTGGTCCGGAAAGCGCGAGATGAGCTGGTTGAAGTAGGCAATGCGGTTTGTGGGGTTCTCGCTTATCTGGATAAGGTGCTGCAGGCAGAGGAAATGCACGGACTTGCCCTTTACCATCAGGTCGCCGTAGTTTTTGATGATTCGCTCAAGGTAATATTCAGCAACAGGCTCTGCGTCGTTTTCCAGGTATGCGTCCGCGGCCATGAGCAGCCAGTAAGCATTGTACTGGTCGTCGCGGTGGCTTTCCACCCAGCCGGTCAGGAAGAGTACGAGCGAGTTGTAGTCCTTTACCGCGCGCATGTTGCTGGCAATCTGATTGACCACTGCATAGCGTGTTTCCTGGCTCAGGGACTCATTCTGCAGGATTTTCTGCAGGTTATTCTGTGTTTTAAGGTATGTTTTAGAATTTGCGGTCATTGCCCGGCTGGTGCTGCCGGCGCTGCATCCCGCGCACAGCAGGGCAGCGGCTGCCACAGCGGCGTGGAAAAAAAATGTAACTTTTGGAAAGCTTGGCATGTTGTAATTGTAGCAGAGCCGGGACGCATTGGCAAGAACCCTGCGGGGGGCAGCCTTCACTTGAGATTTTGGAGTGTTTTCTCTGGACTTTTTCCGGCGGCTTGTGTATACTGGACCAGTTCGGAAACTTCGTTTCCGAACTGGTCGTCGAGTTTAGCAATTTTGTTCCAGTCAGGTGCAAAAGTTTGAAAATGAGGGGTGTGCCAGGTGGGCGCTGATGAAAATAAAAAGCCTTCGGGGGGCAGAAGTTCTCAGAAAAAGCTTCCCCTGAAGGCGCATATCGTGCTTTCCGCCGGTCTTCTCCTGATAGTGGCAGGGCTTTTCCTGATGGTGAATAATTCCGCCAATGCGACGCGCGTCTTTGTGCTCCGCCCGGTGCTCATCCTGCTTGTCGGACTGCTCTTCCTGTATTTTGGCATCGCATTTACCTCCAGCAGCAGCCTGCTGTTCTTCGGAGTTTTCTTTGTGTTCGTGGGCGGAGTCTTCCTGCTGATGGACACGGGCGTGATACGCTACAGTTTGAAAGAAATCTGGCCGACAATAGTGATAGGCAGTGGTCTTGCCCTTTTCCCGGCAGGACTGTACAGGCTCCGGCGTATACGGACGGTGTACCTGTTCCCTGCCATCATGCTGGTGGGGTTCGGGATTGTATTTCTGCTGTTCTCCATGCATGTTTTCCCGTTCACGTTCGGTGAATTTATTACGAAATGGTGGCCGCTCTTCATCATGCTCGGCGGGGCTTCGCTTGTCATCACGTTTTTTGTGCAGCAGGCGAACGGCAAGAATTTTCCATATATGGAAGATGATTCCCTCGTGGATTGTGAGGACGACAAGGAATAAGATGCACTTTTTTGCAAGAATTGCCTTTCTTTCGCTATTCTCTGTTTTCCTCTGCGCACCGCTGAGCGCTGCAAAAAAGCAGTCGGCATCAAAGAACAATACTGCGTCTGCTGCGGAGAAATCCGCCCCGGCAAAAAAATCTTCATCAAAGAAAAATTCCTCTGCAAAACAGAATACTGCCACGGAAAAAAAGAATTCTGCGGCAAAAACAGATACTGCGGAAAAGAAGGAGGCTCCGGCGGCGGACAAGAGCCAGGCTGCCGCAAAACCGGCTCCTGCCGCACAGGACGGGGAACCTGCTGCTTCCGGCGGCGTAAGCCTTTTCATTCCTGCCGGTGCAAGCCGCGCCCGCTCCTATTTTTCTTCCGTCAGCCCGCGCATACTGTCGCTGATGGAGGACGGTTCCCCGCGTTCACTCAAGCTGGCAGCGTCGCTCATGCACCGTTCCGCCGCCGAAAGATACAGCGACAAGGAAAAAATCCTGATGACGGACTGCGCGCGGATTATGCAGCGTGCCTGGCCGTCCGTGGCAGTCAGCTGGGAGACATTCCGCGTGGATTCACTTGACCCCTACACGGTCGCGCTGGACAGCGTTGACCAGGGCGTGTACAGCCCGCGCGCTTCTTCCGGCGGAATGAACGAGGATTTTCTGACGCTGGTGCTGCCCTGCCTTGTGCTGATTTCCGACCCGTCCGGCACGAAATACCTTGCCGATGCAGACCGCGCCCTGACCCGTGCGCTTGAAATCCGCAGCGATTCCATGCTGGCAAATTACCTGATGGGCCTGCTGCGCATCCGCCAGCGCCGCTACGACGACGCGCTTGCCTCCCTGTCTGCTGCACTTGCGGCGGATGCTACCCGCAAGGAGCTGCTCTTTGCAAAGGAGCTGGTTTACAGCAAGCAGAACGACTACATGAACGTGCTTGCGCTTGGCAGTCAGCTGCTTGAAGCCTACCCGCAGGATACAACTGTTATAAAATACTGCTGCAATGCCTATTTTGCGCTGGGGCAGCTGGACAAGGCGGAGGAATTTGCCGCCAAAGTCCTTATGGTTGAACCGGATAATTTCAGCTACGTGCTGCTGCGCGCAAAGATTTTCATGGCAAAGACGGATTTTGTGAAGGCGTCCGCGCTGCTGGATGCCTATGCCCGCAGCGGAGCCGTGTCCCGCGACTACTACCTGCTGCGCGCAAGGCTCCAGAAGGAGTGGAACCGGAACAATGCCGCTGCTGCCGAAACCATGGGGCGGGCGCTCACCTCCTACCCCGACGACCGCAAGGTGCAGCTTTTTGCCGCGCAGGTTGCCTCCGACGCAAATATTTCCGTGGGCGGGTACAGCGCGCTGGAGCTTGCCCGCAAGGTCCTTGCAAAGGCACCTGCCGACGAAGATGCCGTGCGTGTCTGCCTGACGGAGCTGATGAAATGCTCCGACAACGAAGGCGCCTATGCCATCAGCAGCGCGGCGCTCAAGGGCGGCAACACTGCTTCCTGGCTGCAGTTCATGCATGTTGACATCTGCCTTGCCTGCCGCCGCATTGATGAAGCGTGGTCTCTGGCATCTTCCCTGTACGAAAAGGCCCCCAAGGAGGAGCTTTCGCAGAAGTGTTACCTGAAGGTACTTGTTGCCACAGGGCGCACGGACAAGGCTGCCCGCCTGATAGCTTCCCTGATGCCGTCTGCCGATTCGCAGATGAAAAGCTTCCTATATTATGAGCGCAGTTTCCTCTACGGAGACGAAGCTTCTGTCCTTGACAGCCTGCGCCAGAGCCTCACGTCTAACCCGCGCAACAGCGATGCGCTCTACCGCCTGTACCAGGTCTACTATAACAAGAAGGACTGGAAGCGCGCCCAGTATTACCTGAAGCAGGTCGTTGCGCTGAACCCCGTGGACAAGTCTGTCATCGCCAAGAACGCTGAACTCGATAACCTGCTCAAAAAGTAACACTGCCGTTTGACACAGCGGGCAAATAATGCTATTCTACAGTACTGATTTTTAAACCATTAAAAGAAGGATAAAAACTCTATGTCTTTTTTACCGTTATTTCTGCAGGCTGCGGACAGTTCTTCCGCAGGTGCGGCGGGTGCAATCGCCGGTGGTGGAATGATTTCTTTTGTTCCAATGATACTTATCATCGTGATAATGTATTTCCTGATGATTCGTCCGCAGAGTAAGAAGCAGAAGGAAACCCAGAAGATGCTTGATGCCCTCAAGAAGGGGGACAAGGTTATCACTGTCGGCGGCATCCACGGGACTGTTACCGCTGTGAAAGAAAATGTCGTAACCGTAAAGGTTGATGACAGCACGAAGATCCAGTTCAACAGGACTGCCATTGCCACTGTCGTCACAGAAGGAAAAGCTGCCTCCGATCAGAAGGATGAGGGGAAGCCTGGCGACAAAGCTGCCGTTGAGCAGAAAGATTCTGAAAATACTGATAAGGCAGAAAGGAAATAACGATGAGCAAGAAAAGTCGTCTTGTGATTATCATTGCGGTGCTTGCAATGTGCTTTGCATTTTTGTGGCCGTCCCTGCAATGGTACGTGAATACTCCCAAGGATCAGAAGGCTCTTGCCCTGAGTTCCCTGGAAAACATAAAGGATTATGCCGGCGAGAAGGCCGCTTCCGATGTGCAGCAGCTTATTGCCGCTGCAAAGGCAGATCCGGCTGCGGTGCTGACCGACGATCAGAAGTGGCTCCGCAAGGCTGCCGAAAAGAACTTCAAGGAGCTTGAGAAGCCCGTTCCGTCTCCGCTGACGCTCCGTGAGGCACTGGAATCTTTTGAATCCCGTGCCGCGTTCGAGATGCTCGTAGAAAGCCGCTACCGCGACCAGATTCTGAAGAACAAGAAATATTACCAGAATTCCGTTAAGCTGGGTCTTGACCTGAGCGGCGGTATGAACGTCATTGTCCGCGCAGACCTTGATGCCGTTGTTGAGGCACAGAAGGGTAACGTTGCTGACCTTGAGCAGCTTAAGAAGGATGCCATGACGCAGGCGGTTGAGACGCTGACAAACCGCATTGACCGCTTCGGCCTGAGCTCCCCGACTATCCGCCAGCAGGGTGAAGACCGGATTTACATAGAACTTCCCGGTTCTGCCGAGGCTGACCAGATCAATTCTATTATTCAGGGCCGCGGTATTCTGAATTTCCGCCTTGTGGACAACGATGCGTCTCAGGCTTTCCAGGTGTACTACATGCAGCACCCGGACAGCACCTTTGATTCCCGCGGACGGCTCATTGACTCCACCATCATCCCGGATGACGACGAGGTGTTCGGCTACTACGAAACTGACGAGTACGGACTTGACCGCCTGCGCACCTATCTTGTTGTAAAGAAGGAAATTGCACTTGACGGTAAGCATATCAAGTCTGCAACAGTCGGCACGGAAGACCTGACGAACAAGCCTTCTGTAAACTTTACGCTTGACGCCGAGGGTGCCAGGATTTTCGGTGAATTCACCGGTGCTCACATCCATGACAGCCTTGCCATCGTGAGCGATAACAAGGTTAAGTCAAATGCAACTATCCAGACTGCCATTACCGGCGGCCAGGTTTCCATCACCGGCTTTGGCCTGCAGGAAGCCCGCAACCTTGAAAAAGTGCTGCAGACTGCATGGCTGGACGTGCCGCTTTCTGTTGAAAGCCAGCAGGTTATCGGTGCATCCCTCGGCGACCAGTCAATCCGCCAGGGTGTCTTTGCTATCTTCGTCGGCCTTATTGCCATTATGGTCTTCATGCTCATCTGGTACAAGGGTGCCGGCCTGAACGCCTGTGTGGCACAGGTGCTTAACCTGTACATCATGTTCAGTATCCTGAGCGCATTCAACCTGACCGTTACGCTGCCGACCATTGCCGGTATGATTCTTACCATCGGTATGGCTGTTGATGCAAACGTCATTATCTTTGAGCGCATCAAAGAGGAGCGGCGCCTTGGCAAAGACCGTGCGTCTTCCATCAGCGTGGGCTTTGACAATGCATTCTGGGCCATTATGGACTCCAATATCACGACCTTCATTGCGGCGCTCTTTATGTCACAGCTGGGCACGGGCGCTATCCAGGGCTTTGCAGTGAGCCTTGCCATCGGTGTTGTTTCCACCGTGTTTACGGCGCTTGTTGTTTCCCGCCTTATGTTTGACTTTAACACTGAAGTCATGCACAAGCAGAACATCAGCATCAGCTGGAGGTTAAAGTAATGAAAAGACTATTGAAATTCAGCCGCGCCTTCCTTGGCTGCGCAATCTTCAGCGCGATTGTCATTATCTGCGGTATTATTGGTATATGCCTGCGGGGCATCAATTTTGGCATCGATTTCCGCCCCGGCCTTATTGAGGAAGTCAGGATTGCGCCTGCCGCAGTCGAAGTGACGTATTCCGGTTCTGCTACCGTTTCCATCGATGCAAAGAACAATGCGCTTGACGTGGTGGTCAGCGGCAGTGGTGCAGACAACGAGACGGTAACCCTTACCTTCGGCCAGCACCCGACCGTTTCCAAGATGGCTGATGCTCTGAACGGTATTGACGGCATTAAGGCTGTGGTCCGCGCAAACGGCGATGCTGACAGCTACGGCATATTCGTGAACAACGCTGTGACTGCCCGCCTGTCTTCTGATGTTCCCTACCGGCTGTATGTGCCGGACAGCGCTTCCAAGATTACGGTGGACAATGTCCGCACCGTGCTTGAAGGGCAGGACGTTTCGCTGAAGGAACTGGGCGACGCTGCAAACCGCAGCTTCCAGATCCGCGCAAAGATTTCTGATGACAGCGTGACGAACCAGACCCTGCAGCGGAATATCCTGAGTGCGCTGCAGCAGTCTTTTGGCGAAAATAATGTTGCCATCATCAAGACGGACTTTGTTGCTTCCAGCTTCTCCAGCCGCCTTGCCGGAATGTCTGTGCTGCTGGCTGTGTGCACGGTGCTGCTCATCTGGCTGTATGCAACCGTCCGCTTCCATTGGGATTTCGCGCTGGGTGCCATCGTTGCCCTGCTGCACGACTGTCTTATCATGTTCACGTTCATTGCGTGGTTCCAGATTGAATTCTCTCCGACGACACTTGCTGCCGTCCTGACCATATTCGGTTATTCAATCAACGCAACGGTCGTTATCCTTGACCGTGTGCGCGAGAACCTGAAGTTCGTGAAGACTCGTGACTTCCGTGATATTCTTGACCGCTCACTGTCAGACACGCTGAGCCGTTCTATCATCACAACGGTGACGACGCTCTTTGCGTCTATCTCACTGCTTGTGTTTACGACCGGCAGCATCCATGACTTTGCAATCGTGCTGACAATCGGTCTGCTTTCCGGCTGTTATTCTTCTCTGTTCATCAGTTCCGGCTTTATCGCATTTATGCGCCGCCACTGGGAACCGGGCGAGAATGCCGACCGTGTCCGTCCCAAGAAGTCTACGGCTCACACCGTGGTTATGCCTGCTTCCAACTAAGTTCTGAACGCAGGTTTTCTTGAGAGAATGCCCGTCCTGTTCTGCAGGGCGGGTATTTTTTTTTGCCCTGTGGCATCTCTACCAGCTGGACTTGACCAGTTTTTGGAGATGCCCTATAGTTGTGGCATGGAAATCATTCGTGCGAAGGTGTTGGGATACTGCATGGGCGTTAAGCGCGCCGTTGATTGTGCGGAGCGGGCTTTGGAAGAAAACGGCGCTGGGGGAGCTGCCGCGGCGCCCGCCCTGTATACGCTGGGGCCGCTTATCCATAATCCGTCGGTGCTGCAGGAGCTTTCCGGGCGCGGGCTCCGTGTGCTGGATGCTGCACAGGATGATTTTTCTTCGCTACCCCCTGATTCCGTTGTGATTGTACGTGCCCACGGTACCACGCCGGATGTGCTTGCCGCCCTTACCGCTGCCCGCGCCCGGATTGTGGATGCCACCTGTCCGCGCGTGCATTTGAGCCAGCGCCGTGCAGAGGAATGGTCGGGCAAGGGCTTTGCCGTCATCATTGCCGGGGATAAAAATCACGGGGAAGTGACGAGTATTTCCGGTTTTGCTGCAAAGGGTGCCGCTGCATCCGGCGCGGAGGGCTGTGTGTGTGTTGTGCAGGACAGTGCCGAGGCAGAGCAGCTTGCGGTGCCGGAAAAGGCCGTGCTTATTGCGCAGACTACCTTCAGCCCGCTGGAGTTCGAAAAGATTGCGCAGGTGCTCCGGCAGAAAAATCCTTCTATTATACTGTTCAATTCTATCTGTTCCGCCACCATGGAGCGGCAGAATGCCCTGCGCGAGCTTGCCGGCTGTGTGGACGGCATGCTTGTTGTGGGCGGCTGCAGTTCCGCCAATACGCGCCGCCTTTTTGAAACCGCCCAGTCGCTTTGCCCTGCGGCGGCACTTATCGAAACTGCCGCCCAGATTCCCGCGCAGTTCTTTGGCCTGGCGCGTGTGGGTATAACGGCTGGCGCGAGTACCCCTGATTCCGTTATTGTTGCTGTGGAGGAGGCCCTTCGCTCCGGCGCCTGTTAGGATACAAGTGTACCGGGACGGCTCCATTTGCTGGCGGCGGCCATGCCGCTTGAATCCCTGTACTTTTTGGGGAAATAAAAAAGGTCAGGCGATTAACCTGACCTTTGAGCGCCCCCTGCAAGGATTGCCCTCCACGGGCGGACATCCTGTCCGCACCGTTCCGGGACGGCTCCATTTGCTGACGGCGGCCTCCATGCCGCCTTTTCGCCCCCTTGGGGCGCGCTCATTTCGCTTCAATCCTTGCGATTTTTTGGAAATAAAAAAAAGGCTAAGCGTAAAGCCTAGCCTTTGAGCGCCCCCTGCAAGGATTGAACTTGCGACAGACGGATTAACAGTCCGTTGCTCTACCAACTGAGCTAAGGGAGCACATTCATTTCGAATGTGATGTTATAATATAAAAAATCAGTTTTTTTGTCAAGTGGCTTTCCGATGAATTTTGAAAAATTTTTTCGGAAAGCCACTCTTTCTGGCCGGCTTAGTCGGACAGCAGGCTGTTCAGCGCCTTGACGAATTCTGCCGGATCTTTCAGCTCGGCACCGCTGATGAGCAGCGCCTGGTCAAGCAGCACTTCGCTCACCTGTGCAACGAATTCCTCTGCGGCCGGGCCTTCCAGCTTCTTTACGAGCGGGTGGTCGCCGTTGATTTCAAGGATCGGTTTAACCATGCTGGCGTTGCCCTGACCCATAGCGCGCATCATGCGCTCCATCTGGAGGGACGGATCGTTTTCGTCGATGACAATGCAGCTGGGGCTGTCGGAAAGGCGCTTGCTCAGCACAACGTCCTTTACGCGGTCGCCAAGTGCCTTCTTGATTCTTTCCTGCACGGGCTTAAAGGCTTCTTCCTTTTTCTTTGCTTCGTCCTTGTCCACACCCAGCTCTTCGTCGCTGCCTGCGCGGTTCACGGCCTTCAGCTCAAAGTCCTTGTACTTACCGTATGACGGAATCACGATGTCGTCAATGTCATCCGCCATGATGAGCACTTCAAAGCCCTTCTTCTTGTACGCCTCAAGGAGCGGGGATTCGCGCAGGTTCTTTTCGTCCGTACCGGTGATGTAGTAAATGGCCTTCTGGCCTTCCTTCATGCGCTGCACGTAATCTGCAAGGCTTGTCCAGTTTTCTTCGCCGGTGCCCTCGTCTGCGGTGCTCTTGAAGCGCACGATGTCGGCGATTTCCTCTCGGTTTGCGTAGTCGCTGTACAGACCTTCCTTGAGCGGGCGGTTGTAGGACTTAACGAATTTATTCCACTTCTCGATGGCTGCCTTTTCTTCATCCGTGGGCTTTTCGCTCTTGCGTGCCTTGTCTGCTTCTTCGCCCAGCTTTTTGAACTCGCCCAGCAGCTTTTTGACGGACTGCGTCTTGATGGTGTCCAGAATGCGGTTCTGCTGCAGGATTTCGCGGCTTACGTTGAGCGGCAGATCCTCTGAATCGATGACGCCGCGCACAAAGCGCAGGTATGAGGGCAGCAGCTCGCGGTCGTCGTCGGTGATGAATACGCGCTTGACGTAGAGCTTAACGCCGCTCTTGTAATCCGCCTGGTACATGTCGAACGGTGCAACCTGCGGCACGTAGAAAAGCGTGGTGTACTCGATGGTGCCTTCTGCATGAGTGTGCACATAGTGCAGCGGGTCGGTGCCGTCGTGCGAGAAGGTCTTGTAGAAGCTGTTGTAGTCGTCTGCTTTCAGCTCGCTCTTGCTCTTGCGCCAGAGTGCGCTTGCGCTGTTTATCTGCTCGTCTTTCTGCTCGGTGCCGTCTGCCTTGCCGTCCTTGTTGTACTTGGTCTGCGTGTAGTGCAGGTAGATGGGGAAGGCAATGTGGTTGGAATACTTTTTGATAAGGTCGTCAATCTTCCAGCGGCTTGCATAGTCCTTGCTGTCGTCGTTCAGGTGCATTTCGATGGCGGAACCGGTGCGCTCTGCCTTGTCAAAGCCGTACTGGCGGCGGGCAGGAGCATCTGCGCCAAGTTCCTCTACTTCGTAGGAATTGGTGCCGTCGGATGACCAGTGCCAGACCTTGCCGTCGCTGCCGGCCTTGCGGGTGTACACGTCAATTTTGTCTGCTGCCATGAATGCGCTGTAGAAGCCCACGCCGAACTGACCGATAAGGTCGGAGTTGTCGCTGCCGCTCTTTGAAAGCTGCTCGATGAAAGCCTTGGTGCCGGAGCGGGCGATGGTTCCCAGGTCGTCGCCCAGGTCTTTTTCGTCCATGCCGATGCCGTTGTCCTGCACGGTCAGGATTTTCTTGTCTTCGTCAAAAGTGATGTCAATTCTGGGGTCAAACACGATGCCCTTGAACTTTTCATCAGAGACGGTCAGGTATTTGAGCTTGTCCAGTGCGTCTGAAGCATTGGAGACAATCTCGCGCAGGAAAATATCCTTGTTTGAGTACATTGAATGGATGATGAGCTTTAAAAGCTGATTCACTTCTGTCTGGAACTGATATTTTGCCATTTTGAAGAATCCTCTTGTGGTATGAAGTAAAAATGCCGGGCTGGCTGCGGGATTTGCCCTGCCGCCGCCCCGTGCTGTCTGTAATATACTGAAAAAAGCAGGGAATCGGCAAATTTTCCGTGTGGATGAGGGAATGGGAGTTTGAAAACCGGGTTAGGCTATTTTTTTATAACTTGGAATTTTATCCAGGGCATTCCCACGTTTTTGCTGCATTTCCCTTAAATCCAGCTTCCTGTTACTTCCCGTAGGTTTTCTGGATGTCGAGGATCTGGTCGCGGATGGCGGCGGCCTGTTCGTATTCAAGCCGTTCGGCGCAGTCTTCCATCTCTTTTTTGAGCGCGGCGATGAGCTTTTTGCGCTGAGCCGGAACAAAGAGGTTTGCCGTCTTTTTGAGCGTGTCCAGCTGCATCTTTGCGTTTTCTTCGGCATCCAGCTTCTGGTGTTCAAGGATGTCTTCCACCGCCTTGCTGATGGTTTTGGGCGTAATGCCGTGCTCCTTGTTGTACGCCATCTGGATTTCCCGGCGCCGCTTTGTTTCGCCGATAGCTTCTTTCATGGCGTCGCTCATGCGGTCTGCGTACATGACGACGGTGCCCTGCGCGTTGCGCGCCGCCCGCCCGATTATCTGGATAAGGCTGGTGGTGCTGCGCAGGAAACCGATTTTGTCCGCGTCCAGCACTGCGATGAACGAAACTTCCGGCAGGTCAATGCCTTCGCGCAGCAGGTTTATGCCGATGAGCACGTCTGTCTCGCCGGAACGGAGCGACTTGAGTATTTCCACGCGCTCAAAGGTGTCGATTTCGCTGTGGATGTACTTAACCTTAAGGCTTAGTCCGGACAGGTAATCCGTCAGGTCTTCTGCCATCTTTTTGGTAAGCGTAAGCACAAGGCTGCGTTCGTGGCGGGCAATGCGCTCCTGAATTTCGCGGTAGATGTCCTGCATCTGGCCTTCGCTGGGGCGCACTTCCACGATGGGGTCGAGCAGGCCGGTGGGGCGGATCAGCTGCTCCACTACCTGCGTAGACTTCTGCACTTCTTCCGGGCGCGGCGTGGCAGAGACAAAAATCACCTGGTTCATCTTTGCGTTGAATTCGTCGGCCTTGAGCGGGCGGTTGTCCAGGGCGCTCGGCAGGCGGAAACCGAAGTCTATAAGGTTCTGCTTGCGGCTGCGGTCGCCCTCGTACATGGCGCCGATCTGCGGAACCGTTACGTGCGCCTCGTCGATGAGGCAGAGAAAGTCGTCGGGGAAGTAGTGCAGGAGCGTGGCAGGCGGTTCGCCGGGGGCGCGCCCTGCAATCGGCGCGGAATAGTTTTCTATGCCGGAGCAGTAGCCCATTTCCTTCATCATCTCGATGTCGTAGGTGACGCGCGTCTTCAGCCGCTCGGCTTCCAGGTACTTTTTCTGCTCCATGAGCACGTCCACGCGTTCCTCCATTTCTTTCTGGATGCGGTCGGCTGCCAGGGAAAGCTGGTCGGGCGGCACCACGAAATTCTTTGCGGGGTAGATGGACGTTTCGTCAAGCTCCTCGGTGGTGGCTCCGGACACTGCATTGAAGCGGCGGATGCGGGAAACTTCGTCAAAATCAAGCTCGATGCGGTAAGCCTCGTCGAACTCCATGTACGGCGGGTAGATTTCTATGCTGTCGCCCCGGATTCGGAAGGTGCCGCGTTCGAGCACCATGTCGTTCCGGTGGTACTGTATCTGCGCAAGTGCAAGCGCAAGCTTGTGCGTGTCAAGCAGCTCGCCTTTTTCGATGTGGACGCGCATGCTCTTGTACAGTTCCGGCATGCCAAGGCCGTAGATGCAGCTGACGGTGGCGATGACGATGACGTCCCTGCGCTCCATGAGCGAATAGGTTGCCGCCATTTTCATCTGGTCGATTTCCTTGTTGATGTCGGCGTCTTTTTCGATGTACAGGTCGCGCGCGGGCACGTAGGCTTCCGGCTGGTAGTAGTCGTAGTACGAGACGAAGTATTCCACCGCGTTGTCCGGGAAGAATGTCTTGAATTCGCGGTAGAGCTGCGCCGAAAGCGTCTTGTTCTGGCTGATGATGAGCGTGGGGCGCTGCACGGCTTCGATGATTTTTGCCATGGTAAAGGTTTTGCCGGAACCGGTTACTCCCTTGAGCGTCTGGTACTTGTCCCCCCGCAGGAAGCCTTCCGCGAGTTTCTGGATTGCCTGCGGCTGGTCGCCGGAAGGTTCGTAGGGGGCGGCTACACGGAATTTCCTCATAAGGTGCTTCTGTTTGCCTTGGATGACTTGGAATCCTGTGAGCCTGACGATTTTGACGACGTGCTCTCTTCTTCCAGCTTTACCTGCAGCTTGACGTACTGCTTGTCGCGGTAGACGGTAACGGTGACGGTGTCGCCGGGTTTCTTGTCTTCCAGTGCGCTGTAGTAGTCTGCCAGCTTGCTTACGCTTATCTTGTCGATGGCAGTGATGATGTCGCCGCCAAGGTAGATGGTCTGCGGGTTAAAGGTGCCGTACTGAACGGCCTTGGTGCCGCCCCGGATGCCGGCTTTTGCGGCCTCGCTGCCGTCGCGCACGCGGCTCACAATCATGCCGCCGGAAATGCCGTAGCCGGCGTAGCCTGCAATGCGGCTGGTGTTCTGGATGAGCGAAAGCATCATCACTCCGCGGTTTACCTTGCCGTACTTAAGCAGGTCGGCGACCACGCGTCGCGCGGTGCTTACCGGGATGGCAAAGCCCACGCCGCTGGAAGAGCCGCTGGAGGAATAAATCATGGTGTTGATGCCGATCATGCGCCCCTGGCTGTCCAGAAGCGGGCCGCCGGAATTGCCGGGGTTGATGGCCGCGTCGGTCTGTATCATGTTGCGGATGATGACGTTGGTGCTTTCCTGAATGGGTCTGCCCAGTCCGGAGATGATGCCGGTTGTCATGGTGCGTTCCAGTGCAAAGGGGTTTCCGATGGCAATGACTTTCTGCCCCACCTTGAGCGTGTCGCTGCTGCCGAAGGATATGGTCTTGAGCTCCACGCCTGCGGGCGGCTCGAATTTGAGCACGGCGATGTCGCTTTCCTTGTCCTGCCCCACGACTTTGCCTTCGTACGTGGAACCGTCGGCAAGGGAAATGCTGATGATGCTTGCGTTTTCGATGACGTGCACGTTGGTAACCACGTAGCCGCGCTTGTCGATGATGGAACCGGAACCGGAACCCGACGATGTGACGACCGGCTCAAGGAACCAGTCGTAGCCCATGACCTGCGTGGTGATGTTCACGACTGCCTCGTTGCAGCGCTCGTATACGGAGATGTTCTGCTGCTCGTCCTGCGTATAGCTTGCAGTGCCGTCGGCGACGGGCAGCGCCGGGGTGTTTGTTTCCAGTATCGTGCCGTCGGAAAGCGTTGCGTTCAGCAGCTCTTCGCGCTCCTGCTCTTCGACTGAAAGCACCGCACTTTCCTGCTGCCGCGGCTGTTCCGCCGGGCTGGAGGCTGCCGCGCCGCCTTTTCTATGTGCTGCTGCCGTTGCAGCTGCCGCCGCACCCGCGGCTATACATGAAATCAGAATGACCTGGAATCTTGAATACAGTTTCATGCTTCTATTATAGCGCCGGAAGGTGAGAGGGACAAGTGGGATTGCATTTTGGCGCCCGGCCATTCAGTGCTTCTCACATGAACGGCGAGAACAGCTTGCAGAAGGACCAGAAAGCGCGGTTTATGATGGGCTTTGCGTCGAAGAATTCCTTGCTGACTTCCAGCGAAATTTTCCGGTCGCGCTCAAAGATGGTGTCGCAGCGGCAGGTAAAGCGTTCGTCGTAGAAGATGGCGTTTTCCTCAAAGTGGAGCGAAAAGCTGCGGTTGTCGATGTTTGTGGTCCCTATGGACGTTATGCGGCGGTCAACCGTGACCATCTTGGAGTGGATGAAGCCGGGGTACAGGTAAAAATGCACGCCGTGGCGGCACATTTCCCGCGCGAATTCAAATGATGCCGCCTTCATGTAGAATTTGTCCCATTTGCCGGGGATGATGACGGTTACCGAGACGCCGGAATAGGATGCCAGCTTGAGCGCGTTGGAGAATTCTTCGTTCGGCGTAAAGTACGGGGTTTCGATGAAGACGTTCTTGCGCGCGCTCATTATCATGCGGATAAGCGCGTCCTCTATGTTCGCCTTCTGCATGCGGTTCGGTCCCGCGGTGATAATCTGCGTGGGAATCCGTTCCCGCTGGAAGATTTCGGCGATAAACTGCTTGTCCTCCGCGATGCTCGCCGTGCCCAGCAGGTGGTCGGTGAACGAGGGCGGAAAGTACGACACTGCTTCCGACAGCGTCTTTGAGCGGTTGTTCCACGCGTCTATGGAATACCAGTCCATCAGGAAATTCGTCTGCAGGTTCAGGACGCTGCTGCCAGTCATGCGTATTGTGGTGTCGCGCCAGTTGAGCCTGACGTGCGGGTTCATGTTGGCGTATTCGTCGCCGATGTTCATGCCGCCCAAAAAGCCGATGCGGCTGTCGATGATGGTAACCTTGCGGTGGTTGCGGTAGTTCAGCGTGAGCGGCAGCCCCAGGCGTATCAGGAAGAATGCCCGCGCCTTTCCGCCCGCAGCTGAAAGCTGCCTGAAAAAACTTGCCCGTGTGCGCAGCGAACCGAAATCGTCGTAGATGAGCTTTACGTCTACGCCTTCCTGTGCCTTGCGGCACAGTACTTCCATGATGCGCCTGCCGATGGTGTCCTGATGGAAAATGAAGTATTCCATGCAGATGGTGTGCTGCGCTTTTTCCAGCTCCTGCAGCAGGTCGTCGAAGAATTCCTTGCCGTAGCAGTAGATTTTCGTGGAATCCGTGTAGGAAAGCAGGCTGTTCCCTTCCTGCAGGTTCATGTCCATCAGCGGGAAGAAGTCCCGGATGACGTGGCTGGGGATAAAGCTGCGGTTTACGGTAAGGATGTGCCGCTGGATTTCGCGCAGCGGCTGCGACAGCTGCCAGACCGTCATGTTCACTTCCTTCATCCGGCGGGAACCGGTAAAGAAATGCCCGCTGAAGAGCACATAGAGTATGATGCCCCCGCCCGGCAGCGTAAGCAGTACCAGCAGCCATGCAAAACGCCTTGTTGACTCCCGCCGCTCAAAAAAGAGGACGAATATAATGAAGAGAATCTGGATGACTTTTATTATCCTTTTTATAATGATGAACGTAGGAGTCATACGTCCGTCCATTATAGCGACTTCTCCCGGCTTTGCCTACGCCCCGCCTTATGCCAGTAATCCGTGTTCAAGGAAGCTGAAGTAGGATTCCCGCGTGATGATGATGTGGTCAAGGAAGGTGATGCCCAGTATGCCGGCCGCCTCCTGCAGCACCCGCGTGGAATCCTTGTCCGCCTGGCTCGGCTCGCAGGGGCCGGACGGGTGGTTGTGGCAGCAGATGACGGCGGATGCATGTTCCGCCACCGGTTCCGCGAAAATTTCGCGCGGGTGGATGAGCGTGCGGTTCGTGGTGCCGATTGATGCCACGCGGATGTTCAGCACCTCGTGGGCGCCGTTCATCGATGCGCAGATGAAGTGCTCGCGGGATTCCAGCGCAAAGTGCCGCAGGTAGGGCACAATGTCGCCGGGCGTGTTGATGCGTGCCTTGAAGTGCGCGTTCCTTCTGCGGCCCAGCTCCACTGCCGCTGCCACAGCCAGCGCCTTTGAGCTGCCGATGCCCTTTATTTCCCTCAGGCGGTCTATCAGTTCGTCCCGGCTGCAGCTGTTGAGCACGCTTATGATTTTCTGCGACAGGACGGTGACGGGAACATCCGCACTGCCGCTGCCGAGCAGCAGCATGACCAGCTCTGCGTCACTGGGGAACGACAGGCCGTTTTTCAGCGTCAGTTCCCGGATGGACGGATTGTGCTTGTGGGGAAGCACCTGTTTTTTTGATGATTCCATACCTTTTAAATAGCATGCGTTTATGCATTTTTTGCAGAAATTTCGACAGAAAAATGCATTTTTTTTGCAAATGTATTTTTTGGGGAGCGGGCAGTTTTCCGCTGGGAGCGCATTTTTGCCCCTTTTGCGAAACTTGCAGAAAGCGAAATTTTTTCTACTTGACAAATTAAGGAAAGCTGGTATACTTATTAATAGCTAGGCAACCGATTGCTTAGTACAAATGCACAATACTTAGTCCCTCAAGGGACGGTCCAGAACAAGGAGGACATTAAAAAATGAAGAAGACATTGTCAATTCTGGCTGCAGCGGCAGTCTGTGCAGCGGCACTCACAAGCTGCAACGGTGGCGGAAAATCTTCAGGCGGCAGTTCTGCTGCAAAAGAGGACTCTAACAAGAACCTCGTCGTTTGGTCTTTCACTGATGAGCTCGAAGGCCTCATCAACGACTACTACAAGCCCACTCACCCGGACATGACCGTTCAGTACTCACTGACACCGACTGACCAGTTCCCCAGCAAGCTCGACCCCGTCCTTGCCAGCGGCAACGGTGCACCGGACGTGTTCGCTCTTGAGAGCGCATTCGTAAAGAAGTACATCGAGGAAGGCCCGGATCTGCTTCTTGAGCTTGATGACATCTATGCAGAAGTCAAGAACAAGATGGCTGACTATCCGATGAAGATAGCAACCTACAATGGACATGTGTACGGTATGGCTTGGCAGGTTACTCCTGGTGCTCTCTTCTACCGCAGAAGCTATGCAAAGAAGTACCTCGGAACCGACGATCCGGTAAAAGTGCAGGAATTCGTGAAGGATCTCGATACCTTCCTTAAGACTGCAGCTCTCCTGAAAGAGAAGTCAGGCGGCAAGTGCGATATCGTTTCTGCAACTGCTGATATGTTCATGCCGTACAAGGGCGCCCGCAAGGATCCGTGGGTTGTAAACGACAAGCTCGTTATCGACCCGGCAATGGACAAGTACATGGAGATGGCAAAGGTTCTTCATGACAACAACTATGACGGCCGTGTTGACCAGTGGTCAGAAGGCTGGTACGCTGGTATGAAGGACACCCTGAAGGACGAGAAGGGCAACCCTGTTGAAGTGTTCTGCTACCTGCTCCCGACTTGGGGTCTGCACTATGTTCTCAAGACCAATGCTCCTGAGACCGCAGGTGACTGGGCAATGTGCGCTGGTCCGGCTGGTTACGGATGGGGTGGTACTTGGATCGCTGCTTACAAGAACACCAAGAACCCGAAGGCTGCAAAGGAAATGATCAAGTACCTCGCAACCGACGACACCTATCTTGAAGCTTATGCAAAGAAGTCTGGCGACACCGTTGGTAACCTGAACGTTCAGAACAAGGTGAAGGATGACTTCTCTGAAGCATACCTCGGCGGCCAGAACCACTACGCACAGTTCTGCGAAATGGCAAAGAACGTCGACGGAAGCCTCGTTCAGGGTTCTGACCAGCAGATTGAAGCTCTGTTCACCGAAGCTGTTACCGCATACGCTTATGGTGAGAAGACAAAGGATCAGGCTCTTGCAGACTTCAAGGCCCAGGTCTCTTCAACCCTTGGCTACTAAGATAGCCTGACGGGGACTTTGCAAAAGCCTGCTTCCCTTACCGGACGGGCTTTTGCAGATGATTCTCCTCACGAAAGTGCAGTGCCGGATTCTACCGCCTGCACTTTTTTTATACACAAAAATGGAGGTATTACCTTGACTCAGATGTCACGCCAGCAGGCAAAGATGAACAGACACGGGTACTTTTTCTGCCTGCCCTTCGTCATCGTTTTCCTTATATTTAATTTCTGGCCCACTATTTATACATTCCTGCTCGGCTTCGGGAACCTGAGGGGTCTCAAGTCCAGCTTCTCTCTTATTGGTCTGGACAATTTTGTCAAGCTCGTCCAGGATAAATATTTCTGGGGCGCAGTCGCCAACACGTTCATCATCTGGGGCATGAACTTTGCTCCGCAGCTGGGTCTTGCTCTGCTTTTTGCAATCTGGCTTACGGACGTGAAGCTGAACCTCCGCGGAACCGGTCTGTTCCGTGCTTTGTTCTACCTCCCCAACCTGCTGACGGCAACATCCGTTGCAATTCTGTACCGCAGCCTTTTTGGTTATCCGATTGGTCCTGTTAACCAGTTCCTGATGAAATTCTGCGGCATGGGTGAGGCTTTCAACTTCTTCAGAAGCATTCCTGCAGCGCGTATCATCGTATCATTCATCCAGTGGTGGATGTGGTGCGGTCAGACGCTCATCCTTCTTATGGCAGGTATCACGAGTATTTCTCCGTCACTGTATGAATCAGCGACGATTGACGGTGCCTCTAACTGGCAGTGTACGTGGAAAATCACTGTTCCGCTGCTCCGCCCCATTATGTTCTTCCTGCTCATCACGTCAATGGTTGGTGGTATGCAGATGTTCGATATCCCGTTCCTGCTCACCGGTATGCACGGCGAACCGGATTACAAGATCCGCACAACGGCGATTTACATGTACAACATGGCTTTCCAGGGACGTAACGACTACTCCTATGCAGCGGCAATCTCTATCGGCATGTTCATCATCACTGTCATTCTTGCAGTCTTCATCAATACAATCACAAAGGAGCGCGAACCTCGCGCACGCCACGCTACTGGAGGTGCAAAATGAGCGATACCATAGCAAGCAGCTACAAGACATCAAAAGCAATCAAGTCTACGTTCATCTACATCATGATGGTGCTTTTTGCAGCCATTGCGGTGGTACCGGTCTGGGTCATGCTGGTGAACGCAACGCGCACCACGGCGCAGATAAACATGGGCCTTTCATTTTTGCCAAGTACCCATGCTATCGAAAACTGGAAAATCCTGACAGGCCGCGACTTCCAGATCTGGCAGGGCTTCTTTAACAGTGCCATCATTTCTGTGTGCAGCACGACGCTCTGCGTCTATTTCTCTGCACTTACGGCATACGGTATCCACGTATACCAGTTCAAGGGCCGCAAGATTCTGCAGGGCCTTATCATGCTGCTCATCATGATGCCGGCATCTCTGTCATTCATTGGTTTCTACCAGTTTATGGCACGCCTGCACCTGACGGACAACTTCCTGCCGCTCATCATACCGTCTGTGGCTTCTGCCAGCACGGTGCTTTTCATGAAGCAGTACCTGGAGTCAATCCTGTCTCTGGAGCTTGTTGAAGCAGCCCGTATTGACGGCGCAACGGAATTCATGACGTTCAACAGGATTATCCTGCCGATCATCAAGCCGGCTCTCGCAACGCAGGCAATCTTCGCCTTTGTTACCAGCTGGAACAACTTCATGACGCCGTTCGTCCTGCTTTCCAGCACCAAGAAGTATACGCTGCCGATGCTCGTGCAGATGCTCCGCGGTGATATTTACCGCACCGAGTACGGTGGAATCTACCTTGGTATCGCAGTTTCGCTCATTCCGATCATCGTGTTCTACGCGTTTATGTCGCGCAGCATCATCGGCGGTCTCACCATGGGTTCCGTCAAGGAGTAAGCGTACTTCCACTTTTGTGCAGCCCCCGGTATACGCCGGGGGAACTCTATCTGCCGGTATCTGTTTTTGGGGCGCCTCTGTGCGTCCCGGAATAGCAGCACGTCCGGAAACCAGGCTTCCACATCAGTCCCTCCTGTTCCCTGCAAGGAACCTTTAAAATTGAAGTTTCCGGGGTGCCTAATCAACAGACCTGTTCGGAAACTACGTTTCCGCTCAGGTCGGCGAGTTTAAAATCGCTTAAATAGCGCGATTTTAAACATCGCATTTTAGTGTAACCTGTTCTGAAACTGAAGTTTCCGAACAGGTTTAATACACCTCGCCGCAGGGCAGCGGGGTACATTGTTCTGAAATGGTCGAGAGAGTTTCAAAAATCGGATGAGTTTTGAAACTGGCTCGGTATTGCAGTCGGATTTACTACCCGGTTTGCCCCAGCGGGCGGGAAAGTAAACCTTCCGCACGAATAAAAGGAGATATACAAAATCATGGAAAACAAAAACACTGTGCGTGTGCAGAACCCTATACTGCCGGGCTTCCATCCCGACCCGTCCATCTGCATGGCAAACGGCGAATATTATATTGCGAATTCAACTTTTGAATGGTATCCCGGCGTCGAAATCAGCCGGTCAAAGGATCTGGTGCACTGGACATCCGTGCCGTCGCCGCTTTCTGAAACGCGCCTGCTGGACATGAACGGCGAGAAATTCTCCTGCGGCATCTGGGCTCCCTGCCTTTCTTACTCAGACGGTCTGTTCTATCTTATCTATACAAATGTTCGCAACTGGAATGTGGGTACCATGAAGGATACCCCGAATTTCCTGACCACTGCTCCGTCGATTGAAGGCCCCTGGTCTGACCCCGTGTTCCTGGACGCATCCGGCTTTGATGCATCCATGTTCCATGATGATGACGGCCGCCACTGGTTCATCAACATGGAATGGGATTACCGCCGCACCGGCCCGCGCCAGTTCTCCGGCATCATCATGCGCGAATATGATCCCAAGACAAAGACATTGCTTGGCGACCGCAAGAAGATTTTTACCGGCACGGACATCGGGCTGGTCGAAGGTCCGCACCTGTACAAGCGCAACGGCTGGTACTACATTGCGGCGGCAGAAGGCGGCACCACGTATGAGCACGCGCTTACGGTGGGACGTTCCAAGAATATCGAAGGCCCCTATGAAGTGCACCCGCAGAATCCGCTTATCAGTTCCTACACGCACCCGGAACTGAAACTGCAGAAGGCCGGGCACGGCAGCTGGTGCCAGTCTACGGACGGTAAGCGCACGTACCTTGTCTACCTTTGCGGCAGACCGCTGCCCGGTTCCGAGGACTGTGTGCTTGGTCGCGAAACCGGCTTTGCAGAGATTGTATGGAAGGATGACTGGCCCTATGTTGTGCAGCCGGACGGTTCGCTGCAGAACACGCCCCCCGATTACGTGGATGTTCCGGCTCCCGCCGACGGCGCGCCGCAGTCCTGGCCGGGGCAGGGGCACTGCCACTATACCTTTAAGGATGATTCCTGGCGCCTTGACTTTAAGACGCTGCGTACGCCTGCAACGGAGGCGCGCTGCACCACAAAGGAACGCCCCGGTTTCCTGCGCATCAAAGGCGGGCAGTCACCGTGGTCGTTCTACGAGCAGAGCCTGATTGCCCGGCGGCAGCAGGATTTCACCTTTACGGCAGAAACCAAGATGTACTTTGAGCCGGACTACTTCCAGCAGTATGCAGGGCTCATTTACCGCTATGACGAGGAAACCCAGTACCTGCTGCAGGTAACGTACAGCGAAGAGAAGGGAAAGATTATCCAGCTGAACACCATTATGCCCAACTTCTTTGAGCAGGGCATGGAGATGGCGCTGAAGAAGGACAGCCCTGTCTGGCTCCGTCTGAGCGTTGACCACCGCAAGGCAATCTTCTCATGGTCGGAGGACGGGGAACATTTCCACGTTATCCGCCCGGCATGTGATGCCGGAAAACTGTCCGACGAGTACGCCGGGCAGGGCTTTACCGGGGCATTTGTAGGCATGTTCTGCGTGGATACGGAATTCTACAAGAAGCCGGCCGATTTCGAATACTTTGACTATCAGGGCGGCATCGCCAGGTAGCAAAGCGATGGTAACGATCTACGACATCGCGGAGAAAACCGGGTTCTCGGCACCGACAATATCGAAGGCCCTCAACAGCACCGGCCGCCTGAGCCGCAGCACGCGGGATAAAATCCTTGCTGTGGCGCGGGAAATGGGGTACGAGACGAACATGACGGCGAAGGCGCTCGTCACAAAAAAGTCTTTCCTTATCGGGGTTATTTTTGAGGACAACAAGATGTTCACCGGTTTTGAGCACCCGCTTTTCGGCGGTGTCCTGAACAGGTTCCGCTCGCAGATAGAGATTGCAGGCTACGACCTTATCTTTCTGTCGCGGAAGTTTGATGTAAGTTACCTGAATCATGCGAAATTCCGCAGCGTGGACGGCGTGGTCATCATAAATGCGCATGAAGACGACGTTCCGCTGCTTTCCAGGCTGCACCGGGAAGGCATGCCCTGCGTTTCCACAAATGACTATATTCCCGGCGTTCCCACTGTTTTGTCCGACAATGAAAAGGATGCCTACCGGGGCACCGAGTACCTGCTGGAAAAGGGGCACCGGAAGATTGCCTTTCTTGGCGGGCCGGGGAGCGAATATGCTGCGGCGTCTACCGAGCGCTTCCGGGGATTCCGGAAATGCCTGGAGGACAAGGGCATTGCCTTTGACGAAAATCTGTATGAGGAATGCAAATTCTGGGACATGAACGGCGGCTACGACGGCTTTGCCCGCCTGTATGCGCGTTCACAGGATTTTACGGCGCTGTTCTGTGCGGACGACATGCTTGCGCTGGGCGTGGTTACGTATGCGGAGCACTTCGGCATTCAGATTCCGGGGCAGATTTCCCTGCTCGGCTACGACGATGACCGCTCGGCGGCGTTCTGCAGGCCGGGGCTTACCACCTTCCGCCAGAACAAAATCCAGATAGCAGACCTTGCGGCGGAAATCCTTATGCAGCACATTGCGGGCATCCCCTGCCCGGAGACCGTGCGGATTCCGGCGGAATTCATTCAGCGCGAATCCGTGCGGGACCTGACGGCCTAGCGCAGTTTTATATCGGGCAGTCGTTCAGCTGCTGAGGGTGGCGGGGCCGAAGCCTTCCGGCAGCAGTTCGGCGAGCGTGGCGGCACGGTATTCGCTGCGGCTCTTTGCCTGTATGATGATAAAGTTTTCCGGGCGGCAGAATTCCATCATCACCTGGCGGCACACACCGCACGGTGAGCAGTAATCCTTTACCTCGCCTTCGTGTCCGCCTACGATGGCAATCGCTTTGAATTCGCGCTCGCCTTCGCTCACTGCCTTGAAAAATGCCGTGCGTTCGGCGCAGTTGGAGGGACTGTAGGCTGCATTTTCTATGTTGCAGCCGCCCCAGATGTATCCGTCCGCGGAAAGCAGGGCAGCGCCGACCTTCCAGTGGGAATAGGGCGTGTACGCCTTCTTGAGCATGCCGAATGCCTTGTCCACCAGCTCCTGCACCGGTATTCCTTCAAGTTCCTTTGCTGAAAGTGCCATCAGTATCCTCCTGCCTGCTCCTGCTTTGCAAGCTTTACAATTCTGCTCGTGCCAAGGCGGCTGGCTCCGAGTGCAATGAATTTCTTTGCATCCTCAAAGGAGGCAATGCCGCCTGCTGCCTTTACCCTGACGTCCCTGCCCACCTGTGCGGCAAACAGTTCCACGTCGGCAAAGGTAGCGCCGCCCGTGGAAAAGCCGGTGCTCGTCTTGATGAAGTCCGCACCCGATTCCGTGACAATGCGGCAGACTGCTAGTTTTTCTTCTTCCGTCAGCAGGCAGCTTTCCACAATGACCTTGAGGATGTGCGTGCCGCAGGCTCCCTTAACCGCCCGGATTTCGTCGAGTACATAGCCGCGGGCGCCGGATTTAAGGGCACCGATGTTGATGACCATGTCCAGTTCGTCTGCCCCGTTGCGCAGGGCATCCTGTGCTTCAAAGACCTTGGAGGCAGTGCTGTTGTAGCCGTTGGGAAAACCGATGACGGTGCAGACCGGCATTTTGCCGTCCAGGTATTCCTTTGCCTGCCGCACGTGGCAGGGCGGTATGCACACGCTTGCCGTGCCGAATGCAACGGCATCGTCGCAGAGCTGGCGGATGTCCTGCCATGCCGACTGCGGCAAAAGAAGCGTGTGGTCAACATACGCGAACACATCCTTATCTTCCATTATATTCCCCTCCTGCGGCCCTGCTCAGCGCCCTTCCTTGTCCTGCCGGATAAGCCTGCGTACCGCATCCACGGCAACGCGGACGGCTGCATCGGTGTCGTGGGCAACGGGATTGTCCAGCCCCTGCGCCGCCCGTTCCTGGTTCGCCATCACAAGGAAGACGGAACCGCAGCGCACCCGCAGAAACTGCGCCACGATGAACAGCGCCGCGCTTTCCATCTCGGAGGCAAGGCAGCCCATGCGGAGCCACGCCTGCCACTTGTCCTGCAGTTCGTAGCTGACCGGCTTTATTTCCGGGGAATGCTGCCCGTAGAACGAATCCTTGCACTGCACCACGCCCACGTGGTACGGATTTTTGCCGTCCTTTGCCGCTGCAACTAGGGCGTTCAGCACGTCGATGTGTGCCACGGCGGGGTATTCGATGGGCGCGTATTCCTTCGAGGTGCCTTCCATGCGTACTGCGCCGCTTGCCACCACAAGGTCGCCGCCCTTTACGTCAATCGCCATGCCGCCGCAGGTGCCGATGCGCACAAAGGTGTCGGCGCCGCACTTAACCAGCTCCTCCATTGCGATGGAAGCGCTGGGGCCGCCGATGCCCGTGGAGGTAACGCTGACTTTTTCGCCGTCAAGCGTGCCGGTGTACGTGGTGAATTCGCGGTTGTCTGCGACGAGTTCCGCTCCGTCAAAGTACTGTGCGATTTTGGCACAGCGTTTGGGGTCGCCCGGCAGGATGACGTAGCGCCCCACCTGGCCTTTGCCCACCTGGATATGATACTGCTTGCTCTGATCTTCTGAATAATTGATCATGTTTTGTCTCCTCTCTTTAAAATGGTAAGGCGGCTAGCGAGCTTTGTCAACCAAAAATGTCCTTTTTCAGCGGGAGGGGGTGATTTGCATGCCTTCTACGTATTTGCGCACGATGAGCCGTTCGTCAGCGGCGTAGAGCATGCGTTCCAGGCGCACCTCCGGCGGCAGTTCACGCCGGGGCTGAATGCGGCGGTCGTCCACTACGAGCGCGTCGAACGCGTAGCCGGGCAGGAAGCTTCCCGTCCTGCCGAAGAATGCACCGCCGCCGAGCGTTGCAAGGAAGAAGGCTTCTACTGCGCTCACCGGGCGGCAGCTGCTGTCTGCCAGCCGCCAGTACAGCTTGGATACCTGCACGGCATACTGTACCGCGCGCGGCATGGAAAGCGAGGAACCGGCAGCAACATCAGTTCCCAGGCCAACATGCAGGCCTGCGTCAAGGTAGCGGCGGATTGGCGCAATGCCGGATGAAAGGTTTACGTTGGATTCCGGGCAGTGCGCCACAAAGACGCCGTTGCGTTTCATCAGGGCGATTTCTTCATCGCTGCTGTAGACGCAGTGGGCCATGACTGCCGGGTAGCCGCCGCCGAAAAGCCCGAACATATCGTAGGCATCGCCGTAGCAGCCGGCGCGGGGATTCAGTTCCCTGACCAGCGCAACTTCACCGGGGTTTTCCGAAAGATGGGACTGCACGGGAAGCTTGAATTCCTTTTGCAGCAGGGAAAGCTGCTCCATGAGTCCGTCCGTACATGACGGTACAAAGCGGGGCGTGATGGCAGGCCGGGTGCGGACAAAGCTGCTGCATCCCTCCAGCCACGCGCGCACGTCGCGGGCAGCACTTGCGGCATCAGGCTGGCGCAGGCTGTCCGGAGCATTCCGGTCCATGCACACCAGTCCCACATACGTGCGCAGTCCCGTCTGCTCCAGCTGCCGCATCAGCTCCAGCGTGGCAGCGGGGTGCAGCGTGGCAAAAATGCACGCGCGCGTAGTGAAGCCGGATGCAAGGTCGCCCACAAAGCTGCGGTAGCTTTCCCGCGCATAATCCAGGTCGGCAAAGCGCGCTTCTTCCGGGAAGGTGCGGCTGTTCAGCCAGTCCAGCAGCTCCAGATCCATGCCGGTGCCGCGGAATGCATATTGCGGCGCGTGCACGTGCAGGTCTGTCATGCCGGGGATTACCAGGCAGCCGCTGCAATCTTCCACGGGGAGCGCGGCATACTGCGGGGGCAGCCGGGAAAATACTCCGGCACAGCGCCCGTCTTCGCAGACAGCAAAGGAATCTGCTGCGCAGACAAGGCCTGCGTCCTCCGTGCAGTATACGATGTCGCCCTTCAGGGCAAAAGTGCTGCCGCCCATCCGCTACTGCCCCACCTTGGATACCAGCTCGCTCAGCAGCGGGATAAGCTGCTTTTTGCGGGAAACAACGTCCTTCAGGTAATAGATATGCTCGCCGCGCTTGGGGAAATTCACCAGCTGCTCAAACTTGGGATCGCCGGCAAGCAGCATGATGGAACTGAGCGTCGTGATGTCCGTTACCAGCAGCACTTCGAAGAGGTCGCCGCTGCCGGTTCGTCCCTGTTCCAGCGCGTCAAGGAATTCCTGGCTGCGTCCCAGAATCTCTTCGGTTCCGTCAACTTCAATCTGGCTTACCGTGTATTTGATTTTGCCTTCGGTGTACGACTTCATGTCCTGATGCACTACTTCCTGCGCGCTTCTGCCGCCGATGTGGCTGCCGCTGCGGATGATGTCGTTGCCGAGCGTCTTAATGTCCAGCTCCGTTATGTTGCTCAGGTATTCGGCGGTGTACACGTCGTAGTCCGTCGTGGTTGCGGACTGCAGGATCAGCGTGTCGCTCAGGATGCCGCACAGAAGCAGGGAGGCAACCGGCTTGGGGATGGGCACGCGGTTTTCGCGGTACATGTTTGCAATGATAGTGCAGGTGGAACCGACGGGCTTGTTGATGAGCGTGATGGGATAGCGCGTGCTGAACGTAGAGATGCGGTGATGGTCGATGATTTCCTGGATTACGTAGTGCTCCACGCCTTCCACCGCCTGCTGCGGCTCGTTGTGGTCAACCAGAATGACCTGCACGTTTGCTTCGTGCAGCAGGTCGCTTTCGCTGATGGTGCCGATGACGCGGTAGTCGTCGTCCACTACCGGCAGGCAGCGGGACGGGCTTTCCGCAAGCAGCGGGCGGATGGACTGCACCGTGTCGCTTGCGCGTACCGGGCGGATTTTTTTGTCTGCCATTGCGGTGACCGGAGAGGAGTATTCGATGAGCATGGCGGTTGCAGCAGTGGAATCATGGCCGGAAAGGATGGAAACGTGGTGCTGGCGCGCAAGCTCGTGCAGTTCCTTTTTTACCACATAGTCCTTTGTAACGATGATGGCGCGGACATCTGCTTCGATGCAGGCGCGCTGGATGTCTTCGCGGTCGCCCACAATCACTACTACGTTTTCGCTCTTCCGCTCTTCCAGCAGCCTGCGGAAGGTCGCCGCGTCGTCGTCGCCGATCATGATGGTGCAGTTGAAGTAGTCGTCCGGGTCGAACTCCACGATGGGGGTTGCGTTCAGCGTCTTTTCAATCAGGTGCAAGCTTGCAAGAAAGATGTCGCCGCGCTTGGGATTCAGCAGCTTGTAGGAGTTGAGCGCAAAGGCGTTGTAGTTGAGCAGCCCCTGATACGTGCCGTCCACGTTTACGATGGGAATGACGGCGGCGTTGGTGCTGACCATCTTGTCCACCGCCTTCCACAGGGACACGTCCTGATCGACGGCATAGTATTTGTCGTTCATGTAATATTCTGTCTTGGGAATCAGGTCGGGCAGATAGACCGGCGGTTCTACCTTGAAGCGCTTGAAAATGTATTCGGTCTGCGGCGCCAGTTTGCCCGCGCGTGCCGCAATGTATTCTTTTTTGCCCAGCAGGTGCTTGAGTTCCGCGTAGGCGGCGGCAGCAACCACGGAATCGGTGTCCGGGTTGCGGTGCCCGATGATGTAAACCTTGTTCGTCATACAGGCAGTATAGCACATTCCTGGCGCATTGCAAAGAAGGCCGGAAAATACTAATGCTTTATGGGGTAAAAATATGGTTTCGTATTTGATATTTTCCTATATAATGCTATAATAGTAGGTAAGCAATAACGTGGGGGAGTGTTTTTTGCTCAAAGGATCCCGGTATGCAGAAGAAGCCCGTTTTTTATGCCTCCCCAACATCCCGCAGCGGGCTTGCAGCAGCCCTGCTCACTGCCGTCCTTTTGTTTGCGTCCTGCGCGCATGCGGTGAACACCCACGGCGGGGAAGTCGGAGGAAGCGGCTCCGGGAGTTCCGGCGGCAGTAATAGTGTTAGGGGGTGGGGTAACTGCAGGAAGCCGCGGCGGACTCAGCAACGGCGGTGCCGCGCCGGACATCGTTATCGGCGCAAATGCCGCCAGCTACGAGGTTGACCGCAGCCGCAGCGTGGACTTTGCGCAGCAGACCGGCAGCAGCGCTGCCGCCGGCACCACTGCAGATGCTTCCAGCGGCCTTGGTTATGTGACCGTTACGCCGCTTCCTGCGGGTACGCTCTTTACCGAAACGCAGTCCCATCTTGATGTTACGTGGACAACGTACAACGTGACCGTTACCATCAACGGCACGGATTTCCCCGTAAGCTTCAGCGCCGGGGATACCAGGGCAATTGTTATAGAAAAAGTGCCCGTCGGCGCAACGCTTTCCGCCACCGCAACAATCGGTGTGCCGGAGACGCTCGGCTACCCCGGCAATTCGCTGACGGCCGCAACCGCTGCTCCCACGACCATACAGAGCGGCGCGAACACCATCACCATGTGGGTGCAGTACCCGCTGGAGTTCCATGTGTCCACGGCGCACCAGACGAACGCTTCCATCACCGGCACGCAGCCTGCGTACTACACCAACGCCGCCGCAACCCCGCTGCCGGAGACCACCGCAAGCTACACGAACCTCACTACCAACAAAATCATGCGCTTTACCGGCTGGGCGTTTGAAAACAACGGTACGCCGGTCATTACCAGCACCAGCATCCCGCCGAGCATCTATAAAGGAAAGCTTTCGCTCTACGCAAGCTACGGCGAGTGTGCGCTGCATATCACCGGCAGCGGCATAACCGCCGGAACAACGCCGGTGATTGCAGCTGACGGAAGCCTTGCACTTACGGCGGTGGCAGAAGGCTTCCCTGCCGGTTCTGCGGTAACGTACAGCTGGCGCATCGTGCCGCCCGCCACCGGCACCGCCCCCGCAGCGGTATCCGGCAGCGGTGCAAGTGCTACCGTGTACCCCGTGGCGGGCGCGGGCGGCAGCGCAACCGTGGAAGTTACCGCCACCAGCGGCGCACTCACCGCAAGTGCCATGCTGAATGTGGACGTTCAGGTTGGGCTGCCCGACTTTACCGTCCAGATAACGCCTCCGGCCAGCTACAACTCTGCAAAGAGCGATGTAAGCAACCCCGCTAACCCCAGCTTCGCGCTGACCGACGCGGCCGCTGCGTTCAGCTTTACGCCGGTGCCCGCGCCCGGAAAGAGCTTCCCCGCCGGAACCACGTTCAGCTGGACGGTCGATGCGTCCTCCCCGCTTGCGCCGGGCGCTGCCTATTCAGGCGGCCTGTCGGGCACCACGGCTGTCGGCCAGGCTGCAAGCGCGGCTATCACGGCTTCCGGTATGGCAGCATCCGCCGTCGGCTACACCCCGGCCAACGCGGCCAGCTTCACCGTCACCTGCACGGCGCACCACACCCATGCACCGGCCGACAAAGAGGGAACCGGTTCCGCGTCCGCGTTCCTGCTGCCGACAATACCGGCCTTTACGATAGATGTAACGCCGCCGTCAACTTACAACGCGGACAACAGCGATACAACGGCAGCGACAAAAGTCTATGCGCTGAAAAATGCCAGTGATGCATTCAGGTTTACTGCAAAACCGGCGGCACCGGCAACAAGCTTCCCGGCAGGAACGACGCTTACGTGGAAAGTCTATGCAGGCTCAACCCTTAAATACAGCCCGGCAGCAGTGGACGCTGCGACATACGACTACTGTCAGCCGACTCCGGTCACGCTGGGCATGACCTACAGCACCATGGGCACCAGTCCTGCTGACGCAAAGACCATAACAATTACGTGTACCGCAAGCAACAACGATGCCGTGGTGTCAAGCGTAGACGCAACGGACGCGGTAATAAAGATATTCCGCTTGACCGTCCCTGTGTTCAAGATAGAGGTGACACCGCCGGCAGGAATCACAAGCGAAACGTCCGGCACCGGGGCGTCCGCCACAACGACATACCTGTTCCGCACTTCCGACGTGACCGACACGGGCAAGAAATTCAAGCTGGAGGCAGTGCCCGTGAATGACACGGACTCCTTCCCTGAAGGAACGAAGTTCGCCTGGAAGTTCTCCACCGCACCGGACTTCACCACGCCGCCTTCAGGCAATAGCGGCGACGACAAAATCCGCAACGAGACAGCGTATGCGATATGCAACAACGAGAACCCTGATACATCGGGTGCCTCATATATGATAGAGTGCAAGCCCGTGCTGGACGGAGCGGCTCTTCCACCCACCAACGCGACCACATCGATACCCATGAAGATGGTTCTGACTGTAGTAGATGTGTCCACTGTCCTTGCAGACGCGACTATGCGGACAACTTTTGGAATTACGGGCTCGGGCACCCAGGCGGATCCCTATGTATTGCCTTCCTTAGATAATATAACCCCGGGTGGAATGATTATCCTCAAAAGAAAACTGACAAATGGCTTCGACTCTAATACGTACATTGACCTGAGCAATACTGTGCTGCCGGACAGGTTTACAAACCTGCAGGGTGCATTCAAAGGTTGTACTTATCTGGTTAAGCCTCCCGTCATTCCGGATGGCGTGACGAACATGACTGAGTGCTTCAGTGGATGCACTAGTTTGGCAAGTGCTCCAGTTATCCCCGATGGCGTGACAAGTATAAAAAAATGTTTCTATGGGTGTACAGGCTTGAGTGGCAACGTCATCATCAAGACGACAAGTGTTCCCGCTGTTACCGACCCTGATGACACTGCCTGCCCTTGGTACATGACGTTTGCAGCAAACGGAACAGGCGACACCCTTCCGGGCATAACCGTATATGTCGCAAGCGATGCGGTAAAGAATGATATCCAAATTTCTAGAGGAAACACCGGCCTTGCTGCTTCTGGCCGGATACTTTTCAAGGGGACTGATTTCTCCGACTGGCCGTAATCCGTTCCTTGAGCCCGCGGTGGTGCCTCTGGGTGCTGTTGCCCCCCCCCAGGGGCACCGGAGCGTATTTTTGTTGCTTGGTATCCCCAATGCTGTGGCAGCCGCCGTGTTCCGGCAGCCCCCTGCATGGGGGGGCGCACATGCAGGGGAAACTGCAAAGAGTTTCAGCCCTGTGCCGCCAGCTGCTCCACCTCCGCAAGGCTCAGCCCTGTTATTTCGGCTATATCAGCCACAGGGTAATGCTTTGCAATCATGTTGCGTGCAGCTTCGCGAATGCCTTCTGTCCTGCCGCGCTTTTCGCCGATGGCAATGCCTTCGTTCCGGCCTTCGATGCGGGCTTCCATGCGTGCGTCGTAGTCGCGCAGGCTCCAGGACAGGTAAGTCTTTTTCATTCCTTCTATCTGCTTCTTTGCTTCAACCATTTTGTTCAGCCTCCTCGTGAAATCTGACTCTGCCGTGCCGGTCTGCACGTACTTCAGGAACGCGGTCAAGTGGCTTACGCCCCTTGCCCTGCCGGAATCGCTGCGCAATTCCGGCAAGTCTATGAACGATGAGACGCTGTTTCAGCCCTGTGCCGCCAGCTGCTCCACCTCCGCAAGGCTCAGCCCTGTTATTTCGGCTATATCAGCCACAGGGTAATGCTTTGCAATCATGTTGCGTGCAGCTTCGCGAATGCCTTCCGACCTGCCGCGCTTTTCGCCGATGGCGATGCCCTCGTTCCGGCCTTCGATGCGGCCCTCTATGCGGCCTTCTTCGCGCACGTCGTGGTCGTGCAGGCTCCAGGACAGGTAAGTCTTTTTCATTCCCTCTATCTGCTTCTTTGCCTCAACCATTTTGTTCAGCCTCCTCGTGAAATCTGACTCTGCCGTGCCGGTCTGCACGTACTTCAGGAACGCCCGCAGGCTTGGGTTCTCAACTTGCGCAAATGCCTGGCAGTTGAAGACATGCACCAGCGCACCGTCGTCTACCTGCACTGCGGAATCCTGCAGGCATGTCCTTTTTACAGTATACCATGAAATTCCTTTTTTGAAAGGGTCAAAGCGGCACAGGAATATGATGATGCTGTCCTTGAGCTTGCTGTATGGCTCGCCTTTGAGCAGGGAATCTGTGTCCATCATGCCCTGGTAGTAGCGGGTGCGGCGGCCCAGATCCTGAAAGTCGCGGTTCTGGACTTCCACATCGTAGATACGGCTGCCGTCCTGCACGTAGACATCCAGCCTGATGCCGTGTGAGGTGTAGAAGGGGTCTGCGCTGTACTGCGGCTCGGCATACTCGATACGGTCAATCTTTATGCTGAGCATGCATTCCAGCGCCTCTCGGCAGATGGCCTTGTCCTGCATGACTACGCCGAACATAAAGTCATCGTGGAAGGTTAATTCTTCAAATGGTTTGATTCGTTGTGTGTTATGTCCCATACCCTCTAGATACCCGAGAAATTTCATTTTTTGCAGTTTTTTGGGGAAAAAGTTGAATTTTTTTTGTTTCAACCGCCTTTTCTAAATTCCGGGGAACAGCTATAATGAAAAAAAGCGGCGGGGGCAAAGGCGTTGCTTTTGTCCCGCATGTGTAAGGAGATTGCTATGGATGCGAATATATTCAAGCGGAATGAGCTGCTTGCGCGGAAGGTTATGCAGGGACTGCAGTCCCGCAATATGTCTGCGTATTATGCAGCGGATCGGGCTGCTGCCCTCAGTCAGGCGCTTGCGCTGATTCCTGCAGGAAGCTCTGTAACGATGGGCGGTGCCATGAGTGCCCGCGAAATCGGTCTGGTGGATGCCCTGCGCGGGACGGACTACCATTTTATCGACCGCGATGCAATGGAAGACAAGCGCGCGGCGATGCTTGCCGCTTACGACGCCGATGTCTATCTTGCGAGCGCAAATGCAATTACCGAAGACGGCGTGCTGGTAAACATTGACGGCAATGCGAACCGCGTCTCGGCGATTGCGCAGGGACCCAAAAAGGTGCTTTTCATCGTCGGCATGAACAAGGTCTGCAGCGACATCGATGCTGCGCTCAAACGCGCCCGGAATGTTGCCGCGCCCATTAATGCCCAGCGCTTTGGGCTGGCAACTCCCTGCTGCAAGACGGGAGCCTGCATGGACTGCAAGTCGCCGGACACCATCTGCTGCCAGTTCCTGATAACGCGCTATTCCCATCATCCCGGAAGAATCCACGTCATTCTGGTGAACGACAGCCTGGGCTTCTGATGCGCGCGGTGCAGGGGGCTGCGGCATGATTGCGCTGATTGCGGCGTACACGCGCAACCGGGTTATCGGGAAGGACGGCCGGATTCCGTGGATGCTCAAGGATGAAAAGCGCCGCTTCAAGGAGCTGACCATGGGGCATGTGCTGGTGATGGGGCGGCGGACCTTCGAGGAAATCGGGCGCCCCCTGCCGGGCAGGTTCACGGTTGTGCTTTCCCGCATCGCGCAGTTTGAAGGAGAGAACCTGTGCACCATGCCCGCCCTGCAGCCTGCGCTGGAATACATCCGCGGGCGTTTCCCCGGAAAGGACATATTCATCGCGGGCGGGCAGCAGGTGTACACAGAAGCGCTGCCGCTTGCCGAAAAACTTTTTATTACCGAGCTGGACGCGGAGCTTGCAGGGGATGCATATTTCCCCGCGTTCGATGCAGCTCAGTTCGAGCGGGAAGTGCTTTCCCGCACAGAGGACAGTATTCCCTACACCTACGTAACGTACACGCGGAAGCAGCCTACAGGCCGCAGTCCGCTCGTATAAGCGGGAAGGGTTTCAGCGGCTGTGTATCGCCGCTGTGCTGCCCGATGATTTTTTCCATGTACACCATGTCATACCACCTGCCGAATTTCCGGCCGCAGCTTTTGAACGTTCCGGCAAGGGCATAGCCAAGGTGTCCGTGGAACTGCATGCTGTTTTTCGTCAGGTACTCGTCCTCTTCCGGCGGCACCGCAATGCATGCATACAGGTTCAGTACGCCCTGCTTCCGCAGAATGTCTTCCAGCCGCGCATAGAGCAGCTTTCCGATGCCGCAGCGGCGCTTTTCCTCCGCAACGTACACCGAAAGTTCCACTGCCCAGCTGTAGGCTTCCCGTGCGTGGAAGGGGCCTGCATACGCGTAGCCGATGGCAGTGCCCGCTTCTTCTGCCACAATGTAGGGATAGGTTTCTAAAACTGCTGCAATCCTCCGCCTGAATTCCTCTTCCGAGGGAACCGCGTACTCAAAGCTTATCGCTGTTTTTTCCACGTAGGGGCGGTAGATTGCCAGCAGTGCCGCCGCGTCTTCCGGGCAGGCGGCACGTATACGGATACCGTTCATGCGTCCTTCGAAAAGCTTTCCGCCGGTCCAAGATAGGATGCAGGCGGCTCCTTCCCTTCGGGGAAGAGCACCAGTTTTTCCAGCACGATGGTGGGGCAGAGCGCCCAGAAGCGCAGGGTGTTCATGCCCTTTTTGCACTGCACGTTTACCCGGCGCTTCTGAATGCTGTGTTCCGCGCCGTATGCCCATTCATCGCTGAAGTAGGTAACAAAGTTTTCTTTGTTCACCATGTTCATCAGCTGCTGCCCGCCGCCGTTCACTTCGTACGCGTATTCCATCACGTTGTCGATGAGCGGAGGATTTGTGGGAGCGAAATAGAATTCAAGTGTGTACGTTCCATCCTGCTCCGCGCAGAACGTGTAGTCAAGCGACGGAATGTTCTTGTCTCCTGCCTTGAACGGCTGGTGGAAGGTCGGGAGCACCTTCATTGCGGATGCCGTGCGGCCGTAGCCGGCAAGGTGAGAGAATGCAAAGCCGTTTGCCTCGCGGCTGCCGGAATACTTGTCCGCAGAAATGGAGATGAATCCCTGTGATTCGTAGTAGGTGTGCTTTGCAGCCGGTGCAGGCAGTGCCTCCGCATTGCGTGCGGGGAAATGCAGCTGCATGTGGCTGAACGCCGTGTCAATCTTTATTGTTGCCGTGCCTGTGCCGCCTTCCTGCGCAAGCCGCTGCCTGTCGATGCATACGGTAAGCGTGTCGTGGCGGTGGAGTGCCGTGCCGCTTGTGTGCGAAAGGCTGATCCACGGGCAGGCGCTTGTTGCGGTGTAGGGGAGCGGTGCTTCGTTCGACGGCGCAAGCTGCACCTCAAAACATGTGCATGCGGGGTTCATGAATGCGTCTACCGTCATCTCCTTTTCAGAGTAGTCCGTGCCCACCAGGTATTCAGCCCGGTCAGACGGATTCACCACCAGGCGCGGCTTCTTTGACGGATAGATGTGGATGAGCTGCGGCTTCTTGTCGTCCTCGTCGTTCCAGTGGTCAAAGCCGAGGTGCTCGGACAGGCCAAAGCCGTAGAACCTGCCGCCGTCAACGGCATGGTATGCGTCCGTCAGCTTCTGGTCAAAGTCCAGGTATGCGGCGGTTTTGTCTGCCCAGTCGTTTGCTTCTGCACGGTTCTGTGCCGCATACAGGCGGTTTTTCGCCGCGGAAATCCAGATGCGGTACACGTTGGCGGCTCCTGCTGCGGAGTAGTACACCAGCTCGTAGAATGCACCTTCGATGGGTGCGGGGCAGTGGCTCAGCAGCTCCTGCGCCGTGCGGACAATCTGCTCTGCCTTTGCCAGCAGTTCGTCTGCCTCGCCAAAGTGCGTGGGGTCGTAGATATGGTCATTCATCACTTCCGGCTTGCAGCGGTTGGTGATGAACGTAAAGTCCTGCACCAGCTGCTCAATCTTCTGCATGTCGCTTTCGCTGAACCAGGAACCGAACTGCCGCCACAGCCAGTCGTGCGTCCACTGCTGCGTATTGCATGCGGACGGTGAACCGTAAGTTTCATAGTCATACGCCATGTCCATGAAGTAGTTCAGCGGGAACTCCAGCAGTCCCACGTCGCCCACGTTGACAATCCACACGTCGCGGATGCCCCATTCGTATGCTGCCGTAAGCTGCTCCCAGGCCTTGGGCAGGTAGTTTTCGTTTACCCATTCGTAGCAGTGCGGGCCGCCGTGGAAGTCAAAGTGATAGTACAGGCCCAGCCCGCCCTTGTGGTTACGCATGGATTCGTCCGGCAGTGCGCGCAGCACACCGTAGTTGTCGTCCGTCATCATGATGGTTACGTTGTCCAGCAGGTCGGTGTCCTTCAGGCCGGGCGTGTCCTTGGTGCCGAAGTAGAATTTGTCCACCTCGCTGAACATGACCAGCAGGCGCGGAATTTCCTCAAGCTTCGGGTTCACTTCTTCCTTCATCAGCTTGTACTGCGTATCCAGTACGTCCTTGAGCAGGTCGATGTTGTCCTTAAGCGTTGCTTCCCTGCCGAGGATTGCGCTGTCGCATTCGCCGCGCATGCCGATGGTGTAGATGTTTTCAAAGGGGCTGTTGCGACGCAGGCCGTCGCGCCAGAAGCGCGTAATTCCTTCGCGGCAGTGCTGGAAATTCCATTCGTCGCCGTATTCCTTGGTTGTGTTGCGGTACTTGCGGTGCTCTTCACCGGCGCGGCAGCACGGCTCGTGGTGACTGGTGCCCATAACCACGCCGTACTCGTCGGCAAGCTCTGCGTTCTTCAGGCCCGGGCCGTCCCAAGAGAACACTGCTGACCACATTGCGGGCCAGAGATAATTGCCCTTCAGGCGCAGCAGCAGTTCAAAGATGTGCTCGTAGCAGAGCGCGTTGGGGCCGCCGAAGCGCTTCAGGCTCCAGTTGCCGAAGGCCGGCCATTCATCGTTGATGAAGAAGCCGCGGTATTTTATGGAAGGTTCTTTGGAAACCATATTCTGTGCCGCGCTGAATTCCAGTACGTTTTTCTTTTCCGGCACAACGTCGGCAAAATCCACCAGCGGAGAAACGCCCATCAGCTCGGACAGATGGAACAGTCCGTAAATGGTGCCGCGCTTGTCGCTTCCGGCGATGACAATTGCGTTCTGCACTGCGGGGCAGTCACTAAAGGGCTGCTCCAGCACGAAGAATCCGTAGACTTCCCGCTTGCCGCGCACTGCGGAAAGGTTTATGCGGCCTGCCTTTTCGAGTCTGTCCAGCAGGGCGCTGTTGCCCACCGTGCCAAAGATGACGGCGTCTTTCCGCACGTCTTCCAGAACATGTGATGCTGCCGGGGCGAATCCGAATACGCGCTCCACGTCCAGTGCAACTTTGCGGCTGATTTTCTGCACGCCGGACAATGCACTTTCGTCGCAGACAAAGCACAGTTCCTGAGAATTTTCAATGCTTGTAATAGTCATGTAAGCACCTCTTTTTCCTATTTGAAGTAGGCAGGGTATTTCTGCCGGATTTCTTTTTCATCGATGAAGGTCCTGTTTATGTGATGCAGGAACTCCTCCCGCGTTTTTTCGCTGTCCTTCTGCTTTATGGCATCAAGGATTGCCCGGTGTTCGGTTACGATGCGGCTGGCGTTGGAAATGTACATTCCCAGCGTGCGGAAGCGGTTGTGATGAATGGTCATCAGCTGGACGGTGTAGTAGCAGAGCATTCTGTCTGCAATCTTGTACATCGTTTTATGGAAGGAATTGTCGTACTCCATGAATTTTTCGTAATTCTGCTTGGTAAAGTAGAACTCCTGCAGCACAATGTTTTCTTCCAGTTCGTCAATGTCTTCCGGCGTTGCTTTTTTGCATGCCAGCTCGGTGACGGCGGATTCTATGGTTGCCCTGATAAAGCAGGATTCCTCCACAAGATTCATGTCGATGAAACTTACGAGGCTGCCCCGCTGCGGGAGGATTTCTACTATCTTTGTCTTTGCCAGCTCCTGGAGCGCTTCATGCACCGGCGTCCGGGATAACGAAAGCTTGGAAGCTATTTCCTGCTCGCTTATCATGCTGCCCGGCTGCAGGTCAAGGTTCACGATGTTTTCCTTGATGACACGGAACGCATAGTCGTGGTTTGTTTCCTTGCTGTTCTTTTCTGGGATTCTCATACTACTAGGATAACTCTGAATTTTCCACTTGTCAACTAGTATGCAAGTATGCAAAATTTTCTCTTGACAAATCAGGAATCTAGGGTACAATAGGAGTATAGGGTGTAGGATACTAGTATACAAGTCCTGTGCCGCATCAAGCTGTCCGGGGAGCTGCAGTTTCCGGTCTGCCTTATTAAACCAATTCGGAAACTTCAGTTTCAGAACTGGTTACACTAGAATGCGATGTTTAAAATCGCGCTATTTGAGCGATTTTAAACTCGCCAACCTGAGCGGAAACGTAGTTTCCGAACAGGTCTATTATAAATGTGGAGTTTCTGATGAGTAAGAAGCAGTCTGTCTTGGAGTATATGAAGAAGAACTGGCAGTATTATGCCATGATGCTGGTTCCCATTCTTTATTACCTTGTGTTCCGCTATGTTCCCATGCTGGGCAACATCATTGCGTTCCGCCGCTACCGTGCGGGGCACAGCATTTTTGGTGATGAATGGAGCGGCCTGAAGTATTTCCGCCAGTTTATCGGTGACCTGACATTCTGGCGTGCGTTCAGGAATACGCTTTCCCTCAATATAACGTACCTGCTGTTCCGCTTCCCGCTGACGCTTTTGTTTGCGCTGCTGCTGAATGAAATCCGCACTCACTATGCAAAGAAATTCGTGCAAACGGTTTCCTACCTGCCGCACTTCATTTCCATGATTATCGTTACCGGCATGATCCGCGAGCTTGTTTCCATGACCGGACCGATTAACGCCATGCTCAAGATTTTCGGGCAGGAGCCGGTTTCCTTCATATCAAGCCCGGAATGGTTTACGCCGATTTTTGTCATTTCCGGCGTGTGGCAGAACCTGGGCTGGGGCACCATCCTTTACCTTGCTGCCATATCCGGTATTGACCCGTCGCTGTACGAGGCGGCGGAAGTTGACGGAGCAAACCACTTCCAGCGCGTCTGGCATGTGACCATTCCGTGCATTATGCCCACGATTGCTACCCTGCTCATCCTTGACATCGGAAGCCTTATCGGTTCCGGCGCGGCCTTCGAAAAAGTCTTCCTGCTGTATAACCCGATGACGTACGAAAAGGCTGATATCATTTCAACCTTTGTGTTCCGCCTGGGTCTTGGTTCCGGCAACTACAGCTATGCAACTGCTGTCGGACTCTTTGAAGGCATATTGAACTTGATTCTGCTTACCCTGGCAAACAAGGCATCCCGCAAAGTAACGGGCGCAAGCTTGTGGTAAAAAAAGGAGTAAATGATGAAAAAGCAAACTGTACCGGTTATGCATGTGCGGGATTCCGCCGGATATACACTGTTCAGAATTCTGAACACCGTCATCATGATTTTTATCTGCGTGGTGACGCTCTATCCCTTCCTGTACCTTGTTGCGCAGTCGCTTTCTTCCGAGGAAGCAATCATGCAGGGTCGGGTGACTATCTTCCCCGTGGATCTGAGTGTGGCAACGTACGTCTCTGTGCTGAAGAAGGGCGACTTCCTCCTCAGCTACAAGAACACCATCATCTATACGATTATCGGAACTGCCGTTGCAATGCTGTTCAGCTGCCTGCTCGCTTATCCGCTGTCCAAGGAAAAGCTGTGGGGCAACAAGGGCCTGATGAAGCTGATAATCTTTACGATGTATTTCGGCGGCGGTCTTATCCCGAATTACATTTTGATGCAGCGGCTGCATCTTATCAACAGAATCAGCGGCTTTGTCATTCCGTCTATGCTCAGTACGTACTACATCATATTGATGAAGTCGTTCTTCAAGAACGTGCCGCGGGATCTGGAGGAAGCCGGTCAGATTGACGGACTCAGTCCCATCGGCAACCTTATACACATCGTCCTGCCGCTTTCCATGCCGATTATTGCGACGATGATTCTGTTCAATGCCGTCAACTACTGGAACAACTGGTACAACGCGTTCCTGTATCTTGATAAAAAGGATATGTGGCCGGTGGCATATTACCTGCGCACCATTATCAATGGTGCCTCAACCAGCGCGGATCCCGGCGATGTAAGCGCTGAAAAAATGCAGATAGCTGCGAACATCAAATCATGTTCCATGGTGCTGATGACGCTGCCTATTATCTGTATCTACCCGACTATCCAGAAGTACTACGTGCAGGGCATGATGCTCGGCGGTGTCAAGGAGTAGGGCGGGCGCTGGTTCCGGAAGCAGGAGCTTCTGAAACCGGCATCTGCGTTCCGGACTTCCTTGTTCCCCGGAACGCTTTTTCTGTAGCAATGGGCTGAAACCTTGAGCACTTGGATTTTTGTGAGGCTCAGCCTTTAAATGCAGGACCGGTAAGGAAATCGTCTGGTTTCCGAACAGGTCTGATATATGTCTTTAGGAGGATATGTATGAAAAGAATTGTTGGAATCCCTGTTCTGCTGGCAAGCGCTCTGCTCCTTGCCGGTTGTGGTGGAGAAAAGAAAGCAAGCGGAAACGCAGGTGCTGCGTCTGACTATCAGTATGGAGTTGACAAAGCCTTCCACTCTGATTCACCGGTAACCTACACGATTTCCTTCAGCGATGCATCATGGTATCCCATGGTTGATACATGGAAGAGCGAAGGTATATTCAAGAAGATTGAAGAGATCACGAATGTTCACCTTGACATTACGTCTTATGACAGCAATGACTACAACCAGAAGGTGAACCTTGCCATCAACTCCGGCAACCCCACCTACATCATCCCGAAAATTTATTCCGAGGATCAGTATGTTGCAGGCGGCGGCGTTGTTGCAGTGTCTGACTACACACAGTACATGCCGAACTTCACTGCATTCGTTGAGCAGTATGCAATGCAGCCGGATCTGGATACCATCCGCCAGAGCGACGGAAAGTTCTACCGCCTGCCGGGTATGCATCAGGCTGCGCTCCAGGATTACACGATTATGGTGCGCGACGACATCTTCTCTGCTGCCGGTTATGACATCCGCGAGCTGGAAAAGGACTGGACCTGGGAAAAGCTGCATGACGTTCTCGTTGACGTGAAGAAGTACATGGTTTCAAAGGGAATGTGCAAGGAAAGCGATTACATCTGGTCTGACCTCTGGTGCGGCGAGTCCGGCAAGGGCATGGGCGGTAACCTCCTTAAGCTGATGGGTTCTTCCTACAATGTTCTTTCCGGCTGGGCAATTGAAGGCTCCAACGGCGGCATCAAGTATGACTGGAACAAGGGCGAATTCTATTCTTCATCTGTCAGCGATGACTTCAAGAAATTCATCACCGTGGCAAACAGCTTTGTGAAGGACGGACTGCTTGATCCGGAAACATTCACCCAGACTGATGAAGTTGCACACAACAAGTTCTACAACGGCAAGACCATCATCATGTCAACGAACCGTGCACAGATGGCAACCGACCTTGCCGGTCTGGAAAAGATTCTTGGAAAGGGCAACTGCTCTGCGTATGTGACTGCATATCCGAGCGGAACCACAAAGGCTCTTGCCGAAACTTCACGTCTTGAATGCGGTGTCATGATTGCAGACAAGGCACGCAAGGAACTTGGCGAGGACGGCTTTATCAAGATGATGCGCTTTGTTGACTGGCTCTTCTACTCAAAGGATGCCTATTCACTGGTGAAGTGGGGTCCGGAAGGCACAACATGGCAGTGGGGCGAAGTCGGCGGCAAGAAAGTCAAGCAGCTGCTGCCCGGTTTCAAGTGCAGCGGTCTTGGTATCAGCGGTGCTGAGGACGATGTTGACATCCGTCTGCAGTGGGGCTATGCCGGCGGCAACTACTTCTACGGTCACTCAACTGCAGAATCAACTGACAACTTCACCCCGGAAGTGCAGGATCTGTATGCCCGCTACGGCATGTATAAGAGTGTTGCAAAGGTTGACCCCAAGGCAAAGCCGACGGAAGACCAGCGCGAACAGCTGACACTCTGGGCAGTTCCGCTCATTGACAACATCAATGCATGGACACTCAATTTTGTGACCGGCAAGCGCGATGTGAACAAGGACTGGAATGAATATATTTCATCCTGCAAGAATCTGAACATCGACAAGATTGTCGACATGACAAACAAGATTTACAAAGAGCAGAAGTAAAGCGTTATGGAGAGGGAGTTTCAAAAGTCAGACGGTTTTTGAAACTCCCTTCGAATTAATCTCAAAGACCGCAGAACGGCGGCATGGCTGCCGGCGGTTTTTGAAAGCCGGTTTCAGAAGCACAGACTTTTGAAACCGGCTCTGGATACAGAACTGAGGTTGCGATTATGGAAATGACATTACGTTGGTACGGAACAGGTTTTGATTCCGTAACTTTGCAGCAGATTCGTCAGGTGCCTGGTGTGCACGGTGTTATCACTACTTTGTATGATTCTGTTCCGGGTGATGCATGGGAGCTGGCAGCTATCCAGAAGATCAAGAAGGAAGTTGCCGATGCCGGGCTTAAAATTGCCGGTATTGAAAGCGTAAACATTCACGATGACATCAAGATTGGCGGCGGTGACCGCGATAAATATATAGAAAACTACATCAAGACTCTGGAACGCCTGGGCCAGGAAGACATCCACATGGTGTGCTACAACTTCATGCCGGTGTTCGACTGGACGCGCTCCGAGCTTGCCCGCGTGTGCGAAGACGGCTCCACGGTTCTTGCGTACAATTCAAAGGCTGTGGATGCAATCAAGCCGGAGGAAATGTTCAAGTCAATCGACAAGGACTCCAATGGCTTTATCCTGCCCGGCTGGGAACCGGAGCGCATGGCACGCGTAAAGGAACTTTTCGAACTGTACAAGGACATCACAAACGAAAAACTTTTTGACAACCTTGTATACTTCCTCAAGGCAATCATGCCGGTCTGCGACAAGTACAACATCGACATGGCTATTCATCCTGATGACCCTGCATGGCCGGTCTTTGGTCTGCCCAGAATTATCACCTGCCAGGAAAATGTCGTGCGCATGCTCAAGGCGGTTGACAACCCGCATAACGGCCTGACGTTCTGCACCGGCTCGTACGGTACCAACCGCAAGAATGACCTGTGCTCCATGATTAAGGCGGCAACCGGGCGCATTCACTTTGCACACATCCGGAACCTGAAATTCAATACGGCAATTGATGACCCCGTGCAGGATTTCCAGGAATCCGCGCATCTTTCAAGCGCAGGCACCTTTGATATGTTCAAAATCGTGCGCACGCTGTATGAAACCGGTTTTGACGGCATCATCCGCCCGGACCACGGCCGCATGATCTGGGGCGAAAAGGCAATGCCCGGCTACGGCCTGTACGACCGCGCGCTCGGTGCAACGTACCTGCAGGGCCTGTGGGAAGCCTGCGAAAAAACAATCGACCGCAGCGGAACAAAGCTCTACCGCTAGCGCGGAGCATGCAGGGGCGGAAAGTGGGAGCTGCCCCTGCAATTGCGGAGGCGTGCCATGGAAGAAAATCATATCGTCCCGGTGCTTGAAAGCGAACGGCTTGTGCTGCGCCCGCTCACGCTTGATGACCTGCCTGCACTGTTCAAGTGGGCAGGCGATGAGCGCGTGAACCGCTACATGCTCTATCCGCTTTACAAAAGTGAAGAGGACGGGCGTGAGTGGATTTCATCGCTGTACAAGGATGACAAGAAGGACTTTGGCTTTGTGCTCAAGGCAACTGGTGAGCTTATCGGCAGCGGCGGGATTTATCCCACTGACGAGCCGGGCGTGTGGAGCATCGGCTACAACCTGCGCCGCGACCACTGGGGGCAGGGGCTTGTGCCCGAAGCGATGCAGCGGATCGTCAGCTGGGCGCGCGAAAGCCTTGGGCTGAAGGTTCTTGAAGGAAGCTTCGCCGTGGGAAATGATGCTTCGCGCCGTGTCATGGAAAAACTTGGCATGACGTTCTATAAAGACAGCGAGTTCACAAAACTGGACGGCAGCGAGACGTTCAAGGCAAAGACGTACCGCCGGGTATTGACCACCGGTTCGGAAACAGGAAGGTGTATATGAAACTTACAAAAGACGGAATAAAATCTGGTGACTGGGAGCGCAAAGGCTACTCCCTGCCCAAGTTTGACAGGGAAAAGGTTGAGGCTGCAACCAGGGCCGCGCCGTTCTGGATTCATTTTGGTGCAGGAAATATTTTCCGTGCATTCCAGGCGAACGTGGTGCAGAACCTGCTGAACGACGGCGTGCTTGACCGCGGGCTTGTCGTGGCGGAAGGCTATGACTATGAGATTATCGAAAAGATGTACCGCCCGCACGATAATATCGGCGCGCTCGTAACGCTGAAGGCAAGCGGCAGCGTAGATAAAACGGTTGTTGCTTCAATCATGGAGGCGCTTGCGGCCGACAGCCAGAATGAAACCGACTGGGCGCGCCTGCTTCAGATTTTCCGTTCGCCGTCGCTCCAGATGGTGACGTTTACGATTACAGAAAAGGGCTACCTGCTGCGCAATGCTGCCGGCGTCATGATGCCGGGTGTTGAAGACGACTTTGCTGCCGGCCCGGTGCTGCCCAAATCCTATATCGGCAAAGTGGTAACCCTGCTCCACGAGCGCTATATCAACGGCGAGCTTCCGCTTGCAATGGTGAGCATGGACAACTGTTCCCACAACGGCGACAAACTCTATGCTGCCGTGAACGAGTTTGCAGGCGAATGGGAACGCCGCGGCGTGTGCAAGCCGGGCTTCCTTGCCTATGTGAACAATGCCAGCAAGGTGAGCTTCCCGTGGACAATGATTGACAAGATTACGCCGCGCCCGGATGCAAAGATTGAAAAGATTCTTGCTGATGATGGTGTTGAGCAGCTGGAACCGGTCATCACGTCCAAGAAAACCTATGTGGCACCCTTTGTGAATGCAGAGGAATGCCAGTACCTTGTTATCGAAGATGCGTTCCCGAACGGGCGCCCTGAGCTTGAGAAAGCCGGCCTGTATTTCACAGACCGCGCAACGGTGGACAAGGTCGAAAAGATGAAGGTCTGCACCTGCCTGAACCCGCTGCATACCTTCCTGGCGGTGAGCGGCTGCCTGCTGGGCTACACGCTGATTGCGGACGAAATGAAAGATGCCGATCTGCTCCGCCTTGTGAAGCGCCTTGGTTACGAGGAAGGACTTCCTGTTGTTGTTGACCCCGGAATCATCAAGCCGCGCAATTTTATTGATGAAGTGGTGAACATCCGCATTCCCAATCCCTTTATGCCGGATACGCCGCAGCGCATTGCCTGCGATACAAGCCAGAAGCTGAGCATCCGCTTTGGTGAGACAATCAAGGGCTACCTTGGCCGCAGCGACCTGAATGTTGCAGACCTGAAGGTTGTGCCGCTTGTCTTTGCTCTGTGGCTGCGCTACCTGATGGCCGTCGGGGATGACGGCAAGGCCTTTGAGCTGAGCCCTGACCCGCTGCTGGATGAATGCAGAAAATATGTTTCCGGCGTTACGCTCGACGGAAGCGGCAGTGCTGGCGACATCGATGCCCTGCTGCACCGCGCGGAAATCTTTGGCGTGGACTTGTTCGAGGCCGGCCTTGCAGACAGCGTAAAGGCTTACTTTGGCAAACTGACTGCCGGAACTGGTGCCGTAAGAAAAGTGCTGCAGGAAGTGTAACGAAAATTTCTGCTGCCTTCGTTTAGAGGGAAACGCCGGATAAAGTGTGTGCTTTGTCCGGCGTTTTTTTTGCGGTGCCGGAACATCCGGCTGGATGAGCTGCCTGGTCTTCTTCGCAGAATCTCGCGGCAGGGCGTTTGCCTGCACTGTTTTGCGGAGCCTGTGTCCTGTTGCAGTTTTGTTGAAAAATGTGTTTTTTCCCGCAAATCTACTTGCACTAACTGTGTGAATCTGCTATAGTGCAGGAACTCAGGGGAAGCTAAAATCGCTTTGGTTTGCAGGCTTCCTGTAACACACTTTAGAATCATGCAAGTCTGTTACCGCAACAAGGTACAGGGGAAAATTTTTTAGCGTTTCATTCGTTATCATGTTTTCATTATGCGGTACTCGGCTTTCATGAAGCGCCGTCTGGGCGCAGGGGAACCATAATGGAAGAAGAACTCTCTCTCAACGGGCAGGCTGCTGCACAGCCTGCGGAATCATCAGCATCTGTTTCTGCAATCACCGAAAATCCTGCGGTGACTGATAGTGTATCTGCAGCGGACATAACAGCCCCGCTTTCTGCGGATGCCGAGGTGACTGCGTCGACCGTGACACCTGCGGATGCCGAGGATCTTTCCGGCGAAGAAGGCATTTCCTTTGAAGATCTGGGACTTGACGATATTGTGCTTGCCGCCATTAAGAAGAAGGGCTTTGTGTCTCCGTCTCCCATTCAGGTGCTTGCCATTCCGCGCCTGCTGGGCGGCGATGCCAATGTCATTGCGCGTGCACGCACCGGTACCGGCAAAACCGCGGCATTCGGGCTGCCGCTTGTGCAGCGCCTTCGCGAAGAAAGCGATCACGTGCAGGCGATTGTGCTTGAGCCGACCCGCGAACTTGCCATGCAGACCAGCACGGAACTTGCATCCTTTACCACCGGCCGCTATCCGCGTGTGGCAGTTGTCTATGGCGGCGCTCCCATGGGCGAGCAGATCCGCAGCCTTCGCCGCGGCGTGGAAATTGTCGTTGGCACACCGGGGCGCGTGCAGGATCTGATTGACCGCGGTGTCCTGAAAATCGACAAAATCGAATATTTCATCCTTGATGAAGGCGATGAAATGCTGGACATGGGCTTTGTCGACGACATCGAAAATATTTTTTCATCCGCAAATCCTGCCAGCCGCGTGCTGCTGTTCAGTGCAACCATGCCCGCACCCATCCTGAAGATTGCCGGGAAATTCATGGGCGACTATGAGATTGTGGAAGAAGAGGGCGTCGTTGAAGAACCGCTCCTTATCGAGCAGCGCTACTGGGTTATCCGCGAAAGCGAAAAGACAGAGGCGCTCATCCGCCTGATAGACATTTCTCCGGATTTCTACGGACTGGTTTTTGTGCAGCGCAAGGCCGATGCCGATGCCGTAAGCAAGGCGCTTGATGAAAAAGGATATCAGGTTGCTGCGCTCCACGGTGATATTCCGCAGGGGCAGCGCGAGAAAATCCTTGCGCGTTTCCGTTCAAAGAAGACGCGCGTGCTTGTTGCAACAGACGTTGCGGCGCGCGGCATCGATATAAACGGACTGACGCACGTTGTCAACTACGACTTGCCGTTTGACGGCCCCACCTACGTGCACCGCATCGGACGCACGGGGCGTGCCGGTGCTGCCGGCATGGCGGTTACCTTTGTGCGCCCGGAAGAACAGCGCCGCAAGCTTGCCTACCTGCGCAATGCCGTCAAGCGGAGCGCCAAGGGCGAAATGCTTGAAGGACAGGTTCCTTCCGTTGAGGAAGTGCTTGCCGTCAAGAAAGACCGCCTCTTTGATGAAGTGAAGGAAAAGCTGGGCCTGAAGGCCGGTGAAGAACGCCTTGAGGCAGCAAAGAGCGCTGAACGTCCGGAAGGCGCATTTGATCCGGCAGCACAGCTTGCGGCCATGCAGGAAAGCCTTGCACAGGGCGCAGAAGAAGCTGCTTCCGTGCCGCACCTGCGCAAGGGCGATCCGGTCTTTGACCAGCTGGCAGAAGAACTCTGCCGCAACCAGAATGCACAGGAAGTCGTTGCGTCTCTGCTTGCTGCAACCTATGGCAATGCACTCAGCCGCAAGCGTTACGGCCGGGTAAGCAGTTTTGCCTCCGGTGAACGCGGCGGCAAGGCTTCCCGCAGGGAGCGCGGCGGACGCGGTGATTTTGGCGCGGCTGCAGGCGGCAGGGACTTTGCCGGCGGCGGCAACCAGATGCGCCTGTTCGTGCAGATGGGCTGGCAGGACGGTTACAATCCGCGCCGGATTGCAGACTTCTTCTCCAGTCTGCTCCATATTCCCGGCCGCCAGGTTGATGCCATAGACATGGCAGATAAATTCTGCCTGCTTTCTTTGCCCAGCGATGCAGCCCGTCGTGCAATAGAGCTTTCCCAGAGTGACAATTCTTTGCCGCACATACACGAGGACGTTCGCGCGTCCGGCGGCAGGAGCGAGGGCGGCCACCGTTTTGGCGGCGGACGCTTTGGAGGTGAGCGCTTCGGTGGAGACAGATTTGGCGGGGAACGCGACCGCTATGCCGTGGGCAGGGGCGACCGCGATCGCCATCATGAGCGTGAGCGCGGCGGTTTCCGTTCCCGCGCAAAGGGCGGCTCCCACACCCGTCCGGGCGTGCATACTGCAACCCAGCGGAGCGGTCAGGCCGCACTGTTCAAGAAGTCATACGCTGAAGAATACTAATAGACTTGTCCGGAAACTCTGTTTCCGCTCAGGCCGGTAAGTGTGAGCCTTGCGTTTGCAAGGCTCATTATTTTTCCTGCTGGCTGCTGGCCCGGTAGCTGTCCAGCCAGCGGATAACCGGGGTGCGCCAGTCGTCTTCCAGGCTTCCTTCCAGCAGGAACCGTTCGTAAATAAATTCCATGTAATCGCTGATAGCCTTCTTGTCTTTTTCATCGATGTCCTGCGCTGTTGAGAACATCCGGTGAATGAAGGCTGTTGCGTCGGTGGGCGTAAAAAGCTCCGGTGCAATACGGGTAAGCATATACATTGCCGCCGGTATGCAGTTTACGCTGTGCTGCTTCAGGTAGAGTACGGATTCTGCAATCTGTACGGCACGTTCGTACAGTTCCCGGTTCCAGCGTTCCTTTTCGCCTTCTGTAAAGCGCTCGCGCACAAAAATCATCCGGTAAAAGCTGAACGTCAGGCAGATGATGGCGATATGCAGGCTCGGTACGCACATGTAGTGCGGGTCCGCCTTCCGCAGCGCCTTTATGCGCTTTTTGCTGCAGGGCGGGCGCCGTGTGGTGGTCATGCATTCGCGGTACATCTTGTAGGCTTCGTCGTAGACCAGCGTCAGGTAGCGCAGGTATTCCGCGCAGAGCTTTGCACCCTGGTATATGCCGAACCTGCGTTCAAGCATTGCCATGCAGCGTATCCAGTAGTTGATGAAATCCATGTAGATTGACAGCAGCTCCGGCTTGAACGGAATGCGGTCATCAAGTTCGTGGTCAACGTTCTTGACCGGAACGTGCAGCAGGTGCAGCTTTTCCATGTACTGAAAGATAAAGAACTTGCACGCAGCCGTTGCCACATAGCGGAATGCAGCCGCGGCGCTCGGGGGCGTGGTGAACATGGTTGAGTAGCAGAGCAGTACGTTGAACGATGACAGCGGGCGGCCTGCAGTCTTGCGTATGCGCCGCTCCGACGGCTGTTTAACCCTTCCTTTGCGGTAGGGGTAGGGGCTTGCATTCCGTTTCATGTTACCTGCTGTTGCTTGCTGCCACGATGGCGTCAATGCTGCTTAGAATGTCACGGGCAACGGAGGGCTTGTTCATCGTGTAAATGTGAATGCCGCGCACACCGTTGGATATAAGGTCGATAATCTGGTCGACTGCATAGGCAATGCCCGCCTGCCGCATGGCGTCCGGCTTGTCGGCAAAGCGGTCGCAGATGGAAAGCAGCTTTGCCGGAATGTATGCGGAAGAAAGTTTGACCATGCGCTCCACCTGCTGGCTGTTCGTGATGGGCATGATGCCCGCAAGCACCGGCACGCGGATTCCCTTGTTCTGCAGCCGGTACAGGTATGAGTAAAGCATGTTGTTGTCAAAGAACATCTGCGTCGTCAGAAAGTCAACGCCCGCATCAACCTTAAAGCGAAGGTTGTCAATGTCTTCGCTGCGGTTTGCGCTTTCCGGGTGCCCTTCCGGGTAGCATGCACCGCCCACACAGAAACCTTCCGCCTTGAGCAGCTGCACCAGGTCGCTGGCATGGTCAAGCCCGTCCACAGTGGCTTTTTCGCCGGTAAAGCCCTGCGGCTTGTCTCCGCGGAGCGCAAGGACGTTTTCGATGTGGTGCTGCTTCATGAGTGCCGCCGCCGCCGCTACGTCCGCGCGGGTGTTGCCCACGCAGGTAAGGTGTGCCAGCGCAGGCGTGCCGCTTTCCTGAATGCCGGCCGCAACTTCTACGGTATTGCCGCGCGTGGTGCCGCCCGCACCGTAAGTGATGGACATAAAGTCCGGCTTCAGCGCACTCAGTTCCCGCGCCGCCTGCAGCACACTGTCGAATTTGGACTGCACTTTGGGAGGAAAGACCTCCAGCGAGACCGTCAGTTTTTTTTCTTCTAATATATGTTTTATTGTCATGGTTTTGTCCTTACATGGCTTCCTGTGCTTTTTCCAGCTCGTCAAGCCTGCGGAGCTTTTCGTCCTCAAGCTTGATGAAGAGATTTTTTTCGTGCGTCGGCAGCACCAGCCCCTTGGGACCGTTCTTTGCGCGGCGCAGGTATTTTACCTGAGTGTAGTACAAATCTGCCTTTCCGTTCTGCCGTGCCTTGGAGTGGTAGACGGCAAGGTTTCCCGCGTACAGCAGGATGTCCAGCGGCACCGTCTTGTTCTTCTGCGCCTTTATGAACACGTAGCCGCCGGCAAAGTCGCGCGTGTGCAGCCACAGGTCGGAACCGCGCACCGTGTGGCGCAGCAGTTCGTCGTTTTCGTTTGCGGTACGCCCCACCAGCAGCGTCCAGCCGTCCACCTCGTAGTGCAGGCCGGCGTGGCTTTTTTCCACCTTCTGCCGGGGCGTGGTGTCGCGGCGCAGCATCTGCTCCATCTTGATGACGCTTTTTTCCGCCAGCATTGCCTGGTATTCGGCATCCAGCGCAGCGATTGCCCGGCGGGACATTTCGATGTCGTGCAAAAGCGATTCCATGCCGGATGCCGCCTTTTTGTATTCGTCGTAGTAGCGGGCTGCATTCTCCTGAATGGAAAGCTTGGGATCAAGGCGGATGTGCACGCTTGTGCCGGTATCGTAGTCGGTGCAGTCAAGGGAATCGCCGTTTGCCTGCGCCCCGTAGGAAAGGATAAGGTCGCCGGTGTGCCGCAGGCTGTCCGCGCCTTCAAACTGGCGCTGTTTTTCAAGCAGGCGCTCCAGTGCGCCCTGCATCTTTGAGTGCTTGACGTTGTACCATTTTTCCGCCTGCTGCAGAAGGCTTTCCCGCGAAAGCGTTACCGCATGTTCTGAATAGAAGCGGTCAATCTGCTCGTTGAAGGAAAGCGTCTGGCCGTCGGCTTCGCTGAACGTACGCACGGGGAATTTTTCCAGCGCAGCGGCAGCGGCCTCTTCCGTGACGGGCGCCGCCTGCGGAATAAATTTGCCGCCGGAGACTTCGCCCTTCTTGGGGCGGCGGTACATGCAGTCGAGTATGGTGCCGTCTTCTTCCGTAACAATGACGTTTGCGGCGCCGGACCACAGGCGGATGTAAAGGAAATAGCGCTGCTGCCAGGTGGACACGTCCATCTTGACGATGCGGTCGAGCCCCAGCTGCTCGCAGGAGTTTATCCGCATGCCCTGCACGTGTGAGCGCAGGAATTCGTTGAAGCGCAGCGGCTTTGCATTCTTGGTAACGCGGTTTTTTGTCCAGCAGAGCCTGCACGCCTGCGCAGACGTGCAGATGAGCAGCGTATTGAGCGCTCCTTTGCGGATAATGCGGAACACGAGCGTGTCAAAACCCGGCTGTACGATTTCCTGTATGAAGGAGCCGGGCAGGTCGAGTTCCTGGATGATGACGTTCAGTTCATTGCAATTCAGGGACATACAAGTGCATCCAGTATAGCACCAAAACGGGGTGAATGTGAAGCGGGCAAGGGGCTGGTGTTGCCAGCCCCTTGCCCAGCCGGAATTGCTGCGCAATTCCGGCGACGTTCTGGTAAACCTCGTCCAGCAAGGTCTACGTATTCTTGTCCAGGCAGAATTGCTGCGCAATTCCGGCGACGTTCTGGTAAATCTCGTCCAGCAGGTCTACGTATTCTTGCCCAGGCAGAATTGCTGCGCAATTCCGGCGAGCCCATGCAGCTGTGAGCGTGTCGGGAGGGCATTTTGTCGTATCTTGCCCCGTGCAGTGGGGTACCCCCACATGCATGGGGCGTCCCCCCGCTTTGCTGCCTAAAATGCATGGCGGGTAACAGCCGCCTTACCCGCGAGTTTCTGCAACGCAGAAACTCGTTGGCGTCCCGTAAGGGTCGCCGTCGCCTTACCCGCGAGTTTCTGCAACGCAGAAACTCGTTGGCGTCCCGTAAGGGCCGCCGTCGCCGTCCCCGCGAGTTTCTGCAACGCAGAAACTCGTTGGCGTCCCGCAAGGGACGTCGTAGCATAAAAACGCGCTTGCAAAAACTTTGAAAAATGTGTATAGTTTGTAAGCTTTCGCCGGGATGGTGGAATTGGTAGACACAAGGGACTTAAAATCCCTAGGCCGGTAACGGCCGTGCGGGTTCGATTCCCGTTCCCGGCAGGTACGTTCGTGCATGGAGGCAGCATGATAACCGATGAATTTGATGATGCCACGCCTGCAATCATAAATCCGGTTCCCTCCGCCGCTGCTCCTCAGTTTGATGCCTGTATAGTTACTTTTTCACATGAAATTGAATCGTTTGTGCGCGCCCGCTACGACTGCCCCCAGATTGCGGAGTTTTGGTTTGCTACCGGCAAAACGCCTGTGTACCGGCTTGCATACAGAGGCAAAACCTTTGCTTTCTATAAAACCTACGTCGGGGCGCCGGCCTGCGTTGCCACGGTAGAAGACACGCTTTCTATCATCAATACAAAGAAATACGTTGTCTTCGGCGGGGCGGGCTGCCTGGACAAGGCCATTGCGCACGGCAAAATCATGGTGCCGACGGAAGCCTGCCGCGACGAAGGAACATCCTACCACTACATGCCGCCGTCGGATTATGTGCGCGTAAAAAATGCGGCGGTGGTTGCGCATTTTATGGAAGAAAACAAGCTGCCCTTTGTCTGCGGCAAAACGTGGACGACGGATTCCTTTTACCGCGAAACCCGCGGAAACTTCCAGAAACACAAGGCGGAAGGCTGCATTTCCGTGGAAATGGAATGTGCCGCATTACAGGCAATGTGCGATTTCCGGGGACTTGAACTCTATCAGTTCTTTACGAGCGGCGATCTGCTGGATGCCCCCGAATGGGATCTGCGCCACAAGGACGGTGATACCAGCGGCACGCAGCACGACACCGGCCATTTTGACATTGCGCTGGAACTTGCGGCCTTTGTATGCAGCTGAACTCCGCGCCGGGGCTACTTCTTTATATGGATGTTCGTGATTGCGCACTGGTCACCGGTGATTGCAACCAGAATCTCCGGAACATCTATCTTGATTGTTGTGCGGCTGCGTATTTCGATTCCGCCGTTGACGGTGTGCATGGTAACGGTGTTCCCGCTGCGCTTGAGTGAAACCGAGCAGTCCATTCCCTGCTGATTTTTCGCCTTCCAGGTATCCCAGCTGTCAAAATCATCGTTTTTGTTTATCAGTATTTTATTGTTCACGTAATCGGTGGATTCCCAGGTTTCGCCGTCCAGACGCAGTACGGCAAATTCCTTGTAGTCTTTGCCGCGGAACTGCTTGTCGCTGGAATGGAAGATGCTGATGAAGGGGCAGTGCCACAGCAGGTGCGCCGTCGGAAGGCTCTTTGCGTGGAACGTGATTTCCAGCTTGTCTTTCAGGACGATTCCTTCTGTTGCGGCGGCGCACCAGTCGTCAATCTGGATATTGGGAATGTCGCCTGCCGGGCTGTCTATGTAGCTGAAGGTTTCTGCTATGCGCGGTATGTAGTAGGCGCCGATCTTCTCGGTGGATTTCTTGATGTCCACGTTCGTTATGCTGCAGTGCTCGCCGGTAAGTCCCAGGTAGGCATAGCGCGCAACGTCCTTCGATGCCACGATGACCCGCACCGTCTGGAACGGAGAGCTGATTTTAAGCTGTATGTGGTCCTTGTACTTTACGCCTTCGATGACATAGTCAATGCCGTCCCTGTATGCGGCAAGGATTTCCTGCTGCGGGGTTTCCTTTGATTCAATGATGGTGCTTTCTATGTTCCGCGCGCAGCTGCACGTGGTCTTGCCGTCAAAGCGGATTTCGCCGTACTCAAAATAGCGCATGTCCTTCTTTTTCTGCTCCGTGGCATGGATGCGTGCATCAAGGGCATCAAAAAGAATGAATGATGGAATGCTCCGTTCCGAAAGAAATTTTTCGTCGGCCTTGCTGTGCAGGCGGATTTCCGTGATTGTGTCCGTCAGGTGGATTCCTTCGGAATATTCCTTGCGGTATGCCGTGCAGGTAAGTCCGTTCTTCCCGGCAAGCTCGCGGACTTCTTCGTACTCCTTCATCTTGTATTCCGTGTCGCGGTCAATCAGGTGAATCATGAGTTTTGCGTAGAACGGGTCAAACTGGGTCTCCATGCCCTTGACGATTTCTTCGCGCACCTGCTGCTGGGGAATCGGGTCGCGGTAGCTTCTGCGGGATGTCATTGCATCGTAGGTATCTGCAACTGCGATAATCCGCGCGATGTACGGAATGTCGTCGCCCTTCAGCCCGGCGGGGTAGCCCTTGCCGTCAAAGCGCTCGTGGTGGTGCTTTGCCCCGATGCTCAGGTACGGAGACTTGGTGATGCTGGAAAGAATCTGGCTTCCGATTAAGGGATGCTTTTTTATTTCGGCAAATTCCTCGTCGGTAAGCTTGCCGTTCTTGTTGATTATGCTGCCGGGAATGCCGATTTTTCCCACGTCGTGCAGAAGTCCCGCAAAGTAGATTTCATCACATTCCTGTTTTGTTCTGCCCGCAAGTTTTGCAATCTTCCGGGAATAATCTGCAACGCGCGCAGAATGCCCGTGCGTGTACGAATCCTTTGCATCAATGGCGTTGGCAAGGGCTTCGGCAGTCTGCCCGAACAGGGTCTGCATGGTCTGCTGCTCTTTTTTCAGCATTTCGATTTTGAGCTTGTTTGCGCGCTCGGCCGTCTTGTTCATGTCTATCAGCACAAAGATGTAGAGTACGGCAACTTCGCCGACCATCGTCATGTTCGTAAGCGACAGCCCGTAGTTGAACACCTGAACGACCGTTGCCACCACGGGAACCACGGCGAACAGAATCAGCGGAAAGCGGATGTGCTTTGAGATGCGCCTGTAATGCTGAATGATGACGGAAAACTGGAGGAACACCGAGCCGAGCGGCAGGAAATAGCACACCGGGAACCAGGGGGAGCGCTGGTAGCGGTTGAACTCGTCAAAAGTGTAGTATAGGCCGGTGAACTGCGACACTATCAGCAGCAGGAGGGAGATGTTCAGGATGCCGCCCGCCAGCTTCAGCCGGATTGGCGTTTGGGGAAGCTGCCCTTCTTTTGTGTACAGGTCGATCAGGTATCTGTTGAACCAGCAGTTGATGGACTGGGAAAAAAAGTAGACGAGGAAATTGCAGATTCTGACCATCCAGAAGCCAAGGTTTGACATGTCGCCGCGGTACAGGTAGGCAAAGCGGTCAGAAATGAGGAGCAGCGATGCACTGATTTCCATCATCATGATGGCAATCCTGCGCTTTTTTTCCAGAGCCTTTGAAAGAAATGTAAGAAACGCAAGAATAGTGCAAATTCCGCTTAAAAACAGCATGAAATTCAGTTGGTGCTGCCGTAAAAAATCCATGTGCTGTGTCCTCTTTCTTAGATAGGGGACTTACAAACCTGTCCTCTTTTGTAAACCCCATACTTATTATAACACAGCTTTCTGCTTCACGCCAGAAAACTTTCAGGTTTCTAAAGAAAGTTTAGGCTGCAGCGGGTAGCAAAAAAACTGTTTCTTTTCCCCGCCGGGTGTGATATACTAGTATACGAGGTGAAGCATGAAAGCATTTCTGGACGAGGATTTTATTCTGCAGGGCGAAGCTGCCCGGATTTTATATCACAACTATGCCGAAAAAGAAGCGGTTTTTGATTTCCACAATCATCTGCCGCCGCAGGAGATTTTTGCGAACAAGCCGCTGGGTAACCTTGCAAATGCCTGGCTGGACCATGACCATTACAAGTGGCGCGCGATGCGTGCTGCCGGGGTTGACGAATCCCTGATTACAGGGCATATCCGCCCGGACGGTTCTGTAAAAAGCGATGAGGAGCGGGGCGGGGCAGCTGCCGCGGCCCAGGCCGATTACGAGCGCTACCTTGCCTTTGTGCGCACGCTTCAGCTGTGCGTGGGAAACCCGCTGTACCACTGGAGTCATCTGGAGCTTCAGCGCTATTTTGGTATTGCAGAGCCGGTCACGGAGGAAAATGCCCGCGCCGTCTGGGACACATGCAATGCGCTCCTTGCACAGCCGGACTATGCGCCGCGCGGACTGCTGGAAAAAATGGGTGTAAAGGAGCTGTGTACCACCGATGATCCGCTGGATTCCCTTTCCTGGCACCAGAAGATTGCCGCTGACTGGAAAGGTGTCAAGGTGCGTCCGTCATTCCGCCCCGATCTTGCAATCAACGCAGAAAGCCCCGCCTTCCCGGACTATATCAGCCGCCTGCAGGAAGCCGACGGCAAACGGATTATGTCTGTTGCAGACATGATGGCTGCCCTTGGCCGCCGCATGGACTTTTTCCGGGAAAATGGCTCGGTGGTAAGCGACCATTCGCTCGAGAACGACTTTTATCTTCCCGCTTCGTATGAGGAAGTGGATTATATTTTCAAGAAGTCTTGGATAGGAAAGAAGATGCGGCCTGACGAACTGGCAAAGTACAAAGGCTGGGTGCTTATCGAGCTGGGCAAGCTCTATGCGCAGAAAGGCTTTGTCATGCAGCTTCACATCGGCGCACTCCGCGACAACCATGCCGCGCTGCTCCAAACTGCCGGAAAGAACATCGGCGAGGACAGCCTGCAGGACTTTAACTTTGCGCCGCAGCTTGGCGCCGTGCTCAGTGCAATTTATTCCGCGGAGCCTGCCGCCCGCACGGTGCTCTACAACCTGAACCCCAAGGATAACGAGGCGCTGGCAACAATGGCCGCGAATTTCCGCAACTGCCAGTTTGGCCCTGCATGGTGGTTCAACGACCACAAAGACGGCATTGAGGAACAGCTCCGCGTGTATTCCCGCACGGCTCCGCTGGGCTGCTACGTGGGTATGCTCACCGACAGCCGCAGCTTCCTCTCGTTCCCGCGGCACGAATATTTCCGCCGCATCCTGTGCAATTACATCGGCAGCCTTGTAGAGCAGGGCGAGTTCCCCTGGCACGAAGCATCCCTGGGCCGGCTCGTAAAAAACATCTGCTACCGCAACGCCGCCGCATTCTTCCTGGGAGAAAAATAGGCATCCCGGAAAAATCACTTCCGTGCCTGCCCCCAATAAAATTGCCCGGCAGCAGAATTGCCTGGCATTGTGCTGGGCTACCCCCAAAAATGCGCGGAGGTGGAAAACCGAACGACGCTGCACTTGTAGCGTGCAGTGATACAGCAGCAGCGCGGGCATTGCGCTGGGCTATCCCCCAAAAATGCGTGGAAGCGATAAAACGAACTGTGCCGCATTTGTAGTGCGCAGCACTACAACCGCGTTGATGGGCGTTTTATCGCTGGGAGCGCATTTTTTGTATACATATCCCCACTAAACTTCTTGCATTGACGCTGAAGTTTCTGCATTCCTGTTGAATCACTTCATTGACTTTCATCGATTTCTCGGTTACAATACGCTAATCGAGGTATATTGTAATGGCTAAGAAAAGTGACAATGCTGTAAAGGGCGCCGCGCGTGCTCCCCATCGTTCGTTGTTCTATGCAATGGGCTACACCGACGAAGAGCTGGAACGCCCGATTGTCGGCATCTGCTGTGCAAAGAACGAGATTATTCCGGGTCATGCGGAGCTTGACCGCATTTCTGAAGCCGTAAAGGCTGGTGTGCGCATGGCTGGCGGAACGCCCGTGGAATTCCCTGCCATCGGCGTGTGCGACGGCATTGCCATGGGGCATGAAGGAATGAAGTATTCCCTGGTGACCCGCGAGCTCATTGCTGATTCCGTGGAATGCATGGCAAAGGCACACCAGTTTGATGCGCTCGTTATGATTCCCAACTGCGACAAAATCGTTCCCGGCATGCTGATGGCCGCTGCCCGCCTTGACCTGCCGACGGTGTTCTGTTCCGGCGGTCCGATGATGCCCGGTCACCTTCCCGGCCACGACGAAGGCAATCCTTATTCAGACAAGAACCTTTCGCTGACAGATATGTTCGAAGCAGTGGGCGGCCTTGCCGTCGGTAAGATCACGGAAGCCCAGCTGAAGGAACTGGAACATTCCGCATGCCCCGGCTGCGGCGCATGCTCCGGCATGTTCACTGCCAATTCCATGAACTGCCTGACCGAAGTGCTGGGCCTTGGCCTTCCCGGCAACGGTACCATTCCTGCCGTCACCGGTGCGCGCATTGCGCTTGCAAAGCATGCCGGCATGCAGGTAATGGAAATGTACCGCCGCAATATCACTGCACGGCAGATGATGACCGCCGACTCTTTCCGCAACGCGCTTGCTGCTGACATGGCGCTGGGCTGCTCCAGCAACACGATGCTGCACGTTCCCGCCATTGCGCACGAGGCCGGCATTTCCATAGACCTGCATGAGGTAAACACAATTTCCGAGCATACGCCGAACCTGTGCCACCTTGCCCCCGCCGGCCACACCTTCATGTGCGAGCTGAATGACGCGGGCGGTGTACAGGCCGTGCTCGCCGAACTTGCAAAGAAGCAGCTCATCCGCACCGACCTTATAACTGCAACAGGAAAAACTATCGCGGAGAACATAGCGGGCGCGGTAAACCGCAACCCCGAAGTGCTGCGCCCCATCGAAAATCCGTATTCGGACAACGGCGGCATTGCCGTGCTGTTCGGCAACCTTGCCCCCGACGGTACGGTGGTCAAGCGCTCTGCCTGCGCAAAAGAGCTGATGAAGCACACCGGTCCCGCCCGCGTCTTTGATGACGAAAGCGAAGCAATGGATGCCGTGCAGAACCGCAAAATTCAGCCGGGCGATGTGGTTGTCATCCGCTACGAAGGGCCCAAGGGCGGCCCCGGCATGCGCGAAATGCTTGCCGTTACTGCGGCGCTCGCAGGGCAGGGGCTGGACAAGCAGGTCGCGCTCATCACGGACGGCCGCTTTTCCGGTGCAACGCGCGGCGCGTCGCTGGGGCACTGTTCCCCGGAAGCTGCCGTCGGCGGCCCGATTGCGCTGGTGCAGGAAGGCGACCGCATTACGCTCGATATCAACAATTATGCCATTCACCTTGAAGTGAGCGACGAGGAACTTGCCCGCCGCCGCGCTGCATGGAAGGCTCCCGCTCCCAAGGTGACGGGCGGCTACCTTGCACGGTACGCAAAACTTGTCTCTTCCGCGGACAAGGGCGCGATTCTGCAGTAATATTATAGGAGAAACCGGCGCTTCCCTGCTGCTTCTGCCGCGGGGAGGGACGCCGCCGAGGAGTCTACTTTGAAAATATCAGGTTCACGTGTTGTCATTGAATGCCTTGTGGAGCAGGGAGTCGATACCATTTTCGGCTATCCGGGCGGTGCCATCCTTAATATATACGACGAGCTGTACAAGAACTCCGACCGCATCCGTCATATCCTGACGGCGCACGAGCAGGGAGCTTCCCATGCAGCCGACGGCTATGCCCGTGCCACCGGCAAAGTCGGCGTTGTGTTTGCAACTTCCGGTCCCGGTGCAACCAACCTTGTAACCGGCATTGCAACGGCATACATGGATTCTTCCCCTGTCGTTGCAATCACGTGCAATGTGCCCACGCCGCTGCTTGGCAAGGATTCCTTCCAGGAAATTGACATTACCGGCGTTACCATGCCCATCACCAAGCACAATTTCATGGTGCACGACGTAAAGGACCTTGCGGCAACCATCCGCGAAGCCTTTGTCATCGCCAGGAGCGGACGCCCCGGCCCGGTGCTCATCGACATTCCCAAGGAAGTGACTTCTGCGCAGGTGGAATTCGAGCCGCTGCCTTCTCCCGATGCCGGAAAGCCGATGCTGGAAGCCGGCCGCACGAACATGAAGCGCGTGCTGAATGCCGCCCAGCCGACTGATGAGGAGCTGAAGCTTGCTGCGGACATCATCAATGCTGCAGAACGCCCGGTTATCTATGCGGGCGGCGGCGTTGTCATCAGCGGGGCCTGTGCCGAGCTGAAGGATTTTGCAGAGAAGGCCGACATTCCGGTGGCAGAGAGCCTGATGGCGCGCGATGCATTCCCGTCTGCTCATCCGCTGTGCACGTGGATGGTCGGCATGCACGGTACGCGGGCGAGCAACCAGGCAATCACCAACAGCGACCTTGTGATTGCCCTTGGCGCGCGTTTTTCCGACCGCGTTATTTCTGATGTGTCAAAGTTTGCCCAGAACAGCAAGGTGCTTCACATCGACATTGACCCCGCCGAAATCAACAAGAATGTTCCCGCATGCGCATCGCTTGTGGGCGACGTAAAGGCCGTGCTCGGCAGGCTGCTCCCGCTGGTGCAGCAGAAGAAGCGCGAAAGCTGGGTGTCGCAGGTGCAGGTGTGGAAGAACGAAGTGCCGTCCTGCTACGCAAAGGAGCCGGCGGATTCCATCAACCCCAAGTTCATCTGCGAGTACATCCACAAGGTTGCCGGTGACGATGCCTTCATCACGACGGAGGTTGGCCAGCACCAGATGTGGACGGCGCAGTTCTATCCCTTTGCAAAGCCGCGCACCTTCATCACTTCCGGCGGCCTTGGTACGATGGGCTTCGGCACGGGCGCCGCAATCGGCATCCAGTGTGCCCTTCCCAAGGCGCGCGTCGTACACATCGCGGGCGACGGCTCCTTCCGCATGAACTGCAACGAGCTTGCCACCATTCAGCACTACGGCTTGCCGGTCATCATTGTGGTGGTCAACAACGGTACGCTCGGCAACGTGCGCATGTGGCAGAAACTGTTCTACGGCAAGCGCTACAGCCAGACCACGCTGGACTTTGGGCCGGACTGGCTCAAGCTGGCGGATGCATACGGCATACAGGCGTGGCGCGCGGGCAATGCAAAAGAATTTGCCGCCGCCTTTGACGCTGCATACAAGAGCGGCAAGGCTGCGCTGATAGACGCAAAGGTTGACCTGGACGAGATGGTGTTCCCGATGGTTCCGGGCGGAAAAGCCATCTATGACCAGCTGATGGAGCTGCCTGAGGACAAGTAGTCGAGGGACTTTCGGCAGAGAATGGCCGTGAAGGAGGAGCTGATAATGGATATACATGAATCCGGGGAGGATTACCTTGAGGCAATCCTGCGCCTGCAGAAAAAGAACGGTGCCGCCCGTTCCGTGGACGTGGCGCGCCTGCTGAATGTTTCCAAGCCGAGCGTGAGCCGTGCCATGAGCATTCTCATGGAAAACGGCTACGTAACGGTTGGCGAGACAAGCTTCCTGCTGCTGACGGACAAGGGCCGTGTGAAGGCCGAGGAAATCTACGGCCGCCACGTGCTGCTCACTGCGTTCCTGCGGAAAATCACCGGGGTAAGCGAGGAGCAGGCCGAAGAAAATGCCTGCCGCATCGAACATGATATCGATGACGATGTGAAGAAAGGCATAGAAACGTGGATGAAGAAGAACGCCTGAGTTTCCGGCGTTCTTGAGGGGGAATAATGGCAGACAGAGACGAAAGGCAGGAGCATGGTGCGCTGACCGGCGACAATCACCGGGCGCTCTGGAGCGGGCGCTTTGCAGAAGGCCCCGATGCCGCCGCCGTGGAATTTGAAACTTCAATCCGTGTGGACGAGCGGATGGCGCTTGACGACATTCACGGTTCCATTGCCCACGCGAAGATGCTTGGTGCCCGCGGCATTATCAGCGGCGAAGAATCTGCTGCGATAGTCGCCGGCCTGCAGGGCATAGAGGCAGACCTTCAGGCGGGAACGCTTGCAATTGATTACAGCGCAGAGGACATTCATTCCTTTGTGGAAGCCGTGCTGACCGACCGCATCGGCGAAGCCGGAAAGAAACTGCATACCGGCCGCAGCCGCAACGATCAGATTGCACTTGATGAACGGCTGTACCTGCGCCGCGTCATTCCCCTGCTGCAGAACGAAATCGTTACCGCCATAGAGGCGCTTGCGGACATTGCGTCGCAGCACCGGCACACGCTGCTGACCGGCTACACGCACATGCAGCATGCGCAGCCCGGCACTCTGGCGCAGCACCTGCTTGCGTGGGCGTCCATGTTTGTGCGCGACTGGCAGCGGCTGGAAGATGCACTTTCCCGCATTGCCGAATCTCCGCTGGGGAGCGGCGCGCTGCAGGGAAGCACGCTGCCGCTTGACCGCGCCTTTGTTGCAGAGCAGCTGGGGTTCAGCGGCGTTACCGCCAATTCCCTTGATTCCGTGTCCGACCGCGACTACTGCATTGAGTTTGTGTCTGCGTTCGCGCTGCTCCAGTCCCACCTGAGCCGCATGTGCGAGGAAATCGTTTTGTGGGCGACCACCGAATTCCAGTTCATCGAGCTGAGCGAAAAATGGTCAACCGGTTCCTCAATCATGCCGCAGAAAAAAAATCCCGACTTCGCCGAGCTTATCCGCGGGCGCACCGGCAAGGTCTACGGCGACCTGATGAACCTGCTTACCATGGTAAAGGGCCTGCCGCTCGCCTATGACCGCGACCTGCAGGAAGACAAGGAGCCGCTCTTCGATGCGCTTGACACCGTTGAGGCAAACCTTAAGGTCTTTACCGCGATGATTTCTTCTGCACGCTGGAACACCGCCCGCCTGGAGCAGAGCGTGGAAGGCGGCTTTGCCAACGCAACGGATGTTGCCGAATACCTTGTGCAGAAGGGAATGCCGTTCCGCACTGCCCACGGAGTTGCGGCAAAGGCGGTGCGCATGGCAATCGACGCGGGGCTCCAGCGCATTGAGGAGCTGCCGCTGGAAAAGCTGCAGGAGTGTTCGCCGCTTATCGGGCAGGACATCTACGGCCGCATTTCTCCCCGCGCCTGTATGGAGAACCGCCGTACGGCGGGCGGTCCGTCGCCGGAATGCACGGAGGTGCAGCTGCGTTCCCTGCAGGAATTCTGCCGGACGCACCGGAGCTGAGTGCCAGCGGCATGTATTGCTACAAGCCGGCGGCATGTATTGCTACAAGCCGGCGGCATGCGGCAAAGCTGCCGTTACTGATTGTAAACTATGAGGCTGCTGCAGATGCGTCCTGCGTCTGCGCCGCCCGAAAAAAGAAGAGGAAAACTATGAAGAAACTGTCTGCCCTGATGCTTGCGGTTTTTGCCGCATCGCTGCTGCTTGGTTCCTGCGCAAAGAAAACTGTTGCTGCCGGTGACCGTTCCCTTGAGCTGGTGCAGGAGCACGGCAAATTCGTGCTCGGCCTGGATGATTCGTTCCCGCCGCTGGGTTTCCGCGATGAAAACAACGAGATTACCGGCTACGACATTGACCTTGCGCGCGAAGTTGCCCGCCGCCTTGGGGTGGAACTGGTGTGCCAGCCGATTGACTGGTCGGCAAAAGAGCAGGAGCTGAACACATCCCGCATCGACTGCATCTGGAACGGTTTTACAATGACCGAAGAGCGCCAGCTTGCCATGGCGTTCACAAAGCCCTATCTTGCCAACGCGCAGGTTGTTGTCGTCCGCTCCGGCAGCGGCATCACAAATCTTGCGGGGCTTGCCGGCAAGGTTATCGGTGTGCAGGCCGGCTCTTCCGCAGAGGAAGCCATCGAGCAGAACCCGGCATTCAAGGATTCGCTCAAGCAGATTGTGGAATTCAAAGAAAATATTACGGCGCTCAATGACCTTGAGATCGGCAACCTTGACGGTGTAGTTATGGATCAGGTTGTTGCAGATTACAGCATTGTGCAGACGAGCCGCCCCTATGTGGTGCTTCCGGAAAGCCTTGCTTCCGAAGAATACGGCATTGCATTCCGCAAGGGCGACGTTGCCCTGCGCGACAAAGTGCAGGCTGTGCTTGAGGAAATGCAGGCAGACGGTACGGTTACCTCGATTTCCCGCACATGGTTCGGTTCTGACCTTTCCGTTATAGGAAAGTAAGGCTGCCGGGGCTGCACATGGATGTCATTGCCGCATATTTTAACCGGATACGGATGGGAAAACTGCTTGCCGCCATGCTCAGGAGCACCGGCGTTTCTATAGAAGTATTTTTCCTGACGCTGCTGTTTTCCATTCCGCTGGCGCTGCTTATCTGTGCCGGGCGGATGTCGCGGCTGCGTCCCGTTTCCTGGGTAACGGGTGTATTCCTGCTGGTTATCCGCGGCACGCCGCTCATGCTGCAGCTCATATTCGTATATTTTGCTCCGCCCGTGCTCTTCCATCACGGCATGGGGCGCTTCCTTGCAGCCATCGTCGCCATGGTCATCAACTATGCGGCATATTTCGCGGAGATTTACCGCGGCGGCATACAGGCAATTCCCGTGGGACAGTACGAGGCGGCAAAAATGCTCGGTTTTACGCGCAGCCAGACCTTCCTGCGCATTGTGCTGCCGCAGGTCGTCAAGCGCATTATCCCCGCGATGGGCAACGAGGTCATCACGCTGGTAAAGGATACTGCCCTGGTACAGGTGCTCGGCGTGGCGGAGCTGTTCCACGTGGCCCAGACGCAGAGCGGCCGCCTGGTAAGCGTGCTGCCGCTGTTCATTGCCGGTATCTTCTATTTTATCATGAACTGGTGCGTGTCCGTGTTCTTTTCCACAGTGGAGAAAAAACTTGACTACTACAGATGAAATCCTCAGCGTTACTGCGCTCCGCAAGGAATTCGGGGAGCTTTCCGTACTCAAAGACATATCGTTTTCCGTGCACCGGGGCGAAGTACTCGGCATCATCGGACCGAGCGGCAGCGGCAAGTCGACCCTGCTGCGCTGCGTGTGCCAGCTGGAGCGCGTGAGCGGCGGCTCCGTCTCTGTGTGCGGCCGCAGCATGGTAAAGGACGGCGTGTATGCTCCCAAGGCGGAGCTGCGCAGCATTGCCCTGAACGTGGGGCTGGTCTTCCAGAACTTCAATCTGTTTCCCCACTTTTCCGTGCTCCGCAACATTACGGAGGCACAGCGCGCGGTGCTGGGCAAAAGCCGCGCCGAATCAGAAGCCGTTGCAATGGAACTGCTGGCCAAGATGGGGCTGGAAAGCAAGGCCTTTGCCTATCCCTGTCAGCTGTCCGGCGGGCAGCAGCAGCGGGTCAGCATTGCCCGTGCACTTGCGCTCCGCCCGGAAGTGCTTTTCTTTGACGAACCGACTTCGGCGCTCGATCCGGAGCTGACCGGCGAAATCCTTTCCGTCATCCGTAGCCTTGCGGAAGAGAACATGACCATGGTGGTGGTCACGCACGAGATGGCCTTTGCGCGCGACATCAGCGACAAGGTGCTGTTCATGGACGGTGGCGTCATCGTGGAGCAGGGTGCTCCGCACGACGTAATAGACAATCCGCGCGAAGAACGCACCCGTGCCTTCCTGCACCGCTTCAATACTGCTGCCGCAGGCGCAACAAAATAGCGCTGCGGGGCGGGAATTTCATTGACTAATTCACTGTTTTATAGTATGATACGTGCTCACACTATGTGTAGTGTGGATAACTATATCCGTGGAGGAAAACCAAGTGGTTAAAATCAGACTTAAGAAGTTTGGTACAAAGAAGCGCCCTGACTACCGCATCGTAGTGCAGGATGCCCGCAAGCCGCGCGATGGAACGACTGTTGAAGAAATCGGTCAGTATCATCCGATTGCTGCTGAAGGTTCTCAGATTCTCTTCAATGAGGATCGCGCAAAGTACTGGCTGAGTGTCGGTGCACAGCCGACCCCGATCGTGAAGAAAATCTTCAACTCAAAGGGTTTATCTGTTACAGGGAAGGCGATCACCAAATAATTTGCAGAGGAGCAAGAGGGAATGGAAAAAGACCTGATTGAATACATTGCAAAATCATTGGTCGATGATCCCAATGCAGTCTCTGTGACAGAAAGCGAAGGTGAGCGCGGACCTGTTCTGCGGCTAAGCGTATCCCAGGGGGATATCGGCAAGGTCATTGGCAAATACGGTCGGATTGCAAAGGCTTTGCGTACTGTTTTAAGCGCGTATGCCAGCAAAGACGGCAAGCGTTACAGCCTTGAAATTCTGGACTGATGACAGAGCAGTTCGTAGTGGGGATTGTCCGTGGTCCGCACGGGATAACGGGCGAGTTTAAAGTGGAGAGTACTTCCGGCGAGTATGCGCATTTTGCGGATATGGAGGAAGTCACTTTGACAGACGGAACGTCATCAAAGCTTTTCCCTGTGGAAGAGACAAGAGAGGCGTCCGGTATTCTGTATATGAAGCTTGCGGGAATAAGCACACCTGAAGAAGCTGCAAAATACAACAGGTGGCAGATCGTAGTTCCCCGCAGATACGCGCACCAGCTGCAGCCGGGTGAGTGGTACATCGAGGATCTGAAAGGATGCTCGGTATGGTATGAAGACGGGACGGCGGGTAATTCCGCACCGGCCGCATCTGGTGAAGATGTGGTTGGAACAGTCACAAACGTAATGGAAGGCGGATCAGGCTATCTCGTTGAGATTTTGCTGTCCGAGAGCTGCAGGCTTCTTCCGGAGAACGTCAAGAAAAACAAGAAGGGCATGTGCCGCAAGGTTTTTGTTCCCTTTAACAAGGAATTTTTCGGGACGGTTGACGTGGAGAAACAGCGTATGCAGCTGATGCACCTCTGGATTCTGGAGTAATTCCATGAAATTTACTGTGCTGACCTTGTTTCCTGAGATACCGCGTGCTTTTTTTGAAAGTTCGATCATGGCAAAGGCGGTTGAACGGGGAATTATTGCCTACGATTTGGTGAATATCAGGGATTTTGCCTTTGATAGACACAAGACTTGTGACGACGCTCCGTACGGCGGGGGAGCCGGGCAGCTTTTGATGCCGGAACCCCTTGGGCGTGCGCTGGACAGCGTAGAGGCATACCGCAGGACGAAGCATGTAATTTATGTGACGCCGGGCGGCAGGACTTTTACCCAGCAAAAGGCGCGCCAGTTGAGCCGGATGGATGAGCTTGTCCTTATCTGCGGACGCTACGAAGGTATCGACCAGCGGATAATTGATTTGTACGTTGATGAAGAAATCTCCATCGGGGATTACGTTATGTCAAGCGGTGAAGTCGCAGCGACGGTCATCATTGACAGCGTGTACCGCCTGGTGCAGGATGTCATCACGGAAGAATCTCTGGACGAGGAAAGTTTTTCCGGCGGGCTTCTGGAATATCCTCAGTATACGCGGCCGGGCGTGTACAAGGGCATGGAAGTGCCGGCGGTTTTGACCGGCGGCAACCACGAAGAAATCCGGAAGTGGCGGCTTATGAAGAGCCTGCAGAAGACGCTGAAGAACCGACCAGACTTGGTTCAGCAGGCGCGGCTGACGGGTACTCTTTCAGATGAAGCCGAAAAAATGATCGACGAGCTTGCGGGCTTTGTGAACTATAAAAACAACCGTAAGCAGAGCAGGCAGCTGCGTTCCGTGCAGGAACGGCTCAAGCGACAGGACGCTGCAAGGCGCCGCAAAGAGCAGGATGCTGGCTGTAATTCACAGGAGCAATAGAAAATGGATATTATCAGAACCATTGAAGAGAGACAGAAGAAAGAAGCTGCCGAGAACTTCAAGATCGGCGACACCGTGAAGGTCTTTTTCGAAATTATCGAAGGAAAGACAAAGCGTATCCAGATTTTTGAGGGTCTGGTTATCTGCATGAAGAATTCCGGTATCCGCAAGACCTTTACCGTGCGCAAGATGAGCTACGGCGTTGGTGTTGAGCGCGTGTTCCCGGTGAACAGCCCCCGCGTTATCAAGGTTGAAGTTGTGCGCCCCGGTAAGGTTCGCCGCGCAAAGCTGTACTACATCCGCGGAAAGGTTGGCAAGGCTGCAAAGATCAAGGAGCTGCTTGGTGTTGCTGCTGAGGTCGCTGCTGCAAACAAGGCTGCTGACGATGCCGCCGCTGCCCGCGAACAGGCACTCAAGGCTGAAATCAAGGCCGAGACCGCTGCTGAAGCCGCAGCAAACAAGAGCAAGAAGAAGAAATAAGCGGGAGCCTCGGAAAACTTCAGTTTTTCGAGGCAACTTTGAAAATGCGATGTTTTAAGTCGCGCTATTATAGCGGCTTAAAACTCGCAGGCATCTTGAAAAAGCTGCGGAAGTGACTTTTTCGAGATGCCCAAGCGCTTTTTCCGGGGCTCCCTGCCGGAGTTCCGGAACCGTTTTTTCATCTTTCTGCTGCCTTCTATGGCTGAGAACAGTATACAGTTTATTCAGACTCAGAATATTGCCCCTGTGCAGTCCGCGGGAAACGTGCTGCGCGGGGGCGCTTCTGTGTTTGTGCGCGTACTTGCGGATAACGGCGGCGGCCAGTACCTGGTGTCGGCGGGCGGCAGCAGGATTTCTGTTGCAAGCAGGCTGCCGCTGGAACCGGGAAGCACCTTCCGTGCCAGTGTGTCCGTGCGGGACGGCCGGGTGCTCCTTGTACCCGAAACATCCGCCGCCGTGCAGCAGGAATCCCCTGCGCTGGCGGGGGCGGGCAGCAGCCCTGATGCCATGCTTGCCGCTCTGCTTGCGGCGGAAGGCCTTGCCCCCGACGCTGTAAGCGTAAAGCTCCTGCAGTTTTTACAGCAGGGCGGCTTTCGCGTAGACCGGGCACTTATGGATCGCGCCCGCCGCATGGCACTGCGCTTCCCCGGCAGGGAACGCGAGGCCGCCGAAGCCGCTGCCCTGCTGCTGGAAAAAGGCATCGCTCCCACGGAAGCCGCCGTGCAGGAGCTGCTTGCCCTTGCGGGTGGCGGGTCTTCGGCCGGGGAACAGCCGCAGGCCAGCGCGCCGGAGCCGGACGGCGGCGGGGAAGGGGAGGCGCTGCTTCCGCTCTTTGCCGGGAGCGGGGCATTCGGGCACGAAGCCGGGCTGCTTACGCTGGTAAATCATCTTTCGCTGGACGCGGAGCACCACTGGATTATCCTTCCGTATGAATGGAATTCCGGCGGAAAGGTCGCCCTGAACGGCGTCATCCGGCTGCTTCTTAACCTGCGCACAAAAAATGTTGAAAAAATTCTCATAAAATGCAAAACAAACTCGACAAATTATTTTTTTGTGTTATACTTTAATAAAGAAAGCAAGGTAAAGGAAGTTCGGTTCTGTACACTACCGCCGCTTTTGACCTCCGCTATTCATCTGGAGGAAGGGCGGCTCGGAGATTTGCTGGCTTCCGGCATGAATGCAGGCAAGTCTGTGCCAGTAACCTATTCCACCTCTGCTTTGCAGGACGGGCTCTGTTGCGATTCAGAGCTTCCGTTTCTGTATGACAGAAAAGTATGAAAGAAAGCATAAACCGGAGCCTTGCTGTCGCACTTTCTTACCCCAAAGATGCGGAAGCTCCTTTTATCACGGCAAAAGAGCACGGTTACCTTGCGCGCCGCATGCTGGCGATTGCGGAGGAAAAAGGGGTTCCAGTCGTTGAGGATGAAATCCTTGCAAATGTGCTTTCCCTGCAAGATGTCGGTACCTGCATTCCCGTGCATACGTGGGAAGCGGTTGCCCGGATTTTTGCATTCATCATAGAGCGGGAGAATAAGAAATGAGTGCGGTTGGAAAACGGCAGCGCATTGCGTGCGAAACCATCACGGAAGGTGTGCGGTTCAGCGCGCCTGTCTACTTCAACGACGGTGAGAACATGTTCCTTGCCGCCAATCATGCTGCAAGAAAATACCATGTTGCGGCGCTCAAGCGCTGGGCAATTCCCTTCCTCTGGACGGACGGCGAGCTGCTGGAGGATACTTCTCCTGCGGCTCCGGCCGAAGACCTGAGCTTTGAGGACAGTTCCGGCGACAAAATGGATGTCTTTGAAGAAGTCCAGTTCTGAGCAGCAGCTTTCCAGCCATGCAAAGGGGCAGCGTGCCGAAGACCGTGCCGCCGCCTGGCTGAGCGCGGAAGGCTACACCATCGTGGAACGGAATTTCCGCGTGCGCGGCGGGGAAATCGACATCATTGCCTTCAAGGACGAAACGCTCGTTTTTGTTGAAGTGAAGTCCCTGCCGCACGGCGACATTGATACGCTGGCCGTGGAACTGGGTGCGGCCAAGCAGCAAAAGATTCTTAAAACAGCTAAATATTACCTGCAAAATCATCGACAATATAATTACGCGTACATACGGTTTGATGTTCTAGCTTTGGATGTCCCGGGACTTGAACCAGTGCGCCACATTGTCAATGCTTTTTCGGAGTAATAGAAATGCCGATTACAAAAAAAAACAATTCCAAGGCTTCCCCGTCACCGAAGATTGAGGAGCTGCAAAGGAAGATCCGGGATGCCAGCTATGTCTACGGTGCGATTGAAAGTATCGCTTCCGTGGTCAGCAGACGCATAGTTGAGGGACACGCCGTTTCTGGTAAGGGGGCGGATTTTCTTATACATTAGAAGGACTTTCAAAGGTCGGATGAGTTTTGAAACTCCTTCCCAATTCATTAGGCCGGTCCAGTAACGGGCTGAAAACAGAGGTGCCCTGCCTGCATCGGACTGCGGCTTTATGAGGTATAACAAACATGAAGAACGCACGAAAGTTTTTTTCCCCTGCAATCGTGATAATCCTGCTGCTGGCATCGTTCCTGCTGCTGGCGGCAAGGCTTTCCAGCCGGAGACCGTTCGTCCTGAACTATGATGCCGACTACTACTGGGCCGAGACCAGTTACCAGGACAGTGTATGGTACTACGAAAAACTTATTGCGGGATTCGAGTACTTCCTGTACCTGCCGCCGGAATACCGGGATGACAGGCACAACACCGAAGCAAAGCTTCCGATGGTCGTGACCTTCCACGGCTCCTGTGCCAAATATGAATCCATCGGAAAATTCGGACGTATGTTCCTTGATCCCAAAATCCAGAATATCAAAAAATGCGCGGTGCTTGTCCTGTATGCCCGCGGCGATTATTTTTCTGACTGCCATGATGTAAGCCTCCTGATCCAGAACCTGCTGCTGCGGAATGAATGCATTGACCGTAAGTGCATAATCGGCTTTGGGCATTCCCAGGGCGCGGAATTCGTGGTAAAGCTTGCCTGCGCCGAGCCGGGGCTGTTCAAGGCGGTGATTTCGGGAAGCGGTTATTACAATCCCACCTTCCGGGAACTGCTGGGAATTCTGCCGGTCCGCTTTTACTGGAAGATTTCCAAGTACGACAAAGGAATTTACGAGCAGGGCTACAAAGCCGGCCGGCTCCTCAAGCGTTTCTGCAAGGACAGCGTCAATGTAGAACTTGAATCGCGCGAGCACTGCTGGGTCGAGCTGGACGATGTTGTCCCCGATTCCGGCCGTACGTTCTTGGACTGGTACAAATCTGCCGTCACAAGCCCCTGATATGTCGGGATTGTGCGTGAAAATCACAATTGAAAGTATTTTAAAGCAGGGGTACCACGGGGTACAGCCCCGCTAACGCTTTGGTGGTGTCTTGACCGTACCGGTGAAGGGCGGGGGCGCTCCACCCCCGCAGACTTTTCTCCTCCTATTCCATATTTTCTGAAAATCTTGTATAGTAAGTGCTTATGAGCGAGAAACGTACAGTTACAGAGGACACATTAGAGAAATTGTTGTACCTCTCACGCCTGTCGCCGGAAAGCACGGACATGGCGACTTTGAAGAAGCAGGTTGACGAGATTGTCGGGTACTTTGACATTCTTTCCAAATATGATGACAGCGAGAATCCCTATGATGCATATCCCACCACGGAAGCGGAGAAGCTCCGCGAGGACGAGGTGGTGCCCGGTCTTGAAATGCACGACGTAAAGAAGGTGAGCGAGCACTTCCTTGACGGTTATTTCCAGGTGCCGAAGGTTCTCGGCGAGGGGGCGTGACATGCAGACTATCAGCGAAACAATTGCCGCGCTCAAAGCCGGTACTGTTACCAGCCGGGCGCTGGTGCAGGAATCCATAGACACGTTCGAGGCCGACCGCAAATCCGGGCTGCCGCTTAACGCTTTCCTTGAAATCTATGACGACGCCCTTGCCCTTGCGGATGCCGCGGACAAGGAGATTGCCGCCGCCCGCAGCGAGGGAACCCTGGACGCCCTTTTTGAAAAGAAGCCCCTGCTCGGCCTTCCCTTTGCGAACAAGGACAATATTTCCGTGCGCGGCAAAAAGCTTTCCTGCTCGTCAAAGATTTTGCAGGGCTATGTGGCACCGTACAATGCGACGGTCATCAACCGCCTGCTGGACGCGGGCGCCGTGCCGCTCGGCCGCTGCAACCAGGATGAATTCGCCATGGGTTCTTCCACGGAATATTCTATCTACGGGCCTACCCGCAATCCCATCAACCGCGACTATGTGTCCGGCGGTTCGTCCGGCGGTTCCACGGCAGCAGTTGCCGCAAATCAGGCGCTGTTCGGCCTGGGTACGGAAACCGGCGGCTCCGTCAGGCTTCCGGCAAGCTACTGCGGCGTGTACGGACTCAAGCCCACGTATGGTGTGCTGAGCCGCTGGGGCGTGGTTGCTTACGGTTCATCCCTGGACCAGGTGGGCATCATCGGGCACACGCCCGGCGACATTGCGCGTCCGCTTGCCGTTATGTGCGGCGTTGACATGTACGACGACACTTCTGCAGACCTGCCGGAAGGCAAGTCCCTGCTGAATCTGGAAGCATATTCTGCGCAGGAACTTGCTGCGCTCAAGATTGCCGTACCCAAGCAGTTCCTTGAAAGCAAGGGTATGGACGAGGACGTTGCAAAGGTCTTTGCAGAGACCCGTGCCTGGTTCGAAAGCAAGGGCGCACGGATTGACACCGTTGACCTGCCCGTGCTCGATGCATCGATTGCATCCTACTACGTCATTGCGCTTTCCGAGGCTGCTTCAAACCTGAGCCGCTTTGACGGTATCCGCTACGGCGGGCGCGTAGACAACAACGCCGGCTACGACCAGCTCTACGTAGACACCCGTTCCGCCGGTTTCGGCCCGGAAGTAAAGCGCCGTATCATCATCGGAAACTATGTGCTTTCCGAGCAGTTCTCCGGCGACACCTATAAAAAAGGCATGTCCGTGCGCGCCCGCATTCAGCGTGAAGTGGCGCAGCTCTTCGGGAACTACGACCTTATCCTGTGCCCCACCTGCCCGACTCCGGCATTCCGCCTTGGGCAGAAGGTTGACGATCCGCTTTCCATGTACTTGAGCGACCTGTTCACCACATTCGTGAACCTTGCGCGCATTCCGTCGCTTTCCGTTCCTGCAGGGCACACCCGCGGTGACGGCGTAGAGGCCGGCCTTACCAAGGGCTTCGGCGGCGAATTCCTGAAGGCTGCCGCAACCGGTCACAGTGACAGCATGCCGGTCGGCATTCAGTTTGCCGGGCCGATGTTCAGCGAAAAGAAAATCCTGCGGATTGCACAGGCATGGGAAGAAGAACATCCGGGCTGCGGCTGCCCGGTCAAAGGCTGAGCTGAAGGGGAACAAGAATGGCTATCGATAAATGGGAAATTGTAATCGGCTGCGAAATCCATACGCAGCTTCTGACAAAAACAAAGGCATTCTGCGCCTGCGAAAACAGGTACGGCGGCATGCCGAACACGCGCGTCTGCCCGGTCTGCCTTGGTCTGCCCGGCGCAATGCCGCGCATCAGCAAGGGCTATGTGGAGCTGGGCGCGGTCGCCGGCCTTGCGCTTAACTGCGACATCGCCCGCTTTACCAAGTTCGACCGCAAGCACTACTTTTACCCCGACCTGACCAAAGGGTACCAGATTACGCAGTATGACCTGCCCCTCTGTACGGACGGCTACGTTGACCTGCCGATGACGAAGTACCCCAAGGAACAGCAGGCGGGGCAGGCCAAGTGCCGCACCAAGAATTTTATAGGTGAAGACTGTATCATCGACGGCGGCAAGTACCGCCGCGTGCGCGTGGAGCGTATCCACCTTGAGGAAGACGTCGGTAAGTCACTCCACCTGCCGGGTACGCATTCCTACATTGACTACAACCGCTCCGGCACGCCGCTCATCGAAATCGTCACCAAGCCGGACATGACCAGCCCGGAGGAAGCAGCACTCTTTATGGAAACCGTGCAGGAAATCCTGCGCTACGTAAAGGTAACGAACGGCAACCTGGAAGAAGGCAACATGCGCTGCGACGCAAATATCAACCTGAATGTCTGGGAAGACGGCAAGCTCTGGCACACACCGATTTCCGAAATCAAGAACCTGAACTCCTTTAAGGCTATCCGCGATGCCTGTACGTACGAGGCACAGCGCCAGCTCAAGGAATTCCAGGAAGACCGGCAGGAATTCAATCCCGGCTTTAAGGTAACGATGGGCTGGGACGAAGACAAGGGGCAGACTGTTATCCAGCGCACCAAAAATTCCTTTGTGGACTACCGCTTTGTGGTGGAGCCGGACATAAAGCCGTTCAGCGTAGGCGAAGAGCTGGTTGAACGTGCGCAGGAGCGCGTGGGCGAACTGCCGGAAGCAAAGCGCGTGCGCCTGAAGCAGGAGTACGGTCTGACTGACTTTGACGTGGAAACGCTTACCGGCAGCCGTGACCTTGCAATCTGGTTTGAGGAAGCCGCCGCCGGGACAAAGAATCCCAAGAAGGCTGCGAACATCATCCTGACCGAGCTGCTTGCCAAGCTGAATGAAGAAAAGAAAACCATCTGCGACGTGACCATTACTCCGCAGCACATCAGTGCGCTGGTGAATGCCATCGACGCAGGCCGCATTTCTTCTGCACAGGGTAAGGAAGTCTTTGCCGAGATGCTGGCTTCCTGCAAGATGCCCGACGACATCATCCGCGAGAAGGGCATGGAAGTGGTGAGCGATACCGGGGCGCTTGAGGCTGCCGTGGACAAAGTGATTGCCGCGAATCCCAAGGCCGTTGCTGACTACAAGGGCGGCAAGACCAACGTTGTCGGCTGGCTCATGGGGCAGGTGATGAAGGAATCCGGCGGCAAGGCAAATCCCAAGCTTGCCTCCGCCCTTGTTGCAAAGAAACTTTCAGAACTGTAATGCTGCATGCCGCTTTTCCGCAGGTCTGCCTGCGGGGAAGCGGTGCAAGTATTAAACCTGTTCGGAAACTTCAGTTTCAGAACAGGTTACTTTGAACTCGCCGCCTGTTTGGAAACGTAGTTTCCGGACAGGTCTATTTTTTTTTCAACAAATTGAAAAAAAATGCTTGCATTCCTGCAAAGCTGTGGTATACTGAATTCAGATGGTAAGGAACAAGTTAAGGAGCTTGAGCATTCCACCATATCGACGGGAGGCGATTATGCAGATTCCGACAAAAATGGTGACCCCTGCGGGGGTGACTCTCTAACTGCCAGCAGAGCGCTGGAACCATTTCTTGCACCCGATGCATCCATGTGAATCCGGGGAAGACAAGCCGCCTTTATGGCGGCCTTTTTTTGCCCTCTTTACTATTATTGCGTACTCATGCTATACTTATTTAGCGCAAGTGAAGAAATTTTAGTATACATAAAAGTTCTTGCCGCTGGCTGCAGCGGGTTCTTGTGCCGGTATTGCATTGAAGGGGGCTGTCCTGCAAGGCATCTGCCTGTGGATCTGTGCCCGAGGAGCTGTATATAATTATGGAAAAGAAAATTGCTTTGATTCCCGGTGACGGTATCGGACCGGATGTCGTTGCAGAAGGTGTGAACGTGCTGAATGCCGTTGCTAAGAAATTCGGGCATTCATTCAGCTATCAGACGGTGATTGCGGGTGGTGCCGCCATAGACAAGTGGGGCAAGCCCCTGCCGCAGGATCAGCTTGATATCTGCCTGAACAGCGATGCAACGCTGCTCGGTGCAGTCGGTGGTCCCAAGTGGGACGATGTGGCTCCGGAAATCCGCCCGGAAAAGGCGCTGCTGGGGCTTCGCGGCGGCATGAAGGTCTACGCAAACCTGCGCCCGGCCGTCATGTGGAAGCAGCTGAAAGATGCCTGCCCGCTGAAGGACGAAATTGCCGGCGAGGGAATTGATATTCTTGTTGTGCGCGAGCTGACCGGCGGCATTTACTTTGGTGAACGCGGTACTGCTCCCGACGGGCGCAGCGCCTGGGATACGGAAAAATATACGTGGGAAGAAATTGAGCGCATTGTCCGCATGGGCTTTGAGTTTGCACAGAAGCGCCGCAAGAAGCTTGCCGTGGTAGACAAGGCAAACATCTTGAATTCCAGCCGCCTCTGGCGCAAGGTTGCCGAGGAAGTACACAAGGAATACAAGGACGTGGAGCTTTCCTTCCTTTACATCGACAATGCTGCCATGCAGCTGGTGCACAATCCGCGCCAGTTCGATGTCATTGCCACAAGCAACATGTTCGGCGACATCCTGACCGATGAGGCGGCTCAGATTACCGGTTCCATCGGTATGCTCGCATCAGCGTCGCTCGGTGCAGGCGGCCCCGGCCTCTACGAGCCGATTCACGGTACTGCTCCGGACATCGCGGGCAAGGACATTGCAAACCCGCTTGCAACAATTCTTTCTGCCGCAATGCTTTTGCGTTACAGCTTTAAGCTGGAGGACGAAGCAAAGGCCATCGAGTCTGCGGTTGCCAAAGTGCTCGATGACGGCTGGCGCACGGCAGATATTGCCGGACGTGAGCGCGAAGCTCTTAAGGCTTCCGGTAAGCTGGTCGGCACCAAGAAAATGGGTCAGCTTGTCGTGGAATATCTGAATAAATAAGCGTTCCCTTCTGGGGGCGGATGATGCCGGGGGACTGAACGGTTCGGTTTCCCGGCATTTTTTATGTAGAAGGCGGCAGGATGAGCAGTTTTGTTTCGTCCTGCAGGAGAGGTATATGAATAAAGTGCATTTGAATCACGTGCAGCAGGTACTTGATGCTGCGGTTGCAGAAAAAGCCCTGGCGGGAGCTTCCTGCCTTGTATTTCAGGGCGGCAGGGAACAGGGCTACTTTGAATCCGGCATGGCAGACAGCGCCCGCGGCAAAAAATTCAGCCGGGATACAATCTGCCGCATGTATTCCATGAGTAAGCCGGTAACATCCGCCGCCGTGTGGTCACTCGTGGAGGAAGGCAAACTTGAGCTGGGCGACAGCGTGTCGCGCTACCTGCCGGAATTCGCTGCCATGCAGGTCTGCGACGGCTGGAAAGTAGGGCCGGCAGCGCGCCCGGTGACAATCCGCGATTTGCTGAACATGACGTCGGGGCTTTCCTACGGCGGCTCCCAGGACGAAGCGCACCGGCAGACTTCTCTGCTGCTGGACGAAATGAATGCATCCCTTTCAAACGGAAGCCCGGTATCTACGCAGGACTTTGCAGCCCGGCTTGCCCGCATTCCCCTTGGCTTTGAACCCGGTACTGATTATGAGTACGGCCTGTCTGCCGATGTGCTCGGCGCCGTCGTAGAGAAAGTGACGGGGATGCGCTTTGGCGAGTACTTGAGCCAGCGCTTTTTTCAGCCGCTCGGCATGGAGGACACTGGCTTTTTTGTTCCCGCAGAAAAACTTGACCGGCTTGCCGAAGAATATGCCCGGACAGCAGCCGGCGAGCTTGTGGTGTACGACAAGCCGAACCTCGGTATCCCGTACCGCGCAGAACTGCCGCCGGCCTTCGAATCCGGCGGTGCAGGCCTGCTGAGCACGGTCGATGATTACATGAAATTCTGCCGCATGCTGCTTGATGGCGGCCGCTTCGGACGGCGCCGGATTCTTCAGGAACGCACGGTGCTCCAGATGCGCAGCCAGCGTATCAGTGCCGCGGTACAGCGCCGCTTCGACGAAAAAATGCCTCATCTTTCCGGCTATTCCTACGGCAGCCTGCTGCGCATCATGGTTGATCCGGCCCGCAGCTCCATGCTGTGCACCGCCGGGGAATACGGCTGGGACGGCTGGCTCGGCACCTTCATGCTTGTTGACCCCGCGAATGAACTTGCACTCGTATACATGATGCAGAAAACTGATTCCGGTTTGACGCCTGCGTCCTGCCGCGTAAAAAATGTCGTGTATGCGTCGCTGTAATGCGGCACCCAAACGGAGAACTGCCCATGTTCATAAACAAACTGAATCAGCTGTATAAACCCAAACGGGTGCTGTATTATCTGGATGCCAGCGATGATGATGTCAGGGCATTTTACGCAGGCACCGTTCCTGAAAAAATTGCCGCGTATGCAAATGCCTTTGGCACATACGATTACCCCGGCGTTTTCTTTGTGCAGTCCCTTGGCCGGGCGGTAATCGGCATTGAGTTCAGGCTTGATGACAGCCGGATTCACTATCCTTCCGGCCTGCAGTCCCTTGTGCTGGAAGCTTCATTTTTCTATTCGATCGAGATTGACAATGATGCGGAAATCAGCAGGGATTCTATCCGGACTATTTTTGCGGGCATTGCAGCTGATGATGATGCGCACCGGGCTTACAGCGATTTGTCCATAAAAGAAAATCCGGAAGTGG